>PPYF01188078.1_pt1 | contig 107459 bp, 90 predicted proteins | sample 1559871 | NCBI WGS metagenome assembly PPYF01 (sample SAMN08240021, study PRJNA423297) | Human gut metagenome, whole genome shotgun sequencing project.
TAGAGATTCGAACTCTAGAACGCTTTCGCGTCGCCGGTTTTCAAGACCGGTGCCTTCAACCACTCGGCCACTCTTCCGTTTTGTTGAGGCGCACTATAATCGTCACCACCGTGAATGTAAAGCCTCGCTGAACTGTTTGCTGAGATTTCATGCAGTTTGCTGCTTTTTAATCCGCGCGAGACTTGAAACAGATCACATCTGCCCGCATATTTATCTCGTAGTGGGTAAGAATCCGCTATCATCGCCGGGTAACAGGTAGCCCTGTCACTCACGTAATAAGCAACACATCACGTTAATGAGGCGACGCAATTAAAGAACGTCACCCGTTTGCCGTTATGCGGCCTTTGATTGATTAGCACGTACCGCATGTACGTTGTGTTTTTTTATTTTGTTCTCAATAACTTTTGATTTGAAGAAGGAATAGACCATGGAACCTATCGTTATCACGCAACGTGAAACGAGCCTGTTAAGTACTCACAAGGTATTGCGTAATACCTATTTCCTGTTGGGCTTAACCCTCGCCTTTTCTGCGGCCGTCGCCACCACCAGCATGCTGATGGGTTGGCCACGTCCGGGAATGATTCTGACGCTGGTCGGTTTTTATGGCCTGTTTTTCTTAACCCAACGCTATGCCAACAGTGCTAAAGGTCTGGTCGCTACATTCGCGCTGACCGGTTTCATGGGCTACACCTTAGGCCCATTGCTGGGAATGTTCCTGAAAGCCGGTGCCGGTGATGTGATCCTGACTGCGCTGGGCGGAACGGCGTTGGTGTTCTTTAGCTGCTCGGCTTACGTGCTGACTACCCGTAAAGACATGTCCTTTATGGGCGGTATGTTGACAGCTGGAGCTATCGCGCTGCTGGTGCTGATGGTCGCAGGTATTTTCCTGCAGATGCCAGCCATGCATCTGGCAATCAGTGCCCTGTTTGTTCTGTTCTCTTCCGGGATGATTTTGTTTGAAACCAGCAACATCATTCACGGCGGCGAAACTAACTATATCCGCGCGACAGTGAGCCTGTACGTTTCCCTGTATAACCTGTTTGTCAGCCTGCTCAGCATTCTGGGCATCATGCGTGACGAATAAGTGATGACAATGGCGTGAATACTGACTTTCACGTACACCCAACAAACCCTGCTACGGCAGGGTTTGTTTTTTATGGATTTCAGCGCAAAATACTTTCCCTTTGAATCCTTGACACCGGAGCCTGAAAGGCATGACATCTCCTTTGGAATTTGCAGGACGTGTGATCGATACCGATGCCCACGGTTATCTTAAAAACAGTCAGGACTGGAGCGAAGCGCTCGCGCTGTTGATCGCCGAACGTGAAGGAATTGCGTTATCCGAAGCACACTGGGAAGTGGTGCACTTTGTGCGCGAGTTTTACCAAGAATACAATACCTCACCGGCCATTCGTATGCTGGTGAAAGCCATGGCTCAAAAGTATGGCGAGGAAAAAGGTAACAGCCGCTATCTGTATAAGCTGTTCCCTGAAGGTCCTGCCAAACAGGCCACCAAGATTGCGGGTTTGCCGAAGCCGGTTAAGTGTATTTAACGGATTTCAAATTCTCCCAATTCGCAAAAGGGTACCTCTTCTGCCATCAAACACTCGACGGTGGCAGAACGGGGGCCTTCGCTGAGCCAGTTAATAAAGCGGTTGATCGTCTCCTCATCGCCACAGGCCAGTACCTCGACACGCCCATCGTTGAGGTTTTTGGCATAGCCTTTGATCCCCATCGCCAACGCTTTTTGTTGGGTGAAGTAACGAAATCCCACGCCTTGCACATGACCGGCTACCGAGATTTTCATGCTGATATTGCTCATGTCCCCTCCTGCTGTCCCCTCTTTTGAGTATCGCCTATAATCGAGCGGATATCCGGCTGAATAACGACAAGACGTGATACTGAACTCAGATTGCATTTCTTGCGCGTGTCACCGAGAATAGCGCCCCATTTCTATTTACCGTTCCTGCTGAGCATATAACCATGTCTGCACGTATCATTCTGGCCAAAGGCCGGGAAAAATCATTACTCCGCCGCCACCCGTGGATCTTCTCCGGTGCCATCGAGCGCGTGGAAGGCAAACCGTTGTCCGGTGAGACGCTGGATGTTTTTGACAAAGGCGGCAACTGGCTGGCCCGTGCGGCATGGTCCGCTGACTCGCAAATTCGCGGCCGCGTGTGGACATTCGATCGTGACGAGCAGATCGATCAAGATTTCTTTGTTCGCCGCCTGCAGCAAGCCCAGCAGTGGCGTAATGTAGTCGCAGCGCGTGATGACCTGACTGGTTATCGCCTGATTGCCGGTGAGTCTGATGGTCTGCCAGGGATCACCATTGACCGTTACGATAACTTTTTGGTGCTGCAGCTGCTCTCATCCGGTGCGGAATTCCAGCGCCTGAACCTGATGAATGCCCTGCGCGAATGCTATCCAGAGTGCAACATCTATGAGCGCTCAGATGTTGCCGTGCGTAAGAAAGAAGGCTTAAAGCAAGTTACCGGTTTGCTGCACGGTGAAGAGCCACCAAAACTGCTGCCAATTCGTGAAAATGGCGTACAAATTCTGGTGGATATCAAAGAAGGTCACAAAACCGGTTTCTACCTTGACCAGCGTGAAAGCCGCTTGGCAGCCAGCCGCTATGTGAATGGCAAAAAAGTACTGAACTGCTTCTGCTATACCGGCGCGTTTGGCCTGTTTGCCCTGAAAGGCAACTGTAAGCAAGTGGTGAACGTGGATGTATCCCAGCCAGCACTGGATATCGCCCGTCAAAACGCCGAGCTGAACGGTTTTGATATGAGCCGCGCCGAGTTCGTTCGCGCTGATGTCTTCAAGCTGCTGCGTGAATACCGTGAGCAGGGCGAGAAGTTTGATGTGATCATCATGGATCCACCAAAGTTCATCGAAAACAAAGGCCAACTGGCTGGCGGCTGCCGTGGTTACAAAGATATCAACATGCTGGCCATGCAACTGCTCAATCCGGGCGGTACGCTGCTGACCTACTCTTGCTCAGGTCTGATGGAATCTGGCCTGTTCCAGAAAATTCTGGCCGATGCTGCGCTGGATGCCAAACGTGAGGTGCAATTCGTTGAGCAATTCACGCAAGCAGCAGATCACCCTGTACTGAGTACCTACCCAGAAGGTCTGTACCTGAAAGGCTTCGCCTGCCGTGTGATCTAAGCACGCTACTGATTCGGTCACTGAACTTCCATGCAGTGGCCGTTTGCTTTGCGCTGGGTGGTAGTGCCCCATACTAACCAGCGCTACTTCTTTATATCCTTTTTTGTTTTTCCTTTTGCCTCTGCTTTTCTCCTGTAGCGATTTTTCCCATAGCGACCTCCCTCTATCTCTTTGTTATTTCTTACTGTTTTCTCTAAAACATCCAACATCATTTATTTTTACGCTTTTGCTGCTCAGCGCGGGAGCAAGCGATAACATGCGCGGTCTAATAGAGAGTAAGAAGCAATAAGATTACGGTTACGCTCTTGAAATTATCCGATTACTCCCCCAGATTAAGAGGTAAGACGTCAGATTTTTTAGGAGGTCATCATGATTGCCGTGAAATTTAAACCCGGCCAGCAGGTTCGCCACAAGATGCTGGGCTCTCTCGGTGTCATCCTGGACGTAGACGCCGAATATTCACTGCAAAAACCGACCCCGGCAGAAATGGGGATTGATGATGCCCTTCGCTTGGCTCCGTGGTATCACGTGGTCATGGAGAATGAAGAGGGCGAGCCGGTTCACACGTATATTGCCGAGATGCAGCTGGATCGCGAAACATTGCCACTGCACCCCGACCAACCCAACTTAGACGATTTGGCCGACACCATTGTCGAAGAGTTGGAGAAAAATCGGGCGCTGCATTAATACATGCACAGCGCTGATGCACAAAATCTTGCACCAAACACAAAGGCCACATCTATGCCCAATAGCAAATGATGTGGCTCTTTTTTAGGCGAAGTGAAACACACCCATCAGGCTTTTTCTAAACCTAAACGCGGAATTTCAATTTTCGGGCAGTGATCCATCACCACTTTTAACCCCGCCGCTTGTGCCAACGCCGCCGCCTCTTCGTTAATCACCCCTAACTGCAGCCACAGCGATTTAGCGCCAATGGCAATGGCTTCACCAGCAATCTCATAAGCCGCATCGGCACTGCGAAAAACATCCACCATATCGACCGGCTCATCAATCTCCGCCAACGTGCGTTTGACTTCCTGCCCCAGCAATTGCTGCCCCGCCAACCCCGGATTAACCGGAATGACGTGATACCCTTGCTCAAGCAAGTACGCCATCACGCGATAACTTGGTCGCTCCGGCTTATGACTCGCCCCCACCAGTGCAATGGTTCGCGTTGACTGTAATACCTCACGGATCAAGTCTTCGTGCATGGAAACCTCCTGTTACGATAATTCGCAAAAGACGATATGATCTTAGTCACACTGTTATATCCGGCTCAGGAAGTGATTGCAAAGTGTTGTATGATTCGGCATCTTTTGCTCACAGTTTTATGCATCTGTATTGCTGTATAGCATTTATGCCGGAAAGATCTGCAGTGGCCTGTAAGAACCGGCAACCTTAAGGAGATAATAATGAAATTGAGCCATCTTTACGCTGGGATGCTGGCCCTGTCCTGTGCAACTCCGGCTCTGGCAGCCAGCTTAACTGTTCCAACTGACGTTGAATTGCTGATGGTCGACGGCCAGAAAGTGCCAAGCGGACTGCTGAAAAGCACCCCACACGTGAATCTGCCAAACGAGACCAGCCAGATCCTGTTCCGCGTTGAGAAGATTGTTCGCTCCGGCTCTGACCAAACTCTGTTTACCTCAGCACCGATTGTGGCGTCATTCGATGCCAGCGCCGATCAAAAACTGACTATCGAGCTACCAAAGCTGAATACCGATAGCGATGGTAAGCGCTTCAATCAATCACTGGATTTCCGTTTGGTCGACCAAAACGGCAAAACTGTTCCGTACAAATCAGACGTGCTGGCCGTTGATGGCTTGATGTCATCCCGCAATATCCAAGAAGCCCTGGCAACCTATAACCACTCCAGCTCTGCGGCTGCCGTTGCCAACTTGGCACCTGCCATGACCGCAACCTTGGCCGTTCCTGTAGCAGCCGGTGCGGCAACTGCCGCAAATACCGCGGTTACCCAGCAAACTGTTACCTTGCAGGGTGAAAATGTGCCGGAGCAAATGTTACAGTACTGGTTCCAGCAAGCCGATGCCAAAACCCAGCAGCGCTTTATGAACTGGGCTAAAGATCACGCTCGTCCGTAATCCTGCCCTGCGCTGATCCGGCACGGTTTGTCTGAGAATTCACAGCCTGTGGCTGTATAGTCAGTTACCGTGCCGGAAATCGGTGTTGTACCGATTTCTTGTGCAGAGATTTCAGGAAGGAACGCATGATGTATATCACAACCCGTACGATGCAGGCCCGCAAGCAGGTTGCACTGGTGGCCCATGACCACTGCAAAGAGGCCCTGCTGCGCTGGGTTGAAGAAAATATCGACACCCTGCGCAACCACGATTTGTATGCCACCGGAACCACCGGTTCCCTGATTTCCCGCGCCACCGGTCTTTCCATTCATAGCCTGCTGAGCGGCCCGATGGGCGGCGATCAGCAATTGGGCGCGTACATTTCCGAAGGCAAAATTGATGTGCTGTTCTTCTTCTGGGACCCACTCAATGCCGTGCCGCACGATCCAGACGTCAAAGCGCTGCTGCGTATTTCTGCCGTGTGGAATATTCCGGTCGCCACCAACCGCGCTACCGCCAATTTCCTGATCAAATCCCACCTGTTCAATGAGCCGGTAGACATTGAGATCCCAGATTACCAGCGCTACCTGAGTGAGCGTCTTGGCTGATTCTTAGCCATCAGTTAGCTATCGGTTCAAGAACACGATTCACTACTAAATAGTGCGCTGCGTTAGGATACCAAGCGATTAGCAATCTCTATCAGGTTGCCATCGGGATCGCGGATATAGAACGATAATAGAGGGCCGGTTGCGCCAGTGCGCTGTACCGGCCCTTCTTCTATCTGAACGCCATTGGCCTTAACCCAGCGCATCGCTTCATCTAACGGCGTTTTGGTCAATAAGCAGAGATCGGCACTGCCCGGCATCGGGGTCGCGGCGCAGGGTTGAATAGGTCTAGCGGCAGGATGCAAATTGATCTTTTGCTCACCAAAGTGCAAAGCCGTGCGCTGCTCTTTGCCAAACGTCTCGGCATGCATGCCCAGAATATCCTGATAAAAATCGACCGTACGCTCGATGTCTTGCACGGTGAGAACCAAATGGTCGAGCGAGCAAAGGGTTAACATAGCACTCTCCTGTTATTGCACTGGCGTGGCGTCAGCATAGTTAGCGGCGTAGAAATTGACCGTTCAGCCCACCATAGCACCAATTTACTACCCTGTATGGCTACCGTGGCTATTCAATAGCCGATACCAGCCATCGCCAATACCTAATACTCAATGGCCAATGATTGGCCTCATCGAGCATCGTAATTATTGTGCTCGCCGGTAAAGCGGGACGTCAGCTTCGCGCAAGCGCGCCAAAAACCGCGAAGGTTCAACGTTATGCTCCGCCGAGTAATCAGTGGAATCGGCGGCTAACAGCCAGGTTTTCGCCCGCGCCCGAGTTAGCGCCAAATACAATAAGCGCCGCTCTTCGGCATCAGGAAAATATTCGGCGAGCGGTAACAGCGCCTGTTCGACCAGCGTTTCCCGCACGGGTGCCGGAAAGCCCTCACTACCGCTCTGCAAACCAGTCAAAATAAGGTGCTCGCACTCAACGCCTATCAGCTCAGTCAGCGGGATATAGCGTAAAGACAGGCGTGGCCAGCGCCGCGCCGCGTAGTCTATACATGCCGGTCGCTGTATGGCCGAGCGGCCGCTAATGACCACGGATTGCGTTAGCTGCAACACGCCGGAGAGTAAATCCAACAGTGGCTCTAATTCACCTTCCGGTAAGATGCGCACTGGATGTTTGCTCGCATTATTAGATGTATCACTGTTGGCGCCATGCCACTCGATATCCCGATAATCTGGGTGCTGCTGCGCTAAACGCTGATTCACCGCCACTGCCGCAGCAGGCTGGCGAAAATCAGTATCGAGCGTGATGCGATACGGCGCACCAAAACGGGCAGTAACATCGCGGCTAAGCGAAGTGCCATCGCCAACATAACGGGTGATGCGCTGCCAGTCATCGCCAAGAGCATAGAAACGGGTCTGTCGATGCGCGACCAACGGTTGCAGCAAGTCCAGTTGCCGCGGAGACAAGAGCTGCGCATCATCGCAAATAATGTGGGTAAACAAACTGACATAGCGGCCTGCCGCCAGCAAGTCTTGCGCTTGCTGCTCTAGCGTCAGGCTATCTTGGGTACGCGCCTCTTTGAGGTGAGTGCGCCACGCTTTTAACAGCGGATTCAGTAGCCGCAGTTTTTTCTGCAGTGCTGGCTGCATCTCTTCATCCACCTGCGACTCAAGCCAACTTTTCTGACTGCCCGCCTGCCGACGCAGCAACATTAACCAGCGGTCGAGACGAACGCTTAATCGAGCGCATAGCACAGGATCTTGCCAGAACGCCTCCTCAGCTAATGGCCAGCCCAACTCTTCACCTAACCACTGCGCCCAACCTTTGGCTTGCGCGGCCTTCTCACTGCACTGATTTTGCCACTGTGCAATCCAGAACGCGCAGCGCGCTGCATGATCTGTTTCTAACGCATTGAGCTCGCTCAACTTGCGGCTATCGGCCTGCGCCACAATGTGCGCGCCCAATTCATGCATCAGCCATATCGCGGGTAACTCCGCGTCTTGGCCCAGTGTAGCGCGCAGCACCTGCAACATTCGCTCGCGGCTAGCGGTGGCTCCGGCTAACAGCAAAATCTGCGACGCTTGCGCGCCCTCTTGTTGCATCAGCCATGCGGCGCGCGCAGCGGCAATATGGGTTTTCCCGCTGCCGGCAATACCCTGCACCAGAACCCGAGGTTCGTTAAGGAGCAAAGCCTCTAATTGCGATTCCGTCGGCTGCGCGGCTGGCGGTAAGCAACCACCAAACAAATCAAACTCTTGCTGGCGCAGACGCTGGATAAACTGCTGGTTGTAACGTCGAGTCAGCTCTTCGCCTTCATCTAGCCAACGTTGGCAGAAGCTAAAAGGCTCCGCACATGCCTCCAAACAGGCAACGCGCTGTGGGGCTATCGGTAACGCTTGCCACGCATGCAAAATCGTCTGCTGCAGCTGTTGCAGCTCATCGTGGGCCAACCAGCGCAACGCTTTGAGGCGGCTGATCAGTGGCCCCCCAGCTTGTGCCAGCGCTTGCAACACCAGCGGTAGCATCTCTTGTGTCCACTGCTGCCAGCGGCTTTCCAACTCGGCACAAAATGCGCGGGTGGCATTCCAATCGGTGCCATGCAAGGTGATCGTCTCGCCCTCGGCCAACACCACTTGCAACTCACCCCACACAATGCCACGGCGTATCTCTAGAGCGAGCAGCTGCCGAAACGGGACAATTAACTGTTCACTGCGAGATTGAGCATCGCGATGCGATTCATTGCGAAGTTCATGACGGTGCTCATCGGTGGGCATACCGCGGTTAAAGCACAGGGCGTCATTCACCACTTCAACGGTGTGAAAAGGGTGCTGCGAAAGTCGGCGTCCGAGGCGGGTGGCAGTCAGTTTCATTGCGGCTACGTCATCCTTGGCATCATTGTGTTGCGGTTATATTGCGGTTCATTCAGCAGCCAAGTGTCGCTCGAACTGAGCCGTACACGGCTTGCTAACGAACAAGGTAGAACAGAAAGCGCTTATCCTGCATACAGGGTATGGCATAATGCCGCTTGGCGTAACAAGCTGCTGCCGTTATTGCGAAAAACACGCTAAAATCAGCACAATAATTGCTTTTTACAGGAGTCATCCCGTGGCAACTGCACTGAATATTTTTAACTTTGTAATGGGTGGCTTCATCACCACAATCAGCTGGTTTTTAGCTACCCTGCTCAGCATTGTGTGTATCGTTACCTTACCACTCACCCGCGCATGTTGGGAAATCACCAAGATATCGTTAGTGCCATACGGTAACGATGTCGTGAAAGTCGACGATCTGGAAAACCGCAGCAACTCTCTGCTCGCTGCCGGTGGTTTTCTGCTCAACGTCATCTGGTTTGTGATTGCCGGTTGGTGGTTGTGTCTGGTGCACATTGCCGTGGGGATCGGCCAGTGCCTGACCCTAATTGGTATTCCGGTTGGAATCGCCCATTTCAAATTGGCTGTTGTGGCATTATGGCCAGTCGGTCGCCGCGTCGTTCCTAGTGAATTAGCGCGTCAAATTCGCAATGAAAAAGCGCAGATCACGATTGACCGCTATCGCCGCTAACAGGACGTTCAGTACCATCTATGGGTTCGTTTTCCCGACTTCGTCATTCGTTAAATAATAGCCGCTTCCAATACTGCCTGATGATTTTCATCGCCTTGGCAGGGGCGGCGCTATTTCCTTGGCTGACCGGTGAGGTGCTGTCCACCATTCCGGTCACGCTGGGGGTGGTCGCCGCCGCGTTGACAGATCTTGATGATCGCCTCAGTGGTCGCTTGCGCAATATTTTTATCACGCTGCTGTGCTTTTTTATCGCGTCGGTCTCCATTGAGATCTTATTCCCCTACCCGTGGCTGTTCGCCATTGGTCTTTTGATCTCTTCGTTCTGCTTTACCATGCTGGGTGCGATTGGTCAGCGCTACGCCACCATCTCTTTTGGTGCGCTGCTGATTGCGATTTACACCATGCTGGGGGTAACGCTGTACGATACTTGGTATCAGCAACCCTTGCTGCTGCTAGCCGGTGCGGTGTGGTACAGCCTGATTGCACTGCTCAGCCATGCGCTGCGCCCTGTACGACCGGTGCAGGAAAATCTGGCCAACTGCTATGAACTGCTGGCGCGCTATCTGGATGCCAAGAGCGCCTTTTTCGACCCCGATGAAGCTGACCGCTATGATGAACTGCAAATTCAGGTTGCTCTCAGTAATGGCGCACTGGTCAGTAGCCTGAACCAGACCAAGCTTTCCCTATTATCACGCCTGAAAGGCGACCGTGGCCAACGCAGTACGCGCCGTTTGCTGCGCTACTATTTTGTGGCGCAAGACATTCACGAACGCGCCAGCTCGGCGCATAACCAGTATCACGCACTGGCCAAGCGCTTTCGCCACTCCGATGTGCTATTTCGCTTCCAGCGCCTGCTGCTGCTGCAGGCCAAAGCCTGCCGTCAGTTAGCCAAGTCAATTATCAGTGGCGATGACTACAACCACGATTTTCGCTTTGAGCGCGCCTTTAATCTGCTCAATGCCTCGCTGGAGCGACATCAGCCGCAGCAAGCGGAAGATAAGCGTCTGCTGGCCTCACTCAATTTTGTGCTGCGTAATTTACAAGCGATTGACTGGCAGCTGTCGCATATTGAGTCTGAGCAGATCATTGGCTTGCCACAAGACAACACGTTGGCCGACGATGGGCTGCACGGCATTCGCGATATCTGGACGCGCATTCGCAATCAGCTGACGCCCGGTTCGGCGCTGTTTCGCCATGCAGTGCGGATGTCGCTGGTACTGTGCGCCGGTTATGCCTGCATCATGGCGTTTAATATGGAGCGCGGGTACTGGATTTTGCTGACCAGTTTGTTTGTCTGCCAGCCTAACTACAGTGCCACCCGTCTGCGCTTGCGTCAGCGGGTACTCGGCACCTTGGCGGGAATTATCGCCGGCTTACCGCTGCTGTATCTGATCCCGTCACAAGAGGGTCAGCTGGTGCTGATTGTCGTTCTTGGCGTGCTGTTTTTTGCCTTTCGTACCGTGCAATACGGCTACGCCACCGCCTTCATCACCATGCTGGTGCTGTTCTGCTTTAACTTGATGGGAGCCGGTTTTGATATCGCCATTCCGCGAGTCACCGACACCCTGATTGGCTGCGGGATCGCATGGCTGGCCGTGACCTTTGTGTGGCCGGATTGGCGCTATCGCCGTTTGCCGCTGGTGATCCAGCGTGCCATCGACAGCAATACCAGCTATCTGAGCGAAGTGATTGCCCAATATCAGCAAGGGAAGGATGACAGCCTGAGCTATCGCATCGCTCGGCGCGCTGCGCACAACGCCGATGCCGAGCTGGCGTCGGTGATCTCCAACATGAGTTCAGAGCCGCTACGCTCACGGCGCATCCTCGAAGAAGGTTTTCGCTTGCTGTGCCTGAATCATGCCATGCTGGGCTATATCTCCGCGCTGGGGGCGCACCGCCATAAACTGCCGGATAACGCCGAATCACGCACACTGCTAAAAGAGGTCAGTCAGCATATTTTGCATCAGCTGCAAGCGGTTTCGGCGCAGCTGCAAGCCTGCCCTGCCCCTGAGCACAACAATACGCAGCAATTTGCACAGTCACTTTTGGAGCAAGATCTGCAAGATTCGGACTCGCGTTTTGTTCTGCAACAGCTAGGCTTAATTAACAGAATGTTGAACGAACTCAGTTCACTGACACAAAAAATTGTCTGCCGTTATGCAGAGGGGAGCGCAAGCTAGCGCAGCGCAGTGAGCGGCCCCGCTGTCGGCCGGCAGACAGAAGCAAGATAACTGTCATCGCAATCATGCATGATGGTTATTTTGGTGCTCAATGCCGGCCGCTTTCGGAGCATGTCATGGAATACGCCCCTATCCGCTACATCCCGCGCATTTTGCTGGTTGATGATTCGCGCGCTACGCTGATGCTGCTGAGCACGATCCTCAAGCCGTATGGTGAAATACTGGTATCGATGGATGGGTTAACTGCGTTGCATGTCGCACGTGAAAGGCAGCCCGATTTGATTGTGCTGGATATCGAAATGCCCGGGCTGTGCGGCTTTGATACCTGCAAAATGCTCAAGCAAGATCCGCTCACCCGCGATATCACCGTGATTTTCATCACCAAATACCACAATCCACAAGAAGAGATCGAAGCGCTAAGAAGTGGTGCGGTCGATTTTATCACTAAACCCTTTAATGCCACAGTGGTCAAAACCCGCGTGGGGATTCAGCTGAGTTTGAAAAAACAGGCGGATTTACTGCGCCAGCAGGTTAACTTAGATGGCCTGACGGAAGTGTATAACCGACGCGCGTTGAACGTGGATTTAGATAATGAAATCCGCCGCCATGCGCGCACCAACCAGCCGCTGGGGTTGGCGCTGCTGGATGTGGATCACTTCAAACTGTACAACGATTTTTATGGTCACCTAGAGGGCGATAGCTGCCTGAAACGACTGGCGAGGGTGCTGCAATCCACGACTCGGCGCGCCTCTGAGCGTGTATATCGCTACGGTGGTGAGGAGTTTGCCATTATTTTGCCCAATACCAACGAAGGCGAAATTCGCCAGTACGGCGAGTTCCTTTGCCAGAAAATTCGCCAGCAACAATGGGCGCACAATATGTCGCCGGACACCGGCAATATTGTTACCGTGAGTATCGGGGTTGTTTCTATAACGCCCAGTAATGAAACAGGCGATGAATTGCTGGATCGCGTCGACCAAGCGCTGTATCACGCCAAAAAATCGGGGCGCAATCAAATTAAGTATTGGCTCGATACCTAAAACATCCCGTAATTCGTTGTTTTTACTCTTCTATCTTGCTTTCCCTGCCGATGAAAAAAGTGCTTTGTACGGCACGGTTCTCCCCACGTTGACAAGATAAAATAAGGCTTTCTGTGCGATGAAGCACGTTCTGACTCGATTTTTCAGAATGTAAACGGTATTCTTTGCCACCGTTTTCAAGAAATTCAGAGATGCCTTCCATGTTCAAAAAAATTCAGATGATGTTTGCTGCCCTGCTGTGTACCGCCCTGCTGGCGGCATGTAGCCAATTAACTCAGTACGCACTGACTGAGCAACAGGTGAACGAGTACCTGCAGCAAAAAGTGGAATTCCAAAAGCAACTGGGTCTGCCGGGCGTTTTTGAAGCGAACATTACCCTGAAGGACATGCAAGCAAAAATCGGGCGCGCTGAGCCAAATCAGGTGATTTTGAACGGCACCGCCGATCTGAATCTGAGCACATTGGTGGGACAAGAGCATGCCGACGTGGCGCTCTCTTTAGCCGCTCGCCCATACTTTGACAGTGAAACCGGTGCTATCTATCTGCGTGAAATGCAGCTGCTGAATGCCACCGTAACGCCACAATCACTGGAAAAAAGCACCAAAGTGCTGATGCCATACCTGAAAAACTCACTGCAATTGTTCTTTAACCAGACGCCGGTTTATGTGCTGGACTCAAACCGCAGTAAAGAAGAAGCACTGGTACGTCAGCTAGCAAAAGGCATCGAAATCAAGCCGGGTAAAATTATTATTCCCCTGTCTGAATAATGATGGCTTCTGAATAAGTACGGCTTCTGAATGACGACCAACGCTGAATTTGGGCTTGCTGACTTTGTCAGCACTGCTGAGCAAATACAGCGATGGAAAAAGTGATCACGTTATCTCTGTGTTAAAAAAAAGCCCCTGCACTGCAGGGGCTTTTTCGTATGTGGCAAACTATGTAGCAGGCTGTGTAACCAGCAACGCGTGTTTACACCAATCGGTTAATGGTCATATCAAGCGTTATCGCTCTCATCGCCATTTTGCGCTTCTAACTGCTCCACCAGCTCATCAGCCATGGCTGACAGGGCTTCACGAGTCAGTACCGCCAGCGCGCGGTAGAAGCCGGTTTTGGCATGCATCTCAACTTGCCCCAATACTTTCGCCGCGGTTGGCAACAGATAGTGCTGGAACAGCGCCTCTTGCGCTGACACTTCATCTTCTGCGCTTTGATCTTCAACCCATGAAGCCGTTAGCAGCATCTGGCCAAAGTGACCACCCGCTACCGTGCCTGCGCCCGGCATGCCAACTTGCTGTTGGAAAGCCGCAAAGCCTTGAACATCAATACCATGCTGTTCAGCCAGCAGTGATACGGCACCATTATCGCCAAACAGTTCGCTATAATCGGCGCACAGTGCCGCCACATCTTGCGGCTGACGCAACTGCTTGAGGGCAAACTCGCTGTTATCACTCAATACCAGCGGCCACATTTCGCTAAGGGCACCTTGCTGCAGCATATTAAGTACTGGCGGCATCACCGCATCATCCGGACGACGATAAAACAGCGTGCCGAACAAACGGCATAAGGTTGAAAAGGTGTTCATGGCAGATCCTGCGGCTAATCAAACAAAAAGCGGAGTTTACTCGTTTACCGCTGCCGGCGCATCTTCCGCCTCATGATCAAAGCGTTGATACTGCATAAAATGATCCACTTGATGGATCACATCCCAGGTGTAAATCATATTGGTATGAGTTGCGCTGACATCAATATGATCAGTTTCCCCCGGCAAACAAGCTTCACGCACCAACACTAAACCGTCGCTCGGCTCTTGATCCAGCTGCCAGAATAATAACGGCCGCATCCCCACCGCGGTGGTTCCGGCGATAGTGCCCAAAGGAATAGGAACATCCCAATGATCGGGCAGATCGCTTTCCAATAACCCGTGGCTACCCGAATTGCCAATCAGCCATCCCATCCCCAATTGCTGCAAGCGCTCGGCACTGCTGGCCCGCTGATGCGGGGTGCCCAGCGTCACCACACTGCTCACGCCACGTGGGCGGTGCTGGTGTAAATAATAACGAATGATCAGCCCACCGAGACTGTGGCCAACTAAGTGCACCGGCATATCGTGCGCATTGCTCAGCAAATTATCCAAACGCTGGTAAATCTCTTCCAGCTCGATATTTAACGAGTTATAGGCAAATGTTTCGGTCTGCCAACCCAGATAATGCAGACGATCGGTAAACGGCTGCATTATCAGCCGATTCATAAACAGACCGTGTATCACTATCACCAGACCTTGACGTTCTTGTGGCATCGTACACAACCTTTTTTATCAAAACTTTTAGTCAATAGACCGTTAACTCAAGCGTCATTACAGCCGACGAGCCATTACGTGGCATCAAGCACGGTATATTTCTTATCCGCATGAATATCTTTTCATGCCCCACCGGCGCTCACACGCACTTAAGCTAACTTATCCGCTTCGCATCACACAATTATGACTGATTCTCTTATTATTGCCGTGCAAGACGGACGAAATACTGCCCCGCACCTGTCAGCCTGATGGGTGACACAAAAATAAAAATGTCACTAGAGCCAACGCGCACCAACGTGTAAGGTAAGCCTATGCGCTGAATCATGTTTTTTGGTCAGTTTTACTCTGTCTGTTAGGATTTCCCGATATGGCTCTGGCAATTTTTGACCTTGATGACACCCTGCTCGCCGGGGACAGTGCCAGCCTGTGGCTGGAATATATGGTGAATACCGGCATGGCGCCTTTTAGCATGCTGGCCACCGAGCAAGCCATGATGCAGCAATACCGTAAAGGTGCGTTGGACATGTCTGCCTATCTCGATTTCACCTTAGCGCCACTACGCGGCCTGTCAGTGAGCGAAATCCAAGAGCGGGTAGAACAATTCGTCACGCACATGATTGCGCCACGAATTTACCCAGAAGGGATAGCGCGCCTCGATTGGCATCGCCAGCGCGGTGATATTCCACTGCTGATTTCTGCCAGCCCTGCACACATCGTGCATCCGATTGCGCGTTTATTGGGTATCGAGCACAGTTTGGCCATCGAGCTAGAAACCCGCGATGACTGCTACACTGGCCAGAGCTGCGGCACACTGACGTACCGAGAAGGGAAAGTTATCCGCTTACAGCAGTGGCTGACTGAACATCCGGCTTACTCGATTGAACGCAGTTTTGGCTACAGCGACTCACGCAATGACATCCCGCTGCTGTCAGCCACCGATCGACCGTATGTCATCAATCCCGATCGCAAACTGCACAGCGTAGCACTAGCCCAAGGTTGGACAGTTCTATGCTGGAACGCACCGGTCTAGTGCCAACGCAGAGACATTAACGGCTACCCGTTTGACCGTGGCAGCCGTTGTTTTATTCCATACCGCGTCAGTTATTCACGCAAGAGTGTTGTTTTAGCTCTCTGCACTTGGCCGCTTCTTACAGCACATCTACATGGCTCGCGAGCACAGTTCGCTCATCAGCAGCGCATTGGCTGAACCGGCGGGGATTTGCTCAAAAGGCGCCGCTTCGTAGCTGGCCATGATGAAGCGCTTGCCATCTTGCTGGGTGACCGATATACGATCCGTAGCGCTTTGCTTTTGCGCGCAATCCAAGCGAACTTGGCTTTGCTGCCCGACTAACAGCAGCGTACCAATCTCTGTTGGGCTGACATAATCTAAGCGCACCTGCGCATGGGTAATGCCTTTGTCGTCCGTCGTGGCGGTCATTGTATCGACATACACTTGCCCATCGGCAGTGCTGCCCAGCGGTTTCCACATTTCCTCTGCCGCCTGTGCAGAAATGGATACCATCAATGTCAGTAAAGTGAAAACTGACAACCCAACCCACATCCTCCATGTAACTTGAGAAACCCAAGAGACGTGAGAGCTAGATTGAACACTGGATTGCTTGTGAGATGAACGGGATGGCACAGTGTTAACGCCACGTAAGCGAACTTCGGCCAGTTTACCTAATCGGTTCATACGCGCCCCTATCTGCTTAAGTTATTGTTTGCTTGAGTTATTGCCTAACTTATTACTTAAGTTAATCCGCTCAGCTTGTACTCGATTGGTTTTCGCTCAATCAGCCTGCTCGTAATCAACTCTCTCGCAATCAACATCGCAACAATCTGTTATTCAGCCAACTATTCAGCAATCTGTATATTCAGCATATGGCTAAAGCAGCCACTGGATAACAGGGAAAGTAGCTGTAATCGTCAGGCAAGCTCGGAAATCGAGCATCACACTGATATCTACAACCGGCAGAGCGCCTCCTTGTGCCTGTGATCAAGCGTAGGTAACTTTTTCTGTCCACCGCCATTAATTCGTGACGCGAATCACCGTTTCTGCTGTAAACCGATTCAGCCTGCGGCATAATGCCAACACGGGCATAGTGCCCACGACAACAACAAGATCGCCGGCGATGACCACGCCCCCTATTGCATGCATGTCATGCGATGAGTCAGCGCACCACGACCGAGATCAGAAGGAGTTAAGCGATGACAAAATATATCGGTGCCCATGTCAGTGCCGCTGGCGGCGTAGATCAAGCGGTTTGGCGCGCCAAAGAGCTCAATGCCACCGCCTTTGCCCTCTTCACCAAAAATCAGCGCCAATGGAACGCAGCGCCACTGACTGACAGCATGATTGCCGCCTTCAAACAGGCCTGCGAGCAAACGGGCTTTCGCCCGGAGCAAATCCTGCCGCATGACAGTTACCTGATTAATTTGGGGCATCCGGAAAGTGAAGCCTTGGAAAAATCGCGCGCGGCCTTTTTAGATGAAATGCAGCGTTGTGAGCAGCTGGGTCTGACTTTGCTGAATTTTCATCCGGGAAGTCATCTCAACAAAATCAGTGAAAGTGAAAGTCTGGCCAAAGTTGCCGAATCCATCAATTTAGCGCTGGCGCAAACCCAAGAGGTGACCGCCGTGATCGAAAATACGGCCGGACAAGGCTCTAATCTGGGCTGGCGTTTTGAACATCTGGCAGAAATTATTGCGCAGGTCGAAGATAAAAGTCGGGTCGGAGTTTGTATCGATACCTGCCACACCTTCGCCGCAGGCTATGATTTAAGCTCTCTGGACGCCTGCGCTAAGACCTTCGCCGAATTCGACGCCGTGGTTGGTTTTCAGTATCTGCGCGGCATGCACATCAACGATGCCAAGAGCACGCTAGGTAGCCGCGTAGACCGCCATGACAGCCTAGGCGTTGGCAATATCGGTAAACCGGCCTTTGAATTTATCATGGCCGATCCGCGTTTTGACGGCATTCCCTTGATTTTGGAAACCGTAAATCCAGATATCTGGCCGCAAGAGATTGCGTGGTTAAAATCGCTGGCCAACGCTGCGTAAGCATCAATAGCGAATGGCTAACTACCACTGGCGAGAAGTCACGAGCCAATGTGCGAATAGCGCCAATAGCCAATAGATAGAAGCCAGAAAAAAGCAAAGAAAAAGGGAGACACTCGCGGTCTCCCTTTTTAATGCTTCGTGCAGTTAAATCTTACACATCCACTTGCTGTACTAAAGCGGACAGGAAAGCATCAGACAGCTGGTTGTTACGCACTTTCTCTTCAATATCGTGCGCGCTGTACGCAGAGCCTTTATAGACCACCACTACGCTGCGATCACCTGGGCGCAGGAAATGGGTTTCCCCAAACTCGGTATAACGGGTCGCGCCAATGCTGATCAGTGCCTGTGTTGGATACCCGGCTTTTTTCAACAGCTCCGCAATGTTCTCGGCTGGGCCTTCATCTTTTTGGAAGTTCATCTGATTAATCAACCAGTCAATCAGACGCTGGTGAAAATAGCTGTACTCCACCACTGGGCTATCAACCCCATAGCGGTACACTTCAGAGCCACGCACCAGATAGCAACCAATCCGGTAGTCATCCATTACGCCACCTGGCGCAAATTGGTCAATCTCCAGCAAAGTGGAGGAAATCCCCTTGCTGCACGGGCCCCAGTTTTTCTTTTCACTGATTTTGCGTGCATTCGGGCGACGAATTGAGCAGTCGTTATAGGCGGCGAAATAGCGAGGCGTCAGGCCAACTACTAACCCATCTTGATAATGAATATCACACAGCAACGCCACTTCTGGCTCAATTTGCAGGTTATCGGCATCTGCAGGCGGCACAATATGGTCGCTCGACAGTGGATAGGTCTGCAAAAAACCAGCATCTGCTGACGGTACATAGAATGGGAAAATGGCTTTCGGAGCAACGGCATCGGCCACTTTCACCGCCACAAAATCTTTGGCCTCACCTGCCTGCTCAAGATGCCCAGCAAAGTTACCGGCCACACCCAAACCAATCACGTGCTCAAAATTCATGTCCGATGTCTCTTTTGATAAGTCGCTGTCAATAAAACAGATTGAATAAAAATAAGGCGAAAAAAGCCGCGAATTAGCACCAGAGTTTACCGATTAATGCCGCCGATATCCGAGTGCCACGTCAAACTTGTCAGCATAAAAAAATAAGCGCATGATTTTAATATTGTTTTATTTTTAGTTGGACATAGTTCATGAATCGGCCTTATGTCGGCGTCGGCGTTATCTTGCAACGTGCAGACGGAAAAATTTTGGTAGGGAAACGCAGTGCTAAACATGCCCCTTACTGGTCTATCCCGGGTGGACATCTGGAGGCTGGCGAGTCATTTGCCGAATGCGCTATTCGTGAAGTGGCAGAAGAGACCGGCTTGGTCATCAGCAACCCGCAAGTGATTGCCCTGACCAACAATTTAGAGACCTTCCAGCAAGAAGGAAAACACACCGTTTCCGTCTGCTTATTGGCCCATACCGAGGGCGAGCCGCAAAATCTGGAGCCACACAAGTGTGAAGGTTGGCGCTGGGTTGAGCCCACTGCACTGCCTGAGCCGCATTTTGAAGCCAGTCGGTTATCTATCTACTGCTGGTTGAATAAGCAGATGACGGCGGATCTGGCCACCGTTCGGAATGCCGCACAATAATGCCAGCCTGAACCTTCCTAGGTCACCTCGTAGACATATCGTGTTCCAGCTTCCGCCCTATTGGATTTTCTTTGAACTCATAAGGCAAGCGAAGCGTAGTTCTCGATAGTCTTCTGCTCTTAGCAATCATTGGCGCTGTACTGAAACAGCGTCAATTCCATCTAAAACGTCTTTTCGATATCGATTGCGCAAAAAATAACACTAAAGCTATGCAATTGGATGCCGATAAGGCCGTTCATAATAATGTCATCGTGTCTTCATTATTTATAAGCCAATGCATTATTTTAATAAAATCAGCATGTTAATTTTTAAATTTAACGGTCATAGCGATAAATAATATTTTGAGTCAAATATGACTCAAATACACATAAAACATACACATTACCCACGTAATGCCTGTGACTATGTTGGTTTTATTTTATGTTTTTGTTGTTCGTAGTCTGCCAGGCATGTACATGCGCTTATCCGAGTGGAGAGGCCATGTTTCAAGGATCTTTGCTATGCATGCCGGTAATCAGCCGTTAAGGATCACGCCGTAATTTATGTTTTATAAAAATATCTCGATAGGAAAAAAAATTGCCCTGGTGTTCTCATTTGTCGCCGTGGTTTCTTTGATGTTAGGGCTGTTTTTAAGCCATGCCCTGCGTGGTGTCCAAAATCGCTCTTTGGATTTTACTGACTCGGTGCTCCCCAGCATTATTTCAGTGGAAACCTTGCTTAACCACATCACTTCGATTCGCAGTGATCAATTTGCGCTCTTGCTGGAAGATGGCACCCAAGTGCAAAAGCGCCGCAATACCATCATGCAGGAGATCGAGCAAACCAATTTGGATTTGCAAAGTTATGGCAGTACGGTGGTAGATCAAGAACGTCCACATTACGAACGTTTTCGTAAAGACTGGCAGCAATACATTCGCATATCGCACACCTTTGAACAATTGGTACTACAAGGACAAACCGCTCAAGCTCAGCAACTCCTGATCCAATCACGCGAGCTGTCCGATAACATGGAGGATTCCATCGCCAAATTGGTGCAAATCAACCTGGCGTTTGTTCGCGATAGTCGCTCTGATTTACTGGATAAAATCGCACTGATCATCAAAGCCAATATCGGCAGTATTGGCCTGCTGATGCTGTTTATGGCGGGCATGACCGTGTTCTTAACACGCCAAATTTGCCCACCACTGCAAGCGGTGGTGGAACAAGCCAACGCCATTGCCTCCGGCAATCTGACGCATCGCTTTGATAACCGCTACATGAGTAACGATGAGCTGGGTCTATTGGCCAAAGCGTCACTGAAGATGCAAGATAACTTGCGTGTCATCATTGAAGAAGTGGTCACCGCTGCCACTCAACTTGGCGTGGCTATCGAATCTGTAGACACCGTCTCCGAGCACACCACCAACGGCATTCAGAACCAGCAGCGCGAGATTTCTTTGGTGGCCACCGCGATGACCGAGATGAAAGCTACCGTGGCTAACGTGGCCGATAACACCGAAACCGCCTCTCAGTCTGCGGCTGCCGCCAATGATCTGGCTCGTCAGGGCAATCGGGATGTGCGCCAATCGCTCAATGAAATCACGCAAGTCGCGCAGGAAATCGAACATGCCGGCTCACTGGTTACCGAGCTGGAGCGTGAATCTGCGCAGATCAATATGGTGGTGGATGTGATTCGTAGCATCGCCGATCAAACCAACTTACTGGCACTGAATGCGGCAATTGAAGCCGCGCGAGCCGGTGAGCAGGGCCGCGGATTTGCGGTTGTGGCCGATGAAGTCCGTACCTTGGCGGGCCGCACTCAAGCTTCTACCGGCGAAATCATCGCGATCATCGAAACCCTGCAGGCGAAAGCCAATCAGGCGAAAGATGTCACCGGTCAGACATGCGAGATGATCCGTCACTGCGTAGCGCAAAGCCGCAATACCAGCGAAGGGATCCAGCAGATCGAAGAAGCGGTATCGCAGATCGCCGATATGGCCTTGCAGATCGCCAGTGCCTGTAGCGAACAAGATGCGGTATCGGAAGAGTTGGATCGCAATATTGAGCGGATCAATGAATCGTCCAACGCAGTGGCGCAAGATGCTTATCACACCACCGAAGCTTGCCATGAGTTAGGCCAATTGGCCGCACGCCTGCAACAAAGCGTGGCGCACTTCCGCTTAGCGTAATTCTCCCTCGATCTGTACTGAATTACGCCGATTCACGCATAAAGAACGCTAATTAAGCTCGCTATTTATTGAACACAATATCTAGCGAGCTGGCCGCGTTCGTAGGCAACTGTAGTAGGTCAATCCTGATAACCTGCTACCGCACTTGAGCTATGAGTCACCGAGCGTGATTGCTCGGCGTTAACTGGCCACCGCCGCCGTTTGCACCATGTTTTTCATCCATGCGCGGCTACGCACACGGAAGAAACAACCGATAATCTTGACCACTTCTTCGGTGAAGATCGCCAGATACACCCACTGTAACCCCACATCGGTATAGAAAGCCAAAAATGCCACCAGCGGGATGCCGATAAACCACTGCGCAATCACATCCTGATAGAAACAGAATTTGATATCGCCGCCCGCACGCAAAACGCCAATAATCATTAGCATTGGTACACTTTTAAGCAGCACCGCCACTGACAGCATGATGTAAAAGCTCGACGCCAGATCCAGCGTTGGCCCGCGCAGCCCACTGAACAGCGCCAAGACCGGCTGTTTAATCAATAGCATGACCACCGCCACCACAACGGCACTGGCGACACAGAACGCAGTCGCAAGCCACGCCTGACGATAAGCTAAATCAAAACGGCTCGCCCCGAGCTGATTACCAATCACCACCGCCGCACCGGTAGCAATACCGTTTAACATAGCCAGACACAACGACTCCAGCGGAGCCATCACCGTCAGTGCCGCCAACGCTTGTGTGCTGATATGGCCGAAAATGGCGTTATACAAGAATACGCCGCCCGCCCACATCACCATATTAGCAATCAACGGAATTGCCAGTTTCAACAGCCGCACCACTTCGCTGCGGTTTAAACTTTCCCGCATATCCTGCCAGCTAAAGGCCAACAAGTGCTTGCGCCAATACAGCCACGCCGTCAGGGCGATCACTTCAATCAGGGCGCTGAGTAAGGTTCCCCACGCCGCGCCCACAATGCCCATGGCCGGAAAACCGAAACGACCAAAAATCAGCACATAGTTAAAAAAGATGTTCAGACTGATGCCGATGGCACTGAAGACCGTACTGGTGGCCGCCTGATGCATCGAACGCAATCCGGCAGCAAAACTAGCACCGATCGCCGTCAGCAGCATATTGCCGGCGGTGATCTCCATAAATGACGCTCCGAGCGCAATCACTTCTGCCGAATTGGACGCCAGTCCCATCACGCGCTCTGGGATAAACAAGAACACCGACGCTCCGGCAAGGCCAACTACACTGGTGATCATCAGCGTGAGCGCCACCGTGCGCTTCATCCCTTCCCGATCGCCCGCGCCCCAATATTGCGCCAGCAACATGCTGCCACCGGTACACACGCCAAGTACCAGCAAAGTCGTGACGAAAATCGCCCGCCCCGCGACACCAATTGCGGCCACATCCGCCTCACCCAATTGCCCCAACATCACAATGTCGACCAAGCTTCGTGAGGAGAACAGCACCACCTGCAACGCCACAGGCAATGCCACCGTCAGTAACTGACGGAAAAAAGCCGCATTAGAGACGGCAATATGCACACCTCTATCGAGAGAATCGGCGCGGGAATGAGACATAACAACTCCGGGAATAAGACCTGAAACCAACCGCTATCTAAAGCATGACCGGCACAGAACTGCAGGATACATAAATGGAAACCAGCTCTATTTTACGGGAGTTGTAAAAAGAGATTACAGACTTCTGCGTGACGGGGCTGCCAAATTTGGATTCAAAAAATGTCGTAGTTTCAGAAAGGTTTTTGACGTCAATTTACTGCCGCACATCGAGGCAAAAAAGGAAAAATAAGAGGGAAAATCGAAGCGAAAAATCGAAAAACAAAAACGGCAGGCTTCACCCGCCTGCCGTTAAGAATTACCGCGAATTGATGACGAAAAAATCAGCGACTAGCGTGCACTGTGCCGCGCACGGCCATGCCGTAGTAACAAGCAATAGACACCAGCGCACAAGCCGCCATAGTGCCGACCATCGGCCAAATCGTGCCCGATGGCATCGCCGCGACCGCCGAACCGATGATAGCGCCAGTGCCAAAGCGCAATGTGCCGGTGACCGACGACGCCGTGCCCGCCATATGCGGAAACTCTTCCAAAATCGACGCCATCGCGTTTGAGCCGACAATCGAAATCGCCCCGACAAACACCGCAACCCCGCTCACCAACGCCCAGAAGCCTAAGCCCAGTAAGCCACCGGCCACCAGCCACACCCCCATCACCAATTGGATCCACAGGCCGACCTTCATCATAAAGTTCGCCCCTTTGCGCTTAACAAAGCGACCATTGATGCTGGTGATCACAATCAAACACAGGATGTTCAGACCGAAGTAATAGCCAAAGTGCTGCGGGTCAACGCCGTGCAAATCGATATAGACAAACGAACCGGCGGTCAGGAAAGTAAACATACCGGCGAAGGAGAACGCCCCGCTCAGCATGTAGCCCAGTACCTGACGTTGACGCAACAAGGCGCTGAAATTCCCCAGTGTACTGCGCAGCTTAAACGGCTGTTTTTTATCTTCCGTCAGGGTTTCGGGGATAAAACTCCACACCAACAGCGAACAAATCACCGCCGCAATGGTCAGTACCCAGAAGATGGCATGCCAATCAAACCACACCAGCAAATAGCCACCCAGCATCGGTGCCAGCAGAGGAGCGACTGTCATGATCAGCACCACCATCGACATCATGCGCGAGAAATCATCCTTGTGGAACAAGTCCCGCAGCAGCGCATTGATCACCACACCGGACGCCGCGCCAGCAAAACCCTGCACCAGACGAGTAGCAATAAACCAGTCAATGCTAGTCAGTTGGGTACACATCAGCGAGGCCACCGCAAACAGCAGCGTGCCCAGAATAATGACCGGTTTACGTCCGAAGCTGTCAGCTGCCGGTCCGTGGAACAGCTGGCCAACCGCAAAACCCAAGGTATAGGCGGTTAAGGTCATCTGCACCGAGCCTGCCGGTACATTCAAATCGGCCGCGATGGTCGGCAAGCTGGGCAGGTACATGTCGATGGCCAGCGGCGTCAGCATCGCCAGCATACCCAAGATAAAAATCAACAAGGGATGGTGGGCGTGTTGGGGGTGCGTCGTCACGTTATCTCACTCTTTTTAGCGTAAGGTTATCCAAAACCTGATTATTCCAGACCAACAGAGGCAATCTCTTGTGCGGTCAGCGGACGGTACTCGCCTTCTTCCAGATCGGCATCCAGTACAATTCCGCCAATACGTTCGCGGTGCAGCTCCACCACTTTATTACCGGTAGCGGCAAACATCCGCTTCACTTGATGGTATTTACCTTCGGTGATGGTCAGGCGTGCATGATGCTCATCGAGCAACTCCAGCACCGCTGGGCGCGTCAGCTCTGGCTCATTGCGCAGTTGTACACCGGCAGCAAACTGCTCGATAACTTCTGGCGCGACCGGATCGGCCAGCGTCACCAAATAGGTTTTTGCGCAGTGATGGCGCGGTGATGTAATGCGGTGCGACCACTGACCATCGTCGGTCAACAGCACCAGACCGGTGGTATCAATGTCTAGACGACCGGCAGGATGCAGCTTGTGTACTGCCGGCTCGTCGACCAAAAACAGCACGGTTGGATGATCCGGATCTTCAGTGGAGCAGACATAGCCTTGCGGCTTGTGCAGCATGAAATAACGCGGGCCGGTCTGCTGTTGCAAAGGATGACCGTTATACTCCACCGCATCGTCCGGCTGCAATTTCAGTGCGCTGTTTTTCACCACCTCACCGTTTACTGTTACCGTTCCGCGCCGAATTTCGCGCCCTGCAATTGAACGGGTCATATCCGTTTGTTCGGTAAGAAATTTATCCAGTCGCATGTGATATCTCTGAAATTGCCTGTCGAATGAGGAGCGTTATTATAAGCGCACACTCGCTAATCCCCCAGCGTTAGTTGCGCCTTATCACGGCTTTTAGCAACGTACTCATCCGGTTGCAGTGTTGGCCTCAATACAATCGGCTGCGGCGCCCCATCTCCGCATACCAAACCCATCACGAAGACGAACATCGGCGATAAAGTTGACAGACAGCAATGAATTGATTCAGATAGGAAAGCGTATTCCACTAAGAACAGGCTGCGAGATGACTTCGGACACCACCGCCTTATGGCAAGCCCGTTACGGCGAAGAGAACAAAGTCCGCCGCGACGACCATCGCTCCCCCTACCAACGTGACCGTGCGCGGATCTTACACTCGGCCGCGTTTCGTCGCCTGCAAGCCAAAACGCAGGTACTCGGCGCTGGGATGAATGACTTCTACCGCACGCGGCTGACGCATTCGTTAGAGGTGGCGCAAATTGGTACTGGGATCGTCGCACAGCTCAAGCGCAAATATCCGCAGCAAAAAGCCCTGCTCGCCCCTGACAGCTTAATGGAGTGCCTGTGTCTGGCGCACGATATTGGCCATCCGCCGTTCGGGCATGGCGGTGAAGTGGCGCTCAATTACATGATGCGCGATCACGGCGGCTTTGAAGGCAACGCGCAAACTTTTCGGATTGTCACCCGCTTAGAGCCGTATACCGAATCGCATGGCATGAATCTGGCGCGCCGCACGCTGCTAGGCTTGCTGAAATACCCGGCGCTGTTAAGCCAAACCCGCGCCACACTGCAACCGCCTGCCGTCAGTGATTTTCGTCATCTGAAAGCCAGCCAATGGAAACCGGCTAAAGGTGTGTACGATCAAGATCAGCGACTGTTTCATTGGGTGTTGGAGCCGCTAACCACCGATGATCGCCGCCATCTGGCCACCATGCGCGAGCCGCGCAGCAACGCCAGTGAACCGCTCAAAACGCGCTTTAAATCTCTGGATTGCTCCGTCATGGAGCTGGCCGATGATATCGCCTACGGCATTCACGATCTGGAAGATGCCATCGTGATGGGGATTGTCACTCGCGCCCAGTGGGAATCGGCACATCAAGCCCTGAGTGCCGTTGACGATGCCTGGTTCCAAGAAAATATGCCGTCAATCACCGAAAAATTGTTCTGTGGCGAGCACCATAAACGCAAAGATGCGATTGGCGCGCTGGTTAACGCCCTGATCACCGGCATTACCTTGCAGCATGAGCCGCTATTTAGTGAACCGCTACTGGCGTGGAATGCCCAGCTACCGGCACCGCTGCAACAGGTAATTTCGATTCTGGTGCGCTTTGTGAACGACTTTGTGGTGCGCAAAACGGAAGTGCAAATGCTGGAATACCGTGGCCAACAACTAATTATGGAGCTGTTTGACGCTTTCAGCGCCGATCCCGAGCGTTTATTACCACCAGGAACGCGTCAACGCTGGCAACAAAGTCGCGCCGAAGGTCACTCTGGTCTGCGCGTGATCACCGATTATATCTCCGGCATGACCGATGGCTTTGCCCAGCGCACCTATATTCAACTCTTTACACCGGCCAGTACGCTCAGTTTTGACCCACATAACTGAATTCACTGAACGCAAAACTTAATACAGAAGACCGCGCAGTAATTAATTTAAATTCAGTTACATAACCATAGAAAATACCGGCGCGACTTAACTGGTCAGTCGCGCCGGTCGCTCTATAATGTCGCTCTATCATGATCATTCGACGCACAATCTATAGTGAATCACAGTCACTCGCCGAACGCGTTTAACCAACCGTGTTAGCGACCCATTAGCGCTAATCCGATAGCGCTGTTTCGCGAGTCCTGACTGGATAGTCTTAACCAGACTATTGTGAAATATACCGTTGTGAAATATACCGTTTTCCATTTGGAGCCCTAAACCTGCCATGCCACCAGCCATCACCCCTCGTCTCTTTTTACAATCGTTTCGCCACTGGAAATTCAGCTGGCTGTGGGGGGATGTTGTCGCTGGGGTATCAGTCGCGGCCATTGCCTTGCCAGCCCAAATGGCGACCGCCCATCTGGCGGGCATGCCGCCGCTCACCGGCATCTACGCATTTATTGCCGCCGCTATCGGCTTTGCCATTTTAGGCGCGAACCGCTATCTGTCTGGCGGCGCTGACTCCACTATCGCACCAATTTTTGCCTCTGGCCTGTCACTGATGGCCGTAGCCGGTACGCCGGAATACGCGCATCTGGCCGGGTTGCTGTCGATTTTGGTCGGGCTGATATTGATCACCACCTACATCTTTCGCCTTGGCTGGCTGGCCGATTTGCTCTCGTATCCGGTCACCATCGGTTTTCTGGCCGGAATTTCGGTGCACATTATTGTTGGTCAGTTACCGCAGATTTTTGAGATCCCAACCCCGCACGGACACCTGCTGCGCCAACTCGCGATGGTGCTGTGGCAGCTACCGCACGCCAACCTCATTTCCACCCTGATTGGCTTTAGCCTCTATCTGCTAACCGCCATTGTTGGCCGACGCAATCCACGGCTACCGGCGGCACTGTTTGGTCTGCTGCTGATCATGTTACTCAATGCGGTGTTCGATCTGCCCAAATATGGCGTAACCGTACTGAGCGCCGTCGATACCCAACGGCCCGATTTTGCCTTCTGGAGTCTACCGTGGCAGTCAGTCATGCACCTATTCCCACTGGCGCTGCTAGTGGCTTTAGTGTGCATCATGCAAACCGCCGCCGTGGCACGCACCACGCAAGATAAAGAAGCGCCTGTGAGCCAAGATTTTGCCGGCATCGGGCTGGGCTGTATTTTGTCCGGTATCGCCGGAACCTTTACTACCAACGCCAGTCCGGCGCGCTCAGTGATCACCCAAAACTCCGGTGGCCGTTCTCAGTTAGCGGCGCTGGTAGCTGCCGGATTGCTAGCGCTGATCGTACTTAACGCACGCACGATTTTGCCGCTGATCCCACATGCCGCATTGGCTGGGGTGTTGATGTATGTCGGACAAAGCATCCTAAAAATCAGCGAAATTCGACGTATTTTTCAGCAAAGCCGCGAAGAGTTTTATCTGTGTATCGCCACCTTGGTGATGATTTTGCTGCTGCGCATTGAAGTGGGCGTGATGCTGGGCGTGATCCTGTCGCTTCTGCATGGGGTGTTTGTCACCGCTCGCCCCAACAATGCCGAGTTTATGCGCATCAAAGGGACTTCTATCTGGTGGCATCAAGACAATAAACACGAAATGGAAACCCTGCCTAACGTGCTGGTCTACCATTTTGCTGCGCCGCTCAACTTCACCAATGCTGACTTTTTCAGCAATCAGCTGTGGCAGCGCATCGCGCAGAAAAAAGGGCTGCGGCTGCTGGTGATCGAATGCAGTGGGATTTTAGATATTGATCTCACCGCCGCCGATAAACTAAAAACCCTGATTGGTGAGTTACACCGCCAGCACATCACAGTGTGTATCGCTCGCTTGGAAGCCATGCGCGCGCGTGAAGCACTGTGGCAAACCGGTGTAATGACCGTGCTGCCGGAAGATAACGTGTTTTACAGCGTGCAAAACGCCATTGATGCGCGCGCACCCAGCGCGGCCACTACGCTCAATCGTGAAATCTAAACCGCAGCCAATTCCTTAGGGATGAAAGAAAAAGCTGAAACTCAAACGCTAAACGACGCGCACTATCTGAGCCTTAACAAGGCCGGTTTTACATGGCTTCAACCTGTAAACCTTACCTAAGCAAAAGCCATCCACAAAGGGATGGCTTTTTCGTTTTGTGTTTTAGCTTGTGGGTTTTCGCTTATGCCGCGCTTTACATCACAGCGGATCGGCACGCAAGCAAGATACCGCGTGGCGGAAACTGCCTTCCAGCAGTGGCTTGGTCTGTGCACACTCAGGGCCAGCCAACGGACAGCGAGTACGGAACACGCAGCCAGACGGCGGGTTGATTGGCGATGGCAAATCCCCTTCCAGCAGCTGGATCTGCTTGTTGCGCTCTTTGTCTGGATCAGGAATCGGCACCGCCGACATCAGCGCTCGCGTATAAGGATGCAGTGGGTTGTGATACACCTCATCATAGGTGCCAAGCTCCACGGCATTGCCCAGATACATCACCAACACCCGATCGGAGATATGTTTCACCACCGACAAATCGTGCGCGATAAAAATCAGCGACAGCCCCATCTCACGCTGCAATGACTTGAGCAAATTCACTACTTGCGCCTGAATCGACACATCCAGCGCCGATACCGGCTCATCGCAGATGATCAGTTTTGGCTCAAGGATCAACGCCCGCGCGATCCCGATCCGCTGACACTGCCCCCCGGAAAACTCATGCGGATAGCGGTTCACCAAGTTCGGCAAAAGACCCACTTTCATCATCATCGCTTTGACTTTGTCGCGCACTTCCTGCCGACTTAGCTGCGGATAGAAGGTGATCAGCGGCTCAGCGATAATATCGCCGATGGTCATGCGCGGGTTCAGCGAGGCCAGCGGATCTTGGAAAATCATCTGGATCTCTTTGCGCTTATCGCGCATTTGCGCATCGCTCAGGCGCGTCAACTCCTGCCCTAACCACACCACATTACCGGCAGTGGCTTTCACCAAGCCGATAATGGCGCGAGCAAAGGTCGACTTACCGCAACCAGACTCCCCCACCACGCCCAGCGTTTCCCCTTCGTACAAACGCAAGGTCACGCCATCTACCGCTTTGAGTTTTTTCGCTGGCTCCCAGAACCAGGCTTTCTCATCTTTAATATCAAAGTGCACTTTCAGATCTGACACTTCCAGCAGCACTTTCTTGTCCGCCAGTTTATCGGTGTGTCGATCTGCTTTGGCGGCTACGCCAGTATCCATCACATCAGAACCGGCAGCGGTTACGTCATTCATCATCATGCCTTCTCCCAGTTCCAATGGCAGGCGCGTTCACGCCCTTCCCCAAATGACATCAATGCCGGACTTTGCTGACGGCAAATATCGCTCACTTTCAGGCAGCGCTCCTGAAACGGACAGCCCTGCGGCAAACGCAGCAAATTCGGTGGATTACCCGGGATGGTGGCCAGCTCACTGCCACTGCTATCTAAGCGCGGCACCGCATCCAGCAAACCAATCGAATACGGATGACTTGGGCGATAGAAAATATCGCGCGCCATGCCATACTCCATGGTACGGCCGGCATACATCACCAGCACCTTGTCACAGATCCCCGCCACCACACCCAGATCGTGGGTGATCATGATAATGGCGGTATTGAACTCGCGTTTCAGCTCGTTCAGCAGTTCCATGATCTGGGCTTGTACTGTCACATCTAACGCAGTGGTTGGTTCATCGGCAATCAACAATTTTGGACGACACAGCAGCGCCATGGCGATCATCACCCGCTGGCGCATCCCACCCGAAAACTCATGCGGATACATGCGCATGCGCTTACGCGCTTCCGGCATTTTCACCGCATCCAGCATCTTCACCGATTGCTCAAACGCTTCATTGCGGCTGACGCCCTTGTGCAGCATCAACACTTCCATCAACTGCTCGCCCACCCGCATATACGGGTTCAGCGAGGTCATCGGGTCTTGGAAGATCATGGCAATCTCTTCGGCGCGCAGACGATTAAGCTGCGATTCCGGCAGATTCAGGATCTCGTTACCCATAAATTTGGCCGAGCCACCAATGGTGCCGTTTTTAGCCAGCAAGCCCATGATGGCAAACGCGGTTTGCGATTTACCAGAGCCGGACTCGCCAACAATGCCCAGCGTCTCACCGGCGATCAAGGAAAAGTTCAGATCGTTAACCGCCGTCACATCACCATCTGGCGTAGAGAAGGTGACCCGCAGATCTTTGACATCCAACAACTTCATACGGTACTCCCTGACTTAACGATCTTTCGGATCGAGGGCATCACGCAGCCCATCACCGATAAAGTTGAAACAAAACAGCGTAATAATCAGAAAACAAGCGGGGATCAGCAGCTGCCATACCGCCACTTCCATGGTGGTAGCGCCGCTTTGCAACAACGCGCCCCAACTGGTCATCGGCTCTTGAACCCCCAGACCTAAGAAGCTCAGGAAGGATTCAAACAAGATCATGCCCGGCACCAGCAACGACGCATAAATCACCACCACGCCGAGCACGTTCGGCACGATATGACGCATCACGATATTGCGTGACGACACCCCGCACACCAACGCCGCTTCAATAAACTCTTTACGCTTGAGGCTCAAGGTTTGGCCACGCACGATCCGCGCCACATCCAGCCATGACACCATACCGATCGCCACGAAGATCAAGAAGATGTTGCGGCCGAACAAGGTCACCAGCAAGATCACGAAGAACATGAATGGGAAGGCGTTCAGAATTTCCAACACCCGCATCATCAGTGAGTCGACGCGTCCGCCCAGATAGCCGGAGGTTGCGCCATACAGGGTGCCAAACAGCACCGCCACCAGCGCACCAGCCAGCCCCACCATCAGGGAAATTCGCCCCCCCAACGCCGTACGGACAAACAGATCGCGACCGAGCGAGTCAGTTCCGAAGTAGTGATTTCCCTCCAGCGCAGGCGCGACGCTCATCGCGCTCCAATCGGTCTCATCAAACGCAAACGGCGACAAAGACGGCCCGAACAACACATACAAGGTAATCAACGACAAAATCATCAAGCTGATCATCGCCGCGCGGTTGCTTTTAAAGCGGCGGAACGCATCCTGCCACAAGCTGCGGCCTTCAATATCCAGCTGACCGGCGAATTGCTCCACTGCGGCGGCATTTTTTTTCGTCATCATCATAAAACACCCCGATTAATAGCGGATTTTCGGATCGATGAAGGCATACAGGATGTCTACGATCGCGTTAAACAAGATAGTCAGGGTTCCGACCAAAATGGTCAGACTCAGCACCATCGAGTAATCACGGTTCAGCGCGCCGTTCACGAACAAACGGCCAATCCCCGGCAGACCGAAAATGGTTTCAATCACAATCGAACCGGTAATGATGCCGACGAATGCGGGGCCTAAATAGGAAATGACCGGCAACATGGCAGGCTTGAGTGCATGACGCAGCACAATGCGGCGCAGCGGTAAGCCCTTGGCACGCGCAGTACGGATAAAGTTAGAGTGCAGCACTTCAATCATCGAGCCGCGAGTGATCCGCGCAATACTGGCGGTATAGGCAATCGCCAACGCTGAAACCGGCAGTACCATATTGATCAGGCTACCGTCATTCCAGCCCCCGGCCGGTAACAGTTTCAGCCCCAACGAGAACAGCAACACCAGCAGCGGCGCAATCACAAAACTCGGGATCACCACACCGGTCATGGCAAACCCCATCACCGTATAATCGAGCACCGTATTTTGCTTCAACGCGGCAATCACGCCCGCAGTTACCCCCAACATCAGCGCCAAGATAAAGGCGTAAATCCCGATCTCGAGCGATACCGGAAAGGCTTGCGACACCAGATCATTAACGGAAAAATCTTTGTACTTGAACGATGGGCCAAAATCCCCCTGCGCCAGCTGGCCGAGATAACGGAAATACTGGCTGTATAACGGCTCATTCAGGTGGTATTTGGCTTCGATATTGGCCAGAACTTCCGGCGGCAGGCTGCGTTCACCGGTAAACGGGCTTCCCGGTGCCAAACGCATCATAAAAAACGAAACGGTGATCAGAACCAGCAGCGTTGGAATGGCTTCCAAAAGCCGGCGAAAAATAAACTTCAACATTGCGCACATCCTCCCTGTCACACGGCGTAAACGCTGTTTATGGTTATGTAGAGAGCACTAACGCGCTCCCTGCGTTTACGTGTGGTTTTCTTGTGCCTGTAACCCAGACGCTGATTACCAAGCCGCTCCCGGCAAAAGAGCGGCTGGCATCAGCACATAGGTTTAGTGCTGTTTGATATAGAGATCTTTACTGTAAATCTCATCCTGCGGGTTGTTACCGCTATAACCGCCCACATACGGCTTCACCAAACGGGTGCTAACGTAGTGGTACAGCGGGATCAACGGCGCATCGGTATCGGCAATCGCCTCAGCAGCTTGATACAGCGCAGCGCGCTCCGCATCCGTCGCCGCTTCCAGCGTCTTCACCATGGTGCTATCAAACTCGGCACTCTTGTACTTCATGTCATTGTTGCTGCTCTTAGACAGCAAAATGTTCAGGAAGGCGGTCGGGTCGTTATAGTCAGCACACCAGCCTGCACGAGTCACGTCATAGTTACCCAAGCGGCGGTTATCCAAGAAGGTTTTCCACTCTTGGTTTTCCAGTGCGACATCCACGCCCAGATTTTTCTTCCACATTGAAGTGATGGCCACGGCCACTTTCTTGTGGTTTTCGGAGGTGTTGTACAGCAGAGTAAATTTCAGCGGCTTGCTCTTATCAAAGCCCGCTTCAGTCAGCAATTTCGCAGCTTCCTGATTACGCTGATCTTGTGTCCATTTTGCCCACTCAGGGTTTTTACCGTCAAAACCGTTGGTGATCTCTGGGGTAAACATATAGGCAGGGATCTGGCCTTGGCCCATCACCTGCTTGGCGATCACGTCACGATCCACCGCCAGTGACAGTGCTTTACGCACACGCACATCATTAAATGGCGCTTTAGCCGTATTCACGCCGTAGTAGTAAGAGCACAGATACGGGTCAACACGCACTTCTTGTGGGATATCGGCCTGCAGCTTCTTGAACATCTCAATTGGCAGCGTGTTGTAGGTCATATCCACTTCGCCGGCACGATAGCGGTTCACACCGGTTTCATCATTGATTGGCAAATAAGTGACCTGATCGATAGTGACGTTAGCGTTATCCCAATACTGCGGGTTACGCTCCAGCACGATACGCTCGTTCACTACCCAATCTTTCAGCTTATAGGCACCGTTGCTGACATAGTTGGCTGGGGAGGTCCACTTATCACCAAACTGCTCAACCACCGCCTTGTTTACTGGCTTAGTGGAGGTGTGTGACAGCATCTTCACAAAATAAGGCACCGGCTTCGACAGCACCACTTCCAAGGTGTACGGATCCAATGCTTTCACGCCCAGCGCTTCTGGCGGCTTTTTACCGTTGATAACGTCGCTGACGTTCTCAATCTGAGCATATTCCAGATATGAAGAGTATGGCGAACCGGTTTTCGGATCGACCAGACGACGCCAGCTAAACACAAAGTCATCCGCCGTCACAGGCTGGCCGTTAGACCACTTAGCATCTTTACGCAGGTGGAACACCCAACGTTTGAAGCCTTCGTTCTCCCAACTTTCGGCAACACCAGGGATCACCTGACCGTTACCGTCCAGATTCACGATCCCCTCTTGCAGATCACGGATGATGTTAGATTCCGGCACCCCTTCCACTTTGTGTGGATCCAAAGAGGCCGGCTCATCACCATTGCTGCGCACCAGCGTCTGAGTCGCCGCCAGCACATCACCATTTTTGGTCTTGGCATTCGGGTCGACTTTGGCTGGTGTCGCTTTATCGGTTTTGTTTGCGTCAGCAGCTGCACTGGCCGGTGCGCTGGATGAGGAGGAGTTGTTATCACAACCGGTAAGGCCCATTGTCACGCCGGCAAGCATTGCAATGGTAACTGCCAGTTTTTTCTTGTTATAAGTCATTCTTAATCTCCGCTATTAATTTAAGGTGTTCACTATCCGGTGAAACCTGAGTAAGCACATGATTTGAAACATGTTCTTACTTTTCCCCGCGCAAGCCCTGTCTGTCATTTTCAGTACCTTTACGGGAATCAGCGAACGGCCAAAACCACCGCTGATTTGCGCACCGATTATGTATCATCCCGTTAGCATAATTAACCAGAAAAAATAACCTTTTCTGTGCGGTAGCTTTTATTTACACATGTAACCGACATTTTACACACCAGAAACACACCAGCACCGTGAATTATACGAACAACTTACCAATCAATCAGTTAGTGAAATATCCTGCAGGCCTGACCAGACCTTGCGTCTATTTTGTAACCAATTATCAGAACAATATTACATCAATCGCGCATATAACACTCATATCAGCTATTTAAGCGAAGCACAATAGCCGATTACCGATAAGACAAAATTTAGTCTGAACGTAGAAAAAAACGCCAACAGTGATCAGGCCCAGAGCCCATTTAGGCATTAGCCGTACACAGCAGAAAAAATAGGGAAAATCGCCGGTTCAGCGCAAAAGTCAAGCCAAATAACGCAGAAGGACAAAAAGCACGATGCAAGAAACAAGAAACAAGAAACAGAACAACAGCACAGACCAACAGACTCAACCTCCGCATGCTCAGCTACCGAGATCCAGCGTTTGGTACCCCAGATGTAAAAACGGCAGTGAAAGACTTCACTGCCGTTTTATTTATGCTATCCCATTAGGCTATAGAACTTGAGCGAGGCGCAAAGAATAGCAACTCAAAGACGTACGCTCGCCAATTACGCCAGCCCTGGGAACAAGGCGCGAATACCGGTTACAATAAATTCAATACCCAGCGCCATCAGCATCAAACCCATGATACGGGTGATGACGTTGATACCGGTCTGCCCCAACAGACGGACAATATACGGCGCGGCGCGGAAAATCGCCCAACACATCAGGGCAAACAGCGCGATTGCTATACTCAGACCCAGCATGTTGTACCACTGGTTATAGCGCGTACCCCATACAATGGTGGAGCTGATCGCACCCGGACCGGCCATCAATGGCAGCGCCAACGGCACAACGCCCACGTTATCGCGCAGCGCTGACTCTGATTTTTCCTGATTGTTCTGCTTATCTTCACCCAGCTTACCGCTGATCATCGACATCGCGATGGTGATCACCAGAAAACCACCGGCAATACGGAACGATTCCAAGGAAATACCGAAGATCTGCAAGATCCCCTGCCCCAGAAACAACGCCACCCACAAAATTATCGCCACTGACACCGTTGCCGTTAGATTGGTTTTATTACGCAGCACCTCACTTTGGTGACTGGTCAGGCTGATAAACGCCGGCAAGATCCCGACTGGGTTTACCAAAGCGAATAACCCAATGAAAAACTTAGTAAAAATAGCAACATCAAATAAATGGGCCACGCTTAACTCCAGTAAGCAGACAGACGGAATAAGGAATTGCTCAGCTAATACCTGTAGAAGATATTCTTCCGGCTCTAATTTAATAAAATTACATCACTGAGTCTATGCTGTGTAAGTAGTCTTATTCTCTTAGTTTTCCTTCGGTTATGGTGTTTTATTGCGCACCAACACCATGCATAACGATAGCATTTTAGACACTGTATGTTTACATAAGCCACAACACACAGTGCACATTTGAGCATCAAACGACCAAGCTGAAAGGAGTCAGCTGATGAAATTTGTGAATTTAGTCACACAAGTCTGACAAATAAATGCGTATGCTAATGTCGTAAGTTTACGGAAGAACACGGTCAGTGTGGCGAAACTAAATTACAGTTATCCGGTGTTGATCACATTCTGTTTTTGCAACGCAGCAGCACGCTAAAACAGCGCACAGCACTCCATCAGGTAAACCTGATTCGATAACGTAAACCTCGCTCTACTGACTGACCGAAAACAGTTTACTAAGCGCGTTACCTCACGGGTGTGATACGGCAAGAGCCATGTAAATTTATCAAGCCCGCATATACTGAAACATTGCTGCAAAAGGGTTGCTTGATACACCGCTGCAATGTGATGGATGTGTAATGGATTGATGCACCACAACCGACCGCTTAATAAAAAGTTTTCACTTTATTCAGGAGATAAACATGGCTGTTACTAACCTTGCTGAACTGGATGCGCTGGTCGCACGTGTGAAAAAGGCGCAACAAGAGTTTGCGAATTTTTCTCAAGAACAAGTTGATACCATCTTCCGTGCTGCTGCTCTGGCAGCGAACAATGCTCGTATTCCTCTGGCGCAAATGGCGGTAGAAGAGTCCGGCATGGGCATCATCGAAGATAAAGTTATCAAGAACCACTTTGCATCCGAGTACATCTACAACAAGTACAAGGACGAAAAAACCTGCGGAATTCTGAGCGAAGACGACGAGTTCGGTACCATCACCATCGCTGAGCCTGTGGGCATCATCTGCGGTATCGTACCAACTACTAACCCAACGTCTACGGCGATCTTCAAATCGCTGATCTCCTTGAAAACCCGTAACGCCATCATCTTCTCTCCGCACCCACGTGCGAAGAACTCCACCAACACTGCTGCTAAGCTGGTGTTAGACGCCGCCATTGCTGCTGGCGCGCCAAAAGACATCATCGGCTGGATTGATGAGCCATCAGTTGAGCTGTCTAACGCGCTGATGCGTCACGACGACATCAACCTGATCCTGGCCACCGGTGGCCCAGGCATGGTGAAAGCGGCCTACTCTTCTGGTAAGCCTGCTATCGGTGTAGGTGCTGGTAACGTACCTGTTGTTATCGATGAAACTGCCGATGTTAAACGTGCAGTGGCTTCCGTGCTGATGTCTAAAACCTTCGATAACGGCGTTGTGTGTGCTTCCGAGCAAGCCGTGATCGTCGTTGACTCTGTATATGACCAAGTGAAAGAGCGTTTCGCCTCGCACAAAGGCCATGTGCTGTCAAAAGAAGATGCAGACAAAGTACGTAAAGTTATCCTGATCAACGGTGCGCTGAACGCGAAGATCGTGGGGCAGCCAGCGGTTAAGATCGCTGAAATGGCCGGTGTTACCGTGCCAGCAGATACTAAGATTTTGATCGGTGAAGGCGTGAAGATCTGCGACGAAGAAGAATTCGCGCACGAAAAACTGTCTCCACTGCTGGGTATGTTCCGTGCTAAAGACTTCGAAGAAGCCGTACAGATGGCTTGCCAGATGGTTAACTTGGGCGGTATCGGCCACACCTCTGGTCTGTACACTGACCAAGACCGCAACGCTGACCGAGTGAAGTACTTCGGCGAGCAGATGAAAACTGCCCGTATCCTGATCAACACCCCAACCACTCAAGGTGGTATCGGTGACCTGTACAACTTCGCGATGGCACCGTCTCTGACTCTGGGTTGCGGTTCATGGGGTGGTAACTCCATCTCTGAAAACGTGGGTCCTAAGCACCTGATCAACAAGAAGACAGTCGCAAAACGGGCAGAAAATATGCTGTGGCACAAACTTCCAAAATCTATCTACTTCCGTCGTGGCTCACTGCCAATCGCACTGGGTGATCTGGAAGGTAAAAAACGTGCAATGGTCGTGACTGACCGCTTCCTGTTCAACAACGGCTACGCTGACGAAGTTGTTCGTCTGCTGAAAGGCCTGAAGATGGAAGTGGAAGTGTTCTACGAAGTAGAAGCTGACCCAACGCTGTCTGTTGTACGCAAAGGCGCTGAAATGGCGAACTCCTTCAAGCCTGACGTTATCGTTGCGCTGGGCGGTGGTTCACCAATGGATGCCGCGAAGATCATGTGGGTGATGTACGAGCATCCAAATACTCACTTCGAAGAACTGGCAATGCGCTTCATGGATATCCGTAAGCGTATCTACAAGTTCCCGAAAATGGGCGTGAAAGCTGAACTGGTATGTATCACTACCACTTCCGGTACTGGCTCTGAAGTGACACCATTTGCGGTAGTAACTGATGACCGTACTGGCGTGAAATACCCACTGGCTGACTACGAGCTGACACCAAACATGGCGATTGTTGATGCCAACTTGGTGATGAACATGCCTAAGTCTCTGTGTGCGTTCGGTGGTGTTGATGCCGTAACTCACGCCATGGAAGCTTACGTGTCTGTTCTGGCGAACGAATACTCTGACGGCCAAGCACTGCAAGCACTGAAGCTGCTGAAAGAATACCTGCCAGCAAGCTACAAACTGGGTGCGCAAGATCCAGTTGCTCGTGAGAAAGTGCACAATGCTGCTACCATCGCCGGTATCGCGTTTGCGAACGCCTTCCTGGGTGTGTGTCACTCCATGGCGCACAAGCTGGGTGCTGAGTTCCACATTCCACACGGCTTGGCGAACGCCCTGCTGATCAGCAACGTCATTCGCTACAACGCGAACGACAACCCAACCAAGCAAACTGCGTTTTCTCAGTACGACCGTCCGCAAGCACGTCGTCGTTACGCAGAAGTGGCTGACCACTTGGGTCTGACTGCTGCCGGTGACCGCACTGCGGCTAAGATTGAGAAACTGCTGCACTGGTTGGATAGCCTGAAAGCTGAGCTGGGTATCCCTGCTTCTATCCGCGATGCCGGTGTTAACGAAGCTGACTTCCTGGCTAAAGTGGATGTGCTGGCGGTGGAAGCCTTCGATGACCAGTGTACTGGTGCGAACCCTCGCTACCCACTGATCAGCGAACTGAAGCAAGTTCTGCTGGATTCTTACTACGGTCGCCCATACGTTGAGCAAACCGCTCACGTTGAAGCGCCAGTAAAAGCCAAAGCTGAGAAAGCGGCGAAAGCGAAGTAAGACTCAGTCATAGACATAGCGAGTCGTCATTCTGACCGGCTTTGCTACTCCCAACAAAGCTCCCTACGGGGAGCTTTTTTATTGCTGCGGCGTTTAGGCAAAAATCAGGCAAAAAAATGGCAACCTTGCGGTTGCCATGTAGGGCTTCACGTTATCAGACTCAACTCAGGGGGAGGATCGCTGTTATTATTATCGTTCTGGAAGAATATCTACCAGAGGTCTATCTTTTCAGAGGCTTATCTTTTTATCGCATTTCTTATCTTCGCAACATCTATTTGCTACTTATACTTTTACGTTAGTAGCGCTCTTGTCATCACTAAGATGGCATCATGCAGGTGCTGCTTCATGACCTATTCATCTTGAATATCAACAGTTAACTATCAATCTTCAACATCAATAACGCCACGTCGCAAGCTTTCCGGTTATGGTGTCTTTGCACCTTTATTCTCCGAACTGCATGTTTGTAGGGCAGAGCAATGTTACTTATTTTTTTAAGGTGTCTTTCAGACTTTTTTATTTACATCACGTGTAAATTTAGTGGTTTACGCCGCACAACATAAAACGATTACCGCACAGGATTTACACGCTGGGTATTCCCCTGTCACTTGCTTCATCTTTCTTTACGTTGTTGTTTTTAAACAGCTGAAGTTGATGTCAGCTGTTTCGATGAGGCAAGTTTCCTCCTAAGCCCCCGCGCTGACAAGCATTAAAACAAAGCCGGCGAAACTATTCGCCGGATTTGTTCGCTGAATCGCGTAAGCCTAATGTGAAACTAATCATCACTCGGGATGGGATGGCGGCTGTATCGATAATCCGTTGCAGGAGTTTTCTACCTCGCGCCCATCGCCAAGCAAGATAGCCAGCTTACGATGGGCTGGGCTGGCTTCCAGCGCTACTTTCACTGCCATGGTTAGAGGTACCGAGAGCAACATGCCGACTGAGCCGAGTAACCAGCCCCAGAAAATCAATGATAAGAAAACCACCAGCGTCGACAGCCCCAAACCACGGCCCATATAACGCGGTTCGAGCACATTACCGCACAGTAAATTGATCACCACATAACCCAGCGCCACGCCAGAGGCTTCCGGCACGCCATTGAGCAGCAGAGCTTGTAACACCGGCGGGATTGCCGCAATCACCGATCCGATATTCGGAATGTAGTTGAGCAAGAAGGCCAAAGTACCCCACAGCACGGCATAACGCACGTCTAAGCCAGAAAGCAGCCCCCACGCCAGCACACCGGTTAACAAACTCACCCAAGTCTTGATCGCCAGATAGCGGTTAACGCTGTCCAGCACCCGATCCACATGCTTGAGGCCCATATCGGGATCGTCCAGTGCCAGATGAATTTTGCCTTTGGCCGCAGGCGCTTCAAACAACATGAACACCACGGTCAACAGCAGCAAAAAGACATTAGCCATGATGCCGGAAAAACTAGAGACAATCCGGCTGACCGTTTTCACAATCACGCTCGGGTCAAACATCTGGTGGATTTGCTCAGACGAGATAGTGATATTCAGCTTCTCGGCCAGCGCCAGTACGTGGTACACCTGCTGCGTGATCTGATCCTTATACTGCGGGATGGTGCGGGTGAAATCATTAATCGATGCCCCCAACAAGCCGCCCAGTAACAGCAATGCAAACACCACCACGCTGAGGACCAGCAAAATCGCCACAATGCGCGGCACACGGCGGCGCACCATCAAATCCACCACCGGATGACAGACAATGGCGATAAAGAGCGCCAGTAAAAATGGCACCACAATCTCTGAGGCAATTTTCACGCCGGCTAAAATCACCACCAGCGCCGCCAACCATACCGTACAGCGAACTCCCGCCTCGCGGTTATTACCCTCTGACATAACATCCTTCTCTTCAGCGCGTTACGGTTAAAATTCCCTCTTTCACGTCATAAAACCGCACATGATATAGCACGTTGCCAAATCAGCTGTGGTACAACATGCTCAAGACGCAACAGGTGCTGCGGCCAGCAAAAGAAGGTAAATTGCTTTTTGATCAGTATGTAACCTAATTCATCGCCATATTCTGCCATACTGTTCAAGAAGCGCATTAACATAAAAAGCGTACTTTTTTACACTGACCCAACCTGAAACGGGCGTCTTTGCACCCTAGTTCAAGCCATAGATAATGGCCGGTAAATACAATAATAAGCTCGGTAAAGAGTAAAACCAGTACGATAAAAAATAGGAAAACGACGCTATGCAAGGAAAACCAACGCAAGAACAATCCCTGTCTGAGAAATCCACCGATGCGGTGATCCGTATCAAGAACCTGCGCCTGCGCACTTACATCGGCTTTAATGAAGAAGAGATGAAAAACACGCAGGATGTGGTGATCAATGTGGAGATTCACTATCCCGCATCGCAAGCCAGCTTGAGCGATAATGTGGCCGACGCGCTGAACTATCGCACCATAACCAAAGCCATTATTGCGCACGTAGAGAATAACCGTTTCTTGCTGCTCGAGCGCCTGACCAAAGACATTCTGGACATCGCCAGCAGCCATGAGTGGGTCACGTTTGCCAGCGCGGAAGTGGATAAGCCGCACGCGCTGCGCTATGCCGATTCTGTATCCTTGACCCTGAGCTACCGTAAGGAATAACTCCCGGAGGCGCTTTACCATGAACATTCTGATCACCGGCGCTACCGGCCTGATTGGCCGAGCCCTAACTCGGGTTCTTAAAGAGCATCATCAACTGACCATTCTGACCCGTGACACCGATCGTGCCCGATCGGTATTAGGCAGCAACATGGTGTTCTGGAATTCGCTCGGTGATCGGACGTCACTCGATGGTATTGATGCGGTCATCAATTTGGCCGGTGAGCCGATTGCCGACAAGCGCTGGACCGAGGAGCGCAAACAACTGCTCTGTCACAGCCGTTGGGATTTAACCGAAAAACTCAGTCAGCTGATTAACGCGAGCGAGACGCCGCCGCACACCTTTTTATCTGGCTCAGCAGTCGGTTTTTATGGCCGTCAGGGGGAAGTGTGCGTCGAGGAAGATGACCCGCCGCACGAAGAGTTTACTCACGCATTGTGCGCACGTTGGGAGGCATTAGCGCTGCAAGCGCAAAGTCCACAAACGCGGGTGTGCCTGATGCGCACCGGCATTGTGCTGTCGACCCAAGGCGGAGCATTAGCCAAAATGCTGCCGGCCTATCGGTTAGGCCTCGGCGGGCCACTGGGTAGCGGCTTGCAATATATGCCGTGGATCCACATCGATGATATGGTCGCTGCGATTGTCTTTTTGTTAGAAAACCCGACGCTGCAAGGGCCATTTAACATGACGGCCCCCTATCCTGCGCGCAACTATGATTTCAGTGCCGCGCTGGCCGAGGTACTGGATAAACCGCATTTTATGAAAGTACCGGCGATGGCATTAGAGATGACCATGGGCGAATCGGCCAGCCTCGTGTTAACCGGCCAAAAAGCGCTGCCGACGCGCCTGAATAAAGCCGGTTTCCATTTTCGCTATACCGATTTACACGAGGCGTTGGCCAGCTTACTCAAAGCGCAGCCCAATTAATCCGATTAACCACCCGCGTTACCCCGCCCGTCTTTGCACGGGCGCCGATTTTTTCATGGACAGAAAACCGTTATGCACAGCACTGATACGCCATCCTCGGCCCCCATCGATAACCACTCCATACTGATCACCGGTTGCTCATCGGGGATGGGCTATGAAACGGCGGTGGCCTTGCACCGCGCCGGTTATAACGTGATTGCCAGCTGTCGCGATCCGGCGGATGTTGCCCGCTTACAAGGGGAAGGGCTGTTTTGCGTCCAACTGGATTTGCGTGACAGCGACAGCATCGCGCGCGCCGTGGCTGACACGCTAGCGCACACCGGCGGCACCCTGTATGCCCTATTTAACAACGGCGCGTATGGCCAGCCCGGCGCAGTGGAAGATTTACCGCGCGCGGCCCTGCGTGAGCAATTTGAAACCAACCTGTTCGGTTGGCATGAGCTGACCTGTGCCCTGTTGCCGGTCATGCGTCGCCAAGGTTATGGTCGCATCCTCCAAAATAGCTCGATTCTGGGGTTAGTGGCCATGAAGTATCGCGGCGCGTACAACGCCAGCAAATTTGCCCTCGAAGGGCTGACCGACACCTTACGCCTTGAGCTACGCGGCAGTGGCATTCATGTCAGTTTGATTGAGCCCGGCCCTGTGGCAACGCGATTTCGCCCTAACGCGCTGGCCGCGTTTGAGCGCAATATTGCACTGAATGACAGCGTCCATCAGGCGGCATATCAGCAGCAGATTGCGCGGCTGTCTAAGGCTGGCATCAGCAATCGCTTTACCCTACCCGCTGAATCGGTGGTACCGCTGGTGCGTCATGCGCTGGAAAGCCCACGCCCAAAAGCACGCTATCCGCTGACTACACCGACTACCGTGTTTAGCATTTTACGCCGAGTGCTGCCGGTACGTTGGTTAGATGCGCTACTGGCGCGCGGAGATTAGGACGCCCCTTGAACTTACCGGCGCCCATCCCCATATCAGGAGCATATCCGCCGGACCCTAGACCGAGGCTTATCATGGAAAACAACTATATTATTGACGTTACCGATGCCAACCTGCGCGACATTTTAGAGCGCGCGCAGCACACACCGGTCGTGTTTGATTTCTGGGCGGAGTGGTGTTCACACTGCAAAAGTTTGATGCCCATTCTGGAAAAGCTGGCACATGAGTACCAAGGGCAGTTTATTCTGGCCAAAGTCGATTGCGATCAGCAGCCGGCCGTCGCCAGCCAGTTTGGTATTCGCAGTTTGCCTACCGTGTATATGTTCAAAAATGGCGAACCGGTAGACGGCTTCCAAGGCGCGATCCCAGAAAGTGAAATTCGCGAAAAACTGCTGCAAATCCTACCGCAGCAAGATGAGCTGAAACTGGAGCAAGCCATCCAACTGCTGGGCGAAGGCAAGCATCAAGAAGCGGTACCAGTGCTGAAAGAGGCGCTGGAGCTCTCTGGCAATGCCAGTGACATTGCGCTGCTGCTGGCGGAAACCTATATCGTGCTGAATAAAATGGATGATGCCGAAGGGCTGCTCAATCAGATCCCACTGCAAGATCGCGATAGCCGCTGGCAAGGTCTGACCGCGCAAATCGAACTGGCGCGTCAAGCCGCCGATACGCCGGAAATTCAGCAACTGCAACAGGCCATGCAGCAAGAGCCGGACAATGCCGAACTGGCGGTGAAACTGGCGCTGCAGTGGCATCAAGTGGGGCGTAACGAAGAAGCGCTGTCGCTGCTGATGGGATTCCTGCGTCGTGATTTGGGCGCTGCCAATGGCGGTGCCCGTAAAACCCTGACCGACATTATCGCGGCGCTGGGCAATGGCGATCCGCTGGCTGGCCAGTACCGTCGTCAGCTGTATTCGCTGCTGTATTAAACTGCGGTATTAAGCCGAGAGTAAAACACCGCCAACTGGCGGTGTTTTTGTTGATAGCCTACCAATACCGGTCAGCAACGCACTGAGCGGCAAGATTAGCCTTGAGGTGATGCCGATTGCGCCGATTCAGCGACGGTATGCGGCCACGCCATGCAAAACTCGTGGAAGCAACGCAGCAGAGGCGACAAGTATTTTTCCTTGTGGATTGCGGTGCGCAGCTGACGACGAGTCGGCAATGGCAGAGGCAAACGGCACAACGTCCCTAATTTCAAATCAGTCTCCACCGCAACCGCTGGCATATAGCCGATACCCAATCCAGCGCGGCAGGCCCCCAAAATCGCTTCGCTTTGATTGAGCTCCAAGCGTAAATGCCACGCATCCAGATGTGGCGCAATTGCGGTATTGAAGTGCTCACGTGAGCCTGAGCCTTGTTCACGCACAATCCAATACTGGTCTTCAAAATCCAGTAGCGTCAAGGTGCCGGTCGCCAGATAACGCTGCGCTAATGGATGCTGCGGCGACGCCACCAGCCACATCTCATCTTGTTGCCAGTCATGCAAAATCAGCTGCGGATCGTGCAGATTGCCTTCCACCAGGATCATATCCAACTCAAAGCTGGTGAGCTTACCGGCCAAATCATGAGTGTTATCGATAGTGATGTGCGGCGTACATTCCGGATGCTGCTCGATAAATGCCCCCAGCATTTGCGGTAACATGTAATTGCCGATGGTGTTGCTAGCGCCGATATGCAGGCTGCCACTGAGTTCGGTGTCTTGCTGAAAGGTTTGCTCTATCTGGTGCGCGCGCTGCAGCAGCTCATCGGCCATCGGCAACAAACGACGCCCTTGGCTGTTCAGATGCAGGCGATTGTTGACGCGATCAAACAGACGCTGCCCTAGCTGCTTTTCCAGCTCTTGCAGCGCCATGCTCAGGGCTGGTTTGGTCAGGAACAACATTTCTGAGGCCTGCGTCATGTTTCCGTGCAACGCGATTGCGCTGAATACCCTGAGTTGTTTGAGGGTCAGACTCATACATTCAACCTTTCTGAACGATGTATTTAATTTATTCAAATATTATGACTTAACAAAAATAGTTATGATAGCTGACATTGAAATAAGACTGTTTGAGGCACCCATGATTAAGTCAGTGCATAGAAAGATTGGTAAAGTTCCTACCCCCATGGCGGGATTGGCTCTGGGTATTGCAAGTATTTTTTGGTGTTGGGAAAACTTTGGATCTTTCCACGGAAACGCACAATTAATCGGCGCCATCATTGGCGGTGCGCTGCTTAGCGTCGTCGCTATTAAATTTATTCTGCATCCACAACTGTTGCTGGATGATCTGGCTCACCCAGTAGTGGGTAGCGTGGCGCCAACCTTTGCGATGGGCACCATGGTGGTTTCGGCGACTGTCGATCACTATTCACCGGCTATCGGCTCTGCGCTGTGGATTGGCGCGGTGGTATTACACCTGATCTTCTTGGCCGTGTTTACCGTGCATCGTGCTCGTGATTTTTCCTTGCATCACATGGTGCCAAGCTGGTTCGTACCGCCAATCGGGATCATCGTGGCTGCGGTGTCTGTACCGAACAATCCTGTGCTGCGTGAAGTGGCTCAGTATCTGCAAAACTTCGGTATGCTGTGCTACGCCGTGATGCTGCCAATGATGCTGTATCGCTTTATCTTTACTCACAACGTGCCGGATGGCTCTAAGCCAACCATCGCTATCATGGCCGCACCAGCAAGCCTGTCTCTGGCCGGTTACCTGACCGTGATGTCAAATCCGTCTCCGGTAATTGTGGCGCTGCTGTTTGGTATCGCGGTACTGATGACATTCCTGATTTACTTGGCATTCTTCCATCTGCTGCGTCTGCCATTTAGCCCAGGTTATGCGGCCTTCACCTTCCCGATGGCCATTGGTGCAACCGCGCTGTTTAAACTGACTAACCTGATGCGTCACTGGAACATTGACCCATACTATGTCAACCAAGTGCATCAACTGGCTAACCTTGAGCTGATTGTGGCCAGTATCATCATCGGTTATGTCGCTGTTCGTTATCTGTGGAACTACCTGCCACGTGGCACTGCGCAGAATAACGATGCTGGCAACAACAATATCCAGAAAAAAGAGTCTGTGGTTGCCCATAAAGCTGGTTAAGTGACTTAATCTCTGTCGACATTGAGACAGAAAGCGCAAAACAGACACCAACAAAAAACCTCCCGCGGGAGGTTTTTTTATGCCTGCGGTTTACCATCCATTCCCACTGACAGAGAAAACGCCTGAAACCGGTTCGACGCAGTGATGTTATGTAGGGGGTTATTTAGCCGGATGCGCTTTTTTGCAGGCCGTCTCGACATGCGGGGCGGCGGCATGGCAAGCACCACTTAATCCGGAAATAATGGGACAATCGGCCTCTTCGTTGCCCGGACACGCATCCACCAGCGCATGTAAGGTCGTGCGCATCTGCTGCAAGTCGGCAATTTGCTGTTCCAGTTGGGCAATTTTCTGCTCGGTCTTGGCTTTCACATCGGCACTGTGCCGCGCCGGATTGCGAAACAGCGCCAGCAGCTCGGCACACTCTTCCAGCGTAAACCCGACCTGACGTGCTTGACGCAATAACGTCAGCTCCTCAACATGTTTAGCGTTATAAAAGCGATAGCCGTTGTCTTGCCGCATCGGCATCACCAGCCCTTTATCTTCATAAAAACGCAGAGTTTTTGCCGTCAATCCGGTCTGTTTTGCCACGTCGCTGATATTCATGCTTATTTACCTAAATTAACGCTTGAAAGATCTGCTTGACCTTCCCCTTGCTGTAACCTTTATCGTAACTCTACAGTAATTCAATTGCGTAACCAGAAAAAGGAATGCATCACATGCCAACGACCGTTTTGCTAGCCCTTGAAGGCTTAAAGTGCATGGGTTGCGCCAACAAAGTGAAAAACACCCTGTTGACGCTGTCAAATGTAACCGACGTGACCGCCACCCCGCAGTATGCCAAGGTGACCGGTGACGCCCCCGTGGACGAACTCATCCAACAAATTAACGCACTGGGGTATCAAGCGATGACTGCGAACAAACCCGATCTGATTTTGTCTTTAAGTGGCCTGGCCTGCGGCAGCTGCGTGGCCAAAACCCAAACCGCACTGGAAGCGGTAAGCGGTGTCGTCAGCGCCGAGGTCGATAAAACTTCCGCGCGGATTTTCGGTAGCGCGTCAGCCGATGCGCTGATTGCCGCCGTCACCGCGGCCGGTTATCAAGCACAGGTGGTTGAATCTGCCGCCCAAACGGAAACTAACACTGAAACCGCACAAACCAGCGCACCGGTTACGGTATTGGCACTCAGCGGATTGGCGTGTGAAAGCTGCGAACAAGCAACGCGCACTGCGTTACTGGCAGTCAGCGGCGTCACCGATGCACGCGTGAGTAAAACCCGCGCCGAAATCGACGGCACTGCCGATAGCGCGGCGCTGATTGCTGCAGTCGAAGCGGCGGGTTATCACGCCCAACTGGCCGATGCGGCAGCGGAGAGCACAGTAAAAAAGCCTGATCCGGAGGGCGTAGAAACTGTGCGCGCTCCGGTGACTCAAGAGGTGGCTGAGGCGATGCAGGCATGCCCTGTCGCTGAGCCTTCAGCCGCCACGCAGTCTACTATACCTGCGCCAACTGAGGCGCAGGTTGAACCGGAGAGTGCCGCCGCCCCCACCGCGGCGAGCGTTAATCACGCCGCCGATGACGATGCCATCCAATTGATGCTCACTGGGCTCAGTTGTGCCAGTTGTGTCACCAAAGTACAAAACGCCCTGCAGGCAGTACCAGGTGTACAGCAAGCACGGGTGAATCTGGCCGAGCGAACTGCGTTAGTGATGGGCCATCCGCAGCCACAGGCGCTGGTACAGGCCGTGTCAGATGCCGGCTATCAAGCCGAAGTGGTGGTAGACGAAGCGCTGCGCCGCGAGAAACAGCAAAAGGCCGCGGCGGCTAACCTCAAACGCTTAACCTGGCAATCCATCGTGGCGTTGGGGACCGGTGTCCCGCTGATGATCTGGGGCATGATCGGCGACAACATGATGATCACCGCCGATAACCAGACGTTGTGGACCTGGCTGGGTAGCTTGACGCTGCTGGTGATGATCCTCACTGGTCGCCATTTTTATGTCAGCGCATGGCGCGCATTGAAAAATGGTTCGGCGACGATGGATACCTTAGTGGCGCTCGGCACCGGTGTGGCATGGCTGTACTCGATGGTGGTGACCTTGTGGCCACAATGGTTCCCACCTGAAGCGCGGCATCTCTATTTCGAAGCCAGCACCATGATCATCGGTCTGATTAACGTTGGGCATGCGCTGGAACAAAAAGCGCGCTCGCGCTCTTCTGCTGCGCTGGAGCGTTTGCTGGATCTGACTCCGCCCACCGCCCGCGTGGTACACGCCGATGGCAGCGAGCAAGTCATGCCGCTGGCCGAGGTACAAACGGGGATGGTGCTGCGTCTGACCACGGGCGATCGGGTTCCGGTCGACGGGGAAGTCAGCAGCGGCGAAGCTTGGTTGGATGAAGCCATGCTGACCGGCGAGCCAATCCCGCAGCAAAAACAGCATGGCGATACCGTACACGCCGGTACGCTGGTGCAAGACGGCAGCCTGCTGTTTACCGCTAAAGCGGTCGGTAGCCAGACCACCCTGTCGCGCATTATCCATCTGGTGCGTAATGCCCAGAGCAGTAAACCGGAAATAGGTCGAATTGCCGATCGAATCTCAGCGGTATTCGTTCCTGTGGTGGTCGCGATTGCGATCGTCAGTGGCTTGATTTGGTATTTCGTGGGGCCACAGCCGCAAATCGCCTATGCGTTGTCTGTCGCCACCACCGTGCTGATCATTGCTTGCCCATGTGCATTAGGTTTGGCTACCCCGATGTCGATTATCTCTGGTGTTGGTCGCGCCGCTGAATTCGGCGTGCTGATCCGCGATGCCGATGCGCTGCAACAAGCCAGCAAGGTCAATACCTTGGTGTTTGACAAAACCGGTACCTTGACCGAAGGGCGTCCACAAGTCACTGCCGTTACCTGTCTGGCTGATGCCGATGAGCAGCAGGTGCTGCAATTGGCAGGCGCATTAGAGCAAGGCTCCAGTCACCCGCTGGCGCTGGCGGTACTGCAAAAAGCACAAGGCTTAACCCTACCGGCCGTGACCGAGTTTCGTACCCTGCGCGGCCTTGGCGTGGAAGCGCGCGCCGATGGGCAGCGACTGCTACTCGGTAACATGGCACTGATGATGCAAAACGGCATTGATACCAGCGCCGTTCAAGTACCGCTAGAACAAGCAGCGTCCCGTGGTGTCACGCCGGTTCTGCTGGCGCGTGAGCAACAGCTGATTGCCCTGCTAGAAATCCGCGATCCGCTGCGAGCCGACAGTATCAGCGCCTTGCAACGCCTGCACCACGACGGTTTCCGTTTGGTGATGCTGACCGGTGATAACCCTATCACTGCCAATGCTATCGCCAAAGAAGCGGGGATCGATCAGGTGATCGCCGGCGTACTGCCTGACGGTAAAGCGGCCGCCATCACTGAGCTGCAACAGCAAGGTCACGTGGTCGCCATGATTGGCGATGGCATCAACGATGCCCCAGCACTTGCTCAAGCGGATGTTGGGATTGCCATGGGTGGCGGGAGTGATGTGGCTATCGAAACTGCAGCCATGACCTTGATGCGTCATAGCTTGCACGGTGTTGCCGATGCCATGGCGCTGTCACGCGCAGTGATGCGCAATATGAAGCAAAACCTGTTTGGTGCGTTTGTCTACAACAGCCTCGGTATTCCGATTGCCGCAGGGATTTTGTATCCGTTCTTGGGCGTATTGCTTAATCCGATTGTCGCCGGTGGCGCGATGGCACTGTCATCGATCACTGTGGTTTCTAACGCCAACCGATTATTGCGCTTTACCCCCGAAAACTCACCGGCGGAGGCTGATCACAAGTCAAACGTCGGTGACCAGTAAACCGTAACACAGGAACCATTACTTAAAGGAGTCATGATGAAACGAGCGTTATTTGCCGCGGCACTGGGGCTAGTCTCCGCTTCCGGCTTCGCCGCGACCACCGGCATCACCATGTACAAATCGCCGTCTTGCGGCTGCTGCTCAGAATGGGCCAAGCACATGCAACAGGCAGGCTATGAAGTCACTACGGTGATGTTGGATGACAACGCCCTGTATCAGCTGAAACAAAAACACCACATTACCCCAGAGCTGATGTCTTGCCACACCGCCATTGTGGGCGATTACGCGATTGAGGGGCATGTCCCAGCCTCAGATGTTGCGCGCCTGCTCAAAGAAAAACCGGCGATTAGCGGCATCAGCACCCCGGGGATGCCGGTGGGTAGCCCAGGTATGGAGCAAGGCGATCGCCGCGATCCGTACACGGTCATGACCTTTGATGCGACAGGCAATCGAACCGCGTTTAGCCGCCACAACGGTGCCTGATGTGAATAGCGTGCTACGCCATCACCGCCGATAACACTGCGGTATCACAGTAAAATCGCAGTAAAGAGAAACAATTTTCATTACGGGGCTTGCAGGAACTTTCTGCCGGCCCCATTTTCTTACTATAGGTACCCACGATAAATACTTACCCTTAGTAGTAAGAGAATGGGAGTGAAAGATGAAAGACGCGTTCAGTGCCCGAGCTCGCTCACCAGTCACCACTGGCGACACCTTGCATCTCTCACTGCCGCTAAGCCGACGGTACGCGCTGTCTGTCGTTACGGAGCAGGTTATGAAAAAACTTTTTAGCAGGCTCGCCCTGTGGCTGGGATTAATCTCTCCGCTGGCACAAGCTTATCCCGCGGTGGATGTCCGCATGGATGATGTTGATCTGGAGCTGGTCGGCAGTATCCATATGGCTAGCGAGCGCTTAGCAACACTGCCGGCCTCGCTGCTCGAACGTCTGGATCAGGTCGATGCTCTGATTGTCGAGGCTGATATTACGGCCTCTGAGCCACTGGCGCCGATCGCGCCGCCAACTCAACCGCTGTCTGCCCGTCTGAATACCGAGCAGTTTGCGCTACTGGAAAAATATGCCCATGAAACGGGGCTTTCTGTGCCGTTACTGAACAGTTTGCATCCATGGCAAGCGGCGCTCACCTTGCAAGCCATGCAAGCACAAAAACTGGGGATGAGCGCCGAATACGGTGTCGATTACCAAATTCTGCAGCACGCACGCCAACGCGCGCTGCCTATCATTGAACTGGAAGGCTCCCAGACCCAGATGAATATTCTGGAAACGCTGGAAAATGATGGGATGCCGCTGCTGGTCGAAACCTTAGAGGAGTGGGACAACACCGCGGTCACCTTGAAGCAAGTGGAATCGTTGTGGGTCAGTACCGATAAAACCGTTCCGAGTTTGGATAATGTGCCTGACTTAGCCGATGGCCTGCACAGCCCACTGCTGGCAGAGCGTAATCAGAAATGGGCCGATAAGCTCAAAGACATGCCACCCGGTCGTTATATGGTGGTGGTCGGTGCGCTGCACTTAATCGGTAAAGATAACCTGCCGCAATTGCTGCAGCAGTCCACCACTACGGCATCCACGTCGGCGGCCAAACTCATCTAATCCGATTACCACAATTTTGTGCCTTCAATACTATATGCCGTCAACGCGCGCTTGCGACGACGGCATTTTCTCTTTTTACCGCCTCATGTTCTGCCACCTGGCTTTCTACAACTAGCCTTCTGCGAAATGCGCGCTTAATAACATAGATAATTAATACATCTTTTATGCTAGGATAACCTCTTAGCTAGAACCTATCCCATTACTGCAACGGAGATCCCCATGAGCGCATCAGTTCACGGTCATGAAGTCATGCACATGATGCTGCAAGCCAGCACCCCGTTTACCAAAGCCTCGTTGATTGCGGCCATTGAACAAAAATTCGGTGCCGAAACCCGTTTTCATACCTGCTCGGCAGAAAACATGACAGCGGCGGAGCTGGTCGAGTTTTTAGAGCGTAAAGGGAAATTCATTCCTGCCGGCGACGGTTTTTGCACGTCGGAAGACAAAATTTGCCGTCACTAAAAGACGACGATTTGGGTTCTCATAGCAACCCAAGCCTCTAATCGAACCGCGTGACAGTATTAACGAATTAACCCGTTAAAACTGTCGCGCCGTTCAAATCAATATCTCCCCCGCGATGTGCTTTGCATTTCTACTCCCTGCTGATTTTTTTCATTGCCCTTCATTGTCCTGATGCTGGAGTGATCACTCGCAAACGTAATGCGCCACGATATACCCGAGCCGCACTATTCACGACTGGACGATACTGGTCACTACCGATCGCCACTGGATAAAAAACCAGGCTATGCCATACCGGATCGCCGATACCGCTGGTATACTGCCAGTTTGCGTTATTGATGAGATTTGGCTACCGACTCCATGGCTTTTACTCTCCGCCCCTATCAGACCGAAGCCGTACAGGCTGTGATTACCCACTTTCGCCACCACGACGCGCCTGCGGTGATTGTGCTGCCCACCGGTGCCGGAAAAAGTCTGGTGATTGCGGAGCTGGCGCGTAAAGCGCGTGGACGGGTGTTAGTACTGGCTCACGTGAAAGAGTTGGTGGAGCAAAACCACGCCAAATATTGCGCCTACGGATTGGATGCCGATTTGTTTGCCGCCGGACTGAATGCCAAGCAGAGCGATGGCAAGGTGGTATTCGGCAGCGTGCAATCGGTCGCTCGCAACTTAGAGGCCTTCAACGATGCTTTTTCCCTGCTGATCATTGATGAATGCCACCGCGTAGGTGATAGTGAAGACTCACAATATCGGCAAGTGATCGACCACTTACGCCGCCACCAGCCTCAGCTGCGGATCCTCGGCCTCACCGCCACCCCCTATCGACTGGGCAAAGGGTGGATTTACCGCTACCACTACCACGGCATGACCCGTGCCGATAGCAGCGCCGAATGCTTGTTTCGTGATTGCATTTACGAACTGCCGCTGCGCTACATGATTAAGAACCATTACCTGACGCCGCCGCATCGCCTCGATATGCCGGTTGTGCAGTACGATTTTAGTAAGCTGCAACCGAACCAAAACGGCTTGTTTTCCGAACGCGAACTCAATGACAGTCTGCGTCAGCAAAAGCGGATCACCCCACATATCATTGCGCAGGTGATGGAATATGCTGCCGAGCGGCGCGGAGTAATGATTTTTGCCGCCACCGTGGAGCATGCCAAAGAGATCTACGGCCTGCTGCCTGCCGGTGAAGCGGCGCTGATCACCGGCGATACGCCGAGCACCGAGCGCGATCAGCTGATTCAGGCGTTTAAAGCGCAAACTTTGCGTTATCTGGTGAACGTGTCGGTACTGACTACCGGCTTTGATGCGCCACATGTGGATCTGATTGCCATTTTGCGCCCGACCGAATCGGTGAGTTTGTACCAACAAATTGTCGGTCGCGGCCTGCGCCTTGCCCCCGATAAAGCCGATTGCCTCATTTTAGACTACGCCGGCAACCCGCACGATCTGTACACCCCCGAAGTAGGAAGCCACAAACCGGCCTCTGACAGCCAACCGGTACAGGTTTTTTGCCCCGCCTGTGGTTTTGCCAACCAATTTTGGGGCAAAACAGACAGCGCCGGTCAGGTCATTGAGCACTTTGGTCGCCGCTGTCAGGGTTGGTTTGAAGACGACGATGGCGCTCGCGAACAGTGCGACTACCGTTTTCGCTTTAAAAGCTGTCCGCACTGCGGCGCAGAAAACGACATTGCCGCGCGCCGCTGTCAGCAATGCGATCAGGTATTGGTTGACCCAGACGATATGTTAAAAGCCGCCTTGAACCTGCGCCATGCGCTGGTACTGCGCTGCGGAGGCATGCACCTAGCAAGTGGCCAAGACAGTAAAGGCGAATGGCTGGATATCACCTATTTCGATGAAGACGGCGCAGATGTCAAAGAACGCTTCTATCTGAGCACCAGCGCACAGCGGCACGTGTTTACCCTGCACTTCCTGCGTCAACATCAGCGCGCGCCAGGCGTGCCGTTGGCGTGGCGAAATGCCGACGATATCTTAAAGCAACAAGAGTTGCTGCGGCATCCCGACTTTGTGGTCGCGCGCCAGCAGGGAAAATACCTGAAGATCCGCGACAAAATCTTCGACTACCAAGGACGCTTTCGCAAAGCCCATGAGCTGCGCGGTTAAACACAAGACGATCTTCAAGATCATGCGCAAGGATCAATAAGGATCGTTTTTAGGCTGTTTCTGGGCAAAATGTCAGCTCTCATGTTGCGTCAGCGCCACAACGCGGCCAGAACAAGGCGCGAACTGACAGATTCAATTTGCGGTCAGGGTATAATTTCGGTAAAATCCGCCCTCGTTTTACTCGGGTTTAATGCTGGGTCGCCTGCGTTAAGCCTTTAACTAACCTTAAGTGAGAAACAATAATGTTCACTTTCAACGCTGAAGTTCGTTCTGACAAAGAGCAGGGTAAGGGTGCGAGCCGCCGCCTGCGTACTGCTAACAAAATCCCTGCTATCGTTTACGGTGGCAACAAGCCAGCAGTATCTATCGTTCTGGACCACGACGCTATCATCAACGTGCAAAAGAATGACGCTTTCTACAACAGCGAACTGACTCTGGTTATCGCTGGCGAAGAAGTAAAAGTTAAAGTTCAGGCTATGCAGCGTCACGCGTTCAAGCCAAAAGTAACTCACATCGACTTCGTTCGCGCTTAATTTTTTTCGCGCTTCGACCGATGAAAAAAACGCCGCAATTGCGGCGTTTTTTGTTATCTATCATTTGTCGATCAAGAAGAAGAACCACCACGGCGCTGCAGCTGATCACGCAGGTTCGGTGGCGTGCCTTTGATAGTCAGGGTATCTGTTGCTGGATCCCAAAAAATTCGCTCGCCCATCAGTAAGGCATCAAAACTCAGCGTAATGCCACCGCCACTGCCGGTAAATTTGGTCAGTTGACGCAGTGTGCTGCGATCGGCCGGGAAGGTTTCTTCCAGTGCGTAGTCTTGTTGCTCGGCAAACTGATAAAAGTTTTGCTCACCCACTTCTGGCAACTCGTTAGACAGCTCTTTCAGCGCAATCTCTTCGCCCGCTTGCAGCTGCTCATTACAATAGCTGTAAACCTTCTGGCGGTATTCCTGACGCTCGCTTTTATCCAACTGCGCTTCGGCGCAATAGTCATCCACCGCTTGCAGCAAGCCACGGTTTTGCGCCTTGGTATCTAGCCCTTCTGCCGCGCCAAGAAAATCCATAAAGAAGTCGGACACTTTACGCCCTACTCGGCCTTTGACGAAAGTCAGATAGCGTTGCGATTCTAGGTTGCTCTGCCACTCGGTCAGATCAATGCGCGCCGCCACATCCAGATGATTGATGTCCAAATACTGCGTCGTGCTCACATCCAGTGCTTCGTTGACGCGCATACTGACGCAACTGTTCAGTTGGGCAATGAACAGGTATTCTGACGCCAGATAGCGATATTGGCACATCACCACCACACCGCTTTCGGCAAACGGGTATTTGGCCAACTCATCACGCAGCTGCGTGGTCGCCTCGCGGGAAAAAGAGAGAAAATCGGTTTGCTGCTGAACCAGCGCCCGTAGCTTTTCGGCAAACTGGCTTTCAGTATCAAACAGGCCATACGCCTTACCGGCCTTAGCGGAATATACCCGGTGCAGTTCCTCCATCATCTGCTCAGTGGCGTCACTGACGGTCAGTAAGGAATCACGCAAGATCATTTGCAGCGTTGATTCATCTTGTTTGACCAGTTGGTGCAGTACGATATGGTTAACTTTAAGGGTCATGTTGCCGTTTCTCCGCATGCGCGTTGATTCATCAAAAGCCAAGCTTTTGTGAGGGTTTTGAATAAGGGGATATTGAATCACCCTGCCTCTCGCAGCGCAACCGAAAAGCAATCAACAGGTCAGTGCACAAAAAAGCAGAAATCAGCAGGCGCTTTAGGTATCATATTCCACTAAAACACCGTTATGAGCACAGTTTAATGCCACAAAAATCTCGTTACAGCGACGAAAAAGTCGAACAAATTCTGAATGAAATGATTGAAACTCTCGAGCGTCATCAGGTTCCGGTTGACCTGTCGCTGATGGTTTTAGGTAATATGGTCACTAACGTGATTAACTCCAGCATTGCCCCGGCACAGCGTAAAGTGATTGCACGCTCTTTTGCCGATGCACTGCTTTCTTCTGTTAAAGAAGAGAAACTGCAATAAATGACAGGGGTGGCAGAAGCCTGATGTTCAAGACCGGCCCGCAGTACCGAGAAAAAGTGTCCCAGATGATTACCTGGGGACACTGGTTTGCCTTATTTAACATATTGGCGTCACTGGCGATTGGTAGCCGCTATTTTCTGGCCGCCGACTGGCCACCGACACTATTCGGACGGGTCTATGCCTTTGTCAGCTGGATCGGGCATTTTGGTTTTTTAGGCTTTGCCGCTTACCTGCTAATTCTGTTCCCGCTCACCTTTGTGGTGATGTCGCAACGGATCTTGCGGCTGGTTGCCGTCATTCTGGCGACCAGCGGTCTCACCTTATTATTGGTTGATACCGAAGTTTTCAGCCAGTTCCACTTGCACCTAAGTCCAGTAGTGTGGGAAATCCTCGTCAATCCTGATGACGGCGAGCTTTCGCGCAATTGGCAGCTACTGTTTGTGGCCGTTCCACTTATCTTCTTGATTGAGCTACTGTTCGCCAACTGGAGCTGGAACAAGCTGCGCAGCCTGAGCCGTCGTACCTTCGACCGCTATTTTGCAGTACTCTTTATCGCCTGCTTTATTACCGCACATCTGGTGTATAGCTGGGCCGATGCGACTTTGTATCGCCCAATCACCATGCAAAAGGCCAACCTGCCGCTGTATTATCCAATGACTGCTAAACGCTTTTTGGAGCGTTATGGTTTCTTGGATCAGGCTGAATACGCCCAACAACGCAGTCAATTTGGTAGCCCAGATGCCTCAACCGTTCACTATCCGCGTGAAGATGTGAACTATCAAATTCCGGCGGGGGCACCTCGTTATAATGTCTTGATGATTGTGGTCAACGGCCTGCGTGCTGACGCCCTCAATCCGCAAGAGATGCCAGCGCTTAATCAGTTTGCGGACGGCGCACAGCGCTTTACCAATAACTTTAGCAACGGCAATAATGCCAATAGCGGCCTGTTCGGCCTGTTTTATGGCATTACACCAACCTATTTGGATGGCATTCTCTCGATTCAAAAATCCTCAGAGATGATCGATTTGCTGCAAAAGCAGAACTACCAAATGGGTCTGTTCTCTGCCAATGGCTTCGCAGCCCCGCTCTATCGACGTTCACTGTTCAATGGTTTTTATCTACCGAAAAACCATCCGAAAAATCTGGTGAAAAGCGATGCTGCTGTGACACAACGCTGGCAACAGTGGATCACCCAACCGGATCGTAAAGAGCCGTGGTTTGCCTACGTCAATTACAGCGTGCCGGCCGCCTTCGATAAAGCCATCAGCCAGCGCAGCCGTGGATTGGAAAACAGCAACGAAGATGCCATTCAAGCCACCAGTGCCACTGAGCTAGAAGTCAAGTACGCCAAAGCCGTCACCAGTGTGGATGAGCAATTGCAGAAGGTATTTACCACATTGCAGCAAGATAACCTGTTGCAAAATACCATTGTGATTATCACCTCGGATCACGGCATAGAGTTTAACGAGACCGGCCATAATCGTTGGGGTTATAACCAAAGTTTCAGTCCGTATGAGCTGCGTGTGCCGTTGGTCATCCACTGGCCAGGTAAACCTGCCGCCACGGTACAAAAGCTAACCAGCAATCTGGATGTCTCCACCACGTTGATGCAAGATTTGCTGCACGTGACCAATCCAACCTCAGACTACTCACAGGGTGAAAACCTGTTTACGCCTGAGCGCAAAAATAACTGGATCTTGGCCGGTGACGCAAACCAGTTGGTGATCATCAGCCCAGATCAGCAGATGCAACTGGATAACCGTGGCCAGTTCAATGCCTATGACAACAATTACAAGCCATTGCCGGAAGACAAACCACGGCTGGCGGTATTGCTGCAAGCATTGAAAGAAGTGCGGCGATTTATCACTGACTAAGCGGTTATAGGTCATCAGTACATGATGACCTACCCACAGACCGGCGCGCATATTGATGTTGACATCAGCCGCGCAGTCCGGTTCTGTGAGCCGGCTGGCAGCTTTGTGGCTTTTTTAATTTGCCGACTTGCATTTATCCATTAAATCAGTAGGATAGCATTCAGTCGGCATGTAGCGCAGCCCGGTAGCGCACTGTCATGGGGTGTCAGGGGTCGCTGGTTCGAATCCAGTCATGCCGACCAAAAATTCCCTTAAAACCAGCCTATACGGCTGGTTTTTCTTTTTGAATCAAAGGCAATACTGAAACTTGGACATAAAGAGGAAACCTCCTCGCGCAGAGATCCAAATAAGTTATCCCCACAGCCTCTCCCCTATTTAACCGCTTATGCTTTCCTTGCCAATACAGTGGCATGCTCACAACACTTCTTACTCCCTTCATGCCAATTACATCCCTCTTACATCTTTATCACATCAGGATGCGGAATCAGAAAATTGTCAGCGCAAAAACGCGAATAGCATCACTGTCATGGAAGAGGACTTAGATGATGGGGGAAAAGAGCAATAGCCCTAACACAGGGAATAAATCAAAAAAGATCATTAGATGGAAAAACATAAAAAAGCACCAGCACCGAGGGTAATGGTACTGGTGCAGCAACCCCACGCGCTGCCAATGCTATACGTGGTGCTGAATTCATATGCTACCCGTCGATAATATAAGTCTATTAGTCGTGTTTCATGGAGGAATTATGGTTGTGCGGTAAATATCACAAATTGAAGCGCAAGATTAACCAAAATGTCGCAACTATAACCCAATATTTCTATCGAGATGATTGGCTATATCGCCAGATCGATTTCAAATTTGCATGGACAATACATTGAATACAGACAGAAAGTGAAGTATGTCTATGTTATTTTTTCACTCTCAGCGAGTTACTTCATCAATTTTTTGGGGGAAACTCATATTCAACAAAAAAGTGACGACCATAAAAAACAGCCCACACGAGCCGGTGACTGTCAGCAATGCAATGACGCGGGAGAAAAGTAAGTTCGCCCCCCAATATAAACGAACAAAAAAGACCATCCATAAAAAATCACTCTCCGCTAATCTTATTGCTTCCTCTAATGATGGCGCATGGAAACTGCCCAAAATCAATAATGCCATGGCGAGGGTGATAAGCAGAGAAACAATCAAAATGGTTGTTCTTTTCATGGTTATCCCCTATCTAAATCGCATTCAATGCCTATGATTGTATGGAGAACGTAAAAGCGGGTAAACACATGAATGTTCGCTTTTGTGATAATAATGAATATGATTTGTGTCAGAATATATGATTGATACTTGCAGCATCACTTCGAAACAACGCTCAATCATACGAGTTCACTTACTGAAAATAATCACACTCGGTAATTACTCATGGATATTATTTACTGATTATTATTTAGGAAGTGATGAACAAAAGTAATTTCGTTACGGATTAAGCCATACTGATACGCTTTCATACGTGATCCATGCCCGAGATCTCGCTAACGTAAAGGCAGAGTCAGTCCTCTGTCTTTTTAGTATTTCACTGCATTCATTTCTCCTGTGTGTTGAATTTCCCTCGCCAGATCCGTATCTGGCTTTTTTTTGCCTTGCATTCCAGAGTAGCTAACCACCGCATGCCAAATTGGCCATAAAAAAAGCCCACTGTAACCAGCGGGCTTACTTTAACGTGAAAAAATCGAGTTTTAGTTACTTCAGTACTGCCAGTGCCACGGCATAATCGGGCTCATTTGCCACTTCAGCAACCAATTCACTGTGTAGTACATGATTGTTTTCATCCAGCACAATCACAGCGCGCGCCGCTAATCCGACCATGGAACCGGTGGCGAAGGCTACCCCGTAATCTTGCATGAAGGATGCGGAGCGCAGGGTTGATAATGTGATGACATTTGCTAGCCCTTCTGCGCCACAAAAGCGCGCTTGAGCAAACGGCAAGTCCGCTGAAATGCACAACACGACCGTGTTATTCAAGCCAGATGCCTCAGCATTGAACTTACGTACCGACGTGGCACACACGGCAGTATCAATGCTTGGAAAAATATTTAAGATTTTACGCTGCGCACCAAAGCTGGCCAGCGTGACATCATTCAGATCTTTATCCACCAGCGTAAAAGGCTTGGCCTGTTCGCCTTTAGCGGGGAAATGCCCGGCGACTTCAACCGGAACGCCTCTGCGGGTAACCGTTGTGCTCATGTCCAATCCTTGCTTGCCTAGTTAATTAACCTCTTGAGTATAACCAAGGGACACAGCGACAAACACAGAGAAAGTAGAGGGTTTTGTAATCCTCTACGGCGTACTGTCATGATTAGTTTACTTTGATGGGTAAAGCAGCCAGCTGAAGATAAAAAAATGCACCGCTATCGGGAGAGATAACGGTGCAGCTATTCCACGGGAGGCCAGAGCGATAACGTGGCGCTTGAAATTACCTATTACGTTATTACCTTACCTATTTATTGATTGTGGTCACATATACCAATACAAATTGCGGGAAATGCATCACATTAATACTTCTGAAATTAATGTATTAGTATTTCAATTTTCCATCTGTATCAGCATTTGCAGCATCTTATTGAATTACCCGCGAACCCAACCACAGGCTATACATGGCTGCTCAGGGAACTACCAGATGAAGTTGCTCTGCTCAATATGAATTACCAGCGCTCTACTGATTGCAAACCTGGCATGACGGGCTGCGATGGCAAAACCATTCTTCAACTGCTCGGGATTGAGAAAGGGCATGGTGATTTAGTCCTGCAATATGCAAGACCTTTTGAGACACTCTCTCAGCAAACGTACAGTATTAAGATTAGCGTCACTGAGTAATTATCGACTGCACTTCTCTAATGAATGGCCGGCTCAAAGATGCGTTGAGCCGGTTATGGCACTATGATCTACTATTACCAATAAATCATAATGTTAGCTTATGTCGCTTAAATTTTATTTTGCGAAGTAGACTCTTCTGCTGATGACTCTTTTTTATCAATAAAAGTCATTATCAATAAATGGCGAATCATCCAATAAAAGAGCACACAGGAAGAAATTATCGTTAAAGAAACGATGACTCTTGCCACCTCTAGGCCAATGCCAAAGAAAAGTCGCATGAGGAAAACCATCCACATGAAATTATTTTCTGCGGAAAACATCGCATGACTGAGACTTGATGCTTGAAATATTCCCAGCATCAAAGTGACAGCAACAATAGTAATAATAAATGAAATAATACTAATGTACTTTTTTGTCACTAAAGCACCAACCGTTCAAGAGGCCAGATTGAAGGAGAGGATTGTATTGATAAAGATCACAAGAGTAAATATGCATTTGCATGCGCAGAGCAATTTCATTACATATCGCATGCAACTCGATTATTGTGTGATGATTTAGAAGTCAGTAAAAGTAATTTTCACTAAGATACTTTCACTTCTAAAATAGATTGACAATATGGAAAAGCATTAATTGCATTTTTAACTTGCTCTTTGCCTACGAATTGGCGGCTCACTTGAAATACAAACTACTCTCACTTACGGTTTAGGCCACAAACGTAGGAATAGTGAAGATAAGAGTTGCTCACACAATAAATACGAACAGACCGCAACGAGTAAATAACAGGCTGCCAGCAGACTTTCGAAGAATGACGGGTGAATGCTCGAAGATAAGAACAAAAACGCAGCCAAATACTTTATCTGTTTAATCGCCTCATCCATGACGGTATGGCTGAATGCATGCTGCATAATACCGAGAGAAAAAAGCAAAATAAAATATGCGCATACAATAGCCAATACTCTTGCTATCGCCAGATTCCAGAAACGTCCTTGCACTAGCATCCATCAACCCTCATTGCCTATTTAAGCAAAATAATAGACATGTTATTCATTCAGCATCAAAACCAAGCTGAAAATGTCATTAAAATCAATGAATAATACAGGAGTTATGACCGCTTAGCTACCATAAAGCAAGAGACAGATAACAGCGTTATGCCATACAAAATCAGTTCAAAACAAATATGTTTTTCTCGTCAACTTTTGTCGAAATTTTATGCCACACATTCATTTATAAAAAGAATACCAATAAACTAATGCATAAATAATTCGTAAAGTTAAACATGGTAGTTTCTTGATGGTTCTAACATCTATTGCGTAAAAGTAAAGGCCATCATGATGGATGGCCTTTACGCTTTTTAAAATAATGTACTTGTGTACAAAATACTCAAGATTCTGAAACTTAAGCCGAGTACAGTGAGTTGATAGATTGATGCAATTTTTCGGCAAGCTCTGATGATGCATACTTCTCTGTAATCACTTCGATATAGGCACCCGTACCGCAAGTTTCTGCTTGGCGAATTGCGGCATCCAACTCTTCACACGTAGTGACACGAGCGGTAAACCAGTTTTCACATCCCATCGCTTCTGGCAGTTTTTCATATTTCCACTGCGCCAGATCGTTGTAATAAATATCACCATCTTTGCACAATAAACGCTCGATTAAGTATCCATCATTATTGAGAACAAAAATCAGCGGCTTCAAGCCAAAACGATAAAACTGGCTAATCTCCTGCGCGGTCAGCTGGTGTGAGCCTTCACCGGTAATCAATACCGTACGTTGCTCCGGTGCCGCCATTGCCGCACCAAAGGCCGCTGGGGTAGCCCAACCAATCGCGCCCCACAAAGTTTGGTTGTGGAAAGTCGAACCCTGTGGCATACGAGCAAAACCTAAGCCCATAGATGATGTACCGGTTTCAGCCATCAAAATGTCATTCGGTTTGAGCATTTGTTGCCAACGTGAATAAAGATATTCTGCCGTAATCTTGCCACTGGCTGTCACTACTGGTAGTGCTGAAACTTTTGGTGCATGTGTTGGGAAGGCTTTTTTGCTGACTCTTTTAGCCACCGCCTCTAGCACATCCTTCATTAGCACTCGGTTATACACAGCCCCGCCGATTTGCACTGACTCCGGCATGATGGCAAGACACTTACGGCTATCGAGACGAGCTGTAAATGCGCCAGTGTTGAAATCCGACATAATCGCGCCGATTCTCAACACACAATCGCTGCTTTCAACAAAATCACGGACATTCGCATCCATCAAATTGCCGTTATACATCCCGATATAGTTGGAATGACTTTCATCCAGCACGCTCTTATCCATCATCATGGTGGCAAACGGCAGGTTCGCCGCTTCAATCAGACTCAGCGTTTCTTGACGCACACCATGACGCGCCAAGTAGATCCCTGGCAGCACGCAAGCTTGCTGACTGTTATTCAAGCGATCAGCCAGAATATCGACCACTTCAGTCAGTACCACAGGATCGCTGCTTTCTGTCACCGTGGCAGGCGCAGCCATTTCCACTACAGGCATGGTGGCATAATCACTCGGGAAAACCATGTATACCGGTTTACGGTAACGCAGAGCCGCAGCAATCAAGCGCTCCGTTTCAGCCACACAGTTTTCCGGAGTCATAATTGCACGAGCACACACAAACGGCGCAGTGGCTTCATAAAACGTGGTGAAATGACCATCACCCAATGTGTGGTGTACGAGCCCGCCTTGAGCTTGCACACTGCTTGCCGGCATACCTACCAAGTGGAAAATCGGCAGCGATTCGGCAAATGCGCCCGCAGTGCCACTGATAGCACTGAGCTCCCCAACCCCAAAAGTGGTACTCAACGCAGCCATACCATGAATACGAGCATAGCCATCGGCTGAATATGCCGCATTCAACTCATTACAGTTACCAATCCAGCGCAGGCGATTATCTTCACACACCGCATCTTCGATAGGAAAAGCATAATCACCAGGAACACCGAAAATATCACTGATGCCCAGATCGTACAGGCGGGACAGTACATGTTGAATAACAGTCTTAGCCATAATATTTTCCTCAATTAATTTATGCTAACAAACGAGGTCGTTTGCGTAATTGCAGTATTTGTTTATCCCTCGCATAATGGAAATGCTTTATTTTTATCGTCCTCATAACCAAACGTTATTCACTTGGGATTAACATGAATTTACGCGAGCTCCGATATTTTATTGAAGTGGTAAAAAATAATGGTTTTGGCCGTGCTACAGAAACGCTGCATGTCACGCAACCCGCGATTAGCCGGGCGATTAAGCAACTTGAGGATGAGTTAGGCGGGGAGCTATTAATTCGTGAATCGCGCGGGGTTCGTTTAACTGACCGTGGACGTATTTTGTTACGTTATGCTGAAAACATTCTGCAGCAGGAAAATAATTTACACATAGAACTGAATGATATCAGTGAAGAAATAACTGGGATATTAAAAGTTGGGCTACCGCCTATTATCGGCGCAGTTTATTTCCCAGAAATATTATTTACTTTTCGTAAACGTTGTCCCAAAGTCGAACTTGAAATTGTTGAAATGCCAACTCCGCAATTAGAGGATGCTCTGCATAGTGGTGCTATCGAAATTGCAGCAGCAATGTTACCCATGCATGCTGAAGGGTATAAAATTCAAAAATTTGCCACCGACTCTTTGGTGATGGTCGCTCCACGTCAGCATCCATTAAGTCAGAAAAGTCATGTCTCTATTGTGGAGCTCGCCCGCGAGCCCTTTATCCTGTTTGCCGAGCAGTTTAAAGTCAATGAGTTAATCTACAGTGCCTTCGGGTTACATGGGTTAATTCCCAAGGTCGTCGGTCGCAGCAGTAACTTTGAGTTGGTTACGGCCATGGTACGCTCCGGTATGGGAATTTCATTGCTTCCGGCATCCGTCTGGCAAAACAAAACTGCGTCAGACTTTGCTGCGATCCCGGTGAGCGATCCGCCACTGCCCTATGACGTCGGGCTAATTCGCCGCTCTGGAGATGTCATCAGCCGAGGTTGTGAGGCGTGGATTGAGGTGTCGGCGAATATTCTACATTTTGATGTCTCACCTGATTTTATTCTGTAATTGCCGTTGCCTGCTCTATCAATAACAGATAGAGCCATGCCTTATCATGGCTCTATTTAATACTTAAAGATCACTTAATCTCTATTTGAGAAACGCGATACCACCCCGACGCTTGCTTGCCTTCATTGGCCAAATTCAACGCTGGCTTTTGGTAAGCATTGATAAAGGTTAATTCCAGTGCATAATTGCCTGCCGGTATTTTTTTCGGCAACGTGATGCTGTCTTGGGTCTGATGCTCACCCGGTAGCCACTGACGAATATCACTGCGGCTAGTCCACTGCTTAATCACGTTACCCTTCGCGCCCACTAAGCGATAGTTCAGCGGATAATTAACATACGCGGGCGCCACACCCTCATTACGCCACTCTCCAGTCAACGTCAGCGTGCGTCCAGGTGCAATGGTGGCCGGATGGGTCAAGCTTTGCAGTGCAATGCGATATCCCATTTTCTTTAGTGCGTTGTCTACGATATCGCGATACTCGGCTGGGATCGGGTCAGACTTCAGATTGAGTGTCGACATGTGCTGCGCCAGTGCCCAATCAAAGGTGGCTTGCACTTCTGCACGCGTATAGTGCTGAATAGTCTGCCACTGCGACATCTTCCCGCACACTTCAAAACTCACCGGCGCGTGCTGCCATGCGCTATCCACGGGCGCCCCTTCGGCGGCGGCTTGCTGCAAGCGCTGCGGATACTCATCACGCATATGGCTCCACGTATCGGAGAAATTATGCCAATCACCGAGGCAATCTGCGCGCCAGCCAGTGCCCTGCTTCAGCGCATAGGCAAAGCTATTGGGCTCATTGATCAACATGATTTTGGGCGTATCAGGGAAGGCTTTAAGGTGCATATCCACATAAGCATTTAACTGCTCGGGCGTGTAGCGCTGCGCCAATGGCTCTTCTTGTGGAAAATTACTCAGATGCCATTCGCCCCACGAGCCGACCACACCAATATCAATGTAGGCCAACTGTGGATTCCCGTTATAACGCGCGCCCAGTGCATTGAGCAGTTTCGCGGCATATTGCTGAAACACCGGATCGGCATAATCGGGAACGAACGTGGATTTATCGGCAGTCCAATTGCCGCGAATCGGCTTATCAATCAACCAGCGCGGTAGTTTTGAGCCACTGGTCGGCTCATCCAAATCCATCACCCGCAATGCAATTTGCTTGGATGGTGTTTGCGCCTTGGCTTTGGCAATGATGCTATCGAGCATGGCAAAGTTGATTTGCCCTTCTTGCGGCTCCAGCTCATCCCAATAAAAACGGTAATAATCCACCGTAGTGGCAGGATACTGCTCAGGGGTTTGCAATGGCATGCCCCAGTTATCCTGAAATGTCTCTACCCCGATGCCGGGGTTAGTCAAAATGGTATCAAGCGGCTGAGGATGTACAGTAATCATACCGCTCTCGGCAGCTTGTGCACCGAAGGTACACAGTAGCAAGCCCAGCCAATATATCGGTTTCATCAGGTTCCCTTATCCATTGGCACCCAGAACGGTGTGGCGAAACCAATCCCAAATGCCAAAGGAATAATCTTTAAAAATATCAATGCCAAGCGCCGATTTGATGAGATAAAGCACCAAAACCGCCGCGGCAAATGTCACGCCGATAGCCAACAGAACCAACAGCGTGCGTAAAAAACCAGACAGTCGCCCTTCCCGCCGCACCTGAGTTCGGCGATCACGACCTAACAAAAACACCACGTAATAGCGCCAGCGCGAAAACCCAAACGTTTTTCGCACATCCACCACATGGCGATTAGCAACATTCATCAGGATCACGGCATGCTCGAGCTGGTCTTTCTGCTCTGTCGTGAGACTCGCCAACATCTCATCACCGAGCGCTAAATGCAGACGGCGGATCACCGCCTCTTGCGCCGGTGTTCGCCCTGAATGGGATGCAGCAGCTTGTTGTTCGCTTTTCACCATGCCTGTCTCATTGTTGATTCGTGGGTTTGCTGTATTCGTGGATGACTTGGTGTTGCTCTGTGTACAGGGTGCTTTTGTTCCACGCTTGATGCACCGCTATTCGCCCTGCACCTATCGATAAGCCTGTCGATAAGTCTGTCGATAAACCGCGGCAGTCTGCCGAGCAATCTGCTGCCAATCATACAGCGCTAAATAATGGGAATAATCCGGCGGTGTGGGTGCCTGCTGATCTAACTGCGCTTGTAGCGAGTGCGCCATCGCGCTGCTATCCCCTACAGGGATATAGCACTCATCTGGCAACTTCACCGCAAGGTTAGCCGGAATGTCACTCACGCGAACCGGCAAACCATACGACATAGCTTCCAACAGTGCGATCGGCAACCCCTCATGGTAGGACGGCATCACAAACAAGCGCGCCTGCGAAAACACGGTACGCAGTGCATCGCCAGAGAGAAAGCCGGTCATGATCACGCCCGGTGTCGCCGCAGCTTGCTCTTTTAACTTGCGGCTATACGGCGTTTCATGGTCAGCATCCCCGACAATCACTAATGGCAATGATGTCTGCAGCTGTCGATAGGCAGCAATCAAATCATGCAACCCCTTCTCTTCCACCAGCCGCCCGACCGCCACCAGATACTCTCCCGCCGTCAGCCCATGCGTGGCTAAAATTTCGCTACGCTTGGCCTCATCAGGCAATTGGGCAGGCTCCACCCCATTAAAAATCAGATGCGCGTCGTGGCGCTGATACTGTTTTTTAATCAGATCGTTAATCACCTCCGAGATCACAATGACCTCATTGGCATAAGTCACCGCCCATTTTTCGCCTAACCGCAACATGGCTTTAGCCAGTCCGCCCCACTTCAGGCGCTCGTAATCGGGGCCATGATGAGTAAAGACCACTTTTTTACCCAGCAAGCGCAATAATGGCACCACTAAACCCGGACCAATGGCATGCACATGCACGATATCACAGCGGTGAAAACGGCTATACAAGGCGGCCAATACCGAATGCACAATCGCCTCAAGGGATTTTTTTTTCGGCGCGGGCAAGGCGCGCAGCTGCACACCACGGTATTCACTGCGAACATAATCTACATACGGCGCACGCGCTAATACCGTGGCCTGCCATTCTGACTCTTGCAACAGTACCGGATACAGCGCCTGACAGTGGGTTTCGACGCCACCCAAGACATTCGGGATCCCACGGGTGCCCAACACCATCACGCACGGTGCGGCAGATAAGGCTGTAGAGTGCGGCGCAGATGCCGGCTCGATTTCCGAATTTGAAACAGCCATGGGCTGATGACCTCTTGATGTAATTCAGTAAGATGTACGCTGTGACTCTGGGTGCAACTCGCGGTATAAGGCTAACAGTGCCGCTTGATGAGCTTGCAGTGTGTAGTTATCCAGCAGATGCTGGCGTGCATGGCGGCCCATCTGGTGAGCCAGCGCGCTGTCTTGTGCCAAGATATCCATTTTAGCCGCCAGTTCATCGGCATCAGCAAAACCGAATAAAAAGCCCTCTTCACCATCACGGATTTGCTCAGGGATCCCACCGATGCGCGTGCCCAAGACCGGTTTGCCCCACGCCATGCCTTCTAATACCGACATCGAACAGTTTTCGTAAATCTCAGACGGCACCACCACCGCGCGACAATGGCGCAGCTGCGCATTGAGCGCCTCACCCTGCATAAAGCCCAACAACTGCGCGTGCGGATAGTGCTGTTGTAAATGCGCCTGCAATGGACCTTCGCCCACGATATGCAAAGCGGCGGGATGACGCATTTTTTGCTGCGCTTTGGCCAAGGTTTCGACGCCTTTTTCCGGCATTAAACGGCCTAAAAACAGGAAATAGCCCTGATCATCTTCTGCTTTGGCTGGTGTAATCGCGCTGGCATCCATCCCATTAACAATGACGCGGATGTCAGCATGCGGTAAACGGCGACGGATCATACCGGCCATAAATTGGCTCGGCGCGATAAAGACATCCACATCCTGATAGCTTTTGCGCCACAGGTGATATTGCGCTTCCAGCGACAACAGCAGGCTTTTACCCAGCGAGCCGTCTTGGCAGCGATAACGGGTCGCATTCCATACCGAGCCGTGCGAGCACAGCTCACACGGCTTGCCGTCTCGCAGCATCTTATAACTTGGGCAGGCAATTTTCAGATCGTGCGCGGTCAGCACCGTTTTGCAGCCCATCTGCTTGGCAACCCGAATAATCGATGGCGTCAGCTGATGATAAATATTGTGGAAATGCACAATGTCGGGCCGCTCTTGGCGGATCAATGCAGCTAATTTGGCGCACGCTTCTCGGTTATGGATAAAGTTAGCCGCGATTTTCAGGCTATCCAGAGCATTATGGTCGCGATCGAGCTCCACATTGGAGACAAAAAAATCCGCCTGCGGCGATGGAAAATTCCGCGCATGCTGCATCGAAAAATCGATTACTTCAACGCCCGCCGCCTGTAGCATCTCCCGCTCTTGAAACAGAACGGTTTCCGCGCCGCCTTTGCGGAAAAAGAATTTGTTAACCAGCAAAATCTTCATGCTTGCCTCGTTTCGTTCCGATTCTCGGATCCGAACACGCTCCTGTTACTCGGTTATCTGTCTCCCGTTATGGGTGAGCTCTATTCGCACGCTTAGGGATTAATCACCCGATGCTCAGGGTATTCACGTGGTGATTTGGGCGTTAAAAATAGGCCGCGTGCTAGCCCTGCGGCATACACCGTCAGATTCAGCACACTGCGCAGCGCATCCACCAAAGAGCGATTTTTCACTGTTTTCAGGCCGACAAAAGCCAACAGCGGTAATACGGCTACACCCGCAATCCAACCGCTGCCCACGACTGCAGACACCAGCAGTGCCAGCAATAACATCAGCAGATACAAGCCAAACACCAGCTCGTTACGGATCACGCCTAATACTTCACGCAAGTAAAGCTGGCCCCACGCACTACGCACCAGCTCGCCACTGGCAAACAGGTAGCCCAGTTTCCAACGAAACTTCAGCAGCGCCAGCGACCCCATGGTGTAAGAGGTATGATGGAAAAACGGCACCGCCAGACGATGCAACTTGTAACCGGCATGACGAATGCGAATACCCAGCTCGGCCTCTTCATAGGCGTGTAAATTACGGTTGGTCAGATAACCAATCTGCTCGATAACACTGCGCCGGTATAAGCCACCGCCGCTTAGCCATTGGCAATCACCTAACGGATAAATGCGGTGCAGACGCTGTTTGCGCGATTTAAATTCGTAACTGGTAGCGTCATCCATCTCAACTTGTCCGGCCACGCCAGCATACTGCGGTTGCTGCTGTAAAAATTGCACTGCCGCCGGTAAAAACTCCGGCGCTAACTGCATATCGCCATCCAGCAGCAAAACATAATCGCCTTGGCTAAACAGATAACCTAAATGCGCCCCCACCCCGCAGCAGCGCTCTTCGGCGTGCTGCAGCGAAACCACGGTCACCCCGCGCTCGCTGGCAATCTGAGTGGTGTTATCGGTCGATAGGCTGTCTGCCACGATGATTTTATGTGGGTAATCCCCCATACCGGCGCGCACGCTATCAATGGTGCGGCCAATGCCGTCTTGTTCGTTGAAGGTTTTGATGATGACGGAGATAAACGGTAATGAATTCATTGTGCTTCACCACTTTGTGCGACCTGATAAACCGCGTTGCGGATCACCAACATGGCCCCCAAGACAAAATAAAACAAAAACTGCAACATCGGGATGAGCATCAGTAACTGACTGTAAGGCAGGCTTAACAAGCAAGCGATGGTAAACGCCACAAACGCCGGCTGATAACTCACCAATCGCACATCGGCTTCGCTCATAGCGGCACGCTCCAGCAGCGGCTTCGGCCACGCCAGCACACATGCGCCCCCAAATAGCGCAATAAACAGCACGCTGCCCGCCAGCCCCAATTCCCACAGCATCATGCTGAGCGACGTAGAATCGAGCAGCACATTGAACACCAGATTCAGATAGCCCGGTGCAACCGTACTCCCGTGGTTAGTGGTATTTAAGCCATAACCAAACAGCACATTACTAAAACCATGCAAATCTGCATTGGCGGCCCAGAAGAAAAAGGTAGTCATCCGCCCCAGTTCGCCGGTTTCTGGGTTGATATGGTGCGGGTCAAAAATATAGCTCAGGGAATCCAAGAACAGATCCAGCGCCCCATTGGTTTGCCCCGCCCCAAAGGCCGATGAGTAGGATGCGGCCAAGATGATCACCGCCAGCGCTAAAATCAGCGCCAAACCCAACGCAATCAACAGCAGCTTTTTCAGATCGAAGCTTTTCATCCCACGAATATAGCAAGGCGACAGCCAAACCAATGCCAACAACAGCGGCGCAAGGAAAATGACAAACTTGATTTCACCCAGCACACACAGGCCAAAAGCCAGCAGCAGGTGCAGCGCGAGCGACCCTTTACTGGTCAGCCCGTATTTAAACTCCGACAGTTTAAGCAGCATGATCAGCAAGCAAAACATACCGAGCGCTCCGGTATTCCCCCCGCCAAGCGGATCGCCGCCAAACGTGCCGACCACCGAATCCCACTTTTCAAACTCGCCTTTCACCGCCACGCGATGCGGCACCACCACTAAAATTTGGTACAACACCACCGGAATTTGCAGATAGAACACCCAATAAAAACAACGTGTAATGCGATAAATCTGCGATTCGCGACAAAAACCTAATAGCAAGGCAGGGAAGATCAGTGACAGCGCCAGTTCATTTTTCATGCCGACAATGGTCACGGCCACGCCGTTTTGCAGCAAAGTGGTCAACAGCGCCAATAAAAAGAAACCGGCAAACAGCGCCAGCAATAAGGTTGTCGAGTGATCCAAATGCAAGGGGCTATAGCGGGTTTGCAGTGGCAGCAGGAGCACCATCCCTAACGCCAATAAAAAGGGCAGCCACAAAAAAGCTGACACCCCAGTAAAATATTGCGCCAACCCGCACACCACCAAGGTGGTGAACAGGTAGCCTTGCATGTAGGTCGCGGTATTCATCCGCGTACACCTTGCTGCGTGAGCAAACGCGCGCGATGATTCACGCGCAAGTAGATAAAGGCATAACGCAGTGCCGTCAGTGACGCATAGGCCAACACCGCCAACGAATAGTTCGGGTAGAAATACGGCAGCACCAGCAGCGACAGCACCACCACCAGCAATTGCTCAATTTGGATCCGCAAAAAGTACCCCGCCGAGCCATACACCAGTTCAATGACGGTCAGTGGACAAATAGCCAGCGCGGTAAAGACATATGGCAGCATATAGCGCGAGGTTTGAATCGAATCCACCCATTGGCTATCGAAAAAGGCATTCATAATGAGGGGATAGAAAATCCAGATCCCCACTACGGCTGCCGCGCCCATGCCAAGCAGCAACCAACGCACTTTGGCAAATTCCGCCGCATTAAAGTGCTGATGACGAAAATCCACCGACCAGCGCGAAAACACCGAGTTACGTACCGCATTGCCGATAATCTGCACCGGCGCTAAACAAAAACGGGTCACCACCGCAAAGTAACCGGCTACCAGCGGAGAAAACCAGTAATTAACCAACATCACTGGCAAGTTCGCGGTGGCCATCGCCAGCACCTCGGCACTGCCGATGCCACTCAAATGCACCCGATGTGTACGCCAATAAGCCACGATAGCCGTTAACGACGCATCGCGGCGCTGCAAGCGGCGCATATCAAAGGCGTTCAGTAGCCACGCACCAATCACCACAAACAGCAGCAGTGCCCACGCCCAGTAGAAAATGCCGGCCGACGGTGCTAATGCCAAACACACCAGTACCGTTAACGATGCCGAAATGCGCTGCAAGCCCAAACGCTGAAAGTGTTCGCTACGCAGTGCCAGATTTTCCGCTACCAAAATCAGCGCATGGGTGACGGTTAGAAGATAAGTCGTCCACGGGTTGAGGCTAAAAAAAGGCAACATCAGCAAGGTATACGGCAGTGGGATCAGCCACGCTTGCAGCAGGCAAAACATCACCGATGCCGGTACCTCTTCATCGGTCACCTTGGGCAGTAACAGCTGAGAGGCAAACATGGCCACTTGCGCGCCAATCAAGGCCACGCTGTAAGTCAGGGCGTATGTGCCCACTTCATTCATGCCAAATTTGTGTGAAATCAGCCAGACCGACACCGCCCCGATCACCTGCGAGATCACCGAGGCACCACCAATGGTGGTGGCACTTTTAATCAGACTCATACACGAACCACGTTTATCACGGTAACTAGACTCATCAGGGCAATCACATTCATTATGGGCGCCGGGTTCATTATGGTAGCAAGCTCGCGTCGCCCTGATCGGCAACGTGCGATGCCGGTTGCCCACCGGCTGGCAGCAAGTTCTCCGCCCCTTCCACCAATGATTCCGGTACCTGATTGAGCACCAAACCGGCCAGCGTGATCTGCTGTTGCTGCAGCGCTTGCAAACCCGACAAAATCTGATTCGTCGGCAGCTCACGGGATTTCACCACATACACGCAGCCATCCACGTAACGCCCCACCAGCAGCGCATCTTTGCAAGTCGTAACCGCCGGAACATCAATGATAATGCGCGCATAGTAGCCACGTAGCACTTGCAACAATGCCGGTAATCGCTCGGAAGACAACGCCAGCAGCGGCGATACCGTGGGCTTACCCGCCGGCAATAGCGCCCAAGGGCGATCAGCGGTAGCCGGTAAAATGGCTTGGTTGGCTTCCGCCGTACCGGCCAGTATTTCTGCCAGCCCCGGTACACCGGTAGCCGCAAAACTGCGGCTGACATGACCATCGCGCAAGTTAGCATCAATCAGCAAGATAGGCAGGTCTTGGGCCAACGCCGCCCCGAGTAAGGCGCTGATCGTGCTGCTGCCCTCGCCCTTGGCCGTCGAGCTCACCATCAGTAGCGGATAAGCGTGTGGTTGCAACAACAGGGCTGCACGCAGTCCATCCACCGATTCGCTAAGCTGCGGCTCTAAACTGCTCAAACGCACCATATCTGGTAACGTCAGTGTGGTGTCAGCAAGGCGCACAATCTCGCCTAATGGCGCACGCCCCAAACGACGCTCGGCTTGGGTCAGCGTATCCACGGTATTAGCCAGCGACGCTTTCACCACCACAAAACACACCGCCAGCACGCCGCTAAATGCCGCCACCATAATCAGGAATAACGGCTTATTCGGTTTAGACGGATGCAATGGCTGCTCGGCAGGCTCAAACAAGGTCGCGCTGGCTTCGGTATACGTACTATTCGCCTGCGTTTCTTGTTGGCGCTGGTAAAACGCGTTGTACAACTCGCGGGTTTTATTTAGGTTGTTTTTCAGGTTGTCATATTCAGCGGTTTGTTCGGCCAATTGGCTGAACTGCGCTTTTTTCTGCACTAACGCCTGTTGAAATTGCTGCTCTTTTTTCAGCGCCGCTTGATAACGCTGATAAATCCCGTCAGCAATTTCTTTTAATACCACCTGCGTCTGCGCTCGGATCGCTGCCACTTGGGCTTTGGCCTGCTGCACTTTGTCGAACTTATCACCGTACACGCGGGTTAATTCAGCCAAGTTTTCTTGCGCTTTAATCAGCGCAATGCGCAAATCCTGAATTTGGGGATGGCTCGATGCTTCAGGGATTGCCGACAAATCAGCAATATAGCTGCCATCTGATTTGGTGATCGCTTGATATTGCGCCAACGCCGCGATGCGCTGCTCACGCGCATCCGCCAGTTTGTTGGTAATAATCCCCAACTCTTCGGTTTGCAGGCCATCAACACCACGAAAAGTAATCAAACCATTGCGCTGCAAAAAATCATTCAGGCTCTTTTCCTGCGCAGTGATCTGTCGGCTCAGCTCGGCCAAGCGGTTTTTATTCCACTGCGATGCTTGCAACGTGGCCGCCAAACGCTGCTCAATCGAAAAATCGATATAAGCCTGCGCGACCGCATTAGCTATCTGTGATGCCTGCTTCGCATTGGGCGATTCAAAGGTCACCGCAGCCATCTGGGTATTGCGAATGGGCGTCACGGTCAGATGCTTGAGTAACCAATCTACCGCATGACGACGCGCCAAATCCGGCGCCACTGGGGCTGAAGCAGAGCGACCCAATAAACGACTAAGCAAGCCGCCTTTTGCCCCACCGGTAAACTCAGGTAACGCAGCTAAACCGAGCTTATCGACCACCTGTTCGGCAATGCGACGGGATTGCAAAATCTGGAACTGGGTGTCGTAGTACTCTTTGCGGGTTGAGTCAAAACGGTAGACATTCTCAACCGGCGAGACATTTTCAGCCTCAGCACGAAACAGCAACGTAGCCGAAGCTTGATAAACCGGCGTCATGCCGATAATAAACGGCAGCGCCAGCGCCGATACCAGCACCACGAACAGCACGATACGCAGCCAGACACGCCGGATCTCAGCCGTCACTCGACTAAAATCCAGCGTACTTTCCAGCTTCATGCCTTTTTCAACCAATAATGACGCCATAGATTATCTATCTGTTTGGGTTAACAATTAAAAGAAACTCTGCGCGACCGTCACCAAATCATCGGGGCGTAATTTCTGCTCCAGACTAACCGGACTCACACGGCTCGGACTGCTTTTTTGTCCCGCATCCGACGGCGCTTTTGCAGCGTTCCCCTGTGGAGCTGGATTCTCCTGCAGGGTACTGGTGCGCAGCTCGATAGCTTGGCGATCGGCGCGATCAGTAAAACCGCCGGCCAATGCAATCAACTTTTCCACCGTCAGCCCAGGGCGGTAAGCATAAGCGCCGGGGTTTTCTACCTCACCGCCGATGTAGACATCGCGAAAACGGGTAATATTCACCGTCACCTGCGGATTAACCAGATAGCCGTCTTGCAGACCCTGGGTCAGCGTTTGCACTAACTGCTCGGTCGTTTGCCCTTGCAGCTTCACCTCGCCCAAATACGGGTAGTTAATCACGCCGCCCGGGCCGATCGTCACGCGCATCGATAGCCCCGGCGCGTCATAGACCTGAATACTGATCTCATCCCCTGCCCCCAAATGGTATTCCGGCGATACCGGAATCGAAACCGGCGATGAAGTCGCACATCCGGTCAGCGTCAGCACCAAACTGGTCAGTATCAATAACAACGTGTTTTTCATCGATGTCAGCGCATCCTTGTGGTTAAAATGCGATTTTGACCGCCAATGCAGCGGCATTTCTGTCATAGCCAATATCTCGCTCCACAAACCGATTACCGATAAACAAAGGATCAGTCGGATTAGTGGTGCTGTGCGACGAACGCAAATAATTCATACTCAGCAGTACCGATGGGCGTAGTCGATACTCGATGCCCAGCGAAAAATCACGAAAGCTGTCGCTGCGTTGTTTGCCCTGATATTTTTCGCGGGTAAATCGGTAATCGGTCAGTACCGCCAGCGACGGCGTCACATTATAGAGCCAGCCCAGTGCATAACGGCGTTGATTCACGTATACGCCCGATGAATCTGGATCGACCGCGCGCTGCCAAGTGACCACACTGAACTGCGACCGATTCACCGGCATCCAATCCACCCGCACATCCCAATTCAAACCATCAAAGGTGCGCGACTCGCCAGCGGCAAAGGTTTTGTGCAACCAACCGATGTTCACATCGGCCTTAGTTTTACCCGTTAACTGCGAGCGCACACCAAACCACGCAAAGTAATCGTTGGTATCGTTTTGTGGCGATGCCCGATAGTGGCGCTGATTGGTCTGCAACGTATAACGAAAACGGGACTCATGCGAAACCTGATCAAACAGCTCAGTAATTAGCGTATTCTCTCGCCAATTTTTCTCATCCACATACTCAGCAAAATCTGGGGTATACGACGATAATGCCTGATAACGCTTATTTTTTTGTTGCAGCGCCACTTCAAGCTTACCGCGCGCCTCAGGTGCACCGTAGCTGTAACGCAGCTCAGTATCATCCAGCGTAAACGGCATCTCGCGCGTCACCCCGAAGCCTTCTAACTGGCGCTGGCTAAAGCCTTCGGTTAATTCTTCTCCGCGCGGCTCATGGGATTTATCGAGCGACGCATTCAAGGCCAGCGCATGACGCAAACCATAACGCCAGCGGGTATTCAGCGCCCAACGCTGATCATAGTAACTGTCTGCGGAACTGGCCGTATACTGGCGATAAGCGCCTTGATACGAAAGCGCATAGCGGTCTTGACCGCGCTGCCCAGAGACGCGCAGCGACGGGGTCAGCCCATAATAATTAGAGCCAATGGCCAACGCCGGATCACGCTGCGCAGTGACATTGCTGTTGTAACCATACTCGCTATCTAACCGCGTCTGAATTTGTACGCCCCACGGCCCACGATGGTTTACTGGCTGTGGCTCAGCGGCAGCAATAACCGATTGTGCCAGCACCGAAGCCGGCAGTAATAGCCCCGCCAGCGAGCACAGCACCGGCCACGGCACAGATCGCCGCACATCAGCTGCGCTCACCTCAACGGCGTGCCGAGGCCCCAAAACTGCCTTAATAGGCCGTTTCACCCACAAATCCTTTGAAGATGGTCAGGAAGATAATTTTGATATCCAAGGCCAGTGACCATGTTTGGATATAACGCAAATCGTATTTCACCCGCATTTCCATTTTATCCACGGTATCAGTTTCACCACGAAAACCGTTGATTTGCGCCAGCCCCGTAATGCCCGGTTTCACCATATGACGCACCATATAGCGGTTAACGATCGCCCGATACTCTTCATTATGCGCCACCGCATGAGGGCGCGGGCCAACAATCGACATCGAGCCTTGCAGCACATTAAAAAACTGCGGTAATTCATCTAACGAGGTTCGACGGATAAATGCACCAAATCGGGTTACCCGTGGGTCATTGCGCGTCGCCTGTACCACTTTATCTGAGTTTTCCATAACTTTCATGGAACGAAACTTCCAGACTTTGATGCATTTGCCACCTAAGCCATAGCGGTCTTGCTTAAATAGCACCGGCCCCGGTGATGATAATTTCACGCCGATAGCCACAAACAATAAAACCGGTGAAATCAGCAGTAAAATCAACGCCCCTAAGATAATATCTTCCGCCCGTTTGATAAAACCACCAATACCATCAAATGGCGAGCTAAATACGCTCAACGTACTGATATTACCGACCGATTTGGCTACCGTATGGTGCAAACTGTAGGCATACAGATCCGGTACAATATAAGTATCTACCGTAGTATCTGACAGTTGGTCTAAATAATGGTTAATTCGACCACGCGCTTCTAGCGGCAACGCAATATAAACTTCGTCGACTTTCCCTTCGTTAATCAGGCGGACTAATTCAGCGCAATTGCCTAATATGGGTTTGCGTGATTTATAACCGAAACGATTTGCATCACGATCATCAAAAAAGCCGATATTACGCAGACGCAGTGCTTTATTTTCATCCAATTCTTTTTCCAGCGCCAACCCAATACCGGTGGCGCCAAGGATCGCCACATTACGCACGTTGATGCCATATTGCACCATCAGTAAGTTAAGGCCGTAAATCACCACGCGCGATAATAATGATCCCATCACCGGCAAACTGAGCCACAGCGCGGCCTCACGAACCGAGACATCGGCATAGCCTTCGGCAAGAAAATCGATGTAATGCATCATCAAGAACAGCAAAAAGGCGGTGATCACCCATGCTGTCACCACTTTAAATAAGCAGTGAGTCAGATGCTGACGAATATTTTCCCGATACACGCCCACATTACCGGCAACCAGTAAAAAGCAGAGTGTAATCAATATGCTGACATCTGTGCGATCGGCAATTTTTTCGCCAAACTCATGAAAGTTCAGTAAATAATTGGTGACAACAACATCACAAACAAAAGGGACGACCCCGTAGCCATTTTTGACGAATTTTATGATATTTCTGTTCATCTTCAGCGCCTGCTGTAAGCGTTAGCTTCTATACAGTCTGTTTGCTTTCAGAGATGCGAGTCCCATACATTTCCGCTCACAAACACTCTTTTACGATCACGTTTTGTTACCATTTGCTGATTTTTACATCGCTTGCTGCTGTGTGTTTCACTGTTTTTTTGTCATTCGATTCACGCTTCTGATTCGCCTACCGATAAATAGATTTATATCTCGCAGTAATATTCCACTGCGTAGTCATGCAAATGTCTTTTTATACTTATTCATCCATCAACCGATAATGAACAAGTTAGGGGTTACTGAACCAACTAACACATTTGATACAACCGATAAGCGCTAACACGCACGAACAACACTACAGCGTTAAAACAAGTAAAAAGCAGAGTAATTTAAGCATATTCCGCACAATAACATAAACATGATAATTGTATCTTAAATGTGTTTATGCTTAAGCAAGCCGAACATTAGCGAGCACAGGTCGTGTGTACTTAGCTGAGGGAAGATAATAAAAAAGGCCGCAAGCGGCCTTTTCATGAGATCGGATATAAAAAACTCAATGCTTAAAACAGCTGGCTTACTTCATTACCGTTAACTGACAGCATGCCATCATGGATGGTAACGGAAGAGTGCAGCTGACCATCTTTCTGGCTAATCCAGCCTTGGCTAGACAGTTGCAACAGCATCAGCAACATTTGTGGCTGCTTGAGGAAGACTTTTTCATCTACGCTCAGCTGCGCATCAGCGGTCAGTGGCAGCAGTAGCTCATCCCAATTGCTTGGCATCGCGCGGTCAGCCGGTAACTGCATCACGCCTTTACCTTGCAGCATCCCTTCTCCGATTTTGGCACTCAGCTGATCGATAGAAACTTTGACGCCTTTACCTAACAGTTGCAGCAGCTCGTTTTGGGCCTGCTCTTCAGAGATTTTCTGCTGCTTGCTCATCACCAGCAGCGCATCACGGTTCAAACCAGTCACTTGAAACTTCAGCAGCGCATCTTTCACATTCAGCTGCAACGGTTTGGTTTGCTGATAATCACCCAGCGTGATCTGGCTGATAAAATCCAGACCTTCACCTTTTTCCTGCTGATCGGTATCAATCTTCAGATTGCTAAAGGTTACTTGGCTAGCTGCCGTTTCACTGGAAAAGCTGGCGATATCAAAGGTATTGGTACCGAACCACAGCCCCTGTTTTTGCTGCTGCTTGGTCAGAATGCTCACTGCGCCGACTTGCAGCGCAGTCTCTTGATTGCTCTTAAGATCGCCGCCCTGCCAATCGGTTTTCAGATCCAGTTCGCGCTGATTAACGTTGTAAGTCAGGTCGCCGGTCAGCGGCTTAATCAAAAACTGATTGCCTTCATCGGTCAGTTTCAGCTCACCGAGGGTGAAATTACTTTTAACGTCACTACCCAAGGTATAGCTTGAATGCATCGCAAAAGGCAGTGGTTTACCACTGAGTTTTTCCAGCTCAGCCACCAAGCCTTGTGATGCCAATGTGGTGGTCGCGCTTATATGCAGTGGCCAAATGCTGACGGCGTTTTTCGCCAGAATTTCGGCCGCTTGCACGCTCGGATCACCACTTTCCGTCACGACTTTCACATCAATCTGACGGCTAAAAAACGAACGTGCCGTTTCGGTAATGGTCACCCCAGACTGAGGGGATAAATCAGCTTTAACTTGCTGTAACTGCTGGTCAAAAACAGAGCCAGTGTAATATTGCAGACCTGCGGCAACGGCCAGCGCTACAATCCCAAGTCCTATTACACGTCCTTTTACTTGTGCCATTCTGCGCAATCCTCGATGGTGGCGTTAATGCGTCATACAATAGCACGATTTTAGCACCTAATAACTAACCCTTTATTTTATATAACAAAAAAATCCAGTGTTTGGACTAATACGTCCGCTTCATCTTTAACGTGCGGCGATAAGCCTCACTACTGACGCCCCGCCAGATCCTGCGCCGCGTGCCCCACTACCTGTACGGCCTCATCGTTCCCTGTTACCCTGCTAATATCCTCTTTCTCGGGTCTTTGCTCTGAATGACTCGGTGAAACTGCCCAGTGCTCACTGTTTTACATAAAGAGATAAACTGATGACGACTCACGCTTATTCTCAACTCGAAGCCACCTTCCAACGCCTGTATCGTTTCTCCCATCTCGGTGCGATATGTGGCTGGGACCAGCACACCATGATGCCAGCCGGTGGCAATAACGCCCGCTCGCAAGCCTTGGCCGAACTGCAGGTTTTGATGCACCAAATTCTGACCGCGCCCGAAGTCGGCACGTTACTGCAAGCCGCCGAGCAAGAAGACTTGGATAGCACGCAGCGTGCTAATTTGCAGGAAATGCATCGTCGCTGGCTAGCTGCCAATGTGTTACCGGGCCAACTGGTAGAAGCTAAATCACTGGCCGGTGCGCACTGTGAGCATGCTTGGCGTACCCAGCGCAAAAATAACGATTGGCACGGCTTTGCCGCAAACCTCGAACGCGTTGTGGCTCTGTCGCGCGAAGAGGCGCAAATCCGCGCCGAAGCCAGTGGCAAATCGCGCTACGATGCGCTGCTGGATCTGTATGAACCGGATATGACCTCGCAGCAGTTGGATCAGCTGTTTGCCGACTTAAAAACGTGGCTGCCACAACTGCTCAAGCGGGTAGAAAACCGTCAGACCCAATCGGTGATCATCGAGCCTCAAGGGCCTTTTAGCACCGAGTCACAGCGTAATATCGGGCTAAAAATCATGCAACTGTTAGGCTTTGATTTTAATGCTGGCCGTTTAGATATCAGCGTGCACCCGTTTTGTGGCGGTGTAGCTGAAGATGTGCGGATCACCACCCGTTATAGCGAAGAAGATTTTCTGCCTGCACTGATGGGGGTGATCCACGAAACCGGCCATGCCCGTTATGAGCAAAATCTGCCGCGCCACTGGTTAGGGCAACCGATCGGTGAAGCGCGCTCCACGGCCATTCATGAATCACAAAGCCTGCTGTTTGAAATGCAATTGGCGCGCTCTCCGGCATTTTTGAATCTGCTGCTGCCGCTGATCCGCGATGAATTTGGCGATCAAGCCGCGTTTGTGAAAGATAATTTCTTAGCGCTCAATACCCGCGTTAAACCGGGCTTGATCCGCGTGGATGCCGATGAGCTTAGCTACCCTGCGCACATCATTTTGCGCTACGAAATCGAGCGCGCCTTGATTGAAGGTGAGATTGAAGTTGCCGACATCCCAGCCTTGTGGGATGAGAAGATGCTGGCTTATCTGGGCATCAGCACCCAAGACAACTACCGCGATGGGTGTATGCAGGATATCCACTGGACCGACGGCTCATTTGGTTACTTCCCGACCTATAGCCTAGGCGCGATGTACGCCGCGCAGTTATTCCAGCGAGCCTATGCCGATAACCCAGCACTGAATGACCAAATTAGCCAAGGTAATCTGCAACCGCTGTTTAGCTGGCTGAACACGGCTATCTGGCAGCATGGCAGCAGCCTCAGCACCCAAGCGCTGATCACGCAGGCAACCGGCGAGCCACTCAACCCAGCCTACTTCCGTCATCATTTGGAAACACGCTACCTAAAATAAGTCGCGCAGCAAACTGAGCGCAGTACTCAAATGGTGCACTGATATAAAAAAACCGGCTCATGCCGGTTTTTTTATCGCCTGATTTACGCGCCAAGGCTCAACATTCATCAACGCAGCCGCGAACAATCGCCTGATTCCGCCCCTGCGTTTTGGCCTCATACAGGGCTTGGTCAGCCTGCGCAATCATCACCTCAGCTGCCGGCGGGTAGCAAAACACCACCAGTCCCACACTGATCGTCACGTATTCCGCGGTTTTCGAGGTGCGATGCGGCAACTGTAAGCCTGCGATCTGTTCGCACAGCCAACTGCCGTAATCCGCCACCTTCTCGACCGACACATCCGGCAAAATAATGGCAAACTCTTCCCCACCGTAACGACACACCATATCCCCAGCACGACGGGCGCTTTGTCGCAAACAGTGGGCAATCGCCTTTAAGCATTGATCACCGGCCAGATGGCCATAGGTGTCGTTATAGGCTTTAAAGTGATCGACATCGATCATCGCCAACCCCAAACACTGCTGAGTACGGCTATGACGCTGTATTTCCGTTGATAATTTTTTATCGAATGCGCGGCGGTTGTACAGCCCCGTTAATCCATCCAGATTAACCAGCTGGCGCAATTGATCAGATAAGCGTTTGAGTTTGAGCTGCGTGCTGACTCGCGCTCGAATAATCGCGGCATGATAAGGCTTATAGATAAAGTCGACCGCCCCCATCGCCAGCCCTTCGACTTCTTTTTGTGGATCATGAATACCGGTGATGAAAATAATTGGAATATCTTGTGTCAGCGCATCAGATTGTAATTCACGGCACACATCCATCCCACTTTGCTGTGGCAATTCTATATCCAGCAAAATCAGATCTGGGGAATGCTCCCGTGCTAACAGCAGAGCTTGTTCGCCATCACTGGCCAACAGCACCTCACCCAAATCTTTGACAATAGAGCTCAGCAACAGACGGCAGGAGTGCGAGTCATCCACCAGCAATAACCGCGACTTTTGTGAAATGATGTCCGAATCCATGATAATTAATCCTAAATAGCCAGCCACGTGCTGTAGATCGCTCTGAGCTCTGATTGGGCCAGATTTCCGGATAAGCACAATACTCGGAATAACTGGCTACATCCTGCTGCAGACGCTTGGGTATTGCTGCAAAGTCAGGAGGCTATGATATATCAGCTGAGCATTTACTCTGATATATTCTTTTTCGTCAATCAACTCAATCGCCGACAGAAACAGTGGCAAGCTTATTCACAGGCAGATACAAATATCGGGACTCCGTTACGCCCCTGTTCGCTCTCTTCATGTTTACCTGTGCTAACGTTATTAACAGTAATCTGTAGTGTTAATGATAGCTGCTGTTTTAGAACTACACAGCGACAATACACAACGGGATGCATGACAACCCACAAGTTAATTTGTCATACTATTATATCGTTTTGTTTTAACTCTCACAGGTTACACCATGACACCCGCAGTAAGACTTTTAAAGAAACACCAGATAGCCTTTACTCTGCATGCTTACGAACATGATCCGCATAACACCAATTTCGGAGAAGAAGCCGCAAGCAAGTTAGGGATTGAGCCGCAGCGGGTATACAAAACCTTGCTGGTCAGCTTGAACGGTGAAGCCAAAAATCTGGCTGTCGCTATTGTTCCAGTCTCCGGCATGCTGGATTTAAAGAAAGTCGCCAAATCTTTGGGCGCTAAGAAAGCGGACATGGCCGATCCGGCGCTGGCACAGCGCATCACCGGGTATCTGGTGGGCGGTATTAGCCCGCTAGGACAAAAGAAGCTGCTGCCGACCCTGCTGGATCAAGGCGCCGACGCATTTTCTTCGATCCTTGTCTCCGGTGGTAAACGTGGACTGGACATCGAACTAGCACCTCAGGATTTACTCACTGTATTAAATGGAAAGTTGGCACCCATAGCCAAAGAGGAGTGACCCCATGCGCAACGCGATTCTGTTTTCCTGTGCTTTGCTGATCAGCAGCCCACTGCTGGCCAATCCGCTGAGTGAATGCACCACCAGTGGTCAAAATCACCAGCAAGTGACTGACTGCCTGACCGCGCGCCTCGATGCGGCGCAGAAAAAAGTCCATGCGACCATGGTAAAACAGACTGCCGCGATGCAAGAGTTGGAAGGTCTGAGCGCCGGCGCGAAAGGTGCCAGTGCTGCATTGCAAGACGCGCTGAATAGCTACAACACTTACAGCGATAAGGTTTGTACCGCCAAACGTCTGCAATACGCCTCCGGTAACGGTGCCGGCCAAGCGGAGTTAGCCTGTAAAATCGAAGTTGCTGAACAATTTGCCGCCTTGATGGACTAACCTCCACCGCTCAGCCACCGCAACTCAGGCGGCGGTTGGTAGCCTGGGTTACTCGCGGCAGTAAGTGGCCTTCTTGTGCGTGCTGTCTATATAGCTATATAAGCATTCTTCATGCTGTGCATAGACAGTACGCCTCATCCGCACCATTCACTACCGCTGTTTACTAGGGCGGTTTACTTCAATGCATGACTCCACGCATTGACTGCCACATTGATACCGGCTTTCCATCCGTTTGGTATGGCGATCCTGAACCCGTAACACTCATTAGCGACATGGTTACTGATAGCTTTTAGCGGCGTTGATGCCCGGCGCAAAGCGCGCTCATCACACAAACACTGGAAAATCTTACGCTCTGTTCACAAAATAGCGAAAAACCGCCTTTTAAAACAAATAATTAACAACATGACAGACCTCAGTAATCGCAGGAAAAATTCTCTCTTTATAACAATGAGTTATTGAGTGAGTGGTTGTTATACCATAACAGTTTCTGCGTTACTGCCTTGCTAATAAGGCAAATATTCACTTTTTGCCTCCGCCAGTCTCTAAACTCAATTTAGCCACTTTTGTTGATGTAGATCACATTTTCATCATCTAAAATGTTTATTTTTTATTCATTTTTTTATGCCAATTGCTATCGACAAAGATCTTAATTGATCATTTATTCAACAATAGATTTTACCTTGATCACATTTCGCAATATTAATTGATGAATTATCACTCGGTATGTGACTATTGGTTTTTATCAGTCACATAAAAGGCTACTTGGCGTCCGATTTGATTAACTCGCACACAATCCTATAATCAACTCAGTTTTACGGCACCGCCGAACTCCATAATTCATAACAACATCCTCTAGGATGACGACTCACTGCGCTAAACAACGAACTACGTATAACTGACTATACGAGATGTGGTGCAGCATCATTGATTAACGACTATCACGTTAACGCACCCCATAATAATCGGTACGGACATCGGTTATAGATTGCTATTGCTAAAAACAATCTATAACCCTGTTTGAATAAACCGCGCAATACCAATATTAAACATAATTTTATTTAAGGATGAATAAGTTGCTTTGATTTACTAACGAGGAACTCTTTCATGGCTATTCACCGCATGTTCAAACGTTTCATGGTTATTACCGTTGCTACGTTTGCACTATTTTCCACTAACGTTTTTGCCTCTGCGATTAACGGCCTAACAAAAAGTGATTTTGTTGATGTGGCCAACGAGTATGGGATCAATCCTAAACTGCTCTATTCTATTGCTGTTGTAGAGTCATCAATGACCAAAGGTAATAATGCCAAGCCTTGGCCTTATACAATTAACAAAAAAGGCAAGCCTTATTACCTTGACTCTAAACAAGAAGCGGAAAAGAAACTGACGCAATTAATCAGCTCGACCGATAAAAAGCACATCGATGTCGGTGCGATGCAAGTTAACTTAGGCTGGCACGGCTCTCGGGTCGATGAACCAGCGGATTTATTTAATCCAAAAACCAATTTACGCGTTGGTGCTGAAATCTTGAAAAATGCACTGGACTCGTCGCCAAACAATTTAAAGTTAGGCATTGGTCGCTATCACTCTTGGGATAAAGGCCGCGCGATAGGCTACGCCAATAAAGTGATGTCGGTAATGAAAACGGTCGCGCTCTAAGCCCCGTTAAGCGATGAGCTAAAATTAAAGCGCGAAAAAATAGCGGCACTTTAATTTATCGACACCGCAAAATAGCTTTGCCGATAAAAGACATGGATTAGACACACACTCGGCAACACACAAAAAAAGCAGGCATTGCGCCTGCTTTTTTTACTTTCTACCGGTCTGCATTTGCTAGCCATCTGACGACTGATCTACATAGCGCCAGATTACATGCAGTAAACCGACGAATTATTTGTATACGATCTCCCCTTTTGGCTCGAACTTAGACACATCCAATGGCGAGTTCTTATGGATATAATCCTTCAGCACTTCGGCATCGGTAAAGCCGGTATTCACATAACCTGGCTTATTGGCAATGTTCGGATAACCATCACCACCCGCGGCGTTGAAGCTTGGGATGGTAAAGCGGTAGGTCTTGTTCATATCAATTGGCTTACCGCCAATCTTCACGTCATGCACCTTGCCGTCTTCCACGATCATCGAGATGTTGGCAAATTGGGCATACGCACCGGAATCGACTTTCTTGGTAGCCACCACATTCAGGTAATCAATCAGATCGCTACCTTTCATGTCCATATAGCTGACAATGTTGCCAAATGGCTGCACTTTCAGCACATCTTTATAAGACACATCACCCGCTTCGATAGAGTCACGCACACCGCCGGAGTTCATGATCCCGAAATCGGCATTCGCGCGATCCATATGCGCAGTCGCAATCAGACGGCCAAGGTTAGTTTGCTGGAAACGTACCACGTTACGGTCACCTTCCAGTTTGCCGTTCGTCGCACCAATCTTCACACCCAGCTCCGCCTGACCTTTGTCTTGGAATGGGGTCAGCAGATCCAGCATCGATTTATCTTGCGGAATTTCAGTGGTGTACAGCTGGTATTCTGACTTGCCGTCATCCAGCTTGATTTTTTTCTTCAGGTTAACCGGGATCAAATCATAGCTCACCAGCTTCAGCTCACCATTTTTGAACTGATAATCGGCACGGCCAACGTATTTGCCCCACTCATGCGCTTGGACAATCCACGTGCCATTTTGACGATCTGGCTGGCACGGGGTGCCTGGCACATATTTGTTATTACGCTTGTTCTCGCCTTCCATACACACCGGATCTTGTGAGTGACCACCCACAATCATATCCAGCGCGCCTTCTGGCAGCGCACGCGCCAACTCCACATCACCAGGAGCATTGGAGCCGTGCTGACCATCTTCATAGTGACCCATGTGGGTCGCCGCAATGATCACGTCAGGCTTTTCGCTTTGCTTGAGCTCATCAATAACCTTTTTCGCTTCCACTTTTGGATCTTTAAAGACGATCCCTTTGAGGTACTCAGGGTTACCAATTTTCTGTGTATCTTCGGTAGTCAAACCGATAACAGCAATCTTCACGCCCTGCTTGTCGAACAGCTCATACGGCTTGAACAGGCGCTTACCGGTTTTCTCATCATAAATGTTGGCTGACAGCAGTGGGAAACCGGCCCACTTTTCTTGCTGACGCAGCACACTCAGCGGATTATCAAACTCGTGGTTACCCAGCGCCATCGCGTCATAACCAATCATGGTCATGCCACGAAAATCAGGCTCGGCATCCTGCAAATCAGACTCAGGAACCCCAGTATTAACGTCACCGCCTGACAGCAACAGCACCGAGCCGCCTTTGGACTCGACATCTTTGCGGATCTGATCAACCAGCGTTTTTTGCGCTGCCAGACCATACTCGCCCTGATCGTTTTGCCAGAAATGGCCGTGATGATCGTTGGTATGCAGGATGGTGATGTTGTAGGTCTTATCTTTTTCCCATGTCTGCGCATTCGCTACGCCGGTTCCTAAGGCCAGCGCTACCGCCAGACTGCATACCGTAATCTTATACGGGGTCTTGAATGTCATGATGATTCCTTTTATTCGTTCTATTTATCCAATCGCTATCAGCGTATTTCCAAACAGCATTTGCTGTCGGGGTGCTGCCACTGTTAAGCACGGGAACCAGTCTAAATTTTTGTGGCGCATAACTCTTCTGCCAAGACAACGAACTGTTATTTACATCAAACTTTATGCGACAGATCACCGCAATCGCAGGATGGAAGCGCGAAAAAAACGCCGTCCACGTGGACGGCGCAAAGCAACATGAGACAACGAAGAAGAAAATCAGCGTGATGGACGCAAGCAGATAAACAGCAACGCACTGATCGCCAACGCCACGCAATACCACGCATGTGTGACCACATCCAGTGGCGACAATTTAAAGCTCGACGCCAACAGCAGCGCCTGCGCCCCGTACGGCAACAAACCTTGTACTACGCAAGAATAGATATCCAGCACACTGGCAGCACGACGTGGACTGATTTGGTTCTCTTTCGCCAGCGTACGCGCCACGCCACCGCTCACAATAATGGCGACGGTGTTATTGGCGGTGCAGCAGTTCGTCAGCGCCACCAGCAGCGCGATGCCCATCTCACCGGCACGGCTATGCGGTTTACCGGAGCTATTTAAGCGCTCAATCATACGCTGGATATGGTGCGCTAAGAACGCCAAACCACCTTGCTGCTTCATCAGCTCACTCAAGCCACCAATCAGCATCGACAGCAAGAAAATCTCCTGCATGCTGCCAAAACCGCTGTAAATATCACGCGCAAAACCGCCCAGCGTATAGGTCTCGGAAGCGCCAAAGCCAATCAGACCGGCGGACAAAATCCCCACACCCAGCACTAAAAAGACGTTCAGACCAGACAGTGCCAACACCAAGATAACCAGATACGGCAGCGCTAAAATCCATGAGAAAGGCTCAGCCGCCGGAACTTCGCTGCTACGCGTCAGGAAGAAAAACAGAATCAGCGTGGCAATCGCTGCAGGCAGTGCAATACGGAAGTTCTCCTTGAGCTTATCGCGCATCAAGCAGCCTTGGGAGCGGGTCGCCGCAATGGTGGTATCGGAAATCACCGACATGTTATCGCCGAACATCGCACCGGAGAGGATCACCCCTGCCATCAGCGGCAGCGAAATACCGGTCGCTTGCGCCACACCCAGCGCCACTGGCGACAGCGCCGCAATGGTGCCCATCGACGTACCCATGGCCGTGGAAATCACCGCGGCAATTAAAAACAGCCCCGGTAACAAGGCCCAGCCCGGTAATACCGATAAACCCAGACCAACTGCGGCATCCACACCGCCGGTCGCCTTCGCCACCGATGAAAACGCACCGGCCAGCAAGTAAATCATGCACATGGCGATGATATCGGGATGACCTACCCCACCGATAAAACGGTTGATGGCTTTATTGAGCGGCTCTTTGGCCAGCAGCAGAGACAGCACGATGGCAGGCAACACCGCAACCGGTGCCGGTAACTGGTAAAACGCGAAATCCGCCCCCTGCAGGGTGTAGTAGATACCGGTTCCGATATATACCGTTAAAAAGACAAGCAAAGGCAGCAAAGCCGCAAAGGAACGCGCCGGAATATTATTTTGATTATCGGTCATAAGAACCCACAACATAAGGGTGATTTAAGTCTATGACCTGATTTTACGTTGAGACGCATAGATTTGTAAACATCTGGACGTCTAAATAGCCAAAATGGCCATTTGACATATTTTGCAATAAATTCGTGTGACAAATTCTGTTGAGATATGTGCATCTGTGTCTGTCATCGATTAGTATTTGCAACTTCGCTGAAATATTGTGACGTAATTCACAAATTAATATAAGAATTAAGGTTCATAGAAGAATGCAATTGTCTTTAAAACAAAAGCTGCTGGGAACTAGCTTGCTTGCGGTGATCGCGGTAGCCACTGCGTTAACATGGGTTGCTACCAATAATCTGTATAACGAAACACGCGCACAAATTAGAGAACGCCTGCACAGTCTGGCCGATGCCGCCAGCGCCACTGTCAGTTTGTGGCAAAACGATAAACTGGCGGTATTAGATAGTGCCCCTACCTATCTGGCTGATCCAGCGACCCAAATTACGCACTTAAAACAAGCGCAACAAAACGGTCAATTTGACCATGTCTATATTGGTGCCGCCGATGGCCGCATGATCTCTTCACACACCGATTGGGATTTTAGCGGCTACAATCCAACGCAAAAAAGCTGGTATCAAGAAACCCTGCAAAAAAACAACCTCCGGATCTCCCAGCCGTATAAAGACAGCATTTCGGGTGGGTTGGTGATCACCTTGTCCAAACCGCTGTATTTCAACCAGCAATTTTTCGGCATTCTGGGCGCCGATCTCACATTGGAGCAAATCGCCAAAACCATCAGTGATATGCCGGTAGGCGAAGGCGCACAAGCACTGATGATTACCCGCGATGGCACAATCATTGCCAACCGTGACTCACAGCTGATCATGCAACCTACCACGCGGATCTCGCCACAATTTACCCAGACGGAAATCGAGCAACAGCTGCAACATCAAGACATCAGCCAATTTGACATTAACGGCAAATCAACGCTGGTTTACCTTAAAGCCGTACCAGGTACTGACTGGCTGGTCGGCCTGCAAGTCGAGCAAGATGTAGTGGAGCGTAGCTACCTGCAAACGCGTATGGAGCTGCTGATCGTATCTGCGGTGTTCACGCTGCTGGCAGCGGTACTGATTGGTGGCGCTGTCACCTACCTGTTCCGCGACTTAAACCGCGTCTCCGCTGCGCTGTCCGAAATCGCCCGCGGTGAAGGCGATCTAACGGTGCGCATTCATCCGCGGACACAAGATGAAATTGGCCAGTTGGCGACTAACTTCAACTTGTTCGTTGAGCGTCTGCACAAGATTATTCTCAACCTGCGCGATGTGGCCGATAGCCTGACCGCGCAAGCTGACGTAGCCGCAGCCAGCGCAGAAGAGCGTACCCATCGCATTCATCTGCAACAAGATGAAGTCACGATGGTGGCCACGGCAGTCACCGAAATGGCAGCCGCCACCCATGAGATTGCGGGCAATGTGGATGCGACCTCGCGTGAGGCTCACAATGCGGTAAATCTGAGTGATACCGGCCGTCAGCAAGTTGATCAGAGCCAAGACTCCATCCGTAAACTGGCGCAAGAAGTGGGCATGGCCACGGATGTGATCATGGAGCTGAATCAGCACGCCGATAACATCAGCTCTATCATGCTGACCATTCGAGCCATTGCGGAGCAAACCAACTTGCTGGCCCTGAACGCGGCAATTGAAGCGGCGCGTGCCGGAGAGCAAGGTCGCGGGTTTGCGGTGGTGGCCGATGAAGTGCGTATGCTGTCACAGCGCACCCATGTGTCTACCGAAGAGATTGATACCATGATCCACAATCTACAGCAGGCCACCCGCCGCGCGGTTGAGATCATGGCGCAGAGCCAAACATTGGCGCAAACCAGTGTGACCGATGCCGATTCAGCGGCAGTCAGCCTCAATCAGATAGCAGAAGCCATTAACACCATCAGTGATATGGCCTCACAAATCGCCTCCGCGGCGGAAGAGCAAAACTCGGTAACGCAAGAAATCACCCGCAATACGGAGTCGATTAAGGAAGCGTCAACCGATTTGGCCCAAGAAGCCAATGATGCCGCGCGTCAAGCGGCCTCACTGAGCGAGCTTTCCCTGACTCTGCGCCAAGAGGTGAATCGCTTTATTCTTTAATCCGCGGCGCTACGAAGAAAGAGAGTACTGCAAAAGAGGCGACTGAGGAGTCTGTGTAGTGGTTAAGTAAATCTGCACACTTCTCAGTACCTCACGTAAAAGACGCGCTTAAAAACGGGCAAAAGATAAAAGTTGCGAGACAATACGCAGCTTTCGCATGCAAGGGTTGCGGAAGCTGCACTTTGTTGCAAGTGGACACTGCTGGTTACATCTTAAACGATTAAAGACTCTCAAGAGTGAGCAGAGCGAGGCCGATAAAGGCTTACAGTCATCTTGCCAAACGGAGTTTACCGGCACTATGCGACTCTCTCTTAAACAAAAAATCACAGGGATCAGTCTCCTGTCCATTTTGCTGGTTGCCAGCATCCTGACCTGGCAGTCTTCTGTCCATCTCTATAACGAAAACCAACAAGATACTCAAACGCGTATTGATGGCATGAGTATCACCGTCTCCGGCGATATATCTACTTGGCTGCAAGGAAAAATCAGCGCCGTACAAGCCGTCACCCCGTTCACCAAAGACACTTCCACTCTCATCCCCCATCTGGTTCAAGCTTATCTCAGCGGTCATTTCGATGACATCTATTACGGTGCTGCCACCGGACAAATGTTTGACCGCCCAGAGCGTCCAACCACCGCAGGCTATGATCCACGCATTCGCGACTGGTATATGAATGCGGCCAAAGCGCAGAAAGTGGTGATTTCCGAACCTTACAGCGATGCGGTAACACAACAGCTGATTGTGACTATCTCAGTTCCGGTGATCGAAAACGGCGTGTTGCAAGGCGTGATTGGGGCAGACCTGACACTGGATCAGCTGCTGAACAAAATCAGCTCGCTGAAAATCGGTAATGGCGGTTACGTCATGCTGCTCAGTGGCCAAGATCAAATCATTGCTCACCCCGATAAAGAGCTGAGCATGCAGCCAATCACCAAGTTGGACCCTACCCTTTCCAATAGCCGCGTGGAAGAGCTGGAAAGTGCCGGTACGCTGCGCGCGCTGACCATCAACCAGCAAAACAAGCTGATGTTGCTGCAACGCGTTCCTGACAGTGACTGGGTTCTTGGTTTTGTGCTAGATGAAGATGCTGAGCTTGCTAACTACCGCAGCACCCGTAACCTGCTGCTCGGTATTTCTGTAGTGCTGACTCTGCTGACTACCGTCGGCATTACCTTGCTGGTTGGTTTCCTGTTCCGCGATCTGAACCGCGTATCGGCGGCACTGGCGGAAATTGCCGATGGTGAAGGCGATCTGACCGTGCGCATCACCCCACGCTATGATGATGAAGTGGGGATGTTAGCCAAAAACTTTAACCGCTTCGTCGAACGCTTACAGAATATCTTGCTGCAAATGCGCGATATTGCTGACAGCCTGAACAATCAAGCGACACATACTGCCGCCAGCGCGGAAGAGCGTACTCAGCGCATCCATATGCAACAAGGTGAAATCACCATGGTGGCCACCGCGGTAACAGAGATGTCCGCCGCCACCCATGAGATTGCCGCCAGCGCCGATAAGGCCGCTACCGAAGCCGGTAGCGCCGTGAACATCTGCCATGATGGTCGTGAGCAAGTGGTGCAAAGTCAGCACTCCATTCGTCAATTGGCTGAAGAAGTGGGCGTGGCAACCGGTGTGATTGATGAGCTGCATAGCCATGCGGCCAGCATCAGCACGATCATGATGACGATCCGTTCGATTGCCGAACAGACCAATTTGCTGGCGCTGAATGCGGCCATCGAAGCGGCGCGCGCTGGCGATCAAGGTCGTGGTTTTGCCGTGGTAGCCGATGAGGTGCGTATGTTGTCGCAGCGAACTCATGCCTCCACGGAAGAGATTGAGTCGATGATCAACAATCTGCAGCACTCAACGCGCAAAGCGGTGGATATCATGTCCGGTAGCCGTAATCTGGCCGATACCAGCGTGAATGATGCCGATACCGCCGGCAACAACCTGATTCAGATTAACGATGTGGTCACGGTGATCAACGATATGGCAGCGCAGATCGCAACGGCAGCCGAAGAGCAAAGCTCGGTAACCGAAGAGATCACCCGTAATACAGAGTCCATCAAGGAAGTGGCGCAAGATCTGGCGCAAGAAGCCAGTGATGCCGCGCGTCAAGCTGCGGAGCTGAGCGAGTTGGCGTTCCACCTGCGCCAAGAGGTGAACCGCTTTATTCTGTAAGCGCGGTTTTCTCGCGTATTCACCGTATATTTAGCGAGCGAACCCAAACAAAAAGGCATCCCTTGGGATGCCTTTTTTCATGTCGCTATTTGCTATTTACTATTTGCCGTTCATGTTTCGATAACGCTATCGCCCACCGGCAAGTGCATCACCGAACACATCACGCGGCGCGTGATAGCCGTATGCTCAGCAAGAGGTATCCAGCACTGGGAAACCTTTCACCAGATCGTCAATGGCTTTCATCTGCAGCAAGAACGGCTCCAGTTTAGCCAGTGGCAGCGCGGATGGGCCATCACACTTGGCATTGACCGGATCCGGATGCGCTTCAAGGAACAGACCGGCGATCCCAACGGCGATACCGGCACGAGCCAGTTCCGCCACTTGATCACGACGACCACCAGATGCAGCGCCAAACGGATCGCGACACTGCAGGGCGTGAGTCACGTCAAAGATCACTGGGCTACCGTTAGACGCTTTCTTCATCACGTTGAAACCCAGCATATCCACAACCAGGTTGTCATAGCCAAAGTTGCTACCGCGATCGCACAGAATAATCTGATCGTTGCCGCACTCAGCGAACTTATCAACGATGTTACCCATCTGACCAGGACTCAGGAACTGCGGTTTTTTCACGTTGATCACCGCGCCGGTGCGCGCCATCGCTTCCACCAGATCGGTTTGACGCGCCAAAAACGCTGGCAGCTGGATAACGTCGACCACGTCAGCCACTGGCTGGCACTGCGCTTCAGTGTGCACGTCAGTGATGATCTTCACGCCGAAAGTCTGCTTCAGCTCTTGGAAGATTTTCATCCCTTCTTCCAAGCCTGGGCCACGGTAGGAGTGGATAGAAGAGCGGTTCGCTTTGTCAAAAGACGCCTTGAACACATACGGAATGCCCAGTTTGTTGGTCACTTCGACATAGTGCTCACACACGCGCATCGCCATATCGCGCGATTCCAGCACGTTCATGCCGCCAAACAGCACAAACGGTTTATCATTCGCGACATCAATATCGCCGATACGTACATTTTTCTGTTGCATGCGTTTGACCTTTACGTAGGTAAGAACTCAGTGCAGCACCACTTCAGGGATCGACAGTGCGCGCACTTGTTCACGCACCAGAGCAATCACCGGATCTTTCGGGCACTGCTTGATAAAATAGGTTAAATCATCCTTGGCGGCCTGGGTACAATCCAGTGTGGCATAAATCAGTCCACGATCACGGATCTCATACGGATCGCCGGGGCTGCGCTCCAACAACAAGGCACTGACCTGCAGCGCCAGTTCGCCGCTTTTCTCGTGCATCAAGGCGGCTTTCATCGCATCCATCACGCGCATCATGACCTGCGAATGACAGCTGATATCCACGTCTTCATCACGCAGCTCAGCCAGCATGCCTTCTTGACCTTTCAACCACGCCGTCAGGATATGCTCATCCACAATCTCGCCGTTGAACGGATTGATAAACAGCGTCGTGTCATCGAATTCAGCACGCACTAAAAACTGCGTTGGGAACACCACCGGATACAGCGGTAAATCCAGCTCAGAGGCCAGCGTCAGCAGCAAAATGCCCAGCACCACCGGCCCGCCCTGACGAGTGCTCAGTGCTTTATCCAGCCGCAAGTTATCGGAGCGATAAAAGGTCTGGTAATCGCCGTGGAAACCCCAATCTTGATAGACCATTTCCAGCAACGCCAGCGTGCGCGCCAGCTCAGGGCCGACCACGTGCAACTCACGAACATCATCACAGAGCTGCGCCAGTGTCCGTTCGACCTCGTCGGCATCAAAATCCGGAAATACCCGGCCAGCCAGCCAGCTCAATCCTTGCGCGAGGGTGTGCTCTTCAAAATCAAACAGGATTTTGCTTTTTGCTTTCGCCACTATTTCGGTCACAATTTCCGTCACTATTTCTGTCACATCGTCAGTCACAGGTGCAGTCGCTCTCGTTCGGCGGCTCTCGTGTCATCTGTCATCGCAGCCGTGTAGCTTATCGCCACGCACGATTACCACAAAGGAACTTTGGTCATCGCCATTTGGGCAATCAGCCAGATCCAGCCTAACGCACCCAACAGGGCAAACGTGCGAATCGCTTTGTTTTTCCCTTCGCGCAACGCCACAAAGCCCAGCAGGATATAGATCACCACGCCCAGCAATTTCTCAGTCAGCCACGCGCTGTGTGGCGTAAACGGATAAAAACCCGTGACCGCAATCAAGCCAACGCCGGTAAGCAGCAAAATGGTGTCATTGATATGAGGAACGATTTTCACCCAGCGCTTTTGCATCACTGAAGCGTGCAGCATGCTGCCGATAAATCGCAAAACCAGCAGCGTGACAGAAATCGCGATGGTGGTCAGATGCAGGTGCTTTAAAAACATGTACATGGGGCCACGTCCTTATTGGTTAACAGTTTGAGTTAACAATCTCTTATTGCGTTACTTTGATTAAAGTAAGCTATTAAAGTCAGCATATTAAATTAAGCAGGCACGTCGGCATAACAACCCAACGTTACCCGATCATTGCCGCCATAATCTTGTACGGTTTCCACCTGCTGATAACCTGCCGCTTGGAAAATCGCCTGCACCGCGGCCGCTTGCTGCCAGCCATGCTCGACCAACAGCCAGCCACCGGGCAGTAAAAACTCGCGTGACTGCGCCGCAATCACACGAATATCGGCCAGCCCTTGCTCATCGGCCACCAGCGCACTGCGCGGTTCAAAACGCACATCGCCCTGCGTCAGGTGCGGGTCTTTGGCATCAATATAAGGAGGGTTACTGGCGATCAGCGCAAAACGCGGCGCGGGCACTAAGGCGCGTAACGGCTCAAACCAACTGCCGGTTAGAAAACAGGCATTGTTTATCCCTAAGCGTTCCGCATTGCTTGCCGCTAATGCGGCGGCATCGGGCTGCACATCAATGCCGATAATCTGGCAATCGGGCCGCTCACTGGCCAGCGCCAAAGCAATCGCGCCGGTGCCTGTGCCTAAATCCAGAAGCTGGGTATTGGTCGCGGGTAGCCGGTTTAACGCCTCTTCCACCAAACGTTCCGTATCCGGGCGCGGGATCAAGGTTGCTGGCGATACGCGCAGCGGTAAGGACCAAAACTCGCGCTCACCAATCACGTAAGCCACCGGCTCGCCTTGCTCACGCCGACATACCAACGCATCGAGCTGCTCACACTGCTCACCGCTTAACGTATACTCAGGGAACGCCAGCAAGAAGCTGCGATTTTTGCCCGTCACATGACCAAACAAGATTTCGGCATCACGGCGCGCGCTTTCACTGCCGGCGCGCTGTAAACGCGCCGTCGTGGCGAGCAACCATTCATCGGTGCGCATCAGACTCAATCCTGCTCTGACAACGCAGCCAACTGGTCGGCTTGATGTTCTTGTACGATCGGTTGGATCAGCATATCCAGCTTACCTTCCATCACCTCTTCCAGACGGTACAGCGTCAGGTTGATACGGTGATCCGTCACGCGGCTTTGTGGATAGTTATAAGTACGGATGCGATCGGAGCGATCGCCAGAGCCCAACAGGTTGCGACGGGTAGACGCCTCTTCCTGATGACGCTTTTCTTCTTCAGCGGCCCGCAAACGCGCGGCCAGCACCGACATCGCTTTAGCTTTGTTCTTATGCTGTGAACGCTCATCCTGACACTCCACCACCAAACCGGTAGGCAAGTGCGTGATCCGAATCGCGGAGTCAGTGGTGTTAACGTGCTGACCACCGGCACCGGAGGAGCGGAAGGTATCAATTTTCAGGTCGACCGGATTAATATCTGGAATTTCCGCTTCCGGCACTTCAGGCAAAATAGCCACCGTACAGGCGGAGGTGTGAATACGGCCTTGCGATTCCGTTGCCGGCACGCGCTGCACGCGGTGACCGCCGGATTCAAATTTCAGCACGCCGTACACGCCATCACCGCTGATCTTGGCGATCATTTCTTTGTAACCGCCATGCTCGCCATCGCTGCAGCTGACGACTTCCACCCGCCAGCGACGCGCTTCGGCAAAACGGCTGTACATCCGGAACAGATCACCGGCAAAAATGGCCGCTTCGTCACCGCCTGCACCGGCGCGGATTTCCAGATAACAGTTACGCTCATCGTTAGGATCTTTTGGCAGCAACAGAACTTGCAGCTCTTGCTCCAACTGCTCGATGCTATTTTTCGCAGCATTCAGCTCATCTTGCGCCATATCACGCATTTCGGGATCATCGAGCAGCTCTTCGGCGGTCGACAGATCCTCTTGTGCCTGCTGCCAATCACGGAAACACTTCACCACATCGGTCAGCTGGGCATACTCTTTGGACAATGCACGAAAGCGCTCCTGATCGGCAATCACCGACGGCTCACCCAGCATCGCTTGAACTTCTTCATGGCGCTCAAGCAGCGCCTCTAATTTGGCAACAATGGAAGGCTTCATGAAAAGCGTAAATCCTGTGAGAAAACAGTCAGTCAGACGTCCAGCCCAAGGCTGGTACGTAAAATAGCCAGACGATCGTGATCGCCTTGTTTGGCGGCATGTTGCAGCGCCTGAGTCGGGGCATGAATCAGGCGGTTGGTCAGTTTATTCCCCAGCTCCACCAGCAGCGCTTCGGCATCGCCGCCATTACGCAGTGAGTGCAAGGCTTTTTCTACCAGCTCCTGACGCGTTAAATCAGCTTGCGAGCGGTATTCGCGAATGGTTTCCACACCGCTTTGCGATTGCATCCACTGCATGAAGGCCAAACTCTCTTCCTTCACGATAGCTTCCGCTTCCACCGCCGCAGCTTTACGCAACGCCAAGTTGCGCTCGATAATCGCCAGCAGATCATCCACCGTATACAGGTAGGCATCCGGTAGATGCCCCACCTCCTCTTCGATGTCGCGCGGTACTGCGATATCCACCAGCAACATCGGCTGATAACGGCGCGCTTTCAGTGCGCGCTCCACCATCCCTTTACCGATAATCGGCAGTGGGCTGGCGGTGGAGCTGATAATAATGTCGGCTTGCATCAGATGTTCAGGAATTTGTGGCAACGAAATCACATCCGCGCCCACTTCCGTCGCCAGCGCTTGTGCGCGCTCGGCCGTACGGTTAGCAATGATAATCCGCTTGGCACCGTGCTCTTTCAGATGACGCGCCACCAGCTCGATGGTTTCCCCCGCGCCCACCAGCAGCACGGTCAAATTCGCCATATGCTCAAAAATCTGACGCGCTAAGGTACAAGCAGCAAAAGCCACCGACACCGCGCTACCACCGATTTCGGTTTCGGTGCGTACCCGTTTAGCCACCGAGAAGGTTTTCTGGAACAGACGCTCTAAATCGGGCGATAACCGCTCTTGCGCCAGCGCATAAGCATTTTTGACCTGCCCCAGAATTTGCGGCTCACCGAGAACCAGAGAATCTAAGCCACTGGCCACCCGCATCAAATGGGTGACGGCTTGTTGATCATGGTGCAGATATACGCTGTCGCGTAACGGATGGGCTGGCACTTGGTGGAAATCACACAGCCAAGTAATCAGCGATTCGCCGGCCTGCGCGGTATCTTCTACGCTCAGATACAACTCGGTACGGTTACAGGTAGACAGCACTACCCCGCTACGCACAACCGGGTGCGCCGCCAGGCTCTGCAGAGCCAGCGTCATCTTTTCTGGAGAGAAAGCCACTTTCTCCCGCAGCGCAACCGGTGCGGTTTTATGGTTTATACCGAGAGCAAGCAATGCCATGCAGAATCAGTCAGATATGAAGAGTTGATACATCATCAATAGTGCGCTTTATTCTACTTGATGATGTCGATCAATTAAAGCAATCACGCACGCAGGTCGCACAGATCAATGGCTGGCCGGTAAAATCTAGATCGGCTATACTACGTTTCTTACTGAATTTTCTTCGTTATCATGCCGAAATCCATTTATTTGCGCCTGCTGCCATTGACACTGGTCTGGTTGCTTAGCGCCTGTGTCAGCACGCCACCCGAACCGGTTGGCCCAGCCGTTAGCTGGTCTGCCCACGTGCAGCAGTTAAACGATCTCAGCCGCTTTCAGGCACGCGGCACCTTTGCTTATCTCACGCCACAACGCCGCCAATCTGCACGTTTCTTCTTACAACAGAAGGATGCAGAGCATTATCAGCTACTGTTACTCAACCCACTCGGTGGCACAGTACTGGAAATCAGCGCCGCACCCGGCAATATCACGCTAAAAGATAACGATGGTAAAACCTACCAAGGCGTCAATGCCGACGAATTGGTGTATCGCCTGACCGGAATGCAAATTCCGGTGACCAATTTGCGCCACTGGATTCTCGGTCTGCCCGGTGATAACGATACCTACACCTTTGCCGGACAACGGCTAGCCACCTTGCAGCATGTCACGCCGGATGGCACTTGGATGATGCGCTACAACAGTTATGATGTGAATTCCAACCCCGTATTACCTGCGGCAATGGAACTGACACAAGGCGACCAACGGATCAAACTGAAAATCGATGACTGGATACTCTGATTGCCCGCCGGCGCAGCCACTACAGTGGCCTTCGCCGGCCAAACTGAATCTGTTTTTATACATCACTGGCCGCCGTGCCGATGGTTATCACTCTTTGCAAACCCTGTTTCAGTTTCTGGATTATGGCGACAGCCTCTCCTTTATTCCCCGTCCTGACGGGGTGCTAACGTTATCTCCTTCTATCCCTGATGTTCCCGATGAGCACAACCTGATCATCCGCGCGGCACGCCTGTTGCAACAGCATACCGGCTGTACACAAGGCGCGGATATTCGCCTGCATAAAATTCTGCCAATGGGCGGTGGCTTAGGCGGCGGCTCATCGAATGCGGCGACGACACTGGTGGCGCTCAATTGTTTGTGGCAAACCGGATGTAGCCGTAACGAGCTTGAACAATTAGGACTGCAACTGGGCGCCGATGTGCCGGTGTTTGTGCACGGCCATGCCGCTTTTGCAGAAGGCGTCGGTGAGCAGTTGCAAGACTGCGCACCACAAGAAAAATGGTATCTGGTGGCGCATCCCGGCATCAGTATTCCTACAGCGGCAATCTTCGGCGATCCCGAACTGACCCGTAATACCCCGGAGCGTACTTTGACAGCCCTGATGGCAGCGCCATACGAAAACGATTGCGAAAATGTCGCAAGAAAACGTTTTCGCGAGGTTGAACACCTTATTTCTTGGCTGTTACAATACGCCCCGACTCGACTGACCGGTACCGGTGCCTGTGTCTTTGCTGAATTTGATACAGAAGCCGCTGCCCGTACAGTTTTGCAGTCGGCACCGAATTGGTTGCAAGGATTTGTAGCCAAAGGCGTTAACACCTCGCCTTTGCAGCAAACCTTACAGCAGTTTCGTGACATGACTGCAGCGTAAACGAATATCCGTGAACAACTAAATTGATTTACTGATTGAATCTGGCCCTTACGGGCTGGTGCATTTTACCGACAGATACCTGCTGTCTGCCGTTAAAAGGCCCGTCAGATTCCCCCCGTATCCTGGACGCAAGCCTGAGGTTCTTCTCGTGCCCGACATGAAGCTTTTTGCTGGTAACGCAACGCCGGAACTGGCACAACGCATCGCTGACCGTTTGTACATCTCTCTTGGCGACGCTACTGTGAGTCGTTTTAGCGACGGCGAAGTATGTGTACAAATTAACGAAAATGTCCGTGGTGGTGACATTTTCATTATCCAGTCTACCTGTGCCCCAACCAACGACAACCTGATGGAGCTGGTGGTAATGGTAGATGCTCTGCGTCGTGCTTCGGCAGGTCGTATCACTGCGGTTATCCCTTACTTCGGTTATGCCCGTCAGGATCGTCGCGTACGCTCTGCTCGTGTACCTATTACCGCAAAAGTAGTGGCTGATTTCCTGTCCAACGTGGGTGTTGACCGTGTTCTGACGGTTGACCTGCACGCCGAGCAGATTCAGGGCTTCTTCGATGTTCCGGTTGACAACGTGTTCGGCAGCCCAGTTCTGCTGGAAGACATGCTGGCGAAAAACCTGACCAGCCCGGTTGTGGTTTCTCCGGATATCGGTGGTGTTGTGCGCGCGCGCGCCATCGCTAAACTGCTGAACGATACCGACATGGCGATCATCGACAAGCGTCGTCCACGTGCCAACGTGTCTCAGGTAATGCACATCATCGGTGATGTGAATGGCCGTGACTGCATCTTGGTTGACGACATGATCGATACCGGTGGTACGCTGTGTAAAGCGGCTGAAGCACTGAAAGAGCGCGGCGCGAAGCGTGTATTCGCTTATGCCACGCACCCAGTGTTCTCTGGTACTGCAATCGACAACATCAAGAACTCCATGATTGATGAAGTGGTTGTAACCGACAGCATTCCATTGACTCCTGAGTTCAAAGCGCTGGACAAAGTACGCGTACTGACCCTGTCAGGCATGCTGGCTGAAGCCATCCGCCGTATCAGTAATGAAGAGTCAATCTCTGCCATGTTCGAACATTAATTCCCAACGGTATTAATGGCTACATGCAAAAAGGCACCTTCGGGTGCCTTTTGTCATTCTAGACCGCCAGCGTGTAGAATAGCGCCCATTGTCTACCCTGCCCGGTGAACTCGAGCAGGGTATCGCCTGCATCAGTTATATTTATCAACCCGAGACTGTCATGAGTACGATTAAACTGTTGGTCGGTCTGGCCAATCCTGGAGCCGAGTATGCGGCTACCCGCCATAATGCCGGAGCTTGGTATCTGGATCTGCTATCACGCCGCTATAACACCAGCTTAAAAGAAGAAGCCAAGTTTTTCGGTTATACCGGCCGTGTCAGTATCCATGGTCAAGATGTGCGCCTGCTGGTGCCGACCACCTTTATGAACTTAAGCGGTAAAGCCGTGGCGGCGATGGCCTCTTTTTATCGCATTAACCCCGATGAAATTCTGGTCGCCCATGATGAGCTGGATCTGCCTCCGGGCGTGGCCAAGTTTAAACTCGGTGGCGGTAACGGCGGTCACAACGGGTTGAAAGACATTGCCAGCAAGCTCGGGAACAACCCGAACTTCCACCGCCTGCGGATCGGTATTGGTCATCCGGGCGATAAAAATAAAGTCACGGGGTTTGTGCTAGGTAAACCGCAAGCTGCCGAGCAGCGTCTGATTGATGATGCCATTGACGAAGCGGTACGTTGCACCGATGTGCTGATGAAAGATGGCATGCTGGCCGCCATGAATCGCCTACATGCATTCAAAGCCAACGTCTAATGGTTCGATAGCTCGCCCCAGCGTTCACGCACAGCAGCCCTGCTCAATGCCGGTAAAGCTGTGATATAATCTATAGTTTGATTTGCACCCTTTTTTCGTGCATGACATTTCGAGTGTAGAAGGTAATTACATCATGGGATTCAAATGTGGCATCGTAGGTCTGCCTAACGTGGGTAAATCTACCCTGTTCAACGCCCTGACCAAAGCGGGTATCGAAGCAGCTAACTTCCCGTTCTGCACCATTGAACCTAACACCGGCGTGGTGCCGATGCCGGATCCACGTCTTGACCAGCTGGCTGAGATCATCAACCCTCAGCGCACTGTGCCGACCACCATGGAGTTTGTGGATATCGCCGGTCTGGTAAAAGGCGCATCCAAAGGTGAAGGTCTGGGTAACCAGTTCCTGGCTAACATCCGTGAGACCGAAGCGATCGGTCACGTTGTTCGTTGCTTTGAAAACGACAACATCATTCACGTTGCTGGCCAAGTTGACCCAGCTGATGACATTGATGTGATCAACACCGAGCTGGCGCTGTCTGACTTGGAAGCGTGTGAGCGCGCTCTGCAGCGTGTACAAAAGCGTGCCAAGGGCGGCGACAAAGATGCCAAGCTGGAGCAGGAAGTGCTGCAAAAGTGCCTGCCACATCTGGAAAATGCCCAGATGCTGCGCACCTTGGATCTGAGCGATGATGAAAAAGCTGTCATCAAGTACTTGAGCTTCCTGACCCTGAAGCCAACCATGTACATCGCTAACGTGAACGAAGACGGTTTCGAAAACAACCCGTATCTGGACAAAGTTCGCGCTATCGCAGCCGCTGAAGGTTCAGTCGTGGTTCCAGTGTGTGCCGCTATCGAAGCCGATATCGCCGAGTTGGAAGACGAAGACAAAGCTGAATTTATGGCTGAGCTGGGTATCGAAGAGCCAGGTCTGAACCGCGTGATCCGCGCCGGTTACAAACTGCTGAACCTGCAAACTTACTTCACCGCGGGCGTGAAAGAAGTGCGTGCATGGACTATCTCTGTGGGTGACACCGCGCCACAAGCGGCAGGCAAAATTCACACTGACTTTGAAAAAGGCTTTATCCGCGCACAAACCATCGCATTTGATGATTTCATCAAATACCGTGGTGAGCAAGGCGCCAAAGAAGCCGGTAAGATGCGTGCCGAAGGTAAAGACTATATCGTTAAAGATGGCGATATCATGAACTTCCTGTTCAACGTATAACGCATTTACCCTGCTGTTTTTGCTTTAAAAGCCCCGTCAGGAATGATCCTGACGGGGCTTTGTTATTTTGCTCGATGGCGCGCTCGATAGCCCCTTATCTCATATCTCTTACTTTTTTACGCCCTCACATCCTCTCACCGCATGCCAAGCGTTATCTCCCGCATACGAATCACTCTCTCACACTCGCTAAAGATAAGTGTGAGCCGAGCGCCGGAAAGGGGCGTCTGAGGCTGGTAGGGTAAGCTATTTCCCGCCGTAGCCGTAACAGGAGAAATAGCTATGGATAAGGCTTTGCCTATCATTATTGATTGCGATCCTGGCCATGACGATGCCATTGCGCTCATTCTTGCGCTAGCCAGCCCGAAGCTGAACGTACTGGCCGTGACCACCAGTGCCGGTAACCAAACCCCCGATAAAACGCTGCGTAATGCCCTGCGCATCCTCACCTTGTTAGGTCGTCACGATATTCCAGTGGCTGGCGGCGCGCCCAAGCCACTGCTGCGCGAGCTGATCATTGCCGATAACGTTCACGGCGAATCCGGTCTCGACGGCCCTGCCCTACCTGAGCCGGGATTTGCGCCACAAGCCTTAACGGCGGTCGAATTGATGGCCAAAACCCTGCGTGCGAGCACCGAGCCGGTAACGCTGGTACCGACCGGCCCGCTCACTAACATTGCACTGCTGCTCAGTGCCCATCCCGAGCTCAAGGCGAAGATTGCACGGATTGTACTGATGGGCGGGAGCGCCGGTCCAGGGAACTGGACACCAGCGTCCGAGTTCAATATTTATGTCGATCCGGAAGCTGCAGAAATGGTATTTGGCGCAGGCGTGCCGATCACCATGTGTGGGCTAGATGTCACACACGCCGCGCAAGTGATGGATGAGGATATCGAACGAATTCGTGCCATCACTAACCCTATCGCCCGTACCGTGGCTGAACTGCTCGACTTTTTCATGATTTATCACCGCGATCCAAAATGGGGCTTTGTCGGTGCGCCGCTACATGACCCATGCACCATTGCCTGGTTACTGCGTCCTGAGCTGTTTACCGGTATTGAATGCCACGTGAGCGTCGAGACGCAGGGCCACTACACTGTTGGTATGACGGTGGTGGATAGATACCGCCTAAGTCCGCACGAGCCGAATGCTACGGTTTTGTTGGGTGTTGAGCGCCAAGGTTTTATCGATCTGTTGGTCGAACAGCTACAGGCTTACAGTGAGCAATAACGAGTGGAGGAGATGTGAAGGCAAGTCGACTAAGTAAAAAGAAAATGCACCGCGGATAAAATCAAAAAGCCCAGCTGATTAAATCAACTGGGCTATCAATTTGGCGGTGAGGGAGGGATTCGAACCCTCGATACGTTGCCGTATACACACTTTCCAGGCGTGCTCCTTCAGCCTCT
>PPYF01113992.1_pt1 | contig 107309 bp, 74 predicted proteins | sample 1559871 | NCBI WGS metagenome assembly PPYF01 (sample SAMN08240021, study PRJNA423297) | Human gut metagenome, whole genome shotgun sequencing project.
GAATATACGAGTTTGCGGCATCTCACTACCGGAAAATATAGCCCCTTGCGCATTTGCACCTGTTTGATCTTTTACTCTGACTTCAGGGTCATAGCCATTAAATGAGGTAATAGTAAAAAGGTTGACGGCTGAAACATAAACTCTTAGAGCATCAATATTTATTTTTGAGCAGATTTTTTGTGGAAGTGTATATCCTAAAGTCAAATTACGCAAACGCAAATAAGCACTTTTCTCCAGATACTTAGTGTGACCAGCATCGTGTTTTATATAAGTCACATTTTGTTTATCATTTCCATTATCATCATAATTATATTTATCCTGCCAACGAAGTTGCGGATACTCTGCAATATCTCCCGGTTTCTTCCATGACTTCTCATAAAGATCAGCAGTCATATTATTACGTCCATCCCCTACAAATGATTTTGTATATCTATGGTAGTTAAAAGTATAACTGCCTAAAGAAAGATAAAACATAAATGATAAATCAAATGCTTTATATTTAAAGTTATTTGTCCATCCCATATACACCTTAGGAAGAGCTGTTTTACCCTCTTGGATAATACGATGTTTATTCACATTTGATTGAGTTGCAGGAATCAACTTTCCAGTTTTCACCGTCTCACCAGTCTTATTGTAACGATCAAGATCTATTTCATAAATCATACCAATACCTTTTTCCGGATCAACTCCTGCCCATTCCGCCATAAAATAAGTACCTAAAGCTAGATCTTTTTTCGTTATTGCTCCCGGACGTGTATTAATAATACCCGTTCCTTTAGCATCAACACTCGCATCAAGAGCTGTTACCTTATTCATGTTTGTTGTTAAATTATAGTTCATGCTCCATTCAAAGTCCTTCTTAACTAAAGTTACATTAATATCAAATTCAAATCCCTGATTATACATAGAACCCACATTTGCCCACATCGAATTATTTTCAGCATTTCCCCCACTATTGGTTATACCAGCAGAAGCAGGTAATTGCACACGCATCAGCATGTCACTTGTTGTACGACGATAATATGCTATAGAACCATTTATCTTATTGTTGAATAGTGCATAGTCAAGCCCTAAGTCGATACTTTTATTCTTTTCCCATTTTGCTGCTTTATTAGCAATATTCCAAAGGAACATATTCTGCATATTATTATAGTATTGCTTACTCTTTATACTATAAGAGTTCTTCGTTACTTCCGAGGGTATATTCTGATTACCAGTCTCACCATAGCTACCACGTAATTTCAATAATGAAATAAAATCAGCATTACGCATGAAGGGTTCATCAGAAATAATCCAACCTCCAGAAACTGAATAGAAATTTCCAAAACGATTTTCCTTCACAAACTTAGACGATCCTTCACGTACAAATGACGCTCCAATCAAATAACGCTGTTTGAATTTATAATCGATACGATTAAAGAAACTAAATGTATAGCTTTCACCTCCTATATAAGCACTATTATTTCCCAGCATAGTACCAATAATCTTAGGCTCTTGAAATTCACCACTCAAATTTTTACCCGCTACAACAGCATTATCCGTGTAGCTCCTGTTTGCTTCAATACCTGTCACAATATCCAGACCATGATCTGTCCACTCACGATTGTATTTGGCAAAGGCATGATATTGTTGAGATTTAGTTGTTTTTTTACTTTTATTACCTTGATTACCATCCACATTACCAGTATTGTTAATCAAGCCAGACAACCAATAATCACTTTGCGCCAGTCCATATCCATAACTTGCATCTGCGCGGACAGCAAGACCTTTTATCCATTTCAAGTTAACATCCATATAAAGAGTAGTACGGAAACTAAAGTTCTCACCTGTACTCAACTGATAATCATTATCAAGTGTAGCTGTCGGGTGCCCATCTGCCATTTGCGGATTCCAATACCCTGTAGGGTCTTCCGGATCATACACTTTTCGCCACGGGAATTTATCAGAAACCACTGCCCACTTATTTGTAGATTTCTTACGGTCGAACTTCAAAAAAGACTGGGTTCCTAAAGTCACAATACCTTTTTTAAATTCATTGTTCAAACGTGCACTAACCGAATTCATACTGAGTCCTTTCAAACTAGACTCATCTGAGCGATAATTAACAGATGCATAAGTCGTTGAATTCTCTCCTCCTTGGTTCAAAGCCACATTTATATCATGGAAATGTCCCATACGACTCACCAGATCAACCCAGTCCATATCTGTATTCATAGCTTCTTCACGAGTGATCGGAGAAGTCCAATTGGAATAATACGGTTCAATTATATCTTTCTGTGGATCAAGTGGATTTAGCCCGACATTAGCACGTGCCTCATCCATTATATCAAAATAAGTTTTTGTATTAGCTAGTCCTAAATCCGAATTAGTAATAGGAGTGATACCACCTTCATAATGAACATCAAATTTAAGTCCGCCTTTTTTTCCTTTCTTCGTTGTAACAATAATCACACCATTTGCACCACGAGAACCATAAATAGCGGTTGCAGCAGCATCCTTCAACACCTCTATTGACTCAATATCGTTTGAGTTCACCATTGTAGAACCTCCGCCCACAATACCGTCAACAACCCAAAGCGGATCACTTCCCGACGCAATAGAGCCAATACCACGAATCTTAATTTGTGGAGTACTACCCGGCATGCCATCGTTCACAACTTGTACACCAGAAGCCAGTCCCTGCAAAGAGTTTTCAAAGCGACCACCTTGCATTAGTGACATTTCCTCACTTTTAATTTTAGAAACAGATCCTATCATATCACGGCGTTTCTTAGTTCCATAGGCAATCACGACTACATCGTCAATTACCACCGAATTCTCCATCAATATAACATCAATCACGCGGCGTTTACCCGGAACAATTTCTTGATTATCAAATCCCATATAACTAAATCGGAGGGAAGAAGATTCTTTCTGTACTGCAATACTATACCGACCATTCATATCGGTAACCGTACCATTCGTTGTTCCTTGTTCCAAAACCGAAACGCCTACAAGAGGTTCTCCTTTCGGATCAACTACTTTACCTGTAATTGTTGTATTCTGTCCCCATACAGACAACGTCGGTAAGATAAGTCCAATCATCAGCACCAGTAGGAACCGAGATCGCAATCCAATGTGTGTAAATGAATTCATAATAATTAAAAATTTAATAAAGGTTACTTAGTATTGTTTAACTATGGATGCAAAATTAGGCATTAGATAGCACGGCAATTAACACTCATGCTTCAAAATATATGAGAATAGCATCTTCGTCACAACACTGGTTACATTTATATAATACATGTTACATGATGTGCAAAATCAAATAGTTTATGTCAGTTTCAACCGCCATGTTTTTCATATTTTCTGCAATGATATAAAATACTTCGAATAACTCATGAAACAAATCTCATATATTTTGAAATACCTTTATTAAAAAGATTGGCTAAATCACGGTACTTTTGTACTTGTTCAATTTCCAATAATCAATATAATACAATGAAACATTTACTGATTTTATTATTAGCCTGTATTTTCTCATTTCCCTGTTTGGGACAAAGTATTATCCAGCTTTCTCCACTTCAAGGAGAAAACTCCATCCAAACAGCCATTGAGAAAGCTGCAATGAATGGAAGCTCCATTTTACTTCATGATGGAGATTATATTCTTAATAAGAGTATAAAAATAAAAGACTGTAAGAAAGGAGTAATAATAAAAGGTAAAAATCCAGGAAAGGTACAATTCCGGTGCGATAAACCTTTGAAAGGGAAACTAAAACCAGTTAGAGATATTCAAATAGAAAGTAGAATTCATCCGAAGGCTCAAGAAAAGATTATGGAGATAGATTTATCGGAAATAGGTATCAACATTCCGAGTTTTCCCGCTTTAATGAAAGAACGGAAAAATTTTCCACAACTCATTTATAACAATGAGTTACTCCCCCTTTCACGCTATCCCAACAAAGGTTATCTGTATATGAAAAAGGTTATAGATAATTTTGGAACAGCTGAACAAGGAGGAACTTTTGAATATAGCGATCCAGAACATGCCAAATGGGTAAATACCGTAAAGGACGGTGTATGGTTTACAGGATACTGGCGTATCCCCTGGCAAGCTTGGACAGTACGTATAAAAGAAATCAATCCCATTAAACAAACGGTCACTCATAGCGTAGGGATAGAAACAAAGAATGGAAAAGATGTAGGTATATTTGGCGGTATCGGTTCTAAATATCATCGACCATACGGTTCGGGAAAAGAAGAATATTATGTAGAGAACTTGCTCGAAGAAATAGATCAGCCGGGAGAATGGTGTATTGATTTTACAGCTCAAAAGTTGTATCTTTTCCCTCCCCAACATTTCGATGAGAACTTACTAAGTATCGTATCAAATATTACTCCATTGATTAATATTACAAATTCCAGTCATATAAAAATAGAGAATATCTCCTTTAAAAATCATCTAGGCAACGGTATCATTATAAAAGATGCCACAGACTGTTTAATTGCCGGATGTAACTTTAAAAATATATTAGGAAATGCATTAATCATTCAGGGAGGAAAACAAAATAGAATACAAAGTAATAATTTTGACTACATTGGACGTACCTGCATTGAAGTCTCTGGAGGTAATAGAAAAAATTTGGTTCCTTGTAAACATTTAATAGAAAATAATTATTTCACTCGTTTTGGCGAAATTCAACGTAGTTATGCACCGGCAGTAAAACTGGGAGCTTTTACTACAGGAATCGGAGTAGAAGAAGGCAATGCAGTTGGAATCACTGTCCGGCACAATCTAGTACACAATGCTCCTCACGCAGCTTTCATTTATGGAGGAAACAACAATATTATGGAATATAATGAAGTATTCGACATAGCTCAAGTTACAGGTGACGTCGGGGCCTTTTATAGCCGTTGGGATTGGACCTCACGAGGTAATGTTCTACGCTACAACTTTATTCATCATTCACCACGAGCGAATGCCCTATATGCAGACGATGGACATGCCGGAGATTCAATTTATAACAATGTGGTCTACCAAGTTGTTTCTGGCACTATCGTTGGAGGAGGACATTGTAATTATATTCACAATAATCTATACTTTAATTGCAGTGCAGCAGGCATAAGTATTGATGCCCGTGGCAAAAAGCGAAATTACAATGCACAAAACCCTGAATTCAGTCATCTATTCGATGTTTTCCAAATTAACGAAGGAAACTGGGACAACACCTATCCGGGAATTAGTAAGTTTCTACAAACCGAGCATTTGGAATTACCCATTGATAACAGTATAGCAGATAACACATTTATCAATTGTCGTTGTGGATTACGAAAAGAAGGGAAAGATGAAGATTTTCAATATTCACACTTTGGAAACAATACGAATTTACTAATTCCGGATTTAAACTTTCAGGAAATATCGATTCTAAAGAGCTTAAAAGACATACAAGGAGTTGACTCTATAGAAAAATATCAATTAGAGAAATGCGGACTATATACAGATAAATATCGCACTTCTCTACCAGACAGAATACTATTAATAAACTCTATACAGCAACAAAAAGAGGGATTTGATTCTATTAAAGATCAACAAGTTACTAATAATAATCAATAATATCATCATGAGAAAACACCTATTTCCGGTCCTTTTGCTAGCCAACACACTGTGGAGTTGCTTGTTTGCTCAAGCTCCCATCATCATGGATATGGTTCACCATAATCCAGGTGAGGCTTTCACAAACACATGGTTCAACGAACCCAAAAATCTAGCACAGTATGGTTTTAACGCCCAAGTAGTTAATGAATTCCAATCAGTGCATACTGCTATAACATATAGCAGTTTAAATCCGAAAATATGCCCTATCGGTTCTAAAGAACGTCAATGGAGCGACTCTGTTGCCGCACGTATAGAAAATAAAATTGAAGCTATCCATGAAGCAGGATTGGAAGCATACTACTTTACTGATATTATCGTACTTCCCAAACATCTGGTAGAAATTTATAAAAATGAGATTTGTGATACATCAGGACGCATTGATTTCACTCGTCCTAAAACACAAGAGATACACCGAATCATGCTTCGAGAAATATTTGAACGTTTTCCAAAACTTGACGGTTTGGTTATTCGTGTAGGAGAAACTTACCTACAAAACACACCTTATCATACAGGTAATGGTCCCATACCCAGAAACGAAAAATCCTGGGAGCATAATTCCACTTATAAAACAGATGGAGGAGAAAAGATACACCGCAACTTAATGAACCTATTGAGAGAAGAAGTATGCATACATCAAAATAAAAAAGTATTCTACCGTACATGGGATTTTGGCTATTTTCATATCAATCCTCAATACTATCTTTCTGTGACAAATGGTGTTGAGCCTCATCCCAACCTATATCTATGTATAAAACACGTACAAGGAGATTATCATCGTACTTATAAATTCAATCCAACATTAGGAATAGGTAAACACAAACAAATTGTAGAAATTGAGTGCCAACGTGAATATGAAGGTAAAGGAGCATACCCCAATTATATTGCAGATGGCGTACTGAATGGATTTGAAGAATTGAAATCAGACTCTCAACCTTACTGTTTGAACCAATTAAAATCAAATTCTAATTTTGCAGGTATCTGGACGTGGTCAAGAGGAGGAGGTTGGAGAGGTCCCTATATTAAAAATGAATTATGGTCCGACGTCAACGTGGCAATACTTGCTAATTGGGCAAACCATATGTCATTACCGGAAAAAGATTTATTCAAAGAATACGCCATAGTCAATGGATTCAAGGGAAAAGATGTAGAACGTTTCCACCGTCTCTCTCTTTTGTCCGCTGACGCTATTGTCAGGGGGAGAGCTTCTTTAGTCTTACCTATCAATGTATGGTGGACAAGAGATCAATTCATCGGAGGAGAAAAGGAATTAAAGCAGAATCTCAAAACAATTATAGAACAAGACCTGACTCACAAAGTTTTATTGGAAAAATCTCAAAGTGTTACTATCTGGAAAGAGATTGTTTCACTTGCTAATAAAATACAAACAGGTAATCTGGAACTAAGACGTTACTTACAAACTTCTGCTGAATACGGATTCCTTTTATATTCGATATATGAACAAGGATGGATTATCATGCTCAAGGGTTACGAAGGAGACATGAGCGGACAGTACGACACAAAGAGTATTTGCAAAGCCATCGACAATTATGATCGGTTATGGAAAGAATATAAACTATTTGCAGAAACGCATCCGGATTGTGCTACGCTCTATGAACCTTATAGTTTTGATTTCAACAATCCTCCACTTTATCACGATTTAAAGCAAGGTTTAAATCCTACCGTAGATAAATACAGAACTATAGATAAACCATAAAAAAATATGAAAAAGACATTTCTAGCCGTATTGTTATTCCATATTTTCATTGGAATAGCAATAGCACAGAGCTCATCAAAATCAACAGAATACAAAATCTTATTGACGGGAGCTTCATTCGCTTCTCCGCAAAACGGATGGTTTGAAATTGGTTGCCGTAAACTGAATGCACAAGCTATTAACCGGGCTATAGGCGGGGAAGCCATAGCAAACACTGCCAACCGAATGGCGGATGGTACTCTTTACTCCAAAGAAGAATTGGAAGAAATTGATGCATTAGTCATTATGCAAGTGCATAATAAAGATGTGTATGAAGAACTTCAGTTAAAAGACAAATACACAAATTACGAAGTTCCGTTTGATCGTAGCAATTATGCGGCCGCCTATGATTATGTCATCAAACGCTATATTACAGAATGTTATGAATTACGCAACGACACTACATCTAAATACTATAATACTCCTTATGGTAAGCCTGCAATTATTGTATTATGTACTCACTGGCATGATTGCCGTACCGTTTATAATGCAAGCATTAGAAAGCTTGCTGCTAAATGGGGACTTCCTTTAATTGAATTTGATAAATATATCGGATTTTCAAAAAATGTATTGCATCCTGTCACCCAAAAGCCATTCAGCCAACTATATTCCACGGATATCCAAGTGACAGAAGGTATAGCCTATGGACATCATCCCATACGGGGAGAACACTCATATATGCAGCAACGAATGGCAGCTATTTTCGTTGATTCAATGAACAAAATATTACCTATAAAACAATAAATATGAAAAGAGTTATTATATACACCTTCCTTTTTCTATCTCTCATTTGTCAGAAAATGAATGCCACTCCCCCTTCACAAAAACAGTCTGATTCTCCCATAAATAAAACAGAACGTATGTCTTGGTGGACGCATGACAGATTCGGTCTATTTATCCACTGGGGGCTTTATGCCATGCCTGCCCGCCACGAATGGGTAAAGAGTAGAGAAAAAATGTCCGATGAACATTATAACCGATACAAAGACTTATTTAATCCCGATTTATACAATCCGGAAGAATGGGCACATATGGCAAAATCAGCCGGGGTTAAATATATGGTTTTCACCACTAAGCATCATGATGGATTTTGCATGTGGGACAGCAAATATACTGATTACAAAATAACCAATACACCTTATAAAAAGGATATTCTAAAACCACTGGTTAATGCTTTCCGTAACGAAGGCATACGCATAGGATTTTATTATTCACTACTGGATTGGCATCATCCTGATTTTACCATCGACCGTAATCATCCCCAAATGCCGCAAAATCCTGAATTATTGAAAGAACTGAATAAAAACCGTAATATGGCAAATTACCGGGAATATATGAAAAATCAATTAACCGAATTGCTCACCGAATTCGGACAAATTGATGAACTTTTCATGGATTATACCTATGCTGAAGGAGAAAATGGTAAAAACAGCAAAGACTGGGATGCAGAAGGCATTATCAAATTAGCACGAAAATTACAGCCACAAATCATTATAAACAATCGACTCGGATTATCAGAAAACAATCAAGGATGGGATTACATCACCCCAGAACAATTTATGCCACAACAATGGCCTACCATAAATAACCTACGAGTTCCTTGGGAAACCTGCCAAACTTTTTCCGGTTCATGGGGTTATAACCGTGATGAATACAGTTGGAAAAGTGTACATCAGCTAATTGTAATGTTAGCTGAAACTGTAAGTAAAGGAGGAAACCTACTATTGAATGTTGGACCAACAGCAAGAGGTGTTTTTGATGAACGCGCAATAGAACGTTTAAATGGCTTGGCACATTGGATGCGCTTTCACAGTAATTCTATTTATGGATGTACTGCCGCCCCATCAGAGTACTCTTGCCCTAACAATTGCATTCTCACATATAACCCTAGTACTAAACGGCTATACATACATGTTTTAGAATGGCCATTTAAATCCTTATATTTAAAACAATACAAAGGAAAAATCAAATATGCTCAATTATTGAATGACAATTCAGAGCTAAAATTTCGAACAGAAACCCAAAAGGGAAGCCACATGACAGAGAACACAGGAGCTGATGACATCATCATTACTTTACCAGTAGAACGTCCTAACGTCGAAGTACCTGTTATAGAACTCGTACTGGAATAAGCTAAATGATATGATTTACCATTAATTCTTTTCCAAGAGTCCTTATCCATTATAAATATGATTGGATAAGGAAATTCCTGCCTCCAAATAGGAGGAATCTTGTTCGTGGATGATAAAGTTATAATCTAAATCACCACCTGCGCATGCTCCCTTCTGTATTCTGTCGGAGTACAATTATACTTCTTCGAGAATGCCCTATAAAAAGTGGAACGGTTGGTAAAACCGGATTGAAAAACAACCTCATCAATAGTGAGTTTCGTTTTCAGTAATAAATCCGTCGCTTTTGCCAACCGGCAATCACAGATTAAATCAGTTAGAGTCACACCTTCAATTTCTTCCAATTTACGATAGAAAGAGCGAATACCGATGTTCATTTTCTCTGCAATCGTATGAGCTGTCAATTCCTTATTACTAATATTTTTATTGATAATCCGTAGAATCTCATTCACGAATTTCCGATGCTCTTTATGAGACAGTTTACCATCTTTCAAGGTATATGAGCTTAAAGGAGATGAGAAATATTCTTTCAGGCTCTCTTTTCTCTCTAATAAACGTCTAACAGAAGATTTTAAATAATCGACGTCGAAAGGTTTAGTTATATAAATTTCCGCACCTGCGTCCAGTCCTTCTGTTTGTATTCCGACATCCCGCTTTGCGGACAAGAATATAAAAGGAATATGAGCTGTAGCCTCATCCGACTTCACTTCCCGCGAAAAGGCCAATCCATCTATGCCTGGCATAACCACATCACTAATGATAATGTCTGGATAGAACTCTTTCAAAATTTTCAATGCTTCCACAGAATTGGTTGCCGTCAACACATTATAATCATCCTTAAATATGTCAACGATCAGCCATTGGATCTCTATTTCATCATCCACTATGAGAATAGTCGGCTTTAATTCATCCATATTGTTTGGAGGAATTGACAAAGCAGAATGATAATCTAATCTGTAGTCGGGCAAGGAGATCGGTTCTCCTTCATCAGCTGCCATTACACACGATTCAAGAGATGGTAACTGTACCCGAAAGTGTGTCCAATCATCCGGAATACTCTCCACTTTGATACTGCCACCCAACAGATGAGCCATATTATGAGAAATGGCAAGACCCAATCCATTTCGTGACCAAAAGTGATCGTTCTTTTCAAAATGCTGCAAGATACGATAACGGTCAAACAAAGTTGAAATATCTTTTTCGGCTATTCCTTTCCCTGTATTGGAAACGATGATCCACAAGTTGTCCTGATCCATTCCAATCTTTATTCTTACTATCTTCTCATTCCCTGCATATTTGAAAGCATTCGACAGGAGATTAGAAAGAATCGTCACTATAAAATCCTTGTCCGAGTTCCACTTTAGAAAAGGAGAGATATCTTTTTCTAAGAAAATCTTATGTGATTCTGCCATGTCCGTAAATGACTCCACCAGTTTATTGGCTATAGCCGTTATATCCACAGGGACGATGACCGGCTTTTTGTATCCGGATTCTATTCTGTTAAACTCAATCAAATCCTGAATCAGAGAATTCAACCTTTCAGCATTTTGCCTGATTACAGATGTATATCTTTTAGCAGATTCAGTAAGCCCTTTTTGCTCCATAAGCCGGTTGCACGGTCCGTAAATAAGCGTTAGCGGTGTGCAGAACTCATGCGATATATTAGTAAAGAACTGAAGTTTAGATTCATATATCTCCTCCTTATGCTTTTGTTCTATCTTCTGTAGCTGCTCCCTCTTCTTTTTTTCCTGATGAGCCATCCACATCCTGACTATGAACAATATGCCAGCCAATGCAAACAAAAGATAGGCACCATAAGCCCAATGAGATGCATACCAGGGCGGAAGTACTTTGATATCCATTTTACAGATATAACTTTCTTTCCTTAATGCCTTATTATAATACTTCACATACAGTCTGTAATTACCGGGATGGAGGTCAGCAAATGATATGACGTTGGAGTTTCCATTGTATGTCCATCCTTTCCCCTCACCGTCCAACTTGTAATAGTAAGAATGACTATTCCCATTCAAATGATCGATAGCTGCAAAAGAAAGAGTGAAAAAATTCTGTTCATGGGATAATTCCAGAAAAGTATTATTTCCTTCTTGCGAAAGAAATTTCTCTACCGGAAACTGCTGTTCCCGTATAGTTATTGCCTTAAAATAGATTAGCGGCATATAATGTTGTCCCTCATCAAAGTAATTCCTCTCAACGGTAACGAAACCATTGGTGCCTCCAAAATAAAGAATCCCATTCTTTGCATCTCTGAAAGAAGCTCCTTCATTAAATTCCAGTATCGAAAGTCCGTCATGGTGGTCATAGCTCCTGATAGACTCTGTATCCGTGTTGTATGAAATCAATCCGCGATTGGTGCTCAACCAATAGTCAGAATAGGAGTCAAAAAGAATGCCATATACACTATTGGAAAAAAGATCACCCGCTTCATTCAATACCTTATAACCCGTAGGATTATATTTCACAAGACCAAAATTAGTTCCAAGCAGATAATTCCCATGATAATCTTTCTGCATTACATTGGTTTCATTGATTGCATATCCTTCCAAACGGATATTCTTTAATTTCGAAGTTTTTACATGTAATTTATAAACCCCTTCTCCCCTATTCATGCACCATAATACGGAATCCTCCTCCGGATAAATATCCTGAAAACAATTCGCGAACCTATCTCCATCTTTCACAGAGAACTGCTTGATAACCGTAAGTAAAGGTGTACCATTCCGCCATTCAATATGCGCCTTTATAATTCCCATCCCCATCGTAGAAACCCACAATAGCGAATCCTTTTCATAAATGTCCGATATAAATTCAATCTCTTTCCCACCGCTCGACAAGGGAACAGGAAAAACACGATTCCTCTCACTATCAAAATAGGTAAGCCCTTTTTCACTCCCAATCCAAAGATTCCCCTGCCTGCTTTCGTCCAAAGAAAGAATAACATTATCCCGCAACTGACTATTATCGGCAGTTAACAATTTCAGTTCATGGTCTTCTACTTTCTTATCCACCTGAAAATTATCTATCTGTAGAATTCCTTCTCCTCTGGTACCTAACCATAATGTATTCTTTTTATCTACCCATAAAGCACTTACAGACTGATGTAAATCAGGTATAAAGTCACTCAAGTGAAAAGATTGAATGGAATACATATCATTTGAATAAAGATATATGCCATGCCCTAAAGTACCAATCCATACCAAATCCTGATATTTATCCTTATAGATGCAACTGATTCCTCCCGGCACATTCACTTCCTCAAGAACATACCCCCGGTCATTCTTCCTTAATAAAGACAACCCTTTCGTCTTAAATCCTATAAAATAATCATGATGGAACTTGATTAATGAACTGATTTCATCTTTTCCAGCTATATGTTTTGTTAAGTCGCAAACGAGAAGCAGCTTTTGAGCCGATGTGTCAAACTCATACAGTGTATATGTATCATCCACAAAATAAAAAACAGAACTATCATCACTTATTCCATACCTAATACCTGCCGAATGCTTATATCCGGCGGAAGGTTCCAGTTTTATCGTCCCCTGCCGACTAATCTGTATAGAAAAACAAAGAGCGACACCATTCTTCTGGAATATCCACAACTTTCCTGCATTGTCAGTAAAAAAGGCGACAATATCATTCGCTCTTAAACCGGGAACAAATACCTGTTCGAAACATTCCTGATCCTTCAACTTATAATAAATGCAATAATTCCCCTGTATCAGATAGATATTGCCATAGCAGTCCTTGTTCAAAAAAGAAATCCGGTTGAACATATCAAAGGATTCTATTGCCGACGATTCAAGATTTATTTTATGTAACCCATGATAGGTTTGGAGCCATAACAGGCTATCATTCACTTGCATGATTTTATGAATGTTGCTGCCTGTGAAGAAATTCTCGTTATATTCCGGACCATATTTCATCACACGTTTGCCGTCATACATATCGAGTCCCCGGTTTGTACCGATCCAAATCAATCCTTTCTCATCCTGATGAATAGAAGAAATGATACCACTGGAAAGATTCTCCGGATTATTAATCTTCCGCAGGTTGAAAGCTTTTGCAGATACGGCAACCTGCAAAAGAAATAGAGAAAGTAGCAAACAAGCAACCGTTTTCTCTCTGTTATCTATACCGCATAATGAAATCATGGACAAATATAGACTTATTTCTCCTCATAGTTATGTCTCACAGTGACAAATGTATCTCTCTGTGTGACACAGGTATCATATTTTAAAGGTGCTATTCTCCGGATATAAAGTGTCTGAATACCTTTGCCTCATCACATTTAAAACATTTATCATGAAAAGTACATTCACTCTCATCTTCTTTATGTTCTGTTTCCATTCTTTTATGGCAACGGCTTCACAAATCAAAGGAAACATTCGCGAAAAAGGAACGGGAAACCCGATAGAATTTGCCGACGTCATATTGTTGAAAGAAGGAACAATCACGGTATCCCATGTTCTCACAGAATCCAATGGGCATTTCCTGTTACCCGACATCGGAGCCGGAAAGTATTCTTTAATGGTAAGACTTCTCGGATATGATGTTTACACCCAAGATTCAATCATCATCCGTTCCTCTTCCGCTCCTGCACTGGATTTGGGAATCGTAGAATTGCAACCTTTAGAGATCGGTATCACCGAAGTGGTGATAGAAGGAACTAAAAGACAGGTCGTTTACAAATTAGATAAAAAGATCATTGATGCATCCAATGCACTGATGAGCAGCGGCGGAACAGCAGTCGATATTCTGGAAAACACTCCTGCCATCCGGGTGGATGCAGAGGGAGAAGTGACATTCAGGGGAAGCAGTGGTTTCAAAGTATATATCGACGGAAAACCGAGTTTCTATTCAGGAAGCCAGGCACTACAACAGATACCCGCCGGACAAATAGAAAACATCGAAATTATAACGACTCCTTCTGCACGTTACAACACAGACGGAGAAGTCGGCATGATTAATATCATCACCAAGAAAAACAAACAACAGGGTATCAATGGCATGATAAATGTATATGGCAGTACAGCTCTTTCCAACGGCGTCGACTTCCTATTATCCCAGCAACACAACAAATTGCAATGGCATCTTGCCGGACACTGGAACCAGCCCATACGTGAGAGCGACTTCGAACAGAGAAAAACAACCATTGTCGATCACATAACCACCACTTCCACATCCATCGGTCCCAGAAAAGGAAAAAATTATCACTATGGTTTACGGGGAGGCATTGATTATTCTTTCTCTCCCCGGACATCAATCAATGCAGAACTGCAAATCGTTTATGATAAGTTCACCCGGGAAGGAGACTTGGATTATACAGAAACACATACGGATGCCAATGGTACATCTACTCCACACAATAACAATAGCCGGGATGATTTCGACCTACATTCAACAGTTAATATCGGAAAAGCCGGATTTTCGCATAAGTTCAACGACAACGGACATACACTTACCGGAAGTTTCATGGCAGGTTTTGAACAAGATCCTCTCGAATATTTCCAGAGTGATCTTTTCGACAAACAAGGGCAACGTCAACAAGGCCATCGTGCCTGGGAAGATGAAATACGCCGGACCATACAATGTGATCTTGTTTACAATTACCCTTATAGCAAAACCGGACTTCTGGAAAGTGGTTATCAATATCACTCTTACCTGGAGGATGGTGATTACAGCATGCAATTCTGGAATCCGGCGAAAGAAGAGTTCTACTGGCGTGAAGACATCTACAACACATTTTATTTCCAACGCGGAATCCATTCGGTTTATCTGATGGGAAGCGATAGCTACAAAGCGTTCGACATACAGGCAGGTTTAAGGGGAGAACATACCCATCAAGTACTGCGAAGTTCTATCGAAGGAGCCAATCGCACGGTAAACCGTTTCGAAGTATTCCCCTCCATACACGTCGGTTATACATTACCTCACGAACAGAAACTGACATTTGCCTACTCGTATCGTACCAATCGCCCGGAACTCTTTTACATGGAGCCTTATATCACTTACCGTGATTATTATACCGCTGAAATAGGAAATCCCGACATACGTCCCGAATATATACATTCCTACGAACTGAATTACAAAAAGAATATCGGTGAACAAGTATTGCAATCCAGTCTGTTTTACCGGTCGCGCAAAGATAAGATTGAACGCTTGCGAGTGCCCTACGAAGCAGGAGTTACATTAGATTCGATGGCCAATGTAGGAAACGATCACGCTTTAGGCATGGAATTGAGTGGACAATTCATCGTAAATAAATGGTGGAACCTGAACGTAAACGGAAATGTGTACTATTATAAGGTAGTAAACAATATCAATTCCGGAGGAAAAGAAGAAACCAGCACTAATTATGATATTACCGTGAATAATCTTCTCCGTATTTGCAAAAATACCCGTATTCAGCTGGATGGAAACTTTGTAGGTCCTTCAGTAACAACACAAGGCCGCTCGGACTCTTTCTGGTTCGTCAATCTGGCTATTCGCCAGCAATGGTTTGGCTCTAATCTGCAGTCCACCTTGTCCTTCCGGGATATATTTAATTCCGCCCGTTATAAGAATGACATCACCACTCCCAATCTGGAATCGGTCACACATATACGACCGAAATTCCCGGTTATCACTCTATCTATTAGCTACACCTTTAATCATTTCAAACGGAGTTCACAAAATTCACGGGATAACCGGGACTTATTTGAAGGAGTCAATCACTAAAAAAGCTATATTTACAGCCATTAAACTGTTTAATTATGAAACAACTATATAAATTATCCCTCCTGGTCCTGGCTTTATTCACAGGGATATCCTGTCATAACAGATCCTCATCAAGGAATCAACCCGAAGCCTCCAATAAAATAGGACCGGAATTTGAAGATATAAAGAAAGCACTTATCAATCTTTCCGACTTTCCCGCAGATCAGGAAGGTTTCATCTATTTATTTGATGGCAGTTCCCTAAAAGGGTGGCGCGGCTATGGGAAAGACCATTTACCGGAGAAGTGGTCTGTAGAAAACGGTGTGCTCCATCTTAACAGTTCAGCAGCTGGAGAGGGAGGAGATCTTATTTTCGCTTCTCTTTTCAAAGATTTTGAATTGGAACTGGAGTGGAAGATATCCAAAGGAGGTAACTCCGGCATTTTCTACCTCACACGTGAAATAACAGCAAGAGACATGAACGGGAAAAATCGGCTGGAGCCGATTTATATATCCGCACTTGAATATCAGATACTGGACGACGAACATAATCCGGATGCCAAATTGGGAAAGGTCAATAGCCGGATATCCGGTTCACTTTATGATATTATCCCCGCCATTCCGCAAATAGCCAAGCCTTTTGGAAAGTGGAATAAAACAAAAATTAGAGTCAGGCAGGGGCACGTCATCCATGAATTAAACGGGACCAAAGTCATGGAATGTCAGCTTTGGACACCCGAATGGAAAGAAAGGCTCCAAAACAGTAAATTCAGTGAAACCAAATGGCCGTTGGCTTTTGAGTTACTGAACAACAGAGAAGAAAAAGCGAAAGAGGGATATATCGGATTGCAGGATCATGGTCATGACGTATGGTTTCGTAATATCAGGATAAAAAGAAATTAGATTAGCAAAAGAAGTGTGCAATAAAGACATTTTTTAATGCGGAAAGCATCAGAAAAGTTAGGAAAATCCCTATATGTAATTAGGGAGAATCACTCGTATAGGAAGTTTTCTTACTTTACATTTGTAACATCAAGAAAACACATAAACTATACTTAATATGAAAAAGAGCCCAACCTTTTTGCTTTTGCTGCTGACAATACTATTCAGTAGTTGCTATACGTCTGCAATCAGTTATAATAACTTGAATCGCATAGAACGGGGAATGTTTCCTAAAGATGTGATAGCTATTTTGGGTGAACCCATTTATCGAAGTTTTGATGATAAAAGCGAAATACTTGAGTTTCGTTCTTCCGAATATCCTCCAGCCAGAGTTGTAAGAATCAGGTTTGTGGATAATAAGGTGGTAGAGATGGAGAGTTATCTGGACAGATATGATAATTGCCGTGACGAAAACAAGACGAGCAAAGAAAAGAAGGAAGACAAATCTTCTGAAAAGGAGACAAGTTCCAAAGTCCGGGTTTCAACAGACGGAAAACACTTCGTACAGATGGGCTCAATCTTAGTCACTCCGGAAGGGAAACATGAAATAATAGTAAGTAATAGCGGAGGATTAATTATCACTGCATCGGGTGAACATATACATACATTCTAGTATACAGCATAAGACTTGAACTGAAAAGTGTTTTTTGTTTATAAATAGAATGTATTTGTTTACATTTGCATAATTAATACACTCACACATGGCAACTTACACTCATTTCGCAAAACAACCCGATGTCTTGAAACATCTGATACTCTGTGAAGTACTCAAGAATGAAACTCCGCAAGTATATGTAGAGACCAATTCGGCATGTGCCATCTATCCGATGACACAAACCCCGGAGCAACAATATGGCATCTATCATTTCCTGGAGAAAGCAGATGAGGTCCCATCTCTAAAGGATTCCGTATATTACCAACTGGAAAGCGGAGAGATGGCAAAAGGAAATTATTTAGGTTCACCTGCCTTGGCTATGAATGTATTAGGGAAGCAAGCAAAAAGGTTTGTATTCTTTGATTTAGAAAAGAGTGCACTGGAGAATGTGGGTACCTATGCCAAACAAATCGGATTAAGTCCATTTGTAGAGATATATCATGCCGACTCTTCAAGAGGTACCATAGAGCTATTGCCCTCACTTCCCACATCCTCTTTCATCCATATCGATCCTTACGAAATAGACAAGAAAGGAGATTCTGGAGTAACCTATCTTGATGTCCTGATACAGGCTACTCTATTAGGAATGAAGTGTTTATTATGGTATGGATTCATGACCGGAGATGATAAAGCATCTTTGGACAACTATATTACATCCAGTCTGGAAAAGGCCGGCATCAAAGATTACACAGGTGTAGAGCTTACCATGAATTCAATAAGGAAAGACAGTGTATTATGTAATCCCGGCATTTGGGGAAGTGGTATTCTGGCGACCAATTTATCCCAAACCTCCACAGATATAATCCTTGATTACAGTAATCAACTGGTTGATATATACAAAGATGCTAAATACAAAGATTATGATGGGAGTTTATATATTCAGCATCTTTGATATCAACTTATTAACAATTTTATTTTAATCCATCTACTATCAATCAGTATCCTCCTCCCAATGCATGATAAAGATTAATAACTCCCTGTATTTCATCAAAACGATTGGAAGCGACGGATAATTCCGCCTGCAACAGAGTCTGACGGGCAGTAAGTACTTCCAGGTAGTTTTGCGAACTGTGCCGCATCAACAGTTCGGAACTACGCACCGCGGACTGAAGCGAAGTGACCTGCTGTTTGGAGAGTGCCAAACGGCCTTGCGCCTTCTGCCATTGCACCAACGCATCGTTTACTTCCGTTCCTGCATCAAGCAAACTTTGGCGGAAGGTGAGTAACGCCTCTTCCTGTTGTGCTTTCGCTATTTTCAGATTAGCAATATTCTGCCCGCGATTGAAAAGTGGCTGAACCAATGAGCCGACAGCGGAAAGCAACCACTGTCCGGGATTGGTTATAGCGCCACCTGCCGAGTTTGTCCATCCTGCGGAACCACTCAACGTGATAGAGGGATAAAAAGCAGAACGTGCCTGATTCGTTGCATAAAAAGCCCCAGCCAGTTCAGCTTCCTTTTGACGAATATCCGGACGACGGTGCAACAGTTGCAACGGTACTCCGGTTGAAAGGGATTCCGGGAAACGCTGGTTGTCAAGCGTAGAACGTGTTATCAGCTGCGGAGCCATACCCAACAGGGCGGAAAGAGAATTCTCCATTTCACTGATTTGCTGTTCAATAGAAAGTACGGAGGCATCTACCGATAGCTTGCTCGCTTCTGTTTGGGCAACAGCCATTTCCGTCGTTTGTCCGGCTCTTTTCAATGCTTTCATTGCACGCAGGTTCTCATCCCATGTTTCAGCCGTGCGACGGGTAATATCCAGTTGCTTATCAAGCATCAATAAGGTGTAGTAACTATTGGCAATCGTTGCTACCAGTTGTGTCTGTACCGCTTGCCTATAGGCTTCACTCTGTTCGAGGGCGGCTTTGGCTCCTCGTTTGGCATTGGTCAAATTTCCGAAAATATCCAGTTCCCAGTCTGCCGATGCTGCCAGATCATAGGTCTTGGAAGTTTTCGAACCATCCACGCTACTCAATGTTCCTTGCGGAGTGAGCGATACAGAAGGCAGATAAGCCAACTTGGAAGAAAGCAGTAATGCTTCCGCTTCTTTCACTTTCAAACGGGCGATATTCAAATCGGTATTATTCGCAATACCCGTTTCAATCAGTTGCTGCAGTTGCGGGTCAGTAAATAACTCCTTCCACGAAAGGGAAGCAATGGAAACGGTATCCGCTGCAACCACCGGCTGCCGGTAAAGACTGTCGGTGACCGTCATATCCGGACGTTCATAAGTCCGGTACACATGACAACCGCTCAATCCGGCCGACAGGAATAAACATATTATTATCTTTTTCATACACTTCAACAATTAAAGATTCTCCAACTCTGCCGGTTTACGTGCCGGCATCAGTTTTTCCTGAAGATACTGGAATACGATAAACAATACAGGTACGATAAACAACAGAGCAACCGTACCGATCAACATTCCACCTACGGTTCCTACACCGATGGAAATATTACCGTTCGCTCCTACTCCCGATGCAAACATCATCGGTAACATACCAAATATCATCGTAAGAGAAGTCATCAGGATTGGACGCAGACGGACTTGCGCAGCCGAAACAGCCGCTTGTGTGATTGTCATTCCCTGACGACGGCGTTCGGAAGCATATTCCGTAAGCAGAATAGCTGTCTTCGACAACAAGCCGATTAGCATAATCAAACCTGTCTGTAAATAGATATTATTCTCCAGCCCGAACATCTTGGCAAAAAGGAAACTTCCGGCAAGTCCGAATGGTACAGAAAGAATCACCGCAATCGGAATGAACAAACTTTCGTAGAGCGCACAAAGAATAAGATAGATAAAAACTACACAGATGATAAATACCAGTGTTGTGGTATTCCCTGTGGAGGATTCTTCACGTGACATACCGCCGAACTCAAAGCCATAACCTGCCGGTAATACCTGTTCCGCAACCTCACGTACCACCTGAATAGCTTGTCCGGAACTGTAACCATCTGCCGGAGCACCATTGACGGAGATGGCAGAGAACAGATTGAAACGCGTCAGTGACTCTGCACCGTAGACTCGTGTCAAAGTGAGATACTGACTGACAGGAGACATCTCTCCGTTGGAATTGCGGACAAACATATTATTCAATGCTTCGGTATCCAGACGGAATTCCGGTGAAGCCTGCACCATTACACGGTAAAGTTTGGAGAAACGGTTCATATTGGATGCATAGTTACCACCGATATAGCCGGACAAAGTACTCAATACATCCGAAGGTGACACTCCATTCCGCTTACAAAGGGCGGCATCCACTTCTACCAGATATTGAGGGTATTTTGTATCGAACGAAGTAGAGGCACGTCCGATTTCAGGCCGGGCATTCAACGCGTCAATCATCTGACGGGTGTATTTCAGCAGATCTTCTACCGAACCGCCTTTCTGGTCCTGGATATAAATCTCAAAACCACTACTTACCCCATACCCGGGAATCATCGGTTGTGCAAAGGCCATAATCTGTGCAGAAGAAATATCATCCGTACGCCGGTAAATCTCGTTAATAACAGCATTGATACCGTCTTCCTTTTCCGTACGTTCATCCCACGGTTTCAGACGAACGATAAACATACCGTTTGATGCTCCCTGACCACTTATCATACCGTTACCCGTCACTTTAGAGAACATTCTGATTTGTGGTATGTCATGGATACGCTTATCTATTTCATCCATTACGATCTTGGTTTCTTCCAGACTGTTTCCGGGTGAAGTACGCACGTCTACAAAGATAGTTCCCATATCCTCTTGAGGAACCAATCCGGTCTTGGTGGTTTTCATCAGAAGAAACAATCCCGCACAAGCGACTAACAGCAATGCTCCCGCCAGCCATTTACGTTTCAACATGAAAAATACACCACTCTTATATTTCAGAACCAACCGATGAAAAGCACTATCAAATGCCATGTGGAAACGGGATGAGAAACTCAACTTCTCCCCTTTCGCAGCCTCCATGTGTGGTGTCATTATCAGTGCACAGAGAGCGGGACTTAAAGTTAATGCGTTAATTAGAGATATTGCTACGGCAACAGCCATGGTCAGTCCAAACTGGGTGTAGAACGTTCCGGTAGTTCCTCCCATAAAACATACGGGAATAAATACCGCCATGAAGACAAAGGTGGTAGTTACCAGCGCCGAAGTGATGCCACCCATAGCATCAATAGTGGCCCGGTAAGCAGATTTATATCCCTCGTCGAACTTTGCCTGAACCGCCTCCACCACAACAATAGCATCATCCACCACCGTTCCGATAACCAACACCAGTGCAAACAATGTCAACATATTCAGACTGAAACCTGCGGCATAGAGAAAAGCAAAAGTACCCACAAGGGAAACGATGATAGAAATGGCCGGAATAAACGTAGACCGCAAACTTTGCAGGAAAACGTAAACCACAAGTACCACTAACAGAATGGCTTCAATCAAGGTTTTTATCACATTCTTAATGGATGCATCCAAAAACTCTTTCGAACTCATCAGGTCTACCAGCTCCATCCCTTTAGGCAATCCTTGAGCAATTTCTGCTGTCACCTTATCTATTTCCTTAATAATCTCATTGGCGTTCGAACCGGAAGTCTGCGCAATCATACAGTTGGAACCGGGATGCCCGTTCACTTCACCGATGTATGTATAAGAGCTGGCACCTAATTCGATACGTGCCACATCTTTCAGTCGTAGCACCTCTCCTCCTGCCTGCGAACGGATCACCAGATTGCCATAATCCTTTTCTTCTTCATAACGTCCGCGATATTTCAGTACATACTGAAAAGTATTCTTCGATTCGGCACCAAGCGTTCCCGTAGGGGCTTCCAGATTCTGTTCGTCAAGTACCGTCGTGATGTCAGACGGAACCAGTCCATACTTGGCCATCTTAGCCGGATCGAGCCAGATACGCAACGAATAGTCGGCTCCCATCACATTCACCTCACCCACACCGGCAATACGTGAAAGACGGGGTTCGATATTGATCTTCAGATAGTTATTCAGAAAACTTTCATCGAATGTGTTGTCGGGGCTATACAATGCCAATGCTTTGATATTACTTGTCTGGCGCTTGCGGACAGTGATACCGCTACGGGTGACTTCTGCCGGTAATAATCCCTGTGCCGTAGCAATACGGTTCTGCACGTTAACTGTCGCCATATCGGGGTCAGTCCCCTGACGGAAGTAAATGGTTATTCTCGCTGAACCATTATTGGTAGAGGAAGAGGTCATGTACATCATATTCTCTACTCCATTGAGCGCTTCTTCCAATGGCACGACTACACTCTTCTGTACTGTTTCCGCATTAGCACCGGTATAGGTAGCGGAAACGCTGACGGTAGGAGGTGCAATTTCAGGAAACTGTTCAACGGGAAGCTGCGAGAGTCCTATCAATCCGATGATAAGAAAAACAACCGAAATTACTCCTGCGAGAATAGGCCGGTCTATAAATGTTCTGATTTTCATAACGTCATCTTATTCTTTAGTCGGATCACTCTTGATTACTGTTCCCTCACGCACCAGTCCGGCACCTTCGGCTATAATAACATCACCCGGCGCAAGTCCTGTTTCGACGATATATTCAGTACCGTTATTCAACCGGAACACTTCTACCGGAGTTGATTTCGCTTTGCCGTCGACTACTTTATATACAAATATGCGATTCTGTAATTCGTAAGTAGCCGCTTGCGGAATGATGATACATCCTTCTTTGATAGTAGGAACTACTACTTTACCACTTCCACCGTTACGCAAGAACTGGTCGGGGTTGGCAAAAACAGCCCGCAACCCAACAGCACCGGTTCCTTCATCCACCGTACCGCTGATAGCGTCTACCTTTCCGGTATGAGAATAGGTTTTTCCATTACTCATAGTCAGTTCCACCTCGTCCATGTTTTCTATCGCTTTTTTAAGTGAGCCATACTGTTGCACAAAGTCGAGTATCTGATTCTCCGTCATGGAGAAATAGGCATATACTTCGCTGTCGTCCGAAACAGTGACTAACGGTTCGGTGATACTGCTGCTCACCAACGCCCCTACCCGATAAGGAATCATGCTGGCTACTCCGTTCACCGGACTTTTCACTTCGGTATAAGAAAGGTCATTGCGCGCATTCACTTCCTGTGCTTTAGCCTGTGCCAATGCCGCTTCTGCTGCCGCTTGTTCATTGCGGGCTGTTTGCAAATCGAATTCGGACACAATCTGTTCTTTGTAAAGTTCAGCTTTGCTATCCGCTGTCAATTTAGCAGTAGCAAGTTTGGCTTCCGCGCTTTTTACATTAGCCACTGCTGTTTCCAACGCTGCTTTATAAGGAACCTGGTCGATAATGAAAAGTGTCTGTCCTTTATGAACGGGATCTCCTTCATTGATACATATCCCGGTGATTATGCCACTCACCTGCGGACGAATTTCAACATACTGCCGCCCTCGTAGCGTAGCTGTATAATCGGATTTCAAAATCTGGTTACTTTGTGTTACGGTAAGTGTTTTGTACGTGGCATCTGCCTCTTTCTGTTGCGAACCTCCACAAGCGCATAACAGAGGCAAACAAACCAAGGCAAAAATGATTAGTTGTTTCATTGTAGCTATATTTAAATGATTGTTAATGATTTATAACCCATTATTCCATAAAAAACACGACTGACCAAATCTAAGAATTATCAAACAATAAAATAAGAATGTAGTGACGAACGGCAAGAATATGATGACGAACGACAAAAAGGAATGCTTGGGGTTTCAGAACAATCTTTTATCTTTGCAAAGAAGTGAGAAAATATACTTCCGGGAGTTAAACGAGCAATGAGGAGAATATGAAACGTACTAATATACCTGTTTACATCGACTTGCTTTTCTGTCTGGTAATCATGCCGCCCATCATCATGTTAGTGCCGGTAGACAAATGGATTGTACACCACACGGTCTTTATGCTGACCCTGATTGTCTATCTCTACGGTCTGTACTTCATCTACCGTAAAGTGAAACTACCGATGCTTTTCATGCAACGGAAGTTCGGGCATATCTTATTGCTCATGTTATCGCTTATCTTTATCACATGGTTGCTAACCCACTTTCCATACCCACCGGAACCCAACAATATAGACCCGATGATGCATAAAGCCCGGCAACACATGCGGGCGCAAACTGTGTGGTTCTTTTTCCTGGTAGTGACGGGGTTCAGTCTTTCCATAGAACTGATCTTTGAGCTTTTTCGGCAAATTCTTTCCAAACAGGAGATTGAAGCGGAAAAAAACAAGGCGGAACTGGCTCTCTACAAGGCACAAATCAATCCGCACTTCCTTTTCAATACATTGAACGCTCTCTACGGACTGGTACTTACGAAGTCGGATAAAACAGAATCCGCCTTTATCAAGTTTTCCAATATCCTGAAATATATGTATGCCCAGACTACTTCAGATCTGATTTCCATAAGCAACGAAGTAGAATATATACGCCAATATGTTGATTTGCAATCTTTGCGTTTAAACAAGCATACGAAAGTGGTATTTGAAACCGAGATGGATGACGAACAGATACAGATACCTCCGATGATTCTCATTACTTTTGTCGAGAACAGTTTCAAATACGGCGTTTCGTCCGACACGGACTGTACAATTTTTATTCGTATCATCGTAAAGGAAGGGCAGCTTATCTTCGAAACCGAGAATATGATTATGAAGGAGAACCATCAAAATCCTCATGCCATCGGAATAGACAATTGCCGTAAACGGCTGGAACTTCTTTATCCCAACCGCTTTGTATTGCTTACAAAAGAAGAAAACGGATGCTTCAAAACCTATCTTAACATTCAACTACGATGAAAAAGCTGACTTGTATCGCTATTGACGACGAACCGATTGCATTGCTCATCATCAGCCAGTTTTGCGAACGAAAAGGCGGACTGGAACTTACTACTTTCAGCGAACCGCTGACCGGGCTGAAAGAAATAGCCCGGTGCAAACCTGATCTGGTCTTTCTGGATATTGAAATGAATAGCATCAGCGGACTGGATATTGCCCATGCACTTCCTCCCGAGAGTTGTCTCATCTTTACGACAGCCCATGCACAGTATGCACTGGACGGCTTCGACCTCGATGCCGTGGATTTCCTGCATAAACCCTTCGCTTACGAACGATTTGAGAAGGCAGTGGAGAAAGCGATTGTCTTTATCGAAGCACGCCAGAACAAACAGCCGGAAAACATCATAATCAAACAAGAATACAATAATATATCTATTCCTATCTCCGATATTCTTTATATCGAAGCAATGGAGAATTATACGAAAATATTCCGTATAAACGGCAACTATATATTATCGCGCACAAGTTTGAAAAGTATTCAGGAGATGTTACCCGAAAAGGCTTTTCTACGTACGCACCGCTCGTATATCATTCCGATTAATAAAGTGGAACGATTTTCTAAACGAGAAATAAACCTGACCGGATGCCGGATTGTAATCCCCATAGGAAGACAATACGCAGAAAATGTCTATGCTACATTGACGGCCAGGAATATGACACTATAAACAAATCTACAGAATACCGGAGCTTTTTAAATTAGCTCCCGGCCTTCTGGGTATAAATTAATTTATCTCTTTGGCTGATTGTCCACAAGCCATCTATCAGTCGTACATTCTTCGTATCATCGTCCTCCACGTTCCATGCATAACCTCCTGAAGGCAGTCCACGTCTTTCCAATATTTCATTGGGCTGATTATTGGAAAAGAAAAGTTCCAGCTGTGTAGAATCGGGACTAAAAACAATGAAAGCAGAAGCGTCGCTACCATCCACCGCCTCTGTACGAATCCCTTTCTCGAACAAGCGGATACAGTCTTTCTGCACTTCACACCATACGTATCCGGCAGAACCAATACAGCCATGTTCATCCCGGTCACCTCCCACAAGCGGAGATTGCGGATACTGAACTAATTTGGTAGCCGGCATCCCCGGTGTATATTTTCCTGTATAAAATACTTCCAGCGTATCATTCAGAAGTAAACCGTTGACTTCTTCTTTATTCGCATCCATCGTACTGAATGAAAGGGTATCATTCTTATCCGTAACAATCGTTACCGTATTCATGGTTGCATCACTTACAATTCCTTTAGAACTGCTCACTTTCGACGAGCAACCTGCCATGAGGCACAGAGTGCCTACCGCTAATAGCATTGTTTTCATTTTCTTTAAATTTTGCTTTGTTTTAAATTAATGCAAAGATAAAGGTTATACACCAATATCCCGCTTCTACAAAATAAATTAATTTCGGGACAGTTTGTTCAGTTGCACTGCCTAAAATGCCTATATTGGACAACGACCTATTAGAAATTCAGTCTACCTTTGTGATGTAGATAATCAAAAGTAAATACAGAATGCCATGAAAGAAACTTTTCAAATCCCAACTCCCGAAACTCTGGAAGCCTTGACAGGTAAGGAACTTTATGATCTATGGACTTCACTTCGCCAACTTATCGAACAGAAGTACAATATGGAACAAATGTGGAATCATGGAGGAAAAAAATGGACCTACGAATACAAATATCGCAGAGGCGGAAAAACTCTATGTGCCCTATACGCCAAAGAGCAAACGATTGGGTTCATGGTTATTTTAGGTAAAGATGAACGCACTAAATTCGAATCCATGCGAGAAATGTTCTCCAATGCGGCTCAAAAGATATATGATGAGACGACCACTTTCCATGATGGGAAGTGGCTTATGTTCGAATTAAAAGATACTTCTTTATTTAATGATATAGAGCGGCTCCTATCTATCAAACGAAAACCCAACCGATGATTGAATCAGAAATAAATAAGAGGTATTGTCAAAGTTGCGGGATGCCTCTCCGCTTTGATGTAGAGAAATATCTAGGTACTAACTCCGACGGTTCGCGAAGTGATGAATATTGCTATTACTGTCTGAAAGACGGAAAATATATCGTTGACATTCCGATGTCGGAAATGATTAATATCTGGATAAAATACACCGACAAGTACAATGAATATGCAGATACTGCTTATTCGCCGGAGGAACTTAGGCACATCCTCAACGAACGGTTACCCCATCTGAAACGGTGGAAACAGAAGCTGGAAACCTGTAATATCCATCACCAGAAGATTCAGGATATAATCGTTTATATCAATAATCATTTATTCGAGACTTTGGATACAGACATGCTTAGCACGATAAGCGGACTTTCCAAATATCACTTCAGAAGAGTGTTTCAAACTGTTGCCGGAGAAAATATCGGAAGCTACATACAGCGTTTACGTCTCGAACATATAGCACATTTGTTAGTATCCACCGAGTTTACATTAAATCAGATTTCGGAACAGACAAACTATCAGACCAAATTTAGTCTAGCCAAAGCCTTCAAAAAACATTTTGGCGTATCGAGCTCTCAATATAGAGAGAAGTACAAGCCGATGTATGATGAGCAACATGCGGTTATCACTCCTGAAATCCGGTCGATTCTGCCAATGAAAGTATTTTGTATCGAAGTTGGTGAAAAATACAAAGATGAGCTCCGATACAAATTAATATGGAACAGACTGACCAATTACGCCAAGCAACATAATGAAGAAAAGTTGAATTATAAGTTTGTCAGCCTTAGTATGGATGACCCGTCCATAACTCCCATGAATAAATGCCGCTTCTATCTCGGGGTGACAATTGATGACACTGAAAATGATTCGCAACCGGGAGTGATGGAAGTTCCCGGTGGACGTTATGCTGTATTCAGGCATATCGGAGACTACTCTTTGTTGCATAAGTTCTACCGGACTATTTATGAAGAGTGGTTTCCGGAAAGTAAATATCGCCCTCAAAGTACCTTTAGCTTTGAGATGTATATGAACCGTCCCTCCTCTACTCACAGGACAGAATTAATGACCGACATTTATATTCCGGTCACAAAGAAATAAGAAATTATCAACACTCTAAAAACAATGTATTATGGGAAAGATTTCAGAAATCATGCTATTGAAACAACCGGAGCAATCCGCTTTGGCTGTTGAAGTACACACGGATATGAACGAAATGCCGGAGGCTATCGGGAAGAACTTCGTAAAAATAGACTCTTTATTTAAGGCACAAGGCGAAGTCACTACTGATATTCCTTACGTTGAATATCCCGATTTTGAGAGCCTGACTGAACATAATATAAAAATGATTATTGGTCTAAAATCGTCCAGAGAGTTACAGGGTGAAGGGGCTATACGATCTATTACGATACCGGAAAGAAAAATAGTTTCCTGTCTGCATAAAGGAACTTACAATGAACTGGCTGTCCTGTACAATGAAATGATGGAATGGATAAAAAACAACGGTTACAAACCTTCGGGAACATCCATAGAATATTATTACAGCAATCCCAACATACCCGAAGAAGAACAGGTGACGAGAATAGAAATGCCACTATTATGAATATTTACTTCATCTAGTTATTTCTTTCCTTACTATCAATAACTATCGAATATACATTCCAGTTTTCGTTCAACTTAAGTCAAACTAACGCTTGACTTAAGTTATTCTTTCGTTTGACTTAAGTCAAACGAAAACTCATTAGGCAACGAAAAAGATATTGTATTCAAAGATAACAACTAAAAATAGCATAGCGAAAAATTAGTTCTTATACCCTGAAGTACCCCACAAAATAGATCAAACACAACAGATGCAGACATCATTTTTGTATCTTTGCCGGATACAGAATAAACATGAAAAGAGAAATTCTATATCAAAAGATAGCCGGTACCATCGCCTGGCAGATAAAAACAGGTATATGGAAAGCAGGTGAGAAATTACCTTCTTTACGTACTATCAGCAATGAATATGGCGTGAGTTTAAACACGGCAATCCAGGTATATTATGAACTGGAAAAGGAAGGATTTATCATCTCCCGCCCCAAATCAGGGTACATTGTCAATTATAAACCATTAAATTTGTCTGCTCCGGCAACAACACAACCTGCAACTCAATCTTTAGGAAAAGAAGAGGCTGACTTAATCATGGAAGTATATCATTCCATCGAAGATTCGTCCATCACCCGTTTCTCACTGGGAATACCGGAAGACGTTCTATTGCCTATTGCAAAGCTCAATAAGGAATTAATCAAGGCAATGTATTCACTTCCGGGAAACGGTACCAGGTATGAAGACCCGCAGGGAAATATTCGGTTAAGAAACTATATTGCCCGTTTTGCATATAGCTGGAATGGAAATCTGACTGAAGATGATATTGTCACTACCACGGGAGTGACCAATTCTATCTCTTTAGCATTATCTGTTATTGCCCGAAAAGGAGATACGATAGCTGTTGAAAGTCCTGTTTATTTCGGCATATTGCAGTTGGCCAACAGCATGGGACTCCGGGTGTTGGAACTGCCCACCAACCCTGTAACAGGTATTGAGCCCGATGCTTTAAGAAAAGTATTACCGCAGATTAATCTATGCCTGCTTATCAGTAATTTCAGTAATCCACTGGGAAGTTGTATGCCCGATGAGCATAAAAAAGAGGTAGTGCAGATGTTGGCTGAATACAATATTCCTCTGATTGAAGATGATTTATACGGTGATGTATTCTTCGGACATTCACGCCCTAAGCCATGCAAAGCTTTCGATGAAAAGGGACTTGTGTTATGGTGTGGCTCTGTGTCAAAGACATTAGCTCCCGGTTACCGGGTAGGCTGGATTGCCCCCGGTAAATTTAAGGATGCTGTTATTCGCCAAAAACATATTCATTTAATATCCACTCCTACCCTCAATCAGGAGGCCATTGCCAACTTTATGGAAAACGGCAGGTATGAGAATCATTTGCGCAGGTTGCGCCATGAATTACATTCCAACAGTCTTCATCTGGCACAATCTATTACCGACTATTTCCCCGAAGACACTAAAATCATAACTCCGCAGGGAGGTTTCATGCTTTGGGTGGAACTAAACAAAAAGATTGATACCACAGAATTATATTACAAAGCCATGCAACACAAGATCAGCATTGCTCCCGGACGCATGTTTACACTGCACGACCAGTACAGAAACTGTATGCGTTTGAGTTTCGGTCAGCAATGGAGTCCCTTTATCGAAGAACGCTTGCAGGTTTTAGGAAACATTATCAAAGAATCATTCTGATTGGCGGATATACTCCTTTACCACCTCTCCGAGAGTCTTCAGCCCTTTCTCTATTTTTTCTTCAGGCATATTAGAGTAGTTTATTCTAAGCGTATTTTCCTTGTTGCCATTCGGATAAAAAGAACCTCCCGGAACAAAAGCAATCTTTTTCTCCAGACTTCTGACTAAAACTTCGCGTGCTGAAATCCCCACAGGAAGTTCTATCCAGGTAAATAGTCCGCCTTCGGGACGAGTAAACTTTATTGTATCCGGAAAATAACGTTCTATACTTTCAATTGCAACATTCCTGCGCTTTCTATATACTTCGACTATTTTTGCAATATGTTTATCAATATCATATCGCTTCAGATATTCGGCAATGGTCATCTGGGCAATAGTGTTGCATTGTAAATCCGTACCTTGCTTGACTAATACATATTTGCAGATAATATCTTTATCCCCCGCAATCCAGCCAATCCGGAAGCCGGGACAGAATATTTTCGAAAAACTGCCTGTACACAAGATATTTCCAGCCTCATCAAAAGACTTTATAGAGGGCAAAGGTTCTCCCTCAAACCTTAACTCGCCATACGGATTATCCTCAATAACTGCAACACTGTATTTGGCAGATAATTCAGCTAATTTCCTGCGTCTTTCCAGACTCCACGTTTTTCCTGTAGGATTCTGAAAGGTAGGTATCGCATATATCAGTTTTATATGCGGAGTGTTACTCAAAACATCTTCCAAAACGTCCATCATCATCCCTTCCTCATCCGTGGGAATTTCAATGAAGCTACACCCATACGCTTTGAATGCGCTAATCGCAGCCAAATAGGTCGGGCTTTCACAAAGCACGACATCTCCTTCGTCCAAAAAGACTTTTCCGGATAAGTCTAATCCTTGTTGCGAACCATGAGTTATCAAAATATTGTCTTTATCGAAAGCAGTGCCCAAACGCCTGTTCATCCGGTTGGCAATCCATTCCCGCAAAGGAGCATAACCTTCCGTTGTGGTATATTGAAGTGCTTTTGTACCTGCTTCTTTCAATACAATCTGATTGATCTCATTGATTTCATCTATTGGGAAAAGTTCCGGAGCAGGCAGACCACCAGCAAACGAAATCACATCTTCCTGTTCAGTCACTTTTAATATCTCTCTTATTTCCGAAGCCTTTATATAAGACATTCTTTTAGCAAAATTCAACTTCATAACCTTTAAGTATATTAGGAGATTAAAACAACACTGCAAAGTAAAGCAAAAAAGAAAGACGAGAACAGATACACTTTTTTATATATTGACAGGTACAGATGAGGGAGTTTTCAAAGGATAGCTATATGAAGTTAATCTCCCATATTACTTATTTCGTCATGAGGAATCAGGGCGTTCGTCGAATAATCCTATACAGAACCCTGTTTAAACTTACCTTTGCACAGAAAACAAAAGTAATCGATAGTAACTATGGAAGAGCAAATACTAATTTTTCGCACCTCGGTAAAGAATGTACGGGATATCAAACATATCGCAGCGCTTTTCACTCTATGTCCCCAAATCTACAAATGGAATGTAGATATGGAGGACTGGGAAAAAGTGTTGAGAATAGAATGTCAGGGAATCACCCCGACTGAAATATCAAAGGCATTACGCGCCATCAACATTTATGCGCAGGAACTGGAATGAAGCAGAGAGAAAGCCATAAACTAATAACGAGGTAAATCCTTTACTTCTTCATAATATCTTTCTATTCCAATCTCTTGCATCCGTCTGTTGATGGCTACAAATCTCTTATATAAATGTTCATCAAAGCCAGTATTCTCACAAGGGAAATGGCTACACTGGAAGCAATAATCCACTTGCTTCTCTTCACTGCATATACGAACATTACAGGTTTTGAACAACTTGCATTTTTCTTTTCTGCACCCCTGACAAGTCGCCATAGATAAATGATTCAAAAACTCTTTAAAATCGGGATATTTTGCAAATACAGGCTCATCAAGCATCTCTACAAAACGTTGTGCATAGACATCAAAATTGCCTAATACCTTCTTGAGTTCACCGCTGTGATAAGAAATATCTCCATTGGCAAAAGCAAAGCACTTTCCGCAATGCAGTCCACAAGGGGCAATCCGCCCCTTAATAAATTCACCATCCACCTTTTTCATTTTCACTCTTCAATCATTAATTCCATCTGTATGTCTCCTCTTTCATAAGTCGTGTGATATTCGGGAAGTTCCTTGAAGCCCAACTTATGATAAATATGGATAGCCGATTTCAAACGGGTATTGCTCTCTATAAAGATTCTTTTACCACCAAGCTCCTTCGCCTTATTTACAACAGCTTCACAAAGTAGTACTCCGATACCTTTTCCTTGAACCTTGGGACTAACAGCCAACTTGGCTAACTCATAATCATACAACGGATGATCCATCTTGCACAAAGCACATACACCGACAGGTTCATCTTTATAAAGAGCCACTAAGATAGCTCCTCCCTTATCCAGAATATATTCCTGTGGATGGTCTAAAGCCTTGTAATCGGCCTCTTCCATCCGAAAGTAAGCAGTTATCCACTCTTCGTTAAGGGTCCGGAAGGCAGATTGATAGCAAGGTTCATAAGGAACTATTTTGATGTCCTTACTCTCTCGTTCCTTTTTCGCTTCCTTCACCCGCTCCAACAGGGATTTATCCAACAAAAGATTCTCCCATTCTTCGATAGCTTTCCAAAGATCGTTCCGGGTTTGCTGCGTGATTTGCTCAATAGCTGCCGTAACATCTATGCACTGTTCCGAAAAAGAGTCGGACATCCTTTTTCCTTTGGCAGATAACATGACCATGTTTCTTCTCCCGTCGGATTTATCCTTTGTCTCCTTCACTAATCCTTTAGCTACCATTTCTTTAATAATATTACTCACGGAAGGATGAGAATGACCAATCTCTTTGGCTATGGACGTAATGGTTTTTGCCTCCCCACGTGATAATACAAAAAATACTGGAAACCATTTCGGTTTGAGGTCTATTCCAAACATTTTATAGATGGCGGCCGCATCTACTGTTATTTTATCGGTCAACATGCGTAATCTGCTACCGATGGCTAATTTGCCTGTCTGATTAAAAAAGTCCATGTTTTTATTAGTTGCGTTATTAAATACGTAATTGATTACGCAAATATAAAAGCTTTTTATAATATGAACAAATATTTTCCACAGAAATATGTAATCAGTTACGCAATCAGTTTCATTTATGGTTTAATAACAGGAAAATCAGTTCACCTGCAGAGTGCTCCCCTGGATTTTTCCCAAAATTTTAGGGAACTGCCAGAAGAACAACAAAGTACAACAAATTGCCGCTGTCGCATCGGATATTGCTTCAGCCGCATATACACCGGCTACTCCCATAAAGTGTGGCAATATCAATGCCAATGGGATCAGCAGAATTGCTTTGCGCAGCAAGGCTATGAAAATAGAAATTTTTGCTTGTCCCAAGGCTACAAACATATTTTGGCAGGCTCGTTGCAATCCGAAAATAGTCATACCACCCAAGAAAACAGGCATTGTCCAGCGGACTGTTTCTATCAGTCTTTCATCACTCGTAAAGGCGGAAGCTACTGTTGAGGGGAATAGAATCATAAACAACATCAGCAGTAAGTTGAATGAGAACATGGTTATCAATGCGACACGGAAACAGTCTTTGACACGTTGTTTATCGCCGTGCCCATAATTATAACTCACAATAGGCACAAACCCTTGCGCAAATCCGGTTAATGGGACACTTGCGAATTGCATCGCACTTTGCAGAATGGTCAATGCGCTGACATAAATATCTCCAAAATCTTTCAGGCTGCTGTTCAGAACAAAGCCAACCAGGCTTTCGGTACTTGCCATAATAAACGGTGATACGCCCAAAGCAAATATAGAAAGTATTATTTTCCGGTTCAACGCCATATAACGTTTTTCCAAAGGGAGAGAGGCGTGTCGGGAGAAAAGGAAAGTTAAAACCCACACTGCACTACATGCCTGTGAAAGCACTGTAGCCAGAGCTGCACCTTTTACTCCCATATCGAGCCAAAAAATGAAAATCGGGTCGAGGACGATATTCAACAGTGCTCCTATTAATACCGAGTACATAGCGATAGCAGGACGCCCTTGTGCATTGATAAAAGAATTTAATCCTGTGGATATTTCTACGAAGATAGTTCCTAATAAATAGATAGAAAGATAGTCGACTGCATACTCCAATGTATTTTCTGAAGCTCCTGTAAAAAGTAGAATCGGCTCCATAAAGGTATATGCGATGAGAGAAGTAAACAAGGTGAATAGTATCAGCAGGATAAAACCATTACCCAGAATTTTTCCGGCACGTGAACGATCCCCCTGTCCGAGTGCGATAGCCGCTAACGGCGCACCACCACCTCCTACTATCGCTGAAAAAGAAGAAATCAGTATAACAAGAGAAGTCGTTACTCCTACACCCGCCAATGCATCCGTACCAATCCCAGGGATATGACCAATATAAATACGGTCGACCATGCTATAAAGCAAATTAACAAATTGCGCTGCCACAGCCGGAAGTGCCATCTTAAAAACAAGCGGTAACATGCGCTCTGTCCCCAGTCGTTCTTCATATTTATTTATCATCCCAAACTTCTTTTTCTAAAATCAGTTGCAAAGTTATAAGAAAAACAGGCTTCCGATTTAAAGCCATTGGATAAAATAAATATAATACATCAGTTATCTCCGTGTAAGAAATCCATAGATATACTGATTGATAAGGTTGTGTTGTTCTTCCGTTCCATTCTCTCCCATATTGCTATGTGTTACTCCATCTAATTTTACAACCTTCATCCGGAATTGTTCCTGCTCCTTTTCAGTAGGTAACACTCCAGAGTCTGCATCATAATCGCATCCTCTTAGTGTATAGAGTCGAGGTTTCTGTGTTCTGGGCATTATCATTCTGCGATGATCCATAGATATAGCTTTACTTATCAACTGCGGATATCGGGTAGCAAATAACATGGTCATATCTCCACCATTGGAATGTCCTATCAATATAAGGTCATTCCAATTTAATTGTGGCTTCAATTTCTTAAATTCCTGAATAGTAAAAAGAATATTTGCCACTCCCCTTTCCCAATTTGGCATGCGTGTTTCCATGAAATTACCTTCCATGGCCAAAAGAGGATCATCTGCCAATTCATGTTGTATGCTTATCACGTAAAAGCCTTTCTGGGAAAGGAATCGTGTTAGATAGGCATAAGTCTGATTGGACTTATTATTTTTATTTCCATCGTAGCCGTGGCTAAATATAATGACTTTTGTTTTCGAATTCACTTTGTGCGGCTGATAGACGGCTAGCGGTATCACTCTGTTTCTTGAAGCATCAAAAAGGCAAGTCAAAAACTCTATTTGTGAGAAACAAGAGAGTGCTGATAATAAAAGAACAAATACAATAATTAGTTTCTTCATGTCTATGATGTGATATTTATTATTCTATAAATCTAAGAGCAACTGAATTATAACAATGAATGCATAATGTAAGGAAGGGATTATAAAATGATTTTCTCATAAAGTTTGAACCACTCTAAACCGTAATGACCCAATCCTAAATCTACGGTATCAATGTATTCGAACCCACACTTTTCGTACAATGAAATAGCCGGAAGATTTTTCTCGTAAACATCTAACCGCACAGACTTTATCCCCGAACTTTGAGCCAATTCCAATGAATAATCCATTAATGCATGCCCTACTCCTATTTTCAAAAAAGAAGGATGTACAACAAAAGTATGTATCACAAAGATATTACTATAGTCCAGTTCTATTTTCCATTTGACATTCTCATAAGCCTTTTCCGGTTGATGATTTAAAATGACTGAACCGACAATTCTTCCATCATATCTTGCTACGTAAAGCGTTTCATCATTTACACCGGCAACCGCATCTTCCCGAACAGGATAAACATCTTTTATCCACCCGGGATAATTAGTCGTAACAGCCAGATAATCATTCAGTTCATCATACAGCTTTTCCAGTTCATCTATATCAGCAGAAGTTCCGGGCTCTATTATAAATTTCATATATACACACTGTTTATCTTTTTATCAGTTCTTCAATCTTTCCACCTGTAATATAAGGTATACATTCGGATATCTTCTCAATACTCCAATCCCACCATTGCAATTTCTGCAATTGGACAATCGTATTCTCATCAAAACGCTTCCGGATTTCTTTGGCTGGTGTCCCACCTACTATCGTATAAGGAGGAACATCTTTAGTAACCACTGCCCGCGACGCAATGACCGCTCCATCTCCGATATGAACTCCCGCCATGATAACAGCTTCATATCCAATCCAGACATCATTACCTATTACTATATCCCCTTTATTATCCCAGGCAGAGGTTACATCTCCTTTATCTAAATTCCATTCCTCAAAAAAGATAGGAAACGTATAATTGGATAAAGAACCCAATGTGTGGTTTGCGCTGTTAAAAAGAAATTTGGCTCCACAAGCAATGGAACAGAATTTGCCAATTATCAATCGGTCTTTATTAATCGGATAATGATATAATACATTGTTCTTCTCAAAAAGAACAGGATCATTTACAAAGTCATTATATATTGTATAATCACCTACCATAATGGCAGGATTCTTAATCACTGTATTCAGATAAACAGTCTGGAAATCATTGGTGCGAGGATATGTTTTTGAATTCATTGTGTCAGCAGAAGAGGATTTATATTACATAGCAAATATACAAGATAAATTTCAGACTATCACACAACGAACTAAATATGTATCCCATATTGATGCTTCACTTCAGCCATCACAAACGTGCTTTCCAGTGATCCCAAGCTATCAATCGTCCCCAACACATTCAGAATAAACTCCTGATAGTATTTCATATTGGGAGCATGAATCTTCAACAGGTAATCATAACTTCCTGATATGTTATAACATTCGGTTACTTCAGGAATATCCTGTATGATCCGTGTAAACTCGGCTGCTATATCCCTGTTCAGACGTCTAAGCTTCACACTGCAGAATACGACAAATCCCTGATTCAGCTTTTCCGCATCCAACACGGCAATATACTTCTTTATATATCCTCCACTCTCCAACCGTTTAAGACGTTCAAAAACAGGAGTTGAAGAAAGGCTCACCCGTGCAGCCAGCTCTTTAGTTGTCAATCGGGCGTTTTCTTGCAAAGTACGGAGTATTTGCAAATCGACTCTATCCAGTTTATCAAAAGTATCCATAAGAAAAATATTCTTCTAAAAGGTGATTTTTAGGAATAACGCAGATACATTATTCCATATAACGGCACAAAAATAGCATTATTTTCTATATTTAAGCCATATATTGTTCGATATATCTACATCCCATAACTTTGCAAGAAAATAAAGAAAGAATATAAAACTTAAAAAACATACGATTATGGCAACAAAGAATTTACATTTCGAGACTTTACAAGTTCATGTAGGACAAGAACAAGCAGATCCGGCAACAGATGCCCGTGCAGTACCTATTTATCAGACTACCTCTTATGTATTTCACAATTCCGCTCACGCAGCCGCACGTTTCGGCCTGCAGGACCCGGGAAACATCTACGGCCGCCTGACCAACTCCACTCAAGGAGTTTTTGAACAACGCGTAGCCGCTCTTGAAGGAGGAGTAGCAGGGCTGGCAGTTGCTTCGGGTGCCGCTGCTATCACTTATGCTTTCGAAAACATCACTCGCGCAGGCGACCATATTGTAGCAGCCAAAACTATTTATGGAGGAAGTTATAACTTACTGGCTCATACCTTACCCAGCTATGGTATCACAACAACATTCGTTGATCCAAGTGATTTATCGAACTTTGAAAAAGCCATTCAGGAAAATACGAAAGCCGTATTTATCGAGACGCTGGGAAATCCGAACTCAAATATCATTGATATAGAGGCAGTAGCTGAAATAGCTCACCGCCACAAAATTCCTTTGATTATTGATAACACGTTCGGTACTCCGTATCTAATCCGCCCCATCGAACACGGAGCAGATATCGTAGTACATTCTGCAACAAAATTCATTGGCGGACACGGTTCCTCATTAGGAGGAGTCATTGTAGATTCGGGCAAATTCGACTGGGTAGCTTCCGGCAAATTTCCACAACTAACCGAACCTGATCCATGCTATCATGGCGTACGCTTCGTTGATGCAGCCGGTCCGGCTGCCTATGCCATCCGTATCCGGGCTATTCTGCTGCGCGACACAGGTGCCACCATCAGTCCATTCAACGCTTTTATCCTGTTGCAAGGCTTGGAAACTCTTTCCTTGCGCGTAGAACGCCATGTAGAAAATGCATTGAAGGTAGTGAATTTCTTAAACAATCACCCGAAAGTGAAGAAAGTGAACCATCCATCATTATCCAATCATCCTGACCATACACTGTATCAACGTTACTTCCCGAATGGTGCCGGTTCCATTTTTACTTTCGAGGTAAAAGGCGGACAAGAGGAAGCACACCGCTTCATCGACAGCCTGGAGATTTTCTCCCTGCTTGCCAATGTTGCCGATGTGAAATCATTGGTGATCCACCCGGCAAGCACTACCCATTCACAGCTCAATGCACAGGAACTCGCCGAACAGGAGATTTATCCGGGCACCGTACGTTTATCAATTGGAACGGAACATATTGATGACCTGATTGCGGATTTGGATCAGGCGCTTGCCAAAATCTAACATTCAATCATTGAACTTTCCATGACTGCAAGATGTTATACCTATATAACATTAAAAACATTGCAGTCATGGAAAAATATTTAATACACAGCAACGAACTGCATTTGATAGACGCAGAGAAAATCCATCAAGCCGTAGAAAAGATGGTGGAATCACTCGATTTAGCCGCAGGATCAACCACTAACTTCGATCTCTATCAGGTTGTGGAAAACTACTTTAAAGATCTCGAGAAAAGGAGAAAAATTAATCATGTACTGGGAATCAAAGAAGATAGATATGAACTAGCCGAAGATTTCGGTATAAAATAAAAAAGAGATTTATTCAATCACACCAGACAAGTTTTCCCAAAAATAAGGGAGTTGCACGTTAAGTACAACTCCCTTATTTTTTGAATTATCAGAGTATAACAATCAATTTCCCTGATGCACAGTAAGCTGTGGGAAAGGAAAGTTGATACCTTTTTCATTGAAGGTTTCGTAAATTGCTTTATTGGTATCGAAATAAACACCCCAATAATCTCCGCTATTTACCCATACACGTACCACCACATTCACACTGCTGGCATCCAGCGCATGAAGAGCTATAAACGGAGCAGGTTCATTCAAGATACGTTTATCGGCAGCCAGAATATCACGAACAATTTGCTGAACCTTATTGAAATCTTCTCCATAATCTATACCAATAATCCATTCTACACGGCGGGTTTCCTGATGACTGTAGTTGGTCACTACTCCACTGCTCAATGAACCATTTGGAATATAAATCAATTTGTTGTCCGAAGTAGTAAGGATGGTATGAAATATCTGGATTTCTTTTACTGTACCGGCTGAACCTTGCTGTGTTTCTATCCAGTCACCTACCTTATAAGGTTTGAACAAAAGAATAACCAGTCCCCCGGCAAAATTCTGCAAATTGCCGGACAAAGCCATACCGACAGCCACACCGGCAGAAGCCAATAAAGCCGCAAACGAAGTTGTTTCAACTCCCAAGGCGCCGACAACAGAAATAATTAAAAGGATTGTCAACAGAATATTTACCAGACTTCTGACGAAAGTTTTGATACTTACATCCACCTTTCGTTTATCCAACAGGCGTCTTATAAACTTGTTGAGCAACGAGATAAGGAAACGTCCGACAATAAAGACGATGACCGCAATCAGTATACGTTCTCCGGCACGAATACCGAAGTCTATCAGTTGTTGAGTAATCAGCGAAAGTTTATCCAATCCGTCGGCATTGGCAATCGCTTCTTCCATTAATTTATCTGCGGCCACTTGCACAGAATCCGCAGCTTGTGTTGCTTGCAATAATAGTAGCATAATTAAAATATATATTAAGTGAATAAATTGCTGTTTTGCTATTTCAACAATCTACAAAGTTATATTGTTTTTAGCGAATCTAAAAGTTTTTTTTGCTTTCCTCCTGCAAAAGCTGTATTTTTGTAACCGATTCACTGGTAGGGGTGCCTTAACATGACGGGCTGAGAACATACCCATAGAATCTGATCCGGGTAATGCCGGCGTAGAGAACTAATTAGTAAGCAAAAATGAAAAGAATTGTATGGATGGCCGTCGCCTTATTGGGCGCAGGCATCACTGTTCATGCACAGACGAGTGCAAAGGACAGTATGAGAGTAGTAAACCTGCAAGAGGTGCAGGTAGTATCCACACGTGCCACAGCCAAAACTCCCGTGGCATTCACCAATATAGGTAAAGCAGAACTCAAAAAGGTAAACTTCGGACAGGATATCCCCTATCTGCTAAGTATGACTCCTTCCACATTGACCACATCGGATGCAGGAGCCGGTATCGGTTATACGACACTTCGCGTACGTGGAACCGATGGCACACGAATCAACATCACAGTAAACGGCATACCGATGAACGATGCCGAAAGCCATAACCTGTTCTGGGTGAATATGCCCGACTTTTCTTCTTCCGTAAAAGATATGCAGGTGCAGCGCGGAGCAGGTACATCGACGAACGGAGCAGGTGCTTTTGGAGCCAGTGTCAATATGCAAACCGAAGGTGCATCTATGAAACCATACGCCGAATTCAATGGTTCATACGGTTCGTTCAACACGCACAAGGAAACAGTGAAAGTGGGAACCGGCTTACTCAATAACCACTGGACGTTTGATGCCCGCCTTTCCAATATCGGTACGGACGGATACATAGACCGTGCTTCGGTGGACTTGAACTCTTACTACCTGCAAGGAGGTTATTTTGCAGAAAACACCTCTGTGAAACTGATTGCATTTGCCGGAAAAGAAAAGACATATCATGCTTGGGGATACGCAACAAAAGAGCAAATGGAAGAATTTGGCAGACGCTACAATCCTTGCGGGGAAATGTACACCGACGCCAACGGCAAAAAACATTATTACGACGACCAAACGGATAATTACCTGCAAAAGAATTATCAACTTCTCTTCAATCATACTTTCTCTACGGCTTGGAACCTAAACGTTGCCTTACATTATACCAAAGGTGACGGTTATTACGAAGAGTACAAAGACGGCAGATACCTGATAGAATATGGGTTAAAGCCATTTACAATAGATGGAACCGAAATAGCTAAAAGCGATTTAGTCCGTCAAAAGAAGATGGATAATAAATTCGGCGGCGGTGTTTTTTCTCTCAATTACACAGCCAACAGGCTAAGTGCATCCCTGGGCGGCGGATTAAATCAATACCGGGGCAATAACTTCGGAAGAGTTCCCTGGGTGAAAAACTACGTAGGTTCTCTATCTCCCGACCATGAATATTACCGCAACAAATCCAAGAAGACCGATGGAAATATTTATCTGAAAGCAAACTACGATCTTACCAGAGGACTAAGTGCTTATGCCGATCTCCAGTATCGCCACATCAACTATACCATCGACGGAAACAATGATAAATATGACTGGAGCAAGAATGCCCTGCGTCCACTGGCAGTAGATAAAAAGTTCGATTTCTTTAATCCGAAAGTAGGATTAAACTGGAACATCACTTCCAACCATCGTGTCTATGCCTCTTTCTCGGTTGCTCAAAAAGAGCCGACAAGAAACAATTATACGGATGGTGATCCGGACTCGTACCCCAAAGCAGAAAAGCTGCTCGACTATGAAGCAGGATATACCTTCGCCAACCAATGGCTGACAGCAGGTGCAAACTTCTACTACATGGACTATACCGACCAACTGGTTCTGACCGGAGCCTTAAACGATATAGGTGAAGCACTGACCGAAAACGTACCGGACAGTTATCGCATGGGAATCGAAATCATGCTGGGAATCAAACCGTGCAAATGGTTTCAATGGGATATCAACGCTACATGGAGCAAAAACCGTATTCAGGATTTCGTAGAGAGCCTACCGGGCTACCACTATAATAACGACGGTAGCTCTACTTCTCTCCCAACTATTCAGATAAAGCATAAAGACACTCACATTGCTTTCTCACCGGACTTCTTACTCAACAATCGTTTCTCATTCAATTATAAGGGATTCGAAGCTGCCCTGCAATCACAGTTCGTAAGCAAACAGTATATGACAAACGCAGAAGTTGAAGAACTGACTCTTGATAAGTATTTTGTCAGCAACCTCAATCTGGCGTACAGCTTCCGTCCCAAGAAAGTACTGAAAGAAGTCACCGTAGGATTTACTGTATACAATTTGTTTAATGAAAAATATGAAAACAACGGCTGGGCATCAAGTGACTACACCGATACACTGGAAAATCGGGGAAACTATGCCGGATATGCTGCACAAGCAGGAACAAACGTTATGGGACATGTTTCTTTCCGCTTTTAATCACACAGAGTTATGGAATTGAATTTTCTGGAAATATTCGGTACGATTGTCGGGCTGGTCTACCTTTGGTTAGAGTACCGGGCAAGTATCTACCTTTGGATAGCGGGTATTGTGATGCCTGCCATCTACATCTTCGTATATTACAAAGCCGGATTGTATGCTGACTTTGGCATCAATATCTACTACTTGATAGCTGCCATCTACGGCTGGTTCTTCTGGATATGGGGACACAGAAAAAAGAAAGGCCAATTGACGACAGCAGATGCTTCAATCGGTGCCCCCCCTAAAGGTCTTCCTATCGTACATACTCCGGGAAAATGTTACTTGCCTCTTTTTCTGGTATTCGTCGTTTCTTTCCTCGGCATTGCATGGATACTGATAGCATATACGGATAGCAATGTTCCCTGGCTGGACAGTTTTACTACCGCATTAAGTATTGTCGGCATGTGGATGCTGGCACGCAAATACATCGAACAATGGTTTGCTTGGATTCTTGTGGATATTGTCTGCTGCGGACTTTATATCTACAAAGACCTTTATTTTACTTCCGCTTTGTACGGACTTTACTCCATTATAGCTATCTTTGGCTACTTTAAGTGGAAAAAATTAATGAGCATACAATGAAATACGAACACTATACTCCCGAAGCCGTGATACTTGCCAATGGCGAATATCCCAGCCATCCTCTTCCCCTGCAAATGCTGGAAAATGCAGAATTTGTAGTTTGTTGTGACGGGGCAGCCAATGAATATATCCTGCGTGGGCATACTCCTGATGCAATTATTGGTGACGGGGATTCTCTTTCACCGGAATATAAAGAACTATTCTCCCTTATTGTACATCAGATAGCGGACCAAGAAACGAACGACCAAACCAAAGCCGTTCATTTCCTGCAAAAGAAAGGATTCCGGAGAATTGCCATCGTCGGAGCCACCGGCAAACGGGAAGATCATACGTTAGGAAACATCAGTCTGCTGATCGACTACATGAAAGATGGTATCGAGGTACGTACCATTACTGAATATGGTATGTTTATTCCCGCCAAAGACACGCAAACTTTCGCCTCTCATCCGGGGCAGCAAGTTTCTATTTTCAATTTCGGAGCGAAAGGATTGCAAGGAGAAGGATTAGTTTATCCTCTTAGTGATTTTACTAATTGGTGGCAAGGAACGCTTAATGAAGCAACAGCTAATGAATTTACCGTTCATTGTACAGGAGAATATTTAGTATTCCTAGCTTCTATATAAACTATATTGCAATTACTCGGTTTATGCCACCCTATTGTCACAACTGTGCCACCTTGTTGGCACGACCGTGACACTTCGATGGCACAACCGTGCCAACAAGGTGGCACAAATTTATTCATAGGAAGAAGAGGATTAAAGCGTCAACAAGTACTTCTTGAAGTCCGCAAACTCTTTTGTCATTTGAAGACTCTTTTTCTCGCCTTTCATAAATTCCTGCAATTTGGCAGGGATTTCTACCGCTTCTCCAATAATGCTTTCCACTGTTTCGAGGAACTTGGCAGGATGAGCCGTTTCAAGGAATACACCTGTTTCTCCCTCTTTCAAGCCTTCTACCAACGCACGATATCCACAAGCACCATGAGGATCAAGGAGATAATGATGTTCTTTCCAGGTTTCCTTCACCGTTTCGCGGATTTGCTCATCGGTATAAGTTGTTCCTGAAATCTCGGCAGAGATATCAGCATGTGAACCGCTATATAAATCAAGTACACGAGCAAAGTTACTCGGATCGCCTACGTCCATAGCATTAGCAATCGTTGCGACAGACGGACGGGGATTATATTTACCTGTCTGCAGATATTGATAGAAAATATCGTTGCGGTTATTGGCAGCAATGAAACGCTTCACGGGTAAACCCATCTTCTTACCAAACAATCCGGCAGTGATATTTCCGAAGTTTCCACTAGGTACACAGATTACAGCATTATCAGCTTTTCCGGCACGTTTCAATTGTGCATAAGCATAGAAATAATAGAATGCCTGCGGCAGGAAACGGGCTACATTGATGGAGTTGGCAGAAGTCAACGAAAGGTGTTCATTCAATTCTTTATCCATGAAAGCAGATTTCACCAATGCCTGACAATCATCAAATGTTCCGTCCACTTCAAGCGCAGTAATATTCTGTCCGAGCGTAGTGAATTGTTTCTCCTGTATTTCGCTCACTTTTCCTTTCGGATAAAGCACATACACATGAATACCTTCCACACCCAGAAAGCCGTTGGCAACAGCACTTCCCGTATCACCGGAAGTAGCTACCAATACATTGACATTCTTTTGTCCTTCTTTCTTAATGAAGTATCCCAAAAGACGCGCCATGAAACGACCGCCTACATCTTTAAATGCTAACGTCGGTCCGTGGAAAAGTTCAAGTGAATAGATGTTATCTGCAACCTTAACCAAAGGTACATCGAAACTTAATGTATCATATACAATCTGTTTCAGCGTATCGGCAGGAATATCCTCACCGAAGAAAGCATCGGCTACGCGATAAGCAATTTCCTGAAAGGATAAACTATCAATCGTATCGTAAAAGTCCTGTGGAAGAGGTTTGATAGACATAGGCATAAACAGCCCTTTGTCGGCAGCAAGCCCTTTTACCACCGCTTCTTGCAGTGAGGCAACAGGTGCTTGTTTATTCGTACTATAATATTTCATAATCTGTGGTGACTTATTTCATGAATTCTTTTATAAACTCGTCTTCTTTCAGAAGTCCGTAACTACCGTTGCAAGCAGCTATTTCATCATACGTCTGCACTTCGTCCGGCTCGATACCCGGATACCAGATAAGAAACGGAATGGGATCAGATGTATGGGTACGAAGCTCACAGGGAGTAGGATGATCGGGCAATACAGCAATGGCTACCGGTTCGTCCCAATCTTTCACTGCTTCATAAATAGGGCCTACGGCACGTTTATCAAGATTCTCGATAGTGAGAAGTTTCAAGTCGATGTCTCCCTCGTGTCCGGCCTCATCACTGGCTTCGATATGCAGATAAACAAAATCATCCGTCTTCAATGCTTCCAAGGCAGCGGCCACTTTGTTTTCGTAGTTCGTATTATAAAGTCCGGTTGCTCCCTCTACTGCGATGCGACGTAAATCAGCATAGTAACCGATTCCGTTTATCAGATCGACAGCCGAGATGACGGCTCCTTTCTTTACCTGTGGGAAAGTCTCGGAGAAAGTAGGCATCTGCGGACGGTAACCGGGGCTCCAAGGCCAAATACTGTTCGCAGGATCTTTACCTTCTGCCATACGTTTCAGATTTAATGGATGATCTTTCAGCAATTCCTGTGATTTCAGAATCAGGTCGTTAATCAGATCTGCCGTTTCTTGCGCTTCCGGAACCAATGGTTTCACCATCAATGGACGGAAAGGTTTCAAAGGTACATCATGCGGAGGTGTACAATCCAGTTCTTTATTACCTCCCTTGATAACCAATAGATGGCGGTACTGAACTCCTGTATGAAAGCGTACGCGGTCATTGCCCAGTTTTTCTTGCAAATATTGAATCAATACATCTGCTTCTTCTGTAGATATATGTCCGGAGGAGTGATTCTTCAGAATTTCTCCTTCCACACAAATCAAATTACAGCGCATTGCCATCTCACCCGGTTTCAGATCCACACCAATACTGGCAGCTTCCAGCGGTCCGCGACCTTCATATACCTTTGGCAAATTATATCCCAACACGGACATATTGGCAACTTCACTACCCGGATGGAAACCTTCCGCCACAGTAATCAGGCGGCCGTTACGTCCCATGCGAGCTAGCTTATCCATATAAGGCGTCTTTGCATATTGCAGGAGCGTCTTGTCCCCTAATGACTTCACTGGCCAATCGGCCATTCCGTCTCCCAATATGATAATATGCTTCATAAATTGAAAATTGAGAATTGAGAATTAAAAAATGAAAGAAAGCCTTAGATCCGTTTCCGAATGGTATTTCTCAATTTTTAATTCTCAATTTTTAATTTATTAAACGTTTGCGATACTCATGATGTCGGCAAATACTCCGGCAGCCGTTACGCCGGCACCGGCACCGTATCCTTGAATCATCATCGGATATTCTTTATAGCGTTCCGTAGTGAGCAGGATAATGTTGTTGCTGCCTTCCAAGCCGTAGAACGGATGGTTGGAGCCAACTTCCTGCAGGCCGACGGAGGCTTTTCCATTCTCCAGTTTGGCGACGAAACGCCAGTGTTTGTTTTCTTTTTCCAATACCTGGCGACGGGCTTCAAAGTCTGCGTCGAGACTTGGAACACGTTTCCAGAAATCTTCCAGAGAGCCTTCGAAGAAGTCATTCGGAACAAAGAGGTTCTTTTCAACATCTTCCTGTTCCAGACGGTATCCGGCTTCACGTGCCAGAATCACCAGTTTACGGATCACATCTTTTCCACTCAAGTCAATACGTGGGTCCGGTTCAGAGTAACGTTCTTCCTGTGCCATTTTGATGGTACGGCTGAAAGGAATATCGGCACTGATTTTATTAAATATATAGTTCAGTGTACCGGAAAGCACCGCTTCAATCTTCAGAATCTTGTCACCGCTATGAATCAGGTCATTAATTGTATTGATGATCGGAAGACCTGCACCTACGTTTGTTTCGAACAGATACTTCACACCACGTTGGCGGGCAATCGTTTTCAGTTCACGGTAGTTTTCATAAGCGGAAGAAGCCGCGATCTTATTGGCTGCTACCACAGAGATATTGTGTTGCAGGAAATCTTTGTAAAGCGATGCGATGTCAGCGCTGGCCGTACAGTCTACAAATACGGAATTAAAGATATTCATTCCGATAATCTCGTCGCGGATGGTTTGCAGGCTGCTGTCCTTGCCCTTCTCCAACAGTTCTTCACGGAAGTTGGCGAGGTCGAAACCTTCACGGCTGAACATTGCCTTGGCTGCATCAATGATGCCTACTACATGGAGTTTCAGTCCGTTTTCCATCATCAGCTTCTGTTGCTGGCAACGAATCTGTTCTACCAAGCTGCCCCCTACCGTACCGACACCACAGATAAAGAGGTTCAATACCTGATATTCGGAGAGGAAGAAAGAGTCGTGGATTACGTTCAATGATTTACGCAAGGATTTGGAATCGACAACAAAAGAGATATTGGTTTCCGAAGCTCCTTGTGCGCAAGCGATAACGTTGATACCATTACGTCCCAGTGTACCGAAAAGTTTACCTGCGATACCCGGTGTATGTTTCATATTCTCACCTACGATAGCCACTGTTGCCAGATTTCTTTCCGCCAGAATCGGAGAAATCTCACCCATCTCTATCTCTTTCGCGAATTCTTCGTTCAGCACTTCACAAGCCAGGTCGGCATCGGCATTACGCACACCGATAGAAGTACTGTTTTCCGATGAAGCCTGTGACACAAGGAACACGCTGATTCCATTCTTTGCCAATGCTTTAAAGATGCGGTAGTTTACACCGATCACACCTACCATACCGAGGCCCTGAACAGTAATCAGACTTGTGTCATTGATGGAGGAAATACCTTTGATAGCCTTGCTCTGCGGGTTGGAAACTTCTTGTTTGATAACCGTTCCCACTCCATCCGGGTTGAATGTATTCTTTATTATAATAGGAATATTCTTGTGACATACGGGATAGATAGTCGGCGGATAAACCACCTTTGCGCCGAAATTACAAAGTTCGGTCGCTTCTACGTAACTCAATTCCGTAATCGTATAAGCAGTCGAAATGACACGCGGATCAGCCGTCATAAATCCGTCTACGTCCGTCCAGATTTCCAGACTTGCCGCATCCAATGCCGCAGCGATAATAGCAGCCGTATAGTCTGAGCCACCGCGTCCGAGGTTCGTTACATCCCCTATTGTTTTATCCGAAGAGATGAATCCCGGCACCAGTGCTACTTTAGGAATAGACTGGAAAGCCTCTTTCACCAGTTTATTAGTCAATTCTGTATCCAGCGTGTGCTTGCTATGCTTTCTTTCCGTCTTGATAAAAGTGCGCGAATCGAACCATTTTGCTCCCTCAATCAGTGCGGTGACGATGATCGATGAAAGGCGTTCACCATAGCTGACGATTGTATCCGAAGTCTTCGGGGAAAGGTCTTTAATCAGGTAAATTCCCTGAAAGATATCCTTCAATTCGTTCAGCAGCTCGCCAATCTGACGTTGCAACGATACTTGCTTTTCTCCGGCAGGAATCACCTCCTTAATCATCTCCACATGACGGTAAACGATTTCGCGGAACTCACCCTCATAGGCTGAATCTCCCACTGCCGCCATCTTCGATGTATTTATCAATTTGTCAGTGATGCCTCCCAATGCGGAAACAACTACAATTACCGGCTCATTTGCCGACTCTACAATTCTCTTTACGCTTAAAATGCTGTTCACGGAACCTACGGATGTTCCGCCGAATTTCATTACTTTCATGAAGATACTTATTTAAATGCAATGTCCTGCAGTTTGCTTTTTACAGAACGATTGGTTGTTTACGAATAAAATTGAATTTGAATTTTGCCTGCTTATACAAGCGTGAATCACGTAGATACACAAAAACTATCCATTAACCCCTAAGGGTCATGGTACACATGGATGTGACTGTATGTGGATAGTACTTCATCATAGTCCTTGTTTCTACTCTTGTTTTTGATAAGTGTCGCAAAAGTAATAATAAAAACGTTCAATCTATCACTTTTTTCGGTTTTTTTCTGATAAAAAGAATCTTCCGCCTGCGCTTTATCCGGTCATTCGCCTTCACTTTTATGACATTTTGTTACTTATTTATCAAATCTATTATTATATTTGCGAAAACAATCGCACAAAATCAGCTTATGAGCCCATTAAATACTTCCGTATTGTTAATATACACCGGTGGAACAATTGGTATGATTGAGAATGCCGCGACAGGTGCTCTGGAGAACTTTAACTTCGAGCAACTGCAAAAGTATATCCCCGAACTGCAAAAGTTCAATTTTCCAATTGACACCTATCAGTTTGATCCTCCGATGGATTCGTCGGACATGGAACCGGATATGTGGCGGAAGCTGGTACGCATTATTCATGACAACTACAATCGTTACCACGGCTTCGTCATCCTGCACGGAACGGACACGATGGCTTATACCGCATCCGCACTAAGTTTTATGCTGGAAGGACTGGACAAACCCGTCATTCTCACAGGCTCGCAGCTTCCCATCGGCGTACTCCGCACCGACGGAAAGGAAAATCTGATGACCAGTATCGAGATTGCCATTGCACAAAACAAGGAAGGAAGGGCACTGGTGCCCGAAGTATGCATCTTCTTTGAAAATCACCTGATGCGGGGAAACCGTACGACAAAGATGAATGCAGAAAACTTCAATGCATTCCGTTCTTTCAATTATCCGGTATTGGCGGAAGCGGGAATCCATATTAAATATAATAATGTGCAAATTCACGGAAATGGTGAAGAGCGGGAATTGAAACCGCACTATTTGCTGGATACCAATGTAGTGGTACTGAAACTCTTTCCGGGCATCCAGGAAAATGTAATTGCCACCATTCTGGGGATTGAAGGTTTAAAGGCGGTTGTGCTCGAAACATACGGTTCGGGGAATGCTCCCCGAAAGGAATGGTTTATACGCCGGCTCTGTCAGGCCAGTGAACGTGGAATTGTGATTGTCAACGTAACACAATGCAGCGCAGGAATGGTAGAAATGGAACGTTACGAAACAGGATACCAGTTATTGCAGGCAGGCGTTGTCTCCGGATATGACAGTACAACGGAATCGGCAGTCACTAAATTAATGTTCTTACTGGGACATGGATATACCCCGGATGAGGTACGCGACCGGATGAACCGTTCGATAGCAGGAGAGATAACTCTGTAGGCTTCATCTATTTCTATTAGGCAGGGATAACTTATTTCTAATAAATTATCCCTATTTTTGTACCCTACAAGAAGAAAGGAATTTCGATGGCAAAAGAGAAAACCGTATATGTATGCAGTAATTGCGGACAGGATTCACCGAAATGGGTGGGTAAATGTCCGTCGTGTGGAGAATGGAATACGTATGTTGAGGAAATCGTACGGAAAGAACCCACTAACCGCCGTCCGGTGTCGGGCATTGAAACACAGAAGCCCAAGCCACTGGCACTTAGCGATATAGAGGCAGACGATGAGCCACGCATCAATATGCACGATGATGAACTGAATCGTGTATTGGGGGGCGGACTTGTACAGGGTTCTCTTGTCCTGATAGGCGGCGAACCGGGAATCGGTAAATCGACGCTCGTCATGCAGACGGTACTGCACATGCCGGAAAAGAAGATTCTTTATGTATCCGGTGAAGAGAGTGCACGACAGCTGAAACTTCGTGCCGACCGTCTCTCTGACACTTCCAGCGATTGCCTGATCGTTTGCGAGACTTCACTCGAACAGATTTATGTGCATATCAAGAATACAAATCCCGATTTAGTGATTATCGACTCTATACAGACTATTTCCACCGAAAGTATCGAATCGTCTCCCGGAAGTATAGCGCAAGTCAGAGAGTGTTCGGCGTCTATTCTTCGTTTTGCGAAAGAAACGCATACGCCTGTATTGCTGATCGGACATATTAATAAGGAAGGAAGTATTGCAGGACCTAAAGTGCTGGAACATATCGTAGATACTGTTCTTCAATTTGAGGGCGACCAACATTATATGTATCGTATTCTACGCAGTATCAAGAATCGTTTCGGTAGTACGGCAGAATTAGGTATTTATGAAATGCGTCAGGATGGGTTGCGCCAAGTGAGTAATCCTTCCGAACTTTTGCTAAGTCAGGATCATGAAGGGATGAGCGGGGTAGCCATTGCTTCCGCCATTGAGGGGATTCGCCCGTTTTTAATTGAAACACAGGCTTTGGTAAGCTCTGCAGTCTACGGAAATCCGCAACGTTCGGCAACCGGTTTCGATTTGAGAAGAATGAATATGCTGCTGGCTGTTCTCGAAAAGCGGGTGGGATTTAAGTTGGCACAGAAAGATGTGTTCCTGAATATTGCCGGAGGATTGAAAGTGAATGATCCGGCTATCGACCTGCCGGTTATCAGTGCGATCCTTTCTTCCAATATGGATGCAGCCATTGAACCGGAAGTTTGCATGGCGGGAGAAATCGGTCTGTCGGGAGAGATACGTCCTGTGAATCGAATTGAACAGCGTATCGGTGAAGCTGAAAAGTTAGGTTTCAAGCGTTTCTTGCTGCCCAAATATAACTTGCAAGGAATCGATACCCAAAAACTGAAGATAGAATTAGTGCCGGTGAGAAAAGTAGAAGAGGCGTTCAGGGCTTTATTCGGATAAGACACTGATGCATAAATAGCCCGTTTTTCTAATTGGATAATCAAAAACAATATCAATAATAACTAAATGACACAAGAATACCAACTCCGTATACTTCCCGAAATCGCAGCAAACGAACAGAAATTAAAGGAATATCTTTCTAAAGAAAAAGGTCTGAATTTACGTGACATCACCGCTACCCGAATCTTGAAACGGAGTATTGATGCACGCCAGCGGACTATCTTCGTCAATCTGAAGGTGAGGGCATACATCAAGGAAATGCCGCAAAAAGATGAGTACGAACGTACTATATATAATAATGTAGAAGGAAAACCGCAAGTGATTGTCGTTGGTGCAGGCCCCGGCGGCCTATTCGCTGCTTTACGCCTTGTTGAACTCGGATTACGCCCTATCGTCATCGAACGTGGAAAAGACGTGCGCGAACGTAAAAAAGACCTGGCACAAATCAGCAGGGAACACACTGTTGATCCGGAATCGAATTACAGTTTCGGAGAAGGAGGTGCAGGAGCTTATTCGGATGGGAAACTCTATACCCGGAGCAAGAAGAGAGGAAATGTAGATAAGATTCTGAACGTATTTTGCCAGCATGGAGCTTCGACTTCGATATTGGTGGATGCGCATCCGCATATCGGAACAGACAAATTGCCACGTGTCATTGAAAATATGCGGAACACCATTATCGAATGTGGCGGAGAAGTACATTTCCAAACACGAATGGATGCATTGATTATTGAGAACGATGAAGTCAAAGGTATCGAAACAAATACAGGAAAGACCTTTCTCGGACCTGTGATACTGGCAACCGGACATTCGGCAAGAGATGTATATCGTTGGCTGGCTGCCAATAATGTGACAATTGAAGCGAAAGGAATCGCTGTCGGGGTACGTCTGGAACATCCGGCAATGTTGATCGATCAAATACAATACCATAATAAGAATGGACGGGGCAAATACCTGCCCGCTGCTGAATACAGCTTTGTAACACAGGCAGAAGGCAGAGGAGTATATAGTTTCTGTATGTGTCCCGGTGGCTTTATCGTTCCTGCTGCCAGCGGACCGGAACAAGTGGTAGTAAACGGAATGTCTCCTGCCAACCGTGGGTCACGGTGGAGTAATTCGGGAATGGTAGTGGAAATTCAACCGGAAGATTTGGAAAATGAAGAATTAAAAATGAGGAATGAAGAGTTGGCTGCGCAACAAGATGAACAGCTGATGGCACTGAATCCGAATTTGAAAAGTTCACAACTTTCAGAGATTAATTCACAGTTACTATCTGTTCTTCATTTTCAAGAGGAATTGGAACGTCAATGCTGGTTGCAGGGAGGCAGACGACAGACTGCTCCGGCACAACGCATGCTAGATTTTACCCGCAAGAAATTGAGTTACGATCTGCCCGAGTCATCCTATAGTCCGGGATTGATTTCGTCTCCACTTCATTTCTGGATGCCATCATTTATTAGCAAAAGGCTATCTCTTGGTTTCCAACAATTCGGACGAAGCAGTCACGGATTCCTGACAAATGAGGCAGTAATGATTGGTGTGGAAACACGAACTTCTTCTCCCGTTCGTATCATACGCGATAAGGATACTCTGCAACATGTCACCGTTCGCGGATTATTTCCTTGCGGAGAAGGCGCAGGCTATGCCGGAGGAATTGTGTCTGCCGGAGTGGATGGCGAACGATGTGCAGAAGCAGTAGCCAACTATTTCAATCATTAATTAAACTTACACTAAAATGAATTATCAACCCGAAATAGCAATTATAGAAGCCAATACATTGACCTGTCTCGGTCTGAAAGGAATCCTGGAGGAAATGATTCCTATGGCAACCATACGGACTTTTCATCACTTCAGCGAACTGATGGACGATACTCCCGATATGTATGCCCACTATTTCATTTCCGCACAGATTTACGTGGAGCACAATGCTTTCTTTCTCCCCCGGAAACGAAAAACGATTGTATTGGCAAGCGACAGTCCGCAATTCCAACTGTCCGGTGTACCCGTACTCAACATTCACGAATCCGAAGAAGAGTTGGTGAAAAACATATTGAAACTTCACCAACATGCTCACCATGACGGTTATCCGGTAAAAGATATGCCACCCATGCCTCCGATGCAGCCTCATCAGGAAATTCTATCCGCCCGTGAAATAGAAGTGCTCGTACTGATAACCAAAGGATTAATCAACAAAGAAATAGCAGATAAACTGAATATCAGCCTGACTACCGTTATCACTCACCGAAAAAATATCACGGAGAAATTAGGCATTAAGTCCGTCTCCGGGCTGACTATTTATGCTGTAATGAACGGATATATCGAAGCTGACCGAATCTGACTTCTTACAAAATAAGTCATAATCCTAATAAATGAGGATTGACCGTCATCTATATTTGCCGTTACTTTGCACCAGATAAATTAACAGCAGATGAAGACAAAGAAGATTATGATTGCCCTTATGCTCCTGACGACAGGGACAGCATGGGCTGAAGATTTCCCCAAAGACTCACTAAAAATAGTAGACATCGAAGAGGTGGTAGTGATTGCTACTCCAAAAGAGAACCGTAAACTACGTGATCTGCCGGTAGCCGCCACCGTTTTATCGCAAGACAATATGCGCGCCAATCAGGTAAATTCCGTGAAGAACCTGACAGGTATTGTTCCCAATCTGTTTATCCCTGACTATGGTTCCAAACTGACTACTTCGATTTATATCCGTGGAATCGGTTCACGCATCAATACTCCGTCCGTAGGACTTTATGTAGACAATATCCCTTATATCGACAAATCCGCTTTCGACTTCAACTATGCTGATATCGAACGTATTGATATTCTTCGCGGCCCACAAGGTACTCTCTACGGGCGTAACACGATGGGAGGACTTATCAAAGTACACACAAAATCACCTTTCACTTATCAAGGTACCGATATTCGCATGGGAGCAGCAACTTACAATAATTATAACGTTTCACTCACCCATTATCACCGTACATCCGACCGCTTTGCTTTTTCTACCGGAGGTTTCTACGAGCATACAGGCGGCTTCTTTGAGAATTCTGCACGAAATAACGAAAAGGTCGACAAAAGCAACGCCGGAGGCGGACGTTTTCGTGGAATTTACCTACCGACATCTAATCTGAAAATAGATATGGCACTTAGCTATGAATATAGCGATCAAGGTGGGTATCCGTATTATTATACCGGTATTACTCCCAGTGCCATAGCCAAAGCTCAAAAAGACGGTAAAGAAATGACAGAAGACCGGGCAGACTACATCGGTAAGATTTCATATAACGACCGTAGTAGTTACCGCCGTGGATTGCTCAACTCTGGTGTTAACATCGAATACCAAGCCTGTAACTTTATATTAAGTGCCGTGACAGGTTATCAGAACCTGAATGACCGTATGTTCCTCGATCAGGACTTCACAGAAAGGGATATTTTCAACATCGAACAAAAGCAGAGAGCGAACACCATTTCCGAAGAAATTGTCTTGAAAGCCAAACCCGGAAAAAGATGGCAGTGGGCTACGGGCGCTTTCGGATTCTATCAATGGCTACATACTACAGGTCCTGTTCTGTTCAAAGAAGAAGGAGTGAAGTCAGTCATTGAAAACAACGCCAATTCCGCTTTTGAAGAAGTCTCTGCCAAACCCGGAGCTCCCACCATGGGAATGACCGTGCACAACCCGACATTAAGTGTAGGAGGAACCTTCGATACCCCAACCCTTAGCGGTGCACTTTATCATCAGTCCACTTTCAACAATCTGTTCATCGAAGGGTTGTCCGTTACAGCCGGACTCCGACTCGACTACGAAAAGATCAGTATGAAGTATAATTCTCTTAGCACTCCTATCGACTTTGGTTTCGACTTCCACATGGCAATGGGTCCCACGCAAATAAATCTGTCCGATCAGAATATGAAAGCTCCGGCCTCTTTCGTAGGCAAGCTCTCGACTGATTACGTACAACTTCTACCCAAATTTGCTATTCAATATGAATGGAAGAATCAAAATAATGTTTATGCCACCGTTACCCGGGGATATCGTTCGGGAGGATATAACATCCAGATGTTCTCTGATTTATCACAAACTGAATTGAAAAATTCGATGATGAATGCCATCAAAGAAAGTCCTACAATAGGGCAAGACCCCACCTGGGGAGCAACCATTATTAAAATGATGGACCAAATGGTGCCTACAAAAGAGATTGATGTAAAAGCGTCCACTACTTACAAGCCCGAATATTCGTGGAACTACGAAGTAGGCAGCCACCTTACCTTATGGGAAGGCAGACTTTGGGCGGACATCGCAGCATTCTATATGGACACCCGCGACCAACAACTCTCTCAATTTGCAGAAAGCGGCTTGGGACGTATTACCATCAATGCGGGGAAAAGCCGCAGTTATGGTGCAGAAGCAGCTCTTCGTGCCAGTGTGACAAAAGAGCTTAGCCTGAATGCCAGTTACGGATATACGTATGCCACCTTTACTGATTATGTAATCACAGAAGAGAAAAAAGATGGCACTCCCATAATTACGGATTACAATGGCAAATATGTTCCCTTTGTTCCCAAGCATACATTAAATATCGGTGGAGAATATGCCATCACCTGCAGCCCACGTTCTATCTTCGACCGGGTTGTATTCCAAGCGAACTATAACGCTGCCGGACGTATCTACTGGACTGAACAAAACGACGTCAGCCAATCCTTCTACGGCACACTCAACTGGAGAACGAATCTGGAAATCGGTAATGCAATGATTAGTTTCTGGGCACGCAACTTCCTGAATAAAGACTATGCCGCCTTCTATTTCGAAACAATGAACAAAGGTTTCATGCAGAAAGGACGCCCAATGCAATTTGGGGTAGATCTTCGCTGCCGCTTCTAATCATTTTTACTCATAAGGATATTATTTAGTCTTTTTATTGTCAGCTAAAGATTTCATCCATATAGAACAATGATTTTCAACGCATTAACAGCTGACAATAAGTGCTGACAATAACCCAAAACAGGCTGACAATAAAAGATTCGGACTTTTATTGTCAGCCTGTCTCTTTGTAGATTAACAGCATAGAATACGGGATAGAAGAACGTATGTCCCTATGAAGTTTGCATTATAAAGCCGTTATACTTAATTTACCCAATCGGTATTGTTCTGTCAGACCTATGCTATCCTTAACTCTCCACGGCCGTGGTAGCATCTCTTCACGGCCGTGGGAGGATCTCGTCACGACTGTGGGAAGAAGTTACCACGGCCGTGGGAAGGTAAAGATAGCGGTGGCTTAATACAATTATACCAATGCTTTAATGTTACTTTATCAATGCCTTAGAGTAATCATTCCCCGTTCCTGCGATCTCTTTAATGACCTCAACAAAGTGATGCGGCTCTTCAAAATTTGGTGAGTGTGCCGACTGCTCAAAAGTAAAAAAGGCCTTTTGTGGGGCATCAATCAAGTCCAGATATTCCTTGGCAAGTTGATATGAAACTTGATAGTCGTACTTCCCTTGAATAATGTAGATTGGAATATCAAAATGGGTAGAACTCTCAAACAGATTGTCTTCAATCACTTTGTGAAACATATTGTTAAGCGAAAACATCATTCCGTTTATGTAATTCAGTTTGTCTTTCAGGGTATATCCTCGATAAAAGAGCAAATCGGTAGCTACATCGAACATAGACATATCTTTTCTTTTAACACCCACACCATATTTATTCATTGAATTAGTGCGTACTTTCATTAGATAATCATTGGACGGGAATTCTGTGGCATATTTATCATATACCTCAAATGCCTCTACAGTATTTGTATCACCAGCTTTGCGAGCCTCGGCCACAATGTAATCATACGCAATCCGCTCTGACTCCAGTTGGTGACACACCTGACCGATACCGATATATGCGTGATAGAGTTCCGGGTGTTTTTCAACAGTTTTTATTCCCAGATACGATCCCCATGAATGTCCCATCAAGTATATTTTCTCTGTACCGTACCATTTACGAAGCGAATCGGTCATCTGGCGAGTGTCTTCCACAAACTGCTCCGTAATCATTGTTGCCGGATCAGTATCCGAACTGAAAGTCATTCCTGCCCCACGTTGTTCCCAATAGCAAACGGTGAAATATTTTTCGAGTTCTGTATCTTTAATCATCATCAGTTCCGGACTACCCGGTCCACCGTGAAGGAAGAGAATCACTGGATTTTGTTCGTTTTCACCTCGAATAAAATATCCTTGTTGGATGCCACCGATAGTAGCCCAACCCTTTTTGGCAATTTGGGTTCCGCCTTCAGGCGTGTTCCCGCTATAAATCCAGATAGATAGCAGTGCAAGGTAGCCAGTCCTGTTAGACTGCCTATTATCCACAGTACTATTTTCAAAAGTCTGTTCATTTTATAATCTTACTAAAGTTCTGCAAGTTCTTATTCTATACCCCACCATGCAAACGCTTCATCTGATAAGCAATACGCTCCGTCCCATTCTTTACATAAATGATGCCGCAACGTTGAAAGCCATACTTCGTCAGTATATGTTGCATGACCTTATTATCCCGATGAGTATCTACCCGGACATTAGGCCAACGTTGAAAACACCAGTCCAAACAAGCTTCCGACACCCCTTTCTGCTTTCCGTTCGTTGCCAACCGATGAATCACTCCATAAGGTTCGTCATTGAGCCATGCACCTTCATAAATTTGTTGGTAAGTAGGATCCTCACCCAGTATGAAACAAAAAGTTCCCAAGATTTCTCCTTGTTCACCGGTACAGACAAAGCTATGACCGTCTTCAATCTCCTGACAGATCAATGCTTCCGACGGATAACCGTCAATCCACTGGGTAGTATTCCCGGTTGCACGCATAAAGGCACGGGCATAGTCATAAATCTCCATCACTAAAGGGAGATCTTTTATTTCGGTAGACCTGATTTCCATCATTTGAAAAGTTATTCAGAAATAAAACAGATAATAAAATCACTCGTTAATCGCTCCACAATGGGGGCATATACCTTTCTCTTTCAGTTTCTCCCCGCAATGTCCGCAACGATACTTATACCCAATGTTCCGATAGACCTTCTTCGCAAAAACCAGAATAAAAAAGGCAAGGAATAGATAACCGATATAGATATGTGTCATCAGGATAAAGAAGAAATAACAGAAAATACAGCAGGACATCAGTCCCAGCAGATAAAAGATAGCTGCAGCGGGAGTCAACTGCCGGAACAAATCATCCAACACCGCCAAAGCGACTATCAGAAACAACCAGATACTCAACAGAAAAACAGAGAGAATGAAAGGAACTTTGAACGGCGACAAAGTTGGATTGAAATAAAAATGTTCCCACGTTTCCGGCACAAAGACCTGCATTGATTCGTAAATCGTTGCACTGAAAGCCATCAATAAACAAAGAAACAGGGGATAAACACTGTCTATATCATTAAAATAAACCATCTGCAACTGCTTCCGACGGAAAGCGCGAAACAAATAAGCTCCTACGAACAAAGCGAAAATAACCACAAAATAAGAGGCATGCGTATCACTGAAAAGATGAATAGCCTGCGAAATACTATCAGTCGGTGCAAATGACTTCTTGAGTTCTTTCTCACGTATCCAACCCTGTTCATCTTGTGTATGTGCCAGTTTCACCCAAATACTGTCTACACTATCGGCAGGATGAACCGCAAACTCTGCAACCACTACCCTATCCCCCCTATTCAACTGAATAAAAGTATCTTTTATCGGGAGGCATTCCAAAGAGATGGAATCATCGACTACTTCCAAGTTTGTATTCCATGTATAATGGCGTTCATACAGGTAAGTCAGCGAATCTTTTGTTTTCTTCGACAACTCCTCCGAATCCAGAGCAGGTGTTTTATAGTAACAAGACGAAAGCAAAAACAGACACAGTAGCAAGCTCATGACAGATTTCACCACAGAGAATGCGGAGAACACAGAGTTACTATAAGACACGGACGACATAGAAGGCGCAGAGAACATGGAGAATAATTTTCTATCTCTCTTCCACAAACCGTTCAAACGACCGATTCCGGAAGGATGAGTTGAAACGTTGTCTCCTCTACGTCCTCTGTGACGAATAATTCCGTGATTAATTATCCTCATTGTGCCGCCTTTACTTTCATTTGACAATTCTTACAATCAAATTCCAAACGAAAACGTTTGCCGTCATTCGACACCAGATAATAGGGCTCTTTATAAGGCGAACGTACCCGTTGATGGATAGGACACCAGCCCATGCTATAGCGCAAACAATGTTTGCAGAACATCAGTACCGCATCTTCCACTGCTTCTTTTTCGTACGCTGCCGCTACCTGTTGTACTCCATGTTCCTGATAGAAAGAAGCTGCACGGGTGTTCATTACATTTCCCAGATAGGTTAATGTCGTTTGTGGGAAAGCATGACTCGTTGGCTTCCATACTGCCAATTCCTGACGATAATTGATTCGACGGGCAGTTATTAACTGGTCGATTGCCTGTCTGCGGAAATCGGCTAACACTGAAGCCGGCAGAAACCAGTTCCCGGTAAAGGATATTTCTATTTCTTTTGCTTCAAAAGGTGTATTCCCCAGTTTGGACAGTTGCGTTTTCAGATTGTCCGTCTGTGGAGTCCGGGCAAGTTCTTTCTCACGAGGGAGGGTGATTGTAACGCTATTATCATCTTCGTCAGTCAATGTCAGAGAGAAACCGAAATTGTTGTCGGCAAGCAAGATTTTCACTGCGATCTTCCTTTCTGCAGATTTGCGGGAAAGGATTCGCTCAAATTCCTGGTCGAAATTACGGTACAGTGTAGTGCGGGGTTTGATACGGGGCATTTCCTGCGGATAGAGTTTGTTACTGTCCACCCGGTTGATGCGGAAACCCTGCAAACGTCCCTGCTCGTCGATATAGCAAACACCGTCTCCATTGTTAAAGGATTTAAGTCCGGCAACTGTCAGATAGTTGCCCCGGGCCTCCTTCATGGTTCCCATCTCTTCGCCCAGCGATTTAGGAGTGTCGAAAGAGAATATCTCTTTATCACGTCCGTGCAAGAAATAATGCGTAAACCCACGACTGAAACTCTTGTCGAGTTGTGGTTTAAATTCGAAACTGCACGTACCCGAAGAAGCACGTACATATTCCGGACGACGGGCAAAGATTGCATCCAGCTTCTGACGATAAGCAGCCGTTACATTCTTCACATAAGATACATCTTTCAGTCGTCCCTCTATTTTGAATGAAGAAGCTCCGGCATCCAGAAGTTGCTCCAGTTCGTCACTTTGATTCATATCTTTCAGGGAAAGCAGATGTTTGTCTTTGACAATCACTTTCCCGTCTACATCTACCAGACTAAAAGGTAGACGGCAGAATTGTGCACACTCTCCACGATTGGCACTACGACCGAAACAGGCTTGACTAACATAGCACTGCCCACTATAGCTGACACAAAGCGCCCCATGTACAAATACTTCCAAAGGCACTTCCGGACAACTTTCATGAATCTTCTTTATTTCACGCAACGATAACTCCCGCGCCAACACCACTTGACGGAAACCTGCTTCCCAAAGGAATTTCACTTTTTCCGGCGTACGGTTGTCCATTTGCGTACTGGCATGAAGCGGTATCGGAGGAAGGTTCAGTTTCGTGATTCCCATATCCTGTACAATCAGTGCATCGACACCAATCCGATAAAGTGCATGAATCATCTCCTCCGTCTCTTTCAACTCCTCTTCTTTCAGAATCGTATTGACCGTGACATAAATACGTGCATTATACAAATGAGCGTGCTGCACCAATGCTTCAATATCTTCCAATGAGTTCACAGCTGCCGCACGGGCACCGAATTTCGGAGCACCGATATATACAGCATCTGCACCATGGTTGATAGCTTCAATACCACATTCCAGGTTTTTCGCCGGAGCGAGAAGTTCTATTTTACGCTGCTTTATCATTTAATATCATTGATGTTGTAAGGTGTTTCCTGATAAACAAAGTAGTTCAACCAGTTGGAGAACAACAAATTGGCATGAGCACGCCAACGTACCAACGGGCCTTTTTCAGGATCATCGTCTATATAATAATTGCGAGGGATCTCTATTGGCAGGCCTTTATCCAAATCACGGCGGTATTCTGTATCCAGTGTCAGCGGAGAATATTCAGAGTGTCCCGTGACAAAGAACTCACGTCCGCCCCGTGCCATCGCCATATAGACACCGGCTTCTTTCGATTCGGAAAGCAACGTCAGTTCCGGAACTTTCAGAATATCTTCCCTGCGCACTTCCGTATGACGGCTATGCGGCACATAGAAACAATCGTCAAAACCACGAAAGATGGAATGGAAAGGTTCCAGTACGCGATGCTCAAAGATGCCGAACATCTTCTCTTCCAACGGATATTTTGGAACTCCATAATGATGATACAATCCGGCCTGCGCTGCCCAACATATATATAAGGTAGAAGTGACATGCGTACGTGCCCAATCAAAGATTTCCGTAATCTCATCCCAATAGGTCACTTCTTCGAAGTCCATCTGCTCTACAGGGGCTCCGGTGATAATCATACCATCATACTTCTCATGACGCATCTGATCGAAATCCGTATAGAACGTTTTCATGTGTTCTATCGGTGTATTCTTCGACGTGTGGCTCTTGATCTTCATAAACGAAATCTCCACCTGAAGAGGTGTATTCGAAAGTAAGCGCACCAAGTCTGTTTCCGTTGTAATCTTCAACGGCATCAGGTTCAGAATCACAATCCGTAGCGGACGAATATCTTGCTGCGTAGCGCGGGAAGTGTCGATCACAAAAATATTTTCTTCCTTCAAAAGCTCTATCGCAGGTAGTTTATCGGGTAAATTTAAAGGCATAATCGCTATATATTAGTAATTTGAGTGCAAAAATACGAAAAATATAGCAGATTATAGGGAGGTTGCTTATTTAGAAGACGTACAAATTAAGTCAATTTAATCATCGAAGCATAACAACCAATCAATAAAAGCCTTATTTTTGCCGAAGAAATTAGTACTAATAATTTAAATCTTAGAAAAATGGCTTACGTAATTAGTGACGATTGTATTGCTTGCGGAACTTGCATTGACGAGTGTCCGGTAGAAGCTATCTCTGAAGGTGATATCTATTCTATCAACCCAGATGTATGTACTGACTGTGGTACTTGCGCAGACGTTTGTCCGTCTGAAGCAATTCACCCGGCTGAATAATACAAGCTACAAAAAATCTATAGGCTGCTTTCTACGGAAGGCAGCCTTTTTTATTTCTTGTCTTCACCACAGATTACACAGATGGACACAGATTATTTATATTCAACTAAATAAAAATTCCCTCACTACAACATATTGCAGCAAGGGAATTACAATTTAACATATATTGAACAATAAAAAAAATCTTTTAATCTGTGTTCATCCGTGTAATCTGCGGTGAACTCTTATTTCAATTTAGCTAATGCTTCCTTGATACGACGGATAGCCTCTACGATATTTTCATCGCTTGTAGCATAACTCATGCGGATACATTCAGGAGCACCAAAAGAGGTACCACCTACACAAGCCACGTGAGCTTCTTCAAGTAAGTACATTGCCAAATCATCCGAATCTGCAATCTTACGTTCGCCGTTGCTCTTTCCAAAGAAAGTATCGCATTTCGGGAACAAGTAGAAAGCACCTTGCGGAACGTTTACTTCAAATCCCGGAACTTCTTTAGCCAACTTCACAATCAGGTCACGACGACGTTCGAATGCTTTCTGCATTTCTTTTACCGGTTCTTGTGTTCCTGTATATGCAGCTTCAGCAGCTTTTTGAGAAACAGAGCAAGGACCTGAAGTGTACTGACCTTGCAACTTGTTGCAAGCTTTTACAATCCATTCCGGACCGGCAATAAAACCGATTCTCCATCCTGTCATAGCATACGCTTTGGATACACCGTTTACAATCACTGTACGTTCCTTCATTTCAGGGAATTGAGCGATACTTTGATGTGCGCCGATGTAATTGATATGTTCGTAAATCTCGTCAGCGATTACGATTACCTGCGGATGTTTAGCCAATACAGCAGACAGTCCAGCCAATTCTTCTTTTGTATATACAGAACCTGTCGGGTTGGACGGGGAACAAAGAATCAACGCTTTCGTTTTCGGAGTAATAGCAGCTTCCAGCTGTTCCGGAGTAATCTTGAAATCTTGTTCGATACCTGCCGAAACGATAACAGGAGTACCTTCTGCCATTTTCACCATTTCCGGGTAGCTTACCCAGTAAGGAGCCGGAACGATTACTTCGTCACCCGGATTTACCAATACAAGAATCGTATTACAAACAGATTGTTTTGCACCATTTGCACACGAAATCTGGGCGGCTGTATATTCAAGACCGTTTTCTTTTTTCAGTTTCTCAACAATAGCATTGCGCAAAGCCGGATAGCCCGGTACTGGAGAGTAGCGGGAAAAGTTATCATCTACGGCTTTTTTCGCAGCTTCTTTGATGTGGTCAGGAGTATTAAAATCAGGCTCTCCTACACTTAAGTTAATAACATCAACGCCTTGTGCCTTGAGCTCGTTGCTCTTTTGAGACATGGCAAGCGTCGCCGACGGCGACAAGCTGTTCAAACGATCTGATAATTGATTCATTTTGTATCTATTTTATTGTTGTTGAGTGAAAATCGCTGCAAAATAAGCGATAATATTTGATATATGAAAACAAAATGGCAATTTACTTATTAAAATGTAAAGTATGCCCCATTCTTTCTTTCTTTGTTCTCAAGTATCGCTCATTATACGGATTAGGAACTGTTTCAACAGGCACGTTTTCTACAATCTCCAATCCATAGGCTTCCAAACCAACACGTTTTACCGGATTATTTGTCAAAAGTCTCATTTTGTGTACTCCCAGCTCACGAAGGATCTGTGCACCTACTCCATAATCACGTTCGTCAGCAAGATGTCCTAAGCAAATATTCGCATCAACGGTATCCATACCGTCTTCCTGGAGCTTGTATGCTTTCATTTTTTCCATCAGACCGATGCCACGTCCTTCCTGATTGAGATAAACCACTACACCTTTTCCTTCTTTTTCGATCATTTCCATCGCTTTATGCAACTGTTCGCCGCAGTCACAACGCTGCGAACCAAGGATATCTCCTGTAGCACAAGATGAGTGAACACGTACCAGGATAGGTTCGTCTTCACTCCACGTACCTTTAAATATAGCCATGTGCTCCAATCCGTTTGATTTCTGGCGGAAAGGAATCAGACGGAACATCCCGTGTTCAGTAGGCATGTTTACTTCCACTCCTTTTTCCACAATGGATTCCTGTTTCAAACGATAGACAATCAGGTCATGGATAGAGATCAGTTTCAGCCCATGTTCATCTGCCATCTGGCGGAGTTCGGGCAAACGTGCCATTGTTCCATCTTCACTCATGATTTCCATCAAGGCACCTGCCGGATAAAGTCCTGCCAGACGAGCCATGTCAATCGTAGCTTCCGTATGTCCAGCACGGCGAAGCACTCCTTTTTCTTGTGCATACAACGGATTGATGTGTCCGGGACGACCGAAGGTTGCCGGTGTAGAAGTAGGATCGGCCAACGCCTGAATAGTAGCGGCACGGTCGGAAGCAGAAACACCTGTTGTACAGCCTTCCAGTTTGTCAATGGTAACCGTAAAAGGAGTTCCCAACACGGAAGTATTGTCACTTACCTGATGCGGCAAGTCCAACTCCTTGCAACGAGACACTGTGACAGGTGCACAAAGCACCCCACGCGCATGCTTCAACATGAAATTCACTTTCTCGGGAGTTATCTTTTCAGCGGCAATAATCAAGTCGCCTTCATTTTCGCGGTCCTCATCATCCACTACTATGACAAACTTGCCTTCTTTGAAGTCGGCAATCGCATCTTCTATTCTATCCATTTTAATAGTCTCTTTCATAACACTTATTTATTGATTTTCTGTATGATGAATTGAATTTGTTCATTGTTCTTTATAATCCGTTCCATATCCTTAGCCAGACGAACACGGAACGCCCAAATGCGGAAATAGAAAAATAAACCGATAGGGAAAATGACTCCGGCTACCAAATTCAACCAATATATATGGAACGGGCGCACATGAGCAGAAACGGAAATAACCGGATAATTGTTTAATGCACCGATCAAAGTGGCCGATTTCGTATTGGACATTTCTTCAACCAACGCTTCCAGCTTTTCATTGATAGCCATTACTTCGTTGTCATCCTCGCTCGACATCCACAATTTAAAGTAATTCGGTGCTTTTTCCAATCGTTTCCTGGCAGCATACGCTCTGCACTCTGCAGTGAGTTGTTCCAAATCACCGGTCAGGCGTGTGTAATCAGGATCATGGATAATCACTTCTTTCTTAAATATATGGCGTACACTACGGATTCCCACAATCTTCTTGAACCAGTTGATATAGGCATCTGCATTAAGCACCACAGAGTCCTTATTCGATTTATAGGTAAGGAAAACTCCTAATGGGGCAAGGACCGCACTACTTGTCCACATTCCCATCCATACTATCCACTTACCGTCACGGGCCATTTTATATCCTGTATTATCAATGATATAGTAAATGATAAATACCAACACGGATACAATTACCGGCATTCCGAGACCTCCTTTGCGGATAATTCCGCCCAATGGAGCTCCGATAAAGAAGAACAGCAGACAAGAGAGTGAAATCGTTATCTTCTTATGCCATTCGGTCTTATGCTTGCGAATACTATAATCGTTGTTCTCCATCGTGAATTTCTTGAACCCAAGATCGTTGGCCACATTCTCCGCCCGACTGACAGCAGAAGAAAGCACCTTCTGTTTCTGCGTTAAAGAGGCTACCTCGTAAAGGCTGTCCACGTTATATTCATGTATATCCGCCTTTTCTATTTTGACTGTATCTTCCTTTGTCAATCCATAAGAAGCGCGGAAATTCCCTTCTGCCACTTCCCTGTAATATTGTCGTCCGATACTATCTCCCACTACCGTCATTGAGTCTATAGAGCTTTGCAACTGCGCCATATCCTTAGCACTGGACTGCTTACCCATAATTTCACCATCAACCATATTGAAATCGGAGTTAAATTCAATAATGCTATGTTTCTCCCGGAATTCCTCACGCCGATAGGGCACATTCTCCGATTTCATACTTTGTGCCCTCAAATTCTCAAATAAATCTCCGCTATACAAATGCAACCAAAGATGCTGCTTATCCGCTGTCATCTCTAAACGTCCGGAATCAGCATATATAATACGTGCTTTCTCAAACCCATCTTTCATACTATAAATCAGCACATCATATAGCATACCGGTCTTCCGGTTCTTCTTGGCAACCTTTAAATTATAATCCTTTATTTCAGAATAGAAAACTCCTTCCGGAATATCCAACTCCGGAGATTTCTGTTTCATCGAAAGAATCAGGGTTCCCAGCTTAGCCTGGGCGATAGGACCAACAACATTTTGGAAATAGAATGAGACACCGACAAGTCCGCAAACAAAGAAAGCGAGCGGACGCATGATTTTAAGTAGAGAAATACCCGCAGCTTTCATTGCAAGTAATTCATAACGCTCACCAAAGTTACCGAAAGTAATCAAAGAAGCCAGTAACACTGCCAATGGCAACGATACTGGCACTAATGTTAATGCGGAATAAAAGAAGAATTGAGCCATAACGCTCATCTCCAACCCTTTTCCGACCAATTCGTCTACATATCTCCACAGGAACTGCATCATGAATATGAACAGACAGATGAAGAATGTACCAATAAAGAGCATCAAAAAACTCTTTACGATGAATATATCTAATTTCTTTATGCGTAGCATCTTAATAGGTTCGTGCAATTAGGATGCAAAATTAGCACAAAAAAAGGAGCATCGAAAATTTTTAGTTGAAAGTTAACTAAAAACCACAAGTTCTTCTTAATTTAGCTACTTGCGACTCCCACAATTCTTTCATATCGGCTACTTCATCCGGCTCTGCGAAATCGGTAATTTCCAACACATAGTCACTAGTCAGCTCATTATAAGTCATCTTGATTTCAAAATAATCGCGTTCGTTTTCATCATCCTGCCAACGGAAGCGGATAAAAGAGAAAGAGCGAATGGCAATAATCTCTGCTTTCCTCTGTTCTGTCTTGCCCCAATGAAACTCTACTATTTTATCGTCAGAAATAACTTTGTCTGCAAACCAGTCCTCCAACCCGGTCGGTGTACTAATAGCTCCCCAAAGAATATTTTTAGACGTTGCATTCAACAAATACTCCAAATGAATCTTTTCCTTTTTCATAGCAATTTCGAATTGTTTTTACGTGTGCCAAGATAAATACTTTTTTCTAAATACGCCGCATAAATCAGACACTTTATTAATTATTCTTTCATTATCGGGCATCAAACTCCCTATTTATAGGGAAAATCAAGACCCGTATCAAAGAAAAAACACAAAAAAGTTATGAATTGTTTTGGAGATTATAAAAAATCATCTATCTTTGCACCCGCAATCGAGAAACGATGGCGGGATAGCTCAGCTGGTTAGAGCGCATGATTCATAATCATGAGGTCCCCGGTTCAATCCCGGGTCCCGCTACTTGATAAGAATAAGGCATTTGGGAGGCTTCCACTTCTGGGTGCCTTTTTCTTTTTATCTCTTCGCGAAATCATTGTGAAATCTTCAATTACATTTCTACCAGAAGCCAACGTTGAACCATAAAAATAGCCTCAACTTACAAAAAATTGAGGCTATCGAAATATCATTTAAAAAGTTTTTCTATTCCCATTCTATAGTCGCATTAGGTTTCGGCGACATATCATAACAAACGCGATTTACATTCTTCACTTCTTTCAGAATACGGTCTGTTATCTTCATCAGGATAGGCCAATCAATCGGCTCAATAGTAGCCGTCATAGCATCCACCGTATTGACAGCGCGAATAATAACCGGCCAATCAAAAGAACGAGCATTGTCACGTACACCCACGGATTTAAAATCAGGCACTACGGTAAAGTATTGCCATACTTTTTTATCCAGTCCGGCAAGTTGGAACTCCTCACGCAGAATGGCATCGGATTCACGCACTGCCTCCAAACGATCACGTGTAATAGCACCTAAACAACGTACACCCAAACCAGGTCCAGGGAACGGTTGACGGTAAACCATTTCATAAGGTAAACCTAACTCCAAGCCACAAGCACGAACTTCATCTTTAAATAATTGGCGCAATGGTTCTACAAGTTGGAATTTTAAATCTTCGGGCAAACCACCTACATTATGATGAGATTTCACCATTTTAGCAGTTTTCGTTCCACTTTCCACAATATCCGGATAAATAGTACCTTGACCTAAGAAATCAATACCGTTTAGCTTACGCGCTTCTTCTTCGAACACACGAATAAACTCGCCACCAATAATTTTACGTTTCTGCTCCGGATCTTCTACACCAGCCAACTTATTCAGGAAACGCTCGGTTACATCTACATAAACAAGATTTGCCTTCAACTGGTTGCTGAATACCTCAACCACATCTTCAGACTCTCCCTTACGCATCAAACCATGATTAACATGTACGCATACCAGATTGTTACCAATAGCTTTCAGAAGTAAAGCAGCTACCACAGAACTATCAACTCCACCCGACAGGGCTAACAATACTTTCTTATCGCCCACCTGACGCTTAATCAATTCTATCTGGTCATTGACAAAGTTCTTCATGTTCCAGTTAGCTTCAGCTTTACAAGTATCGAAAACAAAAGACTTTACTGCAGCCTTTATAGCCTCGATATCATCTGTAAATTCTGCCAACTTCACTTCACAAGTTGCTTTATCATGCCCTGCAGCCATGACAGGAATTCCCAAAGTATAGATAGCCGGATTTATATCAATAGCAACGCCATCGATTACATTATTCGGGCCACCATTGATAATAATACCCTTTACATTGGGCAATGCTTTCAGTTCTTCTACTGTGATATCGTGAGGATAAATCTCACTATAAACTCCTAATGCACGGATGGCGCGAGCCAATACCGTATTCTCATGACTACCCAAGTCAAGGATAACAATCATATCCTGCTTCATCTGATTTTGGTTGTTTTTAAGTTATTGTATTGTTATTATTCACTATCATTTTTCAAACGGTCTGCAAATATAAAGATTTTTAGAGAGACTATAATGCATTGATTCTCTAAAGTTTCAGAACAGAGTAACGTTTTTAGCAATTATACTATCCCAAATAAAAAACGAAGTTACAACCTAAATCAAGCAGATACCAAGAATTACACTTTGCAAAATGGCAAAGGACTATTTTTCTATAATTACAATATTATTATTTTGTACGAACTAAGAAAAAAAGATGCATTCACAAACAGTATAGAGTTTGAAAGACTTCTTTTATCCTAGATATTTTATACTTTTGCTGCATAAACAGAGAATCAATATAATATTTCACTATGAACGAAGAGAAAAGTTCCTTTATAAAAGGTATAAATGAGCAACACCCAACTGCTTATCATCAACTTTATAATGAATATTATAAGGCATTGGTGTTGTATGCTATTAATTTTCTCTCTTCCCAACAAGCAGCAGAAGATATTGTACAGGATCTTTTCGCAACTATGTGGGAAAAGAAAATGAGATTCTTATCATTACCTTCTTTCCGGACTTATCTCTATAACTCTATACGGAATGCTTCTCTCAATTATCTAAAACATCAAAATGTAGAATCTCTTTATCTTGAACGTTTGGCAAGCACTTATCGAGAAATCACAGAAGAAGAAGATACCAATGAAGAAGAAATATACCGGTTACTTTTTCGCGCTATCGATAATTTACCAACACGCTGCCGGGAAATATTCCTATTGCACATGGATGGGAAAAAAAATGAAGAAATAGCTACCGCACTAGGAATTTCGATCGAAACTGTAAAGACACAAAAGAAAAGGGCTATACAATCTATCAAAGAACAGATGGGTACATGCTACTTCTTGCTCCCTTTATGTGACATTTTGTATAGTTCCAAGTTTTTTTCATAATCAAAATAATCTTTTTTAGAAAGTTTGTACCTCTTTTTAATCTTCATGTTGTCTTATTAACAAATGATAAGACAACAGATATATGAAGATAAAGGTAGATGCAGAAAAATTAATAGCCAAATATCTACTCGGTGATCTTACTGATCCCGAAAAGGAACAGCTTGACAATTGGATCAAAAACTCTCCACAACATGAAGAGTTTTTCAACCATTTATGCACAAATATGTCTTTTCGTAAACGCTACGAAGCATATACACAGATTGACTCACATCAGGCATGGAAACATTTCAATAAGAAATATTGCCAAGCATCAGTCATATCAATTCTCCTGAAATACGCAGCTATTTTAATATTACCTATAATAATAGCAGGAGGATGGTACTTTTACACTTCTTCTGAAAAGCAAATATCTGACAATCTAACCTTAGGAGATGCCATACAACCAGGAATCCCTAAAGCTACATTGATTTTAGCAGGAAACTACAAACAATCACTTACTCCTACATACCCGAAGCCCGTCAAAGTTAATCATTCCACAACTGCTATAGCCCAGAATGGCACTCTCATCTATCCATCAACACCCAGCATAAATATAGATGTACCTCAAAAACAGCAGACTGAGATGATAGAAAACAACATACTAACTACTGAACAAGGAAACGAGTTCAGAGTAACTTTTGAAGATGGGACAACTGTACATCTCAACTATAATACAGAGATACGATATCCTGTAAAATTTAGCAAAACCAAACGTGTAGTTTATCTAAAAGGGGAAGCCTATTTTAAAATAGCCAAAGACGCTCGCCCTTTCTACGTTATTACTGAGCAAGGAACAATCAAACAATATGGTACAGAATTTAATGTTAATACATTCACTCCTGAACGGACAGAAGTTGCATTAGTTCAGGGAAGTATCAGCATTATCCCCAAAGAAAGTACACGAGAACAAGTCATCAAACCAGGACAATTGGCACACATTGAGCAAAAAGGTAACAATATATCTATATACAATGTAGACCTCACTCCCTACACTGCATGGAATGAAGGACGACTCATTTTTGAGAATCGTACTTTAGAAAATATTGTCGAGATTCTGGAACATTGGTATAATGTTACTATTTCCTTCGGAACTCCCGAAATTAAACAACTTCGGTTTACTGGCAATATGGACCGTTACGCTACAATTACTCCTATATTAAAGGCTATTGCACGTACAACCGATCTACGTATAAATATCAAAGACAGAGAGATATTAATCACAGACAATTAATTACTAATTAAACAAGAAGAAAGAATGAGAAAAACAAGAGGTGGAGAAAGGATTAGATTACTTTCTCTAGCAATAGTACTATTACTATTGCCAACAATGCTCTTTGCCATTCCAAAGAGTGGCAAAAAAGTAACTTTAAATCTGGAATCTGTTACTGTCAAAGAGTTTTTTGATGCGTTAAGGCAGCAAACCGGATTGAGTTTTGTCTACAATACAGAACAGACTAAATCACTGAAGCCCATCACTATCCATGTGAAAGATGAAACTGTGGATAATGTACTACGAACCGTACTCAATGGTACAGGACTCACCTACAGTATGGAAAGAGACATTGTTACTATTTCCAAAGTAGAACAGCAAGGAGATAAACGTTCCGCAACCGGTATCGTATCGGATGAAGAAGGATATCCTCTACCTGGTGTTAATGTTGTAATTAGTGATCTCCAACGCTTTGCCATAACTGATAATAATGGTAAATATAGCATTGAGATACCACTCAATGCACCTTGCACTATCACTTTCTCTTATATTGGAATGTCCACACAACAAGTAATGATAAATAGCGGACGTAATGATGTGAGAAAGAATATTACTCTAAAAAGTGATACTAAACTGGACGAGGTAGTTGTTACCGGTATCTATACCCGTAAGGCGGAAAGTTTTACCGGATCAGCTACTACAATTTCGAACAAGGATTTAATGCGGGTAGGAAACCAGAACGTGTTCCAGAGTTTAAAAAATCTTGATCCAACAATATATATTGCAGATAATTTCAACATGGGTTCTGACCCTAATACTACTCCAACAATGTCTATGAGGGGAACTTCTAGTTTTCCTACAACAGAAGGCAGCTCTCTAAAAAGTAACTATCAAAATCAACCAAATCAACCATTATTTATATTAGATGGATTTGAAACTACTGCTGAACATGTTATGGATATGGATATGAACCGCATCGAAAGTTTAACGATTCTAAAAGATGCTTCCGCTAAAGCGTTATATGGTTCAAAGGCCGCCAATGGGGTTATTGTTATCGAAACAAAACGTTTATCTGGTAACGAAACACGCATTGAATATAATGGAAACCTGTCATTTGAAATGCCAGACCTAACTAGTTATGATTTATGCAATGCATTAGAAAAATTAGAAGTAGAAAGAGTTGAAGGTGTCTATACTAGTAATTCTCCCCAAGATCAAGAAAGACTAACCGCTCTTTATAACAGTCGTAAGAAATTGGTTCTTGAGGGATTAGATACCTATTGGATGTCAAAGCCCCTCCGTACCGGCATTGGACATAAACATAATCTGAGCATAGAACTTGGCGATTCCCAAAGTTTACGTACAATACTTGATCTCACCTACAACCAAGTAACTGGAGTCATGAAAGGCTCTGATCGAAAAAACATTTCCGGTGATATAAATATCTCCTACCGACGCAAAAAATTTCTATTCAAAAATATACTATCAGTTATATCAAATAATAGCAGTGACTCCCCATATGGTTCATTTAATGATTATGTAAAAATGAATCCTTATTGGCAAGCAACTGATACAAACGGTAGAATTCTCCGCTATGCAGAATCTCCGACAGCTAATTCATTATATACTGGCAAAAATATAGCAAATCCATTATATGATACAACCATAGGTACTAGTTTTACATCAAGCTATCTATCTTTTATCGACAACTTTTATACAGAATGGATTATTACTCCAGATTGGAAAGCCACCTTGCGTATAGGTGTATCACAGAAACGGAATGTAGCAGACAGTTTCTACCCTGCAGATCATTCAGAATTTGTCACATATACTACAGCAGAATTAATTCCTCGACGTGGTAAATACATCTTAGAAAATGGCAAAAGTAGTTCTATTTCAAGTGACCTGAATATTAATTATAATAAAGCGTTCAAAAAACATACAATATTTGGAAATGCCGGATTTTTTATTTCTGAAAATCAATATTCCGCATACCAGCATACAGCCGAAGGATTCGCTAATAATCAAAAAGCAGATATTACTTTTGCTCGCCAATACGCAGAAAATAGTACCCCAATAGGCTACGCATCCATAAATCGTGAAGCCAGCTTCTTACTTTCAGCATCATATGATTACGACAATCGTTATTTGGTAGATGCCACAATGAGAGAAAGTGCATCTTCGTTATATGGCTCAGATAAGCGGTGGGCTAATAGTTGGTCATTCGGGGTAGGCTGGAATATTCATAATGAGCTGTTCTTTAAAGATAAAAACTGGATAAAACAGTTAAAGATACGTGGTTCTATCGGACTTACCGGTAACCAGAATTTCAATACCAATGCAGCTATTGGTACATATAAATATTTTGCAGGTATCACATATCAAGGACTTTCCGGGGCTTACTTGAACAACTTACCTAACCACGGTTTAATGTGGGAACAAAAAAAAGATTATAACATAGGGATAGACATGCGTATTGCCGGTCTATCTTTATCCTTTGATTATTACACGGCAGACGTAAAAAACATGTTGACAGATGTCACAATCCCTACTTCAACAGGTTTTAACTCTATAAAAGACAACTTAGGATTAGTGCGTAACTCAGGAATAGAAGCAAAAATAACTTATACAGCCTGGCAAGGCAAAGAGGGATTTTTCAATTTATACGGTAGTCTGGTTTATACTAAAAACAGAATTGTTCATCTCTCGGAAAGTATGAGATCATATAATGAGAAAATGCGACAGCAAGCCACCGAAAAGACAAATTCCACGCCAGTAGCCCTTTACGAAGACGGACTTTCTATGAATACAATCTGGGCAGTTCCTTCAGCTGGTATCGACCCACAAACCGGCAATGAAATATACATAAAAAAAGATGGTTCTTATACTTATGTCTACGATTCCAACGATATAGTATCGGCAGGTGATGAAACTCCTAAATATAGAGGAACAGCCGGTTTTTCAGCCGAATACAAAGGGATCGGTCTTAATGCAACATTAAGTTTCTTAGCAGGTGGCCAAATGTACAACAAGACACTGGTCAATAGAGTAGAGAACATCAATATGAATTATAATGTTGACCGTAGAGTATTAACAGGAAGATGGCAGACTCCGGGCCAACAGTCGCAGTACAAAAGCTTGTCCGACAAAAATGCAATAGATGCATATGGAAATCCTACAGAAATGACCCGCCCGACAACCAGATTTATACAAGATAGAAATGAACTAAGCATATCTTCCATCAGTGCGTATTATGAATTCCCCAAAACAATATATCAGAAACTTCATATGCAAAGGCTGAGATGCGCAGTTTATCTCAATGACGTTTATACATTCTCTTCTATTAAAATTGAAAGAGGCACCGCTTATCCGTTTGCGAGAACTTTATCATTCTCATTAACAGGAACATTTTAATATCATGTAGTTATGAAAAAGAAAATAGTAACCATATTATTAATAGCATTCTTCTTCACATCATGTAATAGCTGGTTTGATGTAACTTCAAGTGATGAAATCAGAGAAGAAGATCATTATAGTACAGAGATAGGATTTCAGCAGTCTCTCATCGGGTGTTACATCGCAATGGCCGAAGACGATTTATACGGAAAAAATCTATCATGGTATGGGTTAGAAAGATTGGGGCATCAGTTTTATCCACAAGTTTATGCAGGTTCTGATGCAATACCTTTAGACCTGCATAAATTCGCATATAATAGTGTAGATTTACTCCCTTTCATCGAAGGAATCTGGTCTAAAGCGTATAATGTAATAGCAAACGCAAATGAAGCTCTAAAATATATTGATGAAAAACAATCAATAATGGACCCGATCAATTATCATGTAATAAAAGGAGAATTGCTAGCTATTCGTGCCTACATGCATTTTGATCTACTACGATTATACGGATATGGCAATTGGGAACAACGTTCTTCTGAGTTAAATAATAAATACACTATTCCGTATGCATTAGAAATTTCAAAAGAAGCACCGGCCCAAGTTACCGGAAATGAAGCGATACGTTTCATTTTAACCGACTTAACCGATGCAGCCAATTTACTAAGAGAATACGATCCTGTGACTCAAAAACATAATTTCTCAGAGTATGCAAATGTTAATACAGATGGTTTCTATAATACAAGAAATCTTAGACTTAATTACTATGCAGTGAAAGCTTTAGAATCCCGAGTAAGATTATGGGAAGGAAGTGATAGTAATAAAAGTAAAGCATTGGACGCAGCAGAAGAAGTGATAAAGGCAGCAGAAAATGATATTAATATGACTGAAAATAACCAAAACATCTATACTCTGAAATTTTTAACACCTGAAACCATTAACTCAAGCACTTATAATCTAACAGCAGAACAGTTATTTGGTCTCAGCATACAGAATCTAGATACTAAGATAAAAAATTATATAAAACCATATTACACTAACAACGATTCCGAAGTAATGTATATAGAACCTGAAACGGCCAATCAAGTTTATGAAAATTCTACTACAGATGTACGTTTTACGACTTTATTAGACCAAAGCCTAACTTCTTCAAGTTTAGGATATGTTCCATTAAAAGTTTACCAATCTTCCACTATAAATCAATACTACAAAAATAAAATATCAATGATCCGTTTACCTGAAGTTTACTACATTGCAGCTGAATGTTGCGCAACGGGAACTCCAGCCAATTTAGAAAAAGCAATAACGTATTTAAATCATGTACGTCAAAAACGCGGATTATATGAAGATTTAAAGAATCTGGATGCAACTCAAATCATAAATGAAATAAAGAAAGAGTACAGAAAAGAATTCCTCTCAGAAGGCGTAATGTTTTATTATTACAAACGTACTGGTGCCTCAGAAATTCCTTATCGTTCAGAAATAATGAAAGATAAACAATATGTATTACCATATCCTACCTATGAAATCCAATCAGGTCGGGTACAATAAAAGAAAGGGAATAAACAATGAAAAAAATATTAACGCATATTATTTTATTAGCAATAGCATTTATATGTAATGTTAGTTGTGAAAAAAGTGACATACCATACTATAATAGTGAACATGATGCTGTACGATTTAGCAATGACTCCAAATTAGGTTACTTAAGCCAAGATTCATGCTTATATAACAGTTATAGTTTCATCTCTGATCCATTTGCTGAATATACAATTTTTGAAGTACCACTCACACTAATAGGAAATCCGGCCAGTGCTAATCGAGAAGTCAATTACACTATTGAAGAAAAATCTACGGCTCCTGCAGCTTCTTATGAGATTTTAGAATCCCTAATTCCCGCCAATAAGAACAGTGGATACATTCGTATCAAATTGTACAATAGTGAAGAACTAGCCAACTCAACATACGAATTATATTTTACATTAAAAGACTCCAAAAGTTTACCTATTGGTCCTTCACCATATTTACGTGCCCGACTGTCGTGGAATAGTGCGATTGAAGAACCGACTGTAGTTCGACATATTCAAACATATAACATGTTGATAGCCTCGAAAAAATCATATATAGACAGAACCAAAGCATGTTACAGCTCCAATGCCTTAAAGACAATTGTTGATGCGTTAGGATGGGATGATTGGGATGACCCTAATGTTCACGGAAGATATTATAATCCTCCCGGAACATATAAATCATATAAATACCTGCCAAGATATGATTTTATTTTATCAGACCTATCATATAAAGGATATGCAGCCAAACTAGGAGATTATATCAAAGCTTATAATATCGCTCATCCGGACAGTCCTCTTACGCATGACGGTGGTGATCTAAAAGGACAACCTATAGAAGCTAGAAGTTACTAATTTCAAACTTTATTTTAAAATATTATGAATATAAAAAATATATCAACAATAATAATGGGGATAATATGGTTCACATCATGTTATGATGATAAAAGTGAATACGCTACTAATCCCATTGATGAAGTCAAAATTGAAGTTTCTGACGAAAAAACAATCTATATAGGTTATTTGGAGGAATTAAATATAGTCCCTACTATAACTCAAGGAGGAAAAACTGATGTAAAAGGACTAAAATATGAATGGGAATTAAGTATTATCGCTGATATGAATGAAGCAGAATACCAATCCATCAGTACAGAGCCAGAGTTACATGAAATTATAAATAGACCAATAGCCAATGTTCCTTACTCATTACGACTTACAGTAACAGATACAACTAATAAAGAAGACTTACAATATCAATATTATTGGAATATATATGTACAAAGTTCTTTTTTAGATGGTTTGTTAATATCTGAAACGACCAATAATCAAACATCAGATTTTACTTTAATAGAAAATAAAAGTCTTACAGTAAACTATGGTAATAAGGAAGAAAGAATTTTTCGTAATATTCTAGAAAAAGCCAATGGAGCTCCTTATCCGGAATTAATGAAGGGGTTAAGATACGAAATGATGGGATATGCCAGTGTTGGTACACATACCAATCAAATTTGGGCAATAACAAATAATGGCTGCGTTCGGTTCGATACAGAAGCATTTAAAGAAAACGGGAACTTAGAAGATGGCAAAATCTTAACCTACAAACCAGAAGGCTTAAAAGTCTACAACTTCTTCAAAGCACAAACCCTTTTCTACATGAACACTAATAAAGGAATATACTCTTTTAACGTTATTAGCTCGAATAGCTTTGGTTGGATTGATGCCGCTGCAAGTCAATACACTATTAATAATGCAGTAGTAGCATGTAATACATCTGGAGACCCATATTGTACAGGAATGTGGCTTGATAAAGATAAAGGTAAATTTGTATCCTATGAAGGGACTTTTGTATCACCAACTTATCAAGACGCTTATGCAGCAAACAGTTTATTTGATCCATGCGATATGAAAAATAAGTCGGCAATAGCCGGAGGTATGTCCACGGATAGAAAAACACCGACTTTTCTTTTAAAAGATGATACATCCGGAGAATATACTATCTATACCTTTAGCCGTTATGTTGCAGCCGAAGGTGACTATGACGAAGAGTGGAACTGGCATGAAACTGCACCGGAGATTCCGGCATCTGCCAAAATGAAGTATGACATACCTTCATCAGGAAAAGCTTTAATAGAGAAGGCCGTTTCTATTTTCTTTGCACATAAAGAAGCCATTATGTATATTGCAACAAATGACGGGATTTATTGCATAAATTTTGCCGGTAGTACTGCTATTGTTGAAACATCTCCTAAATATACTCCTACATCCGGAGAAAAGATTACAGTTGCAAAATTATATCAACAGGGACAATATATCAATGATGAAAGTTCTGTTATCAGTGATTCTCATGTTTACCCTGAACTTGAGCTAAATAATAAGGCTATAATAATTGCTACTCAAAAAGATACATATGAAGGAAAAGTATACGTAGTTCCAATGACACAAATTGGTACAGGAAACTTGGATATTTCCAAAGCTCTTATCTATGACGGTTTTGGAAAAATTTTAGATGTCACAACAATTGGTTATTAATATAAATTCCAAATAAACTAACATGAGAAAAAAAATCCTCTTACTTGCAGTATTAGTGGTAGCTTCGGCTACCACTATTGACGCACAGCGTAAATTTCCATTCTTCTGGAAAAAAAAGAAGGCAAAAACGGAACAGACTACTCTGGCAAAGAAAGAAAGTGAATACGACAAACTATTCAAAAAGAAACATGAAACAGCTAAGGGACTGATTACGCTGCACTTGCTGGAAGGAAAAGTTTATTTTGAACTTCCTGTAGATTTAATCAATAAAGATATGCTTATCGGCTCCACTGTTACCAGTATCTCCGATAATGGTAATGCCGTAGTCGGTTCCAAACCCACCGATCTACTCCATGTCATGTTTACACGCAATAAAACACATGTGCAGTTACGTCAGGTAAACACTGATTATATTACTGGCAATACACAAATTGATGAAGCTTTACGCAAAAGCACACTAGGAGCAATTATTAGTAACCAGAAAATTCAGGCATATAATAATGACTCAACTGCTATCGTATTCGATATGACCAGTATTTTTTTAAGTGACAACAAAAAAATGAGTCCGTTTGATCGTAATTCAATTTATGGAATGTACAATCGTACAGAGAATTATCAATCAGACTGCTCTTATATCTCACAAATAAAAGCTTTCAAAGATAATATTTCTATTAAAAGCTGCCTGTCATATACATTCTCTGTCAGTACCTCACAAGGGACATCACTCATAAAAGACCGCCCATTCACTGCAGAAATGACACGTTCTATCATGCTGTTAAAAGAAAAGCCTTACCGTCCACGTATGGCAGATTACCGTATCGGTGTATTCTTTACCGGACGCGAACAACTAGGTGAAGGAGCTAAAACGACCGCACCTGTTTACTATGCCAATCGATGGGATATACAACCGTCTGACACCGCTGCCTACCTACGTGGCGAGAAAGTGAAACCCATTAAACAGATTGTCTTCTACATCGATAACACTTTCCCGGAAAAATGGAAACCGTATCTGCGGGAAGGAGTCACCCAATGGAATGAATTATTCGAGCAGATTGGATTCAAAGATGTTGTAGCAGCCAAAGATTTCCCGACTGATGATCCGGAATTCGATCCGGACAATATCAAATATTCATGTGTTCGCTATGCTCCATCAAGCATTGAAAATGCTATGGGACCATCATGGGTAGACCCGCGAAGCGGAGAAATCTTGAATGCCTCCGTATATTTATATCATAATGTTATCAAACTTATCAGTAACTGGTTGTTCGTGCAAACAGCACAAGCCGATAAGGACGTACGCACAGTCAATATTCCGGATGAAATGGTTGGAGACGCATTACGCTATGTACTTTCACACGAAATTGGTCACTGTTTAGGATTTATGCATAATATGGGAGCTTCTTCTACCTTCCCGGTAGATTCTTTACGTTCACCGGAATTCACACAGAAGTATGGCACTACTCCTTCCATTATGGATTATGCCCGCTTCAACTATGTAGCACAACCCGGCGATAAAGAGCGTGGTGTAAAATTGACTCCTCCCCGCTTTGGTGAGTACGACAAATACCTCATTAAATGGACATATACTCCGGTATTCAATGTCAATTCTACTGAAGAAGAAGCGGCTATAACAAGCAAATGGGTTAGTGATGCCATTAAAGAGAATCCTGTGTACCGATATGGAAAACAACAAGTATATGGAGTGGTTGATCCCCGCTCACAAATGGAAGATATTGGTGATAACTCAATGAAAGCCACCCAATATGGCATTAAAAATTTGAAGTATATCATGAATAACCTGGAACAGTGGATTTCCGAAGGTGATGACACCTATGAATATCGTGAAGACTTATTTATAGGAATCATCGAACAATTGGCCATGTATGTCACTCATGTAGCTGGTAATGTAGGTGGTTATTTTGTCAATGAAGTGAAAGAAGGAGATACCATGCCCCGTTTTGCACAAATTCCTAAGGCTCAACAGAAAGAAGCCTTAAATTACTTATTCAATATTTATAACGATTTAGACTGGCTTGATAACAAAGACTTGTTAACTAAATTCCCGGTTTCCGGTTCCCCCAAACAGACCATCCAAAACTTCATGTTGAGATATATACTACCCGTACCTTTCCAAGTGTCTCAATATGAAGGATTAGAGAAAGATTCATTTACTGCTGCCGAGGCTTTCAACATGATATACAATTTTGTTTGGAAACCGACTATTTCCGGACGTACATTAACAGAATCTCAAATGAATCTTCAAAAACAATATATATACATGATGATGCAGACTGCCGGTTTCACAATCAAAGGAGCCGACAAAGCATTAGCCGGAGAAAAACTACTCGATATCAATCATCGCCAGTTCGGATATACTTGTTGCCAGGGACATGCCCTCAAAGAAGATGCAATGCACAACCCTGTAGCAGGTTTTGAATGGAAACCGTTGAATCGTTTTTCTATGACGGCCAAAGTGACACAGGCAGATGTATACGCATATATAGCTAAAGCGAAACAACTGATGAAACAAAAGGCAACCAGTACATCAGGAAAGACTAAAGCTCATTATGAATTATTAGTAAAGATGCTCGACATCAACTTAAAATAAGGGAGGGACAAAAGATGAAAAAACTATTTTTATGGTTGATGGCAGTTCTGTTGATTATCGGATCAACAAATGAAGCCAATGCCCGCTCTAAAAAGAAAAAAGGAAAAGCAAACACCGAACAACGGACAGACAGCGTTCAAAAGAAGAAAAAGAGTGTTTACGACAAGCTTTTCAAAGATAAAAAGAAACATACAGTCAATAAAGGGACAATCACAGTTCACCAGTACGAGGACAAGATTTATCTGGAACTGCCGGTTGAATTAATGGGACGGGATTTTTTAGTAAACTCTGCCATTACCACCGCAAGTGATATTTCGCTGACAGGCACTAAAGCTGCTCAGAGCAGATATCTGATTATTGACAAAACCGATTCATTAATACTATTCCGAGATCCGAAATACAATATTCGTCTCAACGAACAGGACGATAATCAGGAAGAGGCCTTTGCATTATCTCGCAGCAATGCTATTTACAAAGCATTTCCAATCGAAGGGTACACCAGCGATTCAACAGCTATTGTATTCAATGCCACTTCCTATTTCTCTTGTTCCAATAAAGATGTGCTTGATCTTAGTGGGCGCAGTTATGGAGGCATGCTCACAATTACAAGCGCTTCTCCCCAAAGTAAAACATCTTTTGTGGATTCTGCAGATGCATTCGACAATTGCATCAGCATCACTCAAAACTGTACTGCAAAGTTGAGCATCAGCATCATGGGCTTTGTCTCCAAAGAACAACCGGAATTAACAATGTCAGTGCAAACCACATTAGCACTACTATCGAAAGAGAAAATGAATACCCGTGAAGCCAATCCACGCGTAGGAACAGGTTATATCTCATATACCGACTATCGTAATGAAAAACGCTTCAAGAAAGGTTATTATGCAACACGTCGTAATATTACGACGCTACAACCTGTTGTTTTTTACATCGATACTCTGATTCAGGACAGTTGGGTTAAAGCCATCCAAAAAAGTGCAGATGAATGGAATATGGTATTTGAGGACTTGGGAATAGGAAAACCAATCATAATAAAACCGTATGAGAAAGATTTAGCTTTCCGCGCTAATAATCCAATGATAAATACGATTACTTTCCTGAATAACAACAACTCGGAAGTTACTGCATACAATGTCACAGACTTACGCACTGGAGAAATCTTAAGTACAAAGATAGGAGTACCACGTGATCTTGCATTCAGCGTACGCCGTAATGGAGTATACCAAATGGCAGAAGTCGATCCTCGCTTTCGGACTTATTACATTGCCGATGAGGTGATCTGTGAGAATCTGACAGCACGTATGCTAAAAGCATTTGGTCTTAGTTTGGGATTGGCAACTAATTTGGCTGGTTCTGCAGCATACTCTCCTGAAGAACTGCGTTCGCCTGAATTTACTCAAAAATATGGTATCACCGCTTCAGTCATGGACAATGTATTATACAATTATCTGGCCCAGCCCGGTGATAAAGAAAAGGGAGTAGCATTGATTGTCAATAAACCGGGTATATGTGACGCATTTACACTCAAATATCTATATGCCGCCACCGGTGAAAATGAATCAGACATCTTGAAGAAATGGGCTATGGAACACGATGGAGATCCACGCTACTTCTATGGAAAGCGTTCGCCAGCTTATGCAACAGACCCGCGCTGCCAGAACTATGATTTAGGCAATGATCCAATAGCCTCTTTAGACGCACAAATTGCTCATGTGAAATATATAGTAAAAAATAGTCCTGCCTGGTTTCATGACGATAATATCCCCAATGATTACCGGGAGCTATTTCCTGATTTTGTGATTATTGAATTAATCAATAAAACATTGTCACCAGTATCTTCTTATATCGGAGGTATCTATATCAATGAAGCTAACGAGAAAAGCAATGTACCTTCATATCAACCGGTATCGGCAGATATGCAAAGGAAAGTCTTACAAAAGATATTCAGTACCTTCTATGATTTAAGTTGGCTGGACTCCAACAAAGATTTTTTGCGTTTAGGCGGTGTCAATCCTGATATGTCAACATGGATTTACAATAACGGGTATCCAATGATGTCATTAATGTTTCGTTTGATGCGCATGGGATTGAGCGTAGAGAAATCAGCTAAACCTTATACACAAGAAGCATTTTTGAATGATATAGAAAAACAGTTATTTAAAGAAACCATAAGCGGAAAACCGTTAAGTACTCCAATGATTGCACAACTGTCTGTATATATCAATTCCTTGAAAGGAATGTGTCCGACATTAAAGGCTATTGATAAGGCTGTATCCAAAGGAGTGACTTCCATTGCTCTCAACGAGCAAACTAATCACAAGTTACAATCATTAGGATTACTGACAACTTTTGCCTCTATATCTGCAACAGAAGAACAATCTGGTATGGAACCTATGACTGCTGTTAATTTTTACTCCGGTACAGATATCGAAGCCATTTGCTATGACAAGTTGAAAAGTGCACGCCGCTATTTAATACAAGCTCGTTCTTTAGTAAGTAATGCTATTGAACGAGGAAAATGCGATTATCTGATAAAAATGATAGATCGAGTTTTATAAACAAAATATTAATCTTTTAAATTATTGAATTATGAAAAAGTACTTGTTATTTTTTTTATTTTTAGTTCTAGGAAGTATGCTTTATGCACAAGGAATGAAAACTGTCACTGGAATTGTTGTTGACGAATATGGAGAACCAATGATTGGTGTTAGTGTAGTTGTTAAAGGAACAACTAATGGAACTGTAACAGATATTGATGGAAGATTTTCTATCACTGCCCCTGTTGGAAGCATATTAGTGTTTTCTTATATAGGTTATATACCTATGGAAGTTACAATTAAAGCAAATACAGGTGCCATTAGAGTCCAGATGCGTTCTGATGCTGAACAGTTAGATTATATATCTGAAAACTTATTTCCATTTACAAAATCTAATTTTTAAATGTAGCCTTCAATGAAAAATGTAACTTCTATAATCTATTTTTCATATATATTACTATCTCTCTGTAATATACACATACTGTATGCTCAAAAGGTTACTCCATCAGATTCCACTACTATACAGCAAAAGGTTACTAAATATGGTAAGGTACAGCTCCGCACAAGTATTATGCAAGCAAGTACTGACGTCATCAAAGCGAATCTGATATGTGGTAAAGATACATTGAAAGAAGATTATAGAAGTTCAGATTTTTTCTTTTGGAATAAAGTTCCCGTCGGCATCGCACGAGCCATCGTGTGGGCCGACGGATTTATCGCTGATTCTGATACACTATATGTACACGAGGGGCAAACTACACAAAAAGACTTTTATCTGACCGACCGCGTTATACAATTACAAGCCGTAACAGTAAAAGGTAAAATTCCCGCTATGGTATACCGAGGCGATACTATCCGCTTTAATCCACAAGGAATCAACATATTGGAAGACGACGTAGCACGAAATATCCTGGAGCAAATGCCGGGAGTGCAAGTATCGGAACAGGGAGTTAAAGTCGCTGGAAAAGATGTGGAAAAGACATACGTTGACGGCAAAAAGATTTTTGGAGAAAATCCAATGAATGCGTTGAATCACCTTCCTGCCAATGATGTTGTATATATATCCGCTTATGATGAAGATGAGCATAAAGAGCAAACACGTAAAAATAGAAAAGGTAAGAAACGCAGAGTTCTGAATATTGAGACAAAAAGCAAATTAGTAAACTCGAAGGAAGGGAATCTGATAGCAAGTATCGGAGGAAATATGGAAAAACAACAGCTTGCAGACCATAATGCACGCTATGGTGTAGGAGGTACATTTAACTTCTTCTCCGAGAAAATGTTGGTAGCAATCAATGCTATGCACAATAACTTGAACAGAGCAACCAATCAACCGCAAATATTTCTAAGTACTAAGAACCCATCGCAAACTTACAGTGAAAATAGCTTTGGAGGCATCAATCTGTCCCGTCGTTGGGAAAAAGAGACCGGATTTTATAAAGAAATAAAAGGAAGCTATCAGTTTGCACGAAGCACAACAGAAGCCAATACCCGAACTGAACAAGAATACTTCGCTACAGATGCCTTCTGGCAAAAGAGCTATCTAAGTCAATATCAGAATACAAATCAGTATAATAAACATACTATGAATACCGGATTCGGTATGAATGATAAGAAATGGGGCAATTTGATTATTGATTATACATTATCGACTAATCATTCAAAACAATATACATTGCAACAAATAACAAATAGCATAGATGAGATCCAATCTACCGGCATTTTACAACAAAATGGCAATGGTAAATCTCAAGAGATGCAAGGAGCAGTTAGTTGGAATAAATTCTTCAGAGACTGGAACTATTCCGTCAACGCGAACTATTCGAATAGCTCGTCCAACGGAGAAGAAAACCGGGAAAACAAAACACAAAATGAGACTACTGGAAGTCTACAAGAGGTCATAGCCATTCCAACAAATGGAAGAGGAAATAAATGGGAGGCCAAAACTGGATTAAAGCGCATGCTATCAAAAGAAAAATATTCATTCATTGAATTAATATACAATTTTGTATCGGATAATCGCCATATCAATCAGCTTGCATGGAATAAAATTACAGGAGAAATAGACCCTACAAATACATATAATTACCGAAATTCTCTGATAGAACATACCCCTGAAACGACCGTTATCCTACCCGATTTGGGAATCTTCAACATTGAGATTTCAGCAGGGTGGAAACATTCCATTATTAAGGATAGAAAAGAAACGGCACAAACAAAATTTGAAAAATCATTTAACGCATTAAAAGGAGAAATACAAATTTCTTTAGGAGGAAGATTAAGTGAAAAAGCAGAGCATACAATCAAATATACCATAAATAGCCAACTCCCCAATATAACACAACTACGTTCAGAAGTCAACAACTCTAATCCTTACTTTATCAGCAGTGGAAATCCAAACCTGAAAGCCAGTACCATACATAAAATTTGGTGGAAAGAACAATATCGCTTCAATACCTACGGACATTTGATAAATTCGGAATTAACGCTAGCTTTCATAAAAAACAGCATCTCCAATAGGAACACTTATTTTAGCAAAGCAACTTACTTGCCTGATTTTAAATACACGGCTATTGCAAATAGTACACTCAGTAGTTACGACAATCTAAATGGAGCATGGAGTACAGATTGGGATATTTCCTGGATGTATCCCATCGTAAAAATCAAATCTAATTTAGATGTTAATATTAATAATAAGTATGAACATCTGCCTTACTACTATGATAATATACGGGATATAACAAAAATAAGCACAACAAGGATAGGAGCTAGATTCGCTACCAATCTGATTCCTCGATTGCGTGTATCAACTTATTGGAGTATCAACTATCGGCAAGCCTCCAATAAGGTGAATGACCAAACAAACCGGATATTAGCAAATCGCTTAATGGTAAATATGACGTGCACTCCCATATTAAAGTATTTCTTTGCGAATGTATCATATACCTATCAGCACCAGGACAACAAAACTTATCACCAGATTGACAAAGAAAACATCTTAAATATTTATGCCGGAGCGAAGGTATTCAATCGACGGGCAGAAGTAAGCATTACAGCATTTGACTTATTAAATTCATACCGGAACCGTATTATCCAAATGAAAGACAACTATACCAGTTATATTGACAGAGAGAACTTCGGGAGGTATTTTACCATAAATTTCTCTTGGAAATTCAGAAAGATCAAATCGAACCGGATGGATATTTCAAGAGGAGTTGCATGGTAATACGAATAAGAAATCTATTAATCATTTAAAATAAAAAATATGAGTACTCCTATTGTCGAAGTCAAGCATTTATCTCATCGTTATAGTGTAGATTGGGCCATTCGTGATATCAATTTTTCCATTGAGAAAACAGGAATATTAGGTCTGTTAGGTTCTAATGGAGCAGGTAAGTCCACCACTATGAATATCATCTGTGGAGTTTTAAATCAAACAGAAGGGGATGTGTTTATCAATGGCATCGATCTACGGAAAAACCCGGTTGAAGCCAAAAAGCACATTGGTTTCTTACCTCAAAAGCCACCTCTTCATCCGGACTTGACTGTCGACGAATACTTAATACATTGTGCCACACTGCGGAGAATGGACAAATCAAAGATACGTGAAGCCGTAGAAACAGCCAAAGAACGTTGCGCCATTGCTCATTTCAGCAAACGGTTGATAAAGAATCTTTCTGGAGGATACCAACAAAGAGTAGGAATCGCACAAGCAATCGTACATAATCCACCATTCGTAGTACTTGATGAACCTACAAATGGACTCGATCCTAATCAGATTGTCGAAATACGCAATCTGATTAAAGAGATTGCAGAAGATCATTCTGTACTACTCTCTACACATATCCTATCGGAGGTGCAAGCTACTTGCAATGACATTCGTATGATTGAACACGGTAAAGTGGTATTCTCCGGTACTATGAAGGACTTTGATAATTATGTAGTTCCTAGTAGTTTCACCGTAACATTTACACTTCCTCCTTCCATGGAAGAATTAGCAAAGATAGAGCATGTCTTAAATATAGAAGAGCTTTATCCCGGTACATTCCGGATACGCTTTGATGATGATGAGAACATAACTGAACGAGTAGTGGCATTGAGTATACAGAACGGATGGCGGTTGAAGGAGATCACAATGGAACGTTGTTCTCTCGACATTATCTTTGCACAACTATCGGGAAAACTTAAAAACAATATCTGACATGACGGATCTAAAGATTATTATGCGTATTGCTCGAACCGATTTGGCTATTTTATTCTATTCGCCGATTGCGTGGTTCATATTGATTGTTTTTTCATTCCTGACAGCATCAGGTTTCGCATCAGTAATGGAAAGTATAGTGACCAGCTATGACCTTTCGGGAGGCGACGAAGTATCTTTAAGCAGTATTTGTTTCTTAGGTAGCTATGGTTTTCTATCCTCTATCGTTTCAAACATATACATCTATATTCCATTGCTAACAATGGGGCTCATCAGTCGCGAAACGGCATCGGGCTCTATCAAACTAGCTTATTCATCACCAGTCACCAGTAGTCAGATCGTGTTGGGCAAATATCTTGCAGCCATCGGATTTGGCTGTTGTCTGATGCTTGTCCCGATAACCAGTGCTATTTATGGCAGTTTGGTAATCCCCTCTTTTGATTGGGCTCCGATATTAGTCGCCCTCCTCGGACTCTATTTATTAATATGCACTTATTGTGCTATTGGGCTCTTTATGTCCTCACTCACAACTTACCAAGTAGTGGCAGCGGTTGGGACTCTTATTATCTTAGCCATATTAAATTTCATAGGAGGTATCGGTCAGGAATACGATTTCATACGTGAACTGACTTATTGGCTGTCAATAAATGGAAGAACAATCGACATGCTAAACGGAGTAATCCGGAGTGAGGATGTGATTTATTTTATTGTTGTAGTAACCCTTTTCCTGGCATTTACCATTTTCAAACTTTCATCCGACCGGCGAACTATCAGTCGGTTCCGACAAGCAATCAGCTATCTGGGATTTTTTGTCGCAGCAATGGCAATCGGCTATCTCACTTCACGTCCGGGAATGATTAAGGTTTGGGATACAACACGTACAAAACTAAATTCACTTACCGAAAACAGCCAAAATGTATTAGCAAAACTGACAGGACCGGTAACTATTACCAATTATGTTAATCTGCTTGATGGAAAGTCATATCGGTACCTTCCTATTATGAAGAAAGCGAATGAAACGATTTTCGAACCTTATTGCCTCGCTAAGCCCGACCTGCAAGTAAAGTATGTCTATTATTATGATTTTGCCCCCAACGGCGTAGCAAATAATCCCAAGTTTCAAGACAAAACTATAGATGAAATGCGTGATTATATGACCATGGTTTATAATTTAAATCCTCATTTATTCAAATCTCCGGAAGAAATCCATAAAATCGTAGATCTGCGTGAAGAGCAAAATACATTTGTTCGCATTATGGAAACACAAGATGGGAAACGTACTTTCATCCGTGATTTTCAGGATATGGATGCAACACCATCAGAAGCGGAAATTACAGCAGCAATAAAAAAGATGATCTCAACTCCTCCCACTGTTGCCTTTATCAAAGGAGATGGTGAACGTGAAATATCTAAACCGGGTGACCGCGACTACAGTAACTTCTCCATTGAAAAATATTCCAGAGCTGCCTTGATTAATCAGGGCTTCGAAGTCTGTGAGATCGACATTTCCCATGGAGACACAATTCCTTCCCTTATCAATATTGTGGTTCTTGCAGAAATGAGAACTCCGCTTACAGAAAAAGGAGAAAGTCAACTGGAAACTTACTTAGCTCGTGGAGGTAATTTATTTATTCTCACCGACACAGGCAGGCAAGAAATCATGAATCCTTTTCTAGGCAGATTCGGTATCAAAATGGAAGAGTATCAACTGGCACAATCTTCTGCCGATTTCTCCCCCAATCTGATTTTAGCCAAAGCCACCCGTGAATCGGGAAAACTAACATTTGGATTCAAAGATGATTTTCCCAAACATGACCTACGTGTCTCTATGCCCGGATGTGTAGCTCTTACCTCCTTCGACAACGATTATGGATTCCAATATACACCGATTCTTGAAACAAATGCCAAAGGAGTATGGATTGAGAAGGAACAAACCGATCTGGAGGAATCACCTGTACAATGTAACGCCTCTGCAGAAGAAAAAGAACAAACCTATATTACAGCCTATGCCCTTTCACGTCAACTGAAAGATAAAGAGCAGCGTATTATCATTTCTGGTGATGCAGATTGTATAAGTAATGCTGAACTAACTCTTTCACGTGAAGGGTATACATCAGGAAACTTTAATATGATTATCGAAAGCTTCCGTTGGCTTTCCGGAGGACAATTTCCTATTGACGTACGCCGTCCTCATTGCACCGACAACAAGCTCTCAATCGGAGTAAAGGATGTCAGTACGATGAAAACTATTTTCATAATCATTATACCCGCTATCCTCCTACTAATGGGAGTTGGCATCTGGTTTTTCCGCAGAAGAAATTAATAGAGAAAAAGATGAACTTAAGACTTATACTTAGAATAGCCCGTACCGAACTAGCGGTACTTTTTTACTCACCGGTTGCATGGTTGCTACTGGTCGCTTTTACATGCCAGGTAGGATTCGATTTTATGAATATCCTGACGGAAATAGTAAAAATAAAAGCATTGGGCAACACGATCACTTTTAGTGTCACAGCCGGTTTTGTTCTTGGTCTCAAAGGAATATATGAAGTAATACAGGAAACGATCTACCTCTATATTCCTTTATTGACCATGAATCTGATGAGCCGTGAATATTCATCAGGATCTATCAAACTACTATATTCATCACCGGTAAGCAGTGTTCAAATCATTGTCGGCAAGTTTGTCTCAATGGTAGTATTTGCCCTGATCTTTGTCGTTATCCTTGCCCTACCGACAATCGTGATGTTTATATCGGTACCACATGTTGATGTTACACTTATCCTAGCGGGATTGTTATCCATGTTTCTATTGATATTGACCTATTGCTCTATCGGTCTCTTTATGACCACGCTCACATCTTACCAGGTTGTGGCAGCTGTTGCCACCCTTTCCACATTGGCATTTTTCAATTATGTGGGTGGAATCGGGCAGGAGTCCATATTCTTTAGAGAGATTACTTATTGGTTATCTATTAAAGGACGTGCCAGTGAAATGGTTGGAGGATTGATATGCAGCGATGATGTCATCTATTTCTTGGCTGTAATTTCATTATTCCTCTGGCTATCGGTCATTAAACTGAATAATGAAAAGACACGCCGTTCGTTCCTTTCAAAAACAATGCGTTATACATTAGCCGTATGCACCATTATAGTGATTGGTTTTGCCAGTTCACGCCCGGCATTAATGTTTTTTTATGATGCCACCCGCAGCAAGCAGCGTACACTTTCGGAAGAAAGTCAGAAAGTGATGAGACAGTTGTCCGGCCCTATGACAATTACAACTTATGTCGATATCTTTGATAAAGAATTTGACGTTGCTTCTCCAAAGGAACAGAAAGAAGATATGACACGATTTAAAATGTACATACGCTTCAAACCAGAGATAAAAATGAAGTACGTTTACTATTACTCTACACCAAAAGACAGTACTCTTTATCACCAATATCCAAATAAAAGTATTCGTGAAATAGCTTATGAAGTTGCCAAGAAAAAGAATTTCAATCCTAAGCAACTTAAAAGCGCCGAAGAACTAAAAGAGAAAATAGATCTGGCTAAAGAAAATTATCGGTTTGTACGTGTTGTAGAGCGTGGGTCCGGTGAACAAGCCCGCCTTCGTTTGTTCGACGATATGGAATATCATCCCTCTGAAACAGAAATCTCCGCAGCATTGAAAAAAATGCTTGTTACTCCCGTAAAGGTAGGTGTCATCACAGGACACCACGAGCGTTCGACCACTAAAAAGGGAGATCAGGATTACTCACTTTTTGCCACACACGGGCGCTTCCGTTATTCCATGATTAATCAAGGTTTTGATTTGACGGAACTGAGTTTGAAGGATATGAATGATATACCAAACAATATCAATATATTACTCATTGCTGAAATGCGTTCGCCCATGAGTCCAAAAGAACAAGAAATTATAAACCGTTTTCTTGAACGTGGAGGTAATATGATGATTATGGGCGATGTCGGACGTCAAGAAGTGATGAATCCCTTGCTCCGGAAAATCGGTTTAAAACTGCTTCCGGGAATCATTGCACAACCTTCTGACATTAATCCGGGAGACCTCATTCTTACAAAGGCTACACAAGTAGCCGCTGACAGTATAGGAGGTTTCTACAAACGTATGGTAGAAAGGAAAAACTATAGTGCGGTCACTATGCCATCGGCGGTTGCTCTGGAAGTTGTCGATACGACCCAATTCCATCCAATCGTTTTATTGCAAAGTAACGCCCAACAAACATGGATTGAATATCAAACAAAAGATTTTGTAAATGATTCTCTTTCATTGGATTCTCTTCAAGGTGAAAAGCTAGGGGCATATCCTACGGCAATAGCATTAACCCGCAAGATAAAAAACAAAGATAAAGAACAACGTATCATTGTCCTGGGTGACGCAGATTGTTTCAGCAATGCCGAACTACAAAAAAGCTCAAGACCAGGTATTTATTCATTTAACTTTAATATGATTCCCGGTTCATTCCGTTGGTTGTGTTATAATGAGTTTCCGGTATCTTCTTCCAGAGATCCTTTCCTCGACAAAGATATCAGCCTGACGCCTATGGATTTATCTACCATTAAAACCATCTATTGCTATGGCATTCCATTTATCATTGGATTGTGCGGCATTTGGACATGTTGGAGGAGAAGAAAACGATAAAAGAAAATAAACAAAAACTTCCGGCAGGCACAAAAATGCTTGCCGGAAGTCTGATTCTTCCATACAACCCTTCAAATCTACGCTTTCAACCGCATCACAAACCGGCTACCCTTACCCAATTCGCTCTCTACCGTCAACGTACCACCATGAGCTTCCACAAAATCCTTGGAAATAGATAATCCCAAGCCACTGCCTTGTACTTTCGTTCCGGGTACACGGAAATAACGGTCGAAGATGCTTTTGTGATAACGCGGGTCGATACCCTTTCCAAAATCCTGAACATAGAGTTCGATCATATTTTCATCTTGTTTGGCACCGATAATCACACGCCCGTTTTCTTTAGAATAACGGATAGCATTACTTAGCAGATTTGTCAATACCCAGGCAATCTTTTCACTGTCGACAAAGAGTTTGCCGATTTTCTCTTCCGGATATTCCACTTCTATCTGGATATTAAACTTATCCGCTTGCACCTGATTAGCTTTGATCGCATATTCGATCAACTCAATCGGTTTGGTGATCTTCGGCATAAACTGTAGTTTTCCGGCTTCCACCTGGGTCATGTTAAGCAATTCTCCGGTGATACTCAACAAACGCTCGCTATTCTCCTTGATACTCTTAGACAGTTGCTCCTGTTCATCATTCAATGCACCGACACGCTTATCTTCCAACAGCTGGAGGCTCATCATAATAGCAGCAATCGGAGTCTTCAGTTCATGAGATATCGTCGAGATAAATGTAGTCTTGGCAGAATCCAGTTCCTTAAACTCCGTGATATTCTTCAATAAAATAACATCACCCAGTTTGCGGGGTTCCCCTTTTTCAGCCTCCGTATTAATAATAGGAACATAAGAGGCCTTAAAGTAACTCTCTTTGTCGTCAGCATATATCTTCAATGGTTCCTTCTGCTCGCTTGGCGTCACCAGTTCACGGATCAACCGCCGCAACAGGTCATTCTTCAAAGCCAGTTCCTCCGCCGATTGACGAATCACATTCTCCCGTTTCAGATTCAAGACATTGAGTGCTTCCTCATTGATAAACAGAATTTCACGCTCCATATTCAAGCCGATCACCGGATCATCTATACTGTTTACAATTGCTTCAATAAATTTCTTTGCAGAAAGAATATCCGACAAAGTACTGGCACGATATTCGGTCAAACGCTCCGCCATCCGGTTAAAACTATCCGCCACATCCCGGAATTCTTCATTATTATTCATCTGCAGACGCTTCTCATAATTATGATTGGCTATTTCAAGAATTCCCTCTTTCAGCTCTTTAATAGGCTTGCTGATAGTACGGGGCAACCAATAAAGCAATATCAGTCCGGTCAAGATACAGATTCCTCCCGTTACGGAAATCCATAACAAAGCACGTTCCAATCCGGGCATAGCAGCAGGACTATCAGGTTCTGTCGCTGTCAGAATTTGAAGATTCACAACTGAAAGTGTTACCAGCAAAATAATCATTCCGGCCAGCATTCCGATACCGAGAATCAGTTTCGTTTTAATATTCATAACGTTCATACGATTAATATTATGCAAGTATAATCAAATCTACATTAGCTTGTGACAAATTATTTAAAAACTTTCTATATCCCAGTATAGAACAAATAGCGTATGGCAACCTTAAATTAGGAGTTCCCATGCAAACAGTCGATATCTGTTTCTCTTTACAAACCTTGACGATGCTCCCCAAAATATCCTTCGACTGCACCTGCACCACCTCTCCCCCAAGTTCCGCCACGAGCTTAAAATGGTTCAACAGATACCGTTGACTGGCTAAATCAATTCTATCCATACTCTCTTTCGGAGTCTGCACATACAGGGCTATAAAAGTGGTATTATACCGGGTTGCCAACTTTGCCGCCTTTCTGATAATCCGCCGGGGTGTTTTCTCATGACTACTGATACAAGCCATAAACTTCTCATGCCGGAGTCCGACGGCTACTCCCATCACCACCTCATTCTCCACCTTTTTTTCTACCCGCAACGCTACTTCCTTCAAAGCCAACTCACGTAACTGAAGAATATTCTCTGTCCGAAAGAAATTATCCAATGCCGTCTGAATCTTTTCCGGACGATATATCTTACCCGCTTTCAAACGTGCAATCAGCTCCTCTGCCGTCAAGTCAATATTCACCACCTCATCCGCTTCCTGAAGAACACTGTCGGGCACCCGTTCTTTCACTTCAATACCCGTAATCTCCTGCACTTCTTCATTCACGCTTTCAATGTGCTGAATATTGATTGCCGAAATCACATTGATTCCCTCATCCAGCAAAGTTATCACATCCTGCCAACGTTTCTCGTTCAAACTACCTTCTACATTGGTATGAGCCAGTTCATCCACAATTACAATTTCCGGATGGACACGGATAATCGTATCCAGATCCATTTCTTCCAATTCTTTCCCCTTATAGAAGATTTTACGACGCGGAATGACAGGGAGCCCTTGCAACAATGCTTCCGTCCCGGCGCGTCCATGAGTTTCGATATAGCCGATTTGCACGTTCACACCGTTCTCCAGCAGTTCATGTGCCTCCTGAAGCATACGATATGACTTTCCCACACCGGCTATCATACCGATATAGACCTTGAATTTGCCCCGGTGGGACTTCTTTATCAGATCCAAAAAATACTGTACACTATGTTCTCTATCATCCATTACGTCAATCTGTTATTTTAAACATCCTAACCCGTAGTAATCATCACGATCACCACGGGTTTCACAAAAATTCATGAGTTTATTTTATGGCCTTAAAGTTACGCCAAATACTAAATGGGCGTCCTCCAAACGTGGATTCCATATAGCCTGTACAAATATAGGCAATGAAAACTTATCATTAAAATTTATTGCTTTCGTTGCTTTCAAAGCTAGGTTCGTCACTGCAAACCCATTCACATTATACTGCGGAGTCTTATAAGGAACCACTCCACAAGTAGCATTCAGATCAACTCCTTTCACACTGAACGGATAATTCAGTTCTACGTAAGAAGAGTATGCCTGCTTTTCTTCCCCCTCATCAGTCGTTTTTCTGTCAGCACCGGCAAACATGGTATACCATGCGATAGATAAGGGGAACTTTTCAATAGGAAGCGTATAAGCTAACCCTGCTTCAAAATGGTGTCCAGTGTCTCCACTTTTAAAATGAAAATAATTATTGGTAAGTTCTCCATTGGCCACATCAGCTTGTCCGTCCCACCAAAGAGTGGCTACAGAAAGCGTCGGTCCTGCTTCACCGAACTTATAAGCTGCGGTCAGGTCAATTTCTTTATTACTCTCACTCAAACTGGTTGAGCCCCATGCAGTAAGCGAGAAATTACCTACGCTAAATCCCAAAGTCGGCTGAAAGGAAGCAGCTCCCCCCTGATAAATACCACGCCATACATACGAACTTACCAAATCACCTTGTATAGTAAACTCTTGTGCTTGTGCATTAACTGTTCCCAACATACAAACGGCTGCTACAGCCATTGTTCCTAAAAAACTCTTTTTACTAAAAAAACTTTTCATACTTCTTATCTTATTCTATTTTATGTTTCCGTAAAAAAGCAGCGCCCTATCCAACCCTGTTAATTTGAACCGCGGCATAACCCAAACGGTCCGGACAGGAACGCTGCTCAATCTTCATCTACTTATTGCTTTCCTCTAATGCGATATTCAATTTCAACACATTCACCTTTTCTGTTCCCAACAACCCCAAAAGAGGTTTTTCTATGCTTTTATCAACAATCGCTCTCACCTGTTCCTCTCTCAATCCACGTGCCTGTGCCACTCTTTTCACTTGCACATACGCACATTGAGGAGTGATATTAGGATCCAGTCCCGAACCACTGGCCGTAACCATTTCGGCTGGCACATCCGCACGATTCAAATAAGGATGATGTACAAGGAAAGTATCAATACGCGCTTTCACTTCATCCAGATATTCTTGATTCGTGGGCCCTTTATTACTACCTGCGGAACTCGTAGCATCATATCCGTCTCCGGCAGAAGATGGACGTCCCCAGAAATAAATATCTTTTGTAAACATCTGACCTACATTAGCCGCTCCCACTACTTTCCCATCCAGCGTAGCTACTTCGGCATTTCCTTTATTAGGACCCGCTACCTGTGCAAACACCCACAGGATAAGGATATAGAACACGGAGAAAAAGACACAAAAAGCAAGTGTTATTTTTAATGACTTCAATAAAGTTTTCATTGCTATTGTTTTTTAATTAAAAGAATAAACCTACTACTAAATCTATCAATTTGATTCCCACGAAAGGAGCAATCACACCACCCACACCATAGATCAGCAGATTACGGCGAAGCAAAGCACTCGCACCTATCGGCTTGTATTGCACACCACGCAAAGCCAACGGAATCAGAATCGGAATAATAATCGCATTAAAAATGACTGCCGAAAGAATAGCACTTTCAGGACTATGCAGATGCATGATATTCAGAGCAGCCAGTTCGGGAATAGCGATCATAAACAAGGCCGGAACGATAGCAAAATACTTCGCTACGTCATTGGCGATAGAGAAAGTAGTCAGCGTACCACGTGTCATCAGTAATTGTTTACCGATTTCCACAATCTCGATCAACTTCGTCGGGTCGTTATCCAAATCGACCATATTACCAGCTTCTTTCGCTGCTTGTGTACCGCTATTCATGGCTACACCTACATTGGCCTGTGCCAGAGCAGGAGCATCGTTCGTTCCGTCTCCCATCATTGCAACCAATTTACCAGCCTGCTGTTCCTTCTTGATATATTCCATCTTATCTTCCGGTTTCGCTTCGGCGATAAAATCATCCACACCGGCTTTTTCAGCAATATATTTTGCAGTTAACGGGTTGTCACCTGTCACCATTACCGTCTTCACTCCCATCTTACGCAGACGTTCGAAACGTTCCTGAATACCCGGTTTGATAATATCCTGCAGTTCAATAACACCAGTCACCTTTCTGTTTACACATACTACCAGCGGTGTACCACCATTGCTTGAGATAGAAGAAATAATCTCTTCCACTTCTTTCGGAAATTCATTCCCGTCACCTTCCACCATCTTACGGATGGCATCAAAAGCACCTTTACGAATCTGCGTTCCATCTGCCAGGTCTACTCCCGAACATTTGGTTTCAGCCGTAAACTTAATCATACGTGCTCCTGTTGTATTCAGATTACGCATACGAATGCCCGACTCACGTCCCAATTCTACGATAGACTTACCTTCCGGCGTTTCATCGGATAAGGAAGACAACAGACAAGTTTCCACAAAATCATGCAGATCGACACCCGGAGCTGTATGGAAATGAGTTGCTTTACGATTACCAATGGTGATAGTACCCGTTTTATCCAGCAGTAATGTATCAATATCGCCCGCAGTTTCAACCGCTTTACCGGATTTAGTAATCACGTTGGCGCGAAGTGCACGGTCCATACCGGCAATACCGATGGCAGAGAGAAGTCCACCGATAGTTGTCGGGATCAGACACACAAACAAAGAAATAAGCGAAGCAATAGTGATGACCGTATTACTATAATCGGCAAACGGTTTCAAAGTCACACACACAATGACGAAAACAAGCGTAAAACCTGCCAGCAAAATAGTCAATGCAATCTCATTCGGGGTTTTCTGGCGGGAAGCACCTTCCACCAATGCGATCATCTTATCAAGAAAACTTTCTCCCGGTTGAGTAGTCACCATCACCTTTATATGATCGGACAGTACTTTCGTACCTCCTGTTACCGAACTCTTATCGCCACCTGCTTCACGAATGACCGGAGCAGACTCACCGGTAATGGCACTTTCATCAATAGAAGCCAACCCTTCAATAATCTCACCGTCGGAAGGAATCACGTCTCCTGCCTCGCAGACAAACACATCCCCTTTCTTCAACTGTGAAGAACTGACAGTAACGATTTTATTGCCTTCCACTTTCTTTGCCGGTGTCTCTTCACGAGTCTTACGCAAACTGTCGGCCTGTGCTTTACCACGTGCCTCTGCAATAGCTTCGGCAAAATTGGCAAACAGCAAAGTGATAAACAGAATGATAAACACGGCAATGTTGTAAGCAAACGAACCCTGTGAAGAATTAACAATGGAGTAGAGCGTCACAAGCAGCATGACTACCGTAGCCACCTCTACCGTAAACATAATCGGATTCTTTATCATCATTCGTGGGTTCAGTTTCACGAATGATTGTTTCAAACTTTCTATAACTTGCTCCTTTGGAAACAAAGAAGCTGATTTATTATCTTTCATATCTTCTCTAATTCAGTATTACAAACTTAAATGTTCAGCAATCGTGCTCAATGCATGTACCGGGAAGAATGACAGAGCGGCAATAATGAAGATAACTACAAATGTCATTACTCCGAAAGTCAATGTATCCGTCTTCAACGTACCGGCACTTTCCGGTATGAATTTCTTCTGCGCCAGTAGCCCGGCAATGGCAACCTGTCCGATAATAGGAAGGAAGCGACTCAGAATCAAAACGATACCACATGTCCAGTTCCAGAAATAAGTATTATCACCCAAGCCCTCGAAACCGGAACCGTTATTGGCGGCACAAGAGGTGTACTCGTAAAGCTGTTCACTCAAACCGTGGAATCCTAAGTTGTTCAACCACCCACCTTCACTTTCCACAAAATCTGGATGGTGTACATAAATATAACTTGAGATTGCCGTAAACACCAAGATTACAAACGGATGAAGCAGAGCTACAATCGTAGCGATTTTCATTTCGCGGGCTTCTACTTTCTTACCGAGGAATTCCGGTGTACGCCCCACCATCAAACCGCTGATAAACACTGCAATGATAATGAATGTATAGTAGTTCATCCACCCTACACCTACACCGCCAAACCAGGTATTAATCTGCATATTCAGCATTTCCATCATACCGGACAGAGGCATGGTAGAATCATGCATACCATTCACAGAACCATTGGAAGTTACGGTCGTTACAATACTCCACAATGCGGTTGCTCCGGCTCCCAAACGCACTTCTTTACCTTCCATCGCACCATTGTCCTGTGCAATTCCCAGCTCATCGATGCGCGGATTACCCCCCATTTCCTGACTGACATTAATGCACACACCGACCAGAAAAGCGAAAAGCATTACTCCGAATATACTGTAAGCCAACTTCTTTCTGCGGGTATAGAAACCCAGTGCAAATACCATTGCCATCGGGATAATCAAGATAGACCAACATTCTACCATGTTAGAAAGATAAGTCGGATTTTCCAATGGATGAGAGGAGTTCACGCCAAAATATCCACCGCCATTCGTACCCAACTGTTTAATAGGAACAATTGCGGCCGTAGGACCTTGAGAAACCATCTGTTCCTGACCTTCAAGAGTAGTGACTTTCATCTTACCGTCAAATCCCATCGGAGTTCCCTGAAGAATCAGGATAAAACCTACAATCAGAGAAAGAGGTAATAAGATACGCGTACAACTTATTACCAGAAATTGCCAGAAGTTACCAATCGTTTTGGTTGTTTTTGCAGCAATACTCTTCATAATACCTGCCATAGCAGCCATACCTGTTGCTGCGGTAATAAACTGGAAAAGCATGATGACGAACAATTGAGTAAAATAAGTCAGTCCGCTTTCACCGCTATAGTGCTGTAAGTTACAGTTCACCATAAAACTAATACAAGTATTGAATGCCTGATCCGGAGTCTGCGGTCCGTTGCCGTCCGGGTTTAAAGGCAACCATCCTTGTGAAACCAAGAGTACCATTCCCCAGAAAAACCAGAAAGCATTCAAAATCAACAATGCTTTCAGGAATTGTTTCCAGTTCATTTCTTCATTGGGGTCGATTCCACAAACTTTATAAATGACTCTTTCGATAGGAGCCATAAAATCAGACCAAGTCTTTTCTCCTCTGTAGACCTTGGCAATGTATTTTCCCAGTGGATAAGCCAGAATCACCATCAAGGCTATCTGAACAACCACGCCTAAAATTTCTGTATTCATATACTTTTTACCTTAAACTGTGTGTGTTACTTTAAAACTTCTCGGGTTTGATGAGCACATACATCAAATAACCGAAGATTGCAATACCTAATACGAATAATGCTGTGTACATAATCAATTCTCCTTTTTTCTTTAAATATTCTCAAACCAGTCTACACATTTCCAGAACAGCCAGAAACAAGCGAAACCGCTCAACAGGCAGAAAATAAATGATAGTGTTATTCCCATGTTTTTACCTTTTAAATGATTACTATAAATTTTTACTTGCCATTCTTCATGCCAAATGCGTGCCACAAAAAACAAAGAATACATAATAAGCTAACATTCAAACAGATACAAACAGGCAGTTACTTTCTTACCATCCGACACACCCTTCCATTTTGAAAAAAGGATTCTATTTTGAAAGGCTTTCCGTTTTTTCGTGATTTCAGAAGAGAAAAAATAAACAAATTATCATTTTGAAAGGGGATCTTCATTTTGAAAAGACAAAAGGAGGATACTACATCTTTATAATCTGTTGATAATAAACGGTTAAGCATCAACATAAGTCAATTGGTACATGCTTTGCGAAGAAATAGATATGAAACTTTATATTATTGCAAACAGATTACCTGTCAAAGTAGCCGGCACAAACGGCACATTCGTATTTTCGCGTAGCGAAGGCGGACTGGCAACAGGTTTGGATTCTCTCCAGACTTCTTATGAGAAGCACTGGATAGGTTGGCCCGGAATATGTACAAATGAAGAGAAGGACCAGCAAGAGATTAACGAGAAACTACAGGAAATGAATTTTCATCCGGTCTTCTTGTCGGAAAAGCAAATTGAAAACTACTACGAAGGATACAGTAACAGTACTATCTGGCCTTTGTGTCATTACTTTTATGCTTATACCTTATATAAGAACTGTTTCTGGCAATCCTATCAACAAGTCAACCGACTCTTCTGTGAGGAGATTTGCCGGCTGATACGTCCCGGCGATAAGGTATGGATACAGGATTATCAACTGATGCTACTTCCCGGAATGTTGAGGAAAATATATCCGGAACTAAGTATCGGTTATTTCCATCATATCCCGTTCCCTTCTTACGAACTCTTCCGTATTCTTCCGGAGCGTGCCGAGATTCTGAAGGGTTTGCTGGGAGCAGACTTCATTGCTTTCCATACTCATGACTATATGCGTCACTTCATCAGTGCCGTAGAGCGTGTGCTGCATCTCGACTTCAAACTGGATGAAGTACAGATCAACAACCGGATGGTCAGAGTAGAAGCATTGCCGATGGGAATCAACTATGAATCCTATCATCAGGCTTCAGAAAATAAAGAAGTACATCAGGCCATTGAACGAACCCGGAAACTTTTCGGCGAGCATAAACTGATCCTGTCAGTAGACAGACTGGATTACAGCAAAGGCATATTGCACCGTCTTCGTGGCTTTGCCACCTTCCTCGAACATCATGCCGAATATCACGGTAAAGTTACATTGGCAATGGTCATTGTCCCTTCACGCGACCATGTAGGCAGTTATGCGGAACTAAAAACAAAAATTGACGAAGAAATCGGCTCTATCAACGGACGTTACTCCACAATGAACTGGACTCCCGTATGTTATTTCTATCATGGCTTTTCACTGGAAGAACTGACTGCCATGTACTATGTGGCCGACATAGCCCTCGTCACTCCACTTCGGGACGGAATGAATCTGGTAGCCAAAGAATACGTAGCTACCAAATGCGACAATCCCGGTGTACTTATCCTTAGCGAAATGGCAGGTGCCGCCGTAGAATTGACGGACGCTATCCAAATCAACCCGAACGATACGGAACAAATAGAAAATGCTATTTGCCAGGCACTTGAAATGCCCGAAGAGGAACAAAAACAACGCCTGCAACGTATGCAAAGCATTCTGTCCGTACAGACAGTCAACAAATGGGCAGCCGACTTTGTCAATGAACTGAACGCGACATGTATGAAAAACGATATGTTACGAAAAAAACGTATCGTAGCCGCTAGCATTGCACAAATCAAACTCAAGTATAACCATGCCAAACAACGCCTGATTCTGCTGGACTATGATGGTACGCTGACGGCTCTCAAACCACGTCCCGAGGATGCACAACCTACACCGGAACTCATTTCTATTCTACAACAACTGGCTAGCGATCCCGCCAATCATATTGTTATCAATAGCGGGCGGGATCACTTTACATTAGAAAAATGGCTTGGCACCCTTCCTATTTCTATGGCTGCCGAACATGGGGCTTTCTATAAAGAAAACGGAGTCTGGCATAAAAACATAAAGAAGATAGAATGGGGAGCAGGTATTCTCTCTATCCTTCAAATGTTTGTAGACCGTACTCCCCGTTCCCATCTGGAAGTGAAGGAAACTGCCCTGGCCTGGCATTATCGTGAAAGTGACGCATGGCTCGGCACATTAAGAGCCCAACAACTCGTCAACACGCTGATTTCGCTCTGTACCCGGCAGAAACTACAAATTCTGCAAGGAAATAAAGTGATCGAAATCAAATCACCGGATTGCAATAAAGGTTCGGAGGTGGGGCGTCTGCTAGCCAACAGACGTTATGATTTTGTTATAGCGATGGGAGACGACACTACAGATGAAGATATGTTTCAGGCATTACCGATGAGCGCTATCACCATTAAAATAGGTAGCGTATCCGAAGCCGCCAACTATCACCTGTCTGCCCAATCTGACGTACTTCCTTTCTTACGGTCTTTACTAGGCAAACAAAAAACTGCCACAAAAGAAGGAAGTATTAAGAATCGCCTGACTTTCGCTTTCGACTTTCTCAAAGATCTATTAAAAACTCAATAAAAAGCAATCAATATGAATAATTTAAATTATGGAGTGATAGGTAACTGCCGAACGGCAGCTCTCATTTCGCAGAACGGAAATATCGAATGGCTCTGTTTTCCCGATTTCGATTCTCCTTCTATTTTTGCCAGTCTGCTCGACCGGGAGAAAGGAGGAGCTTTCGGATTCGAAGTTTCCGGAGACTATCGCATCACACAAAGTTATGTCCCCCACACCAATATTCTTTCTACTCAATTCTCCTCCGATGAAGGAGAATTCGTAGTGCTCGACTATATGCCCTGCTATCGTTCCCAAGACGAAACAGGGCATTATTTACCTGCCGAATTATACCGCTACATACATTGGATAAAAGGAAAACCGCGTTTCAAGATCAACTACCACCCAGCGCCAAACTATGCACAGGGACAAGTGATCCTTAATATCACTCCACAGTATATCGAATCCTACTGCTCCTTTGACAACAAGGACAGACAATATTTATATGCTTCCCTATCTCTTCAGGACATCAAAGAGAAAAAAGAAATCATTCTTGAGAAAGACGAATTTCTCCTGCTCTCCTATAACGAGAAAGTGATCCCAATCGACATAGAAAGGGAGAAAATAGAATACTGTCGTACGCTGGTATATTGGCTGAACTGGACAGACAGAAGCAAGAAATACACTCTATATAATGACGTAATCGAACGGAGTTTATTGGTTCTGAAACTAATGTCCTACCACAACGGAGCTGTGCTGGCAGCACTAACTACAAGCCTACCGGAAGCTGTGGGAGAAGTGCGCAACTGGGATTACCGCTTTTGCTGGCTTCGGGATGCTTCCATGTCCATCGAAACCATGTTTCAAATCGGACATACCAGTGCAGCCAAACGCTTTATGAAATTTATCCAATCCACATTCGTTTCCAAACATGACTATCAAATTATGTATGGCATCCGGGGCGAGCACCAACTAACCGAAGTGATACTCGACCATCTATCCGGTTATAAGAACTCCAAACCTGTACGAATAGGAAATGATGCATACCATCAGAAACAAAACGACTCTTTTGGTTACCTGATGGACCTGATTTACCAATATTATCGCCTCATGCCCGGCACACTGGATGAAATTGAAGACATGTGGGAAATGGTAAAGACCATTTTAGCAAAAGTAGTAGAAAACTGGAGAAAGCCCGATAAGGGAATCTGGGAGATCCGGGGAGAAGGACAACACTTTGTTTCTTCCAAAGTGATGTGTTGGGTAGCTTTAGATCGCGGAGCTAAAATCGCTCAAATGCTTAACAAATATAATTATAGCGAACGTTGGCAACTGGAAGCCGAAAAAATAAAGAAAGACGTAATGAAATATGGCTGGAATAAGGAACTTCAAAGCTTCACACAGACATATAATAATCAAGCAATGGATTCTTCATTACTATTGATGGAACCCTATGGATTTATAGAAGCAGATGATATACGCTATCATAAAACAGTGGAAGCTGTCAAGAAAGCCCTTTTCCATAAAGGACTTATGTATCGCTATAACAGCAAAGACGATTTCGGGTTGCCTACTTCTGCTTTTACGATTTGTACATTCTGGCTTATACGGGCATTGTTTGTAACCGGCCATAAAGAAGAAGCACGCTGCCTGTTTGACGAAGTTCTGAAATACTCCAATCATCTCGGATTGTTTAGTGAAGATATTGATTTCGAAACCAAAGAACAGTTGGGCAACTTCCCGCAGGCATATTCACATCTGGCATTAGTAAATACAGCTATCTTATTTGCAGAAGAAGAGAAGAGGTTATCTTTTATCCGGCCTTAGAGAACGCCCTGATTCAGAAGTGATAAAACACAGAAAGCCCCTTGATTCAAAATGAATCAAGGGGCTTCTTAAAAATGGCGGCTACCTACTCTCCCACTGTTACGCAGTACCATCGGCGTGACGAGGCTTAACTTCTCTGTTCGGAATGGGAAGAG
>PPYF01670337.1_pt1 | contig 107142 bp, 76 predicted proteins | sample 1559871 | NCBI WGS metagenome assembly PPYF01 (sample SAMN08240021, study PRJNA423297) | Human gut metagenome, whole genome shotgun sequencing project.
GATTCGAACCCCGGATACCCTTTAGGGGTATACACGCTTTCCAGGCGTGCCTCTTCAACCACTCGAGCATCTCTCCAATCAACATCTATTCTGAAATCGGGTGCAAATTACAAAAAAAATGCGAACCGCGAGCGTTTTCAGCTACAAATGTATTCTTTTTTTTGTTCTTCCACTGCATTCTCAAAGTTTTATCCGCAAGAAAATCTCAAAATTAATAAACTTTAAAATCTTCGGAACGTTATTTGAGCATTCCAAACACTTTTAAAGCGTTTTCAGAAGTGATACGGCCTATTTCTTCAGGCGAATTTCCGTATATTTCCGCTACTTTTAACAGAGTATCCTTTACATTCGCACTCTCGTTTCTTTTACCCCGGTTCGGCACGGGAGTTAGATAAGGAGAATCTGTTTCAAGAACAATCCGTTCCAAGGGGATATTTTGCAAAACTTCCGGCAATCCCGATTTCTTAAATGTCACCACACCGTTAATCCCAATGAAGAAATTAGAAAACTCCAGCATACGGAATGCCTCTTCCCGTGTTCCCGTAAAACTATGGAAAATCCCCCTTAGAGAAGACGTTTTATACGGTTTCAATATATCATATATATAGTCGAATGCCTCCCGGCAATGAATCACTACGGGTAATCCATACTCCAACGCCCATCGCACCTGCCGTTCAAAGACAATCTGCTGTTCCTTCAGGTAAGTTTTATCCCAATAAAGATCCATGCCTATTTCACCGATTGCGACATAACCGTCCGGCATTGCCAGATGTCCGGCCACAACAGCCAGTTCCTTCTCATAACCGGCATCCACGGAAGTGGGATGCAGACCTATCATCGGAAAACAATACCCCTTGTACTCCGAACAGACCTTAAGCATGGGTTCAATAGTGGTACTGTCTATATTGGGCATAAAAATATGGGTGACTCCCGCTTCCCGGGCGCGCATCATCACCTGCGGCAAATCCGATTGGAAGTCCTCCAAAAAAAGGTGGGAATGTGAATCTACTAATTTCATTTTGTAATCTCTTCTTTTTCACCGGTACGGTAATAATAAATCAAGCCATAAGCGCGACACAACTCCAGACGTTTTTCATTCGGCATAACCTCTGCGTATTTCCGTTCCACCTGATTCCAGATATCCAGAATCAGAGCATCGGCTTCGGAGCGCATAGAAGCAAGAGTTTCCAGACTGCGCGCCGTCAGCGCCTGCAAGTTCCTCTGTCTCTCGTAGCTCTCCATGAAAATATCATAATGTACCCTGACTTTGGCAATGGTAGGATTATAAATAGGAATTCCGCCTTGGGAAATGCGCCGGCTCTCGCCTTCCACTATTTTACGTCCCCACTCTGCAAGGGCTGTCTCCGTAGACAAATCCGGAACATTATTGTTCCTCATATCCAAGCCGTAGAACTCCTTATGAACGGTACGCACCTCCGAACGAATCACTGCCAGATTCAGTACCTGGATAAAATGCGATATGTAAAGACGGGCAGTCTTTACATTCGCCTGATGCTTACGGCCCGCCTTTGACTGACGCTCAAAACATTCCACATAATACGAATGCGCCGCTTCAAACTTTACCAGGAAATTCCGGGCATCCGTAAGTACCTTCAGAGACACAGCCAAATCATACACATTATATGTATCACCTTTGGCAACAACGGCCTTCAACGCACGTATTCTTGCCTGATCTGTATTTGGTAATCTTCTGTAAGGCATTCTAATCGGCTACTGACAATTACACTTCCCGGTACATCAACTCCTTTATAAGCTTATCCAGTTCTCTTTTCCTCTCAGCCGTCACATTCACGGCAGCCAGGCTCTCCAAAGCCTTATTGTTATATTCCGACATTTTGTTTTCACAAAGAGCTTTAACCCCTATCCGGTTATACAAACCGGTTACAGCCTCTATCTTCTCAGCCGGATCAAAGTCCGTAACGGTTATCCAATGCTTCAATTGCGCAGCCTGCTCCTTATCCGCATGTTCCAAGGCCTTTATCAACATATAGGTTTTCTTGTTGCACAGGATATCGCCACCTATATTTTTACCAAATACGGCAGTATCGCCGTACACATCCAGCAAATCGTCTTTCAGCTGAAAAGCGACACCCATATTCATGCCAAAGTCATACAGCCGTTCCGCATCTTCATCAGAGGCACCGCCCAACAACGCTCCGATTTTCAAACTTGCCGCCAGCAGCACGGATGTTTTCAGACGAATCATCTCCAGGTATTCCTCCTCCTTCACATCGCTCCGCTGCTCAAAATCCATATCCATCTGCTGACCTTCGCAAATTTCAAGAGCCGTCAGGCTGAACAAATCCATCACAGCCTTCAAGTGTTCGGCCGGACATTGCGCCATAAACTGATAAGCCAGCACCAGCATTGCGTCACCCGAAAGGATGGCCGTATTATCATTCCATACCTTATGCACCGTTTCTTTTCCGCGGCGTTTATCGGCACGGTCCATCAGGTCGTCATGCAGCAATGTATAATTATGATAGACCTCGATGCCTGTTGCCGGTGAGAATACTGGTCTGACATCTTCCTTATAAAGATTATAAGCCATCAGCATCAGCACGGGGCGGATTCTTTTTCCACCCATGGACAAAACATAGGCAACCGGGTCGTACAACCCTTTCGGAGTACGTTCAAACTGCAAATCCGCAATATGGGAATTTATTTTATCGAGAAGTTCGGAAGCTGTAAACATAAGTATTTCAAATTAGGAATGGCAGAGAATGAAAAGAGGCTGCCTAAAAGCAACCTCTTTACGCAATATTTAAATATATTAACTAAAAAAACCAAATTACTGCAAGCGGAACATCACAGGCACTGTGTATTTAACACGTACCGCTTTACCACGCTGCATACCCGGTTTCCATTTCGGCATGGAGCTGATCACACGGATTGCCTCTTTATCCAAATACGGGTCAACACCTCTAAGCACTTTAGCATCTACGATACTACCGTCTCTGTTAACAACGAACTGTACGGTTACACGACCTTGAGTTCCGTTTTCCTGAGCGATAGTAGGATATTTGATGTTCTTGCTCAAATACTGCATCAAACCAGCCATACCACCGTTAGGGAATTCCGGCATCTGTTCTACTACCTCGAAGATAGTTTGTTCTTCCGGTTCTTCCTCTTCAACAGCTACGGGAACATATTTGATTTCCACAGCCTGATTGGTTTCTTCAGATGTAGCTATAGTGGTTTCCTCCACATCTGCGTCGTCATCCACGATTGTCAGGGTTTCTGCAATCGAAGGAGCTTCGGGGGGCGGTGGAGCCACCTGCTCGGGTTGTTCCGTAATCGGAATGATTTCCTCTTCAAATACAAGGTCGGTAATTGCCTGGCTCGTATCAATCTTGATATCACGTTTTGTCCATTCGAATGCAACGAACATAAACGCGAGCACAATCACGTAACCGACAAGCAGCCAAGTTGACTTTTTGTTCTCCAAGTCTGCCTTAGGTGTCTTTTTAATTTCCATAATTTATACTATAATTATTAGTGTTTCTCATTTTGGGCAAATATAGCACTTTTCCCACGATTGTTCTTGCCCGGCTGTGTTTTTTTACACAATAAGCAAGGCATTTTTATTTTTTTAATTCTTCAAAAGCCTTCGTCAGCTTTTGTAGCGCAAAAGTAACGAGATATTTTAAAAATACCGTATCTTTGGCAAGAATTTTAAATGAAACGTTCAAAAAAATCTACCGAGAGAGAGATTCCTATATAAATTATGGTATAAAATCATTTCATATGAAAAAGATAACAATCGCAATCGACGGCTTCTCTTCGTGCGGAAAAAGCACAATGGCCAAGGACCTCGCCCGTGAAATAGGCTATATCTATATCGACAGCGGAGCCATGTACCGTGCCGTCACTTTATATAGTATGGAGAACGGTATCTTCACAGCCGAGGGCATCGATACGGAAAAACTGAAAAAGCAGATCAACAACATCCGCATATCCTTTCAGCTAAACCCGGAAACGGGACGTCCCGACACCTACCTGAACGGCATCAATGTGGAAAAGAAAATCCGCACAATGGAAGTATCCTCCCGCGTCAGTCCCATTGCCGCCCTCGACTTTGTGCGCGAAGCAATGGTGGCCCAACAACAGGAAATGGGCAAAGCCAAAGGCATTGTCATGGACGGTCGCGACATCGGCACTACCGTATTTCCGGATGCCGAACTTAAGATATTCGTAACTGCCTCTCCCGAAATCCGTGCACAGCGCAGATACGATGAACTGAAAGCCAAAGGAGAGGAAGCCGGTTTCGACGAAATCCTGGAGAATGTGAAGCAGAGGGATTATATAGACCAGAACAGGGAAGTGAGTCCGCTCCGCAAAGCCGACGACGCACTGCTGCTCGACAACAGCCACATGACCATTTCCCAACAAAAGGAATGGCTGGCAGAACAGTTCGAAAAAGTGTGCAAATCATAACGCAAAAAGCTGCAATATGGCAAAAGTGGAAATAGACGAAGGTTCCGGCTTCTGCTTCGGGGTAGTTACCGCAATCAATAAAGCAGAAGAAGAGTTATCCAAAAGCGGAACATTATACTGTTTAGGAGACATTGTGCACAACAGCCGTGAAGTGGAGCGTTTGAAAGCAATGGGGCTTATCACCATCAACCACGAGGAGTTCAACCGCCTGCATAATGCCAAAGTTTTATTGCGGGCACACGGCGAACCGCCCGAAACCTATATAACCGCCAGGCGCAACAATATTGAAATAATCGACGCCACTTGTCCGGTGGTTCTCCGCTTACAAAAGAAAATCAAGCAGGAGTATATCCAGGAAGACAATGAGGACAAACAAATCGTCATATACGGAAAGAACGGACATGCAGAAGTCCTGGGGCTGGTGGGACAAACCACAGGAAAAGCAATTGTTATAGAAAAGCTGGAAGAAGCCAAGTCACTGGATTTCAGCAAGAGCATACGCCTCTACTCGCAAACCACCAAGTCGCTGGATGAATTTCAAAAAATCGTGGAATACATAAAGGAACATATATCCTCCGATGTCACTTTCGAATATTACGACACCATATGCCGGCAAGTAGCCAACCGTATTCCCAACATCCGGAAGTTCGCAGCTTCGCACGATTTGGTATTCTTCGTCAGCGGCAAGAAAAGTTCCAATGGAAAAATCCTGTTCAACGAATGCAAGAAGGTAAATCCCAACTCGCACCTTATCGACAGTGCGGAAGAGATAGACAACCGGTTACTCATTGGCACAGAGTCCATTGGTATTTGTGGAGCCACTTCCACTCCCAAATGGCTGATGGAAGAAATATCCAAGGCAATAAAATCACGAATTTAAAAAGCTTTTGTTATCTTTGCGAGCAGATTTTTTAAGGTAATTATTAACACTAAATAAAGAGATTGTTATGGGAACAATTAAGTGTATCGGTATTTTAACATCGGGCGGCGACGCTCCGGGAATGAATGCGGCTATCCGTGCGGTAACACGTGCGGCTATCTACAACGGACTTCAGGTTAAAGGCATATATAGAGGTTACAAAGGCTTGGTAACCGGTGAAATCAAAGAATTCAAAAGCCAGAATGTAAGTAACATCATCCAATTGGGCGGTACTATCCTGAAAACAGCACGCTGTAAAGAGTTTACCACGCCCGAAGGACGGCAGATAGCATACGATAACATGAAGAAAGAGGGTATCGATGCCCTGGTGGTTATCGGTGGCGACGGCTCTCTGTCCGGTGCACGCATCTTTGCGCAGGAATTTGATGTGCCCTGTATCGGTCTGCCGGGAACCATCGACAACGACCTGTACGGAACGGATACCACAATCGGTTACGACACCGCCCTGAATACGATTTTGGATGCCGTAGACAAAATCCGCGACACCGCAACTTCTCACGAACGTCTTTTCTTCGTCGAGGTTATGGGACGCGATGCCGGTTTCCTTGCCTTGAACGGCGCTATCGCATCCGGAGCCGAGGCTGCCATCATACCGGAATTCAGCACGGAAGTGGACCAATTGGAAGAGTTCATCAAGAACGGTTTCCGGAAGTCTAAGAACAGCAGCATCGTGCTCGTTGCCGAAAGTGAACTGACCGGTGGTGCAATGCACTATGCAGAACGTGTGAAAAACGAATATCCCCAATACGACGTACGCGTCACAATCCTCGGACACTTGCAGCGTGGCGGCAGTCCTACGGCACACGACCGTATCCTTGCCAGCCGATTGGGTGCTGCCGCAATCGACGCCATCATGGAAGGACAACGTAATGTGATGATAGGCATAGAACACGATGAGGTGGTTTATGTACCTTTCACGAAAGCCATCAAAAACGACAAGCCGATCAAGAAAGACCTGGTTAATGTACTGAGGGAACTTTCCATTTAATAAAGCCCCGATAGGATAAACCCAAGAGGGCCGAAGTGGTTTTAACATTTTCTTTCAGGCACGGAGTGCACAGATTTCATGGTTCTTGCAAACCGGAACCGTGAAATCCATGTACTCCGTGCCTGAAAAATTATCATAATGCAAGAGGTTCTTTAAATTTTCCTCAAAAAGTGTTCTATCCGTTTTTGGGATTTATAACCACTTCTCCACAATCTTCTCCGTCCTGTTCCACAACTCCTGCATCTGTACATGGCGGGTATACTTCCCGGAAAGATGCTTGGGACGGCAACTCGCATTTAAAGTTCCCGTACGTTTTCCGGCATCCTCATCCAGCAGCAGATGAACGGCTGTTGCAGCTCCTTGCCGGGGAGTACGGATAAAAGGCCGGAATAAGATATCTGTCAGCGGGTCGAACCACATGTGCATCGTTATTATATCGGTAGATACGATACCCGGATCGGCCGCATTCACCACAATCCCTTTTTCCTTGACCCGATTCGCCAGATTAACGGTAAACAAGGTCAGAGCCAGTTTCGTATTGCTATAAACAGGAATGCGCCAGAAACCTCCTCTCTTTCCAAGATGGAAGAAATCCGGAAAGTCGAGATGCCCTATGGCATAAGTACAAGACACCATATTGACAATACGGCTCCCCTTTTCCATCAGAGGAATAAGTTTGCGTGTCAGCAAATAAGGAGCAACATAATTAACACTCACCGTACGTTCCAAACCATCCTCAGTGATGTGACGCCCTGTTTCCATTGTTCCGGCATTATTCATCAGCAGACTGACGGTATCACCCCTTTGCAACATTCTCTCGGCAAAAGCCGCCACAGATGCAAGCGAAGCCAAGTCAATGCCCAATACCTCAATATATGGGTTACCGGTGTCATGCACCAGCATATCCCTTACCCTTTCCGCTTTTTCCGGACGGTAACAAGCCATGATTATTTTATATCCGGCCGTAGCCACAGCACGGGTTATTTCCGTTCCCATACCACCGTCTGCACCGGTTATGATAGCAAGTTTCATGTTTACCAAGTATAAATTGCCAATAATAAGAAAGATTCAATCACCCCTTCGCTTCTATTTTCTCTATCTCCTTTTTCAAGCAGGCAGGCAGTTCTTCCTGCAAATGCTGATGGCAAGCCATTTCTATGGAATACATCCGGGCTATGCAGTAATTACTATGCCTACAGCTGCAACGGGCATTCTCCTCCTTGCGCATACGGTTCACAAAGCCCGGTTCGTTGAGCAGGGCGCGTGCCATCTGTACAGCCTCAAAACCATTGTCCAGCACCTCATCTATCTTGGCACGCGACACCAGTCCGCCTACATATATCAACGGCATCTTCAGCTCTGCACGGAACTTCAGGGCGTCTTCCAGGAAATAGGCCTCTTTGAATGGCACAGACGGTATCATCCACCTGCCCGCCATGCGTACTCCATACTTCAGCCACCAGCATGTCATATAATGTGTCATGCTGCGAATCGGCATTTCCCCACGCATCACATACATAGGCGCTTTACTTACAAAACCGCCGCTCAATACCAATCCATGTGCGCCCGAGCATTCAAGACGCTTGGCTACTTGCATCGTCTCATCTATCTCCATGCCGCCCCGGAAACCGTCACGCATGTTCATCTTCACAAGCACTGCCATATCGCTGCCGGCAGCCTTCATCACTTCATCCATCACCATATCCATAAAGCGCATGCGGTTTTCCAGAGAACCGCCAAATTCATCTTTACGATGATTGGTCGAAGGCGAAAGGAACTGGCTGATAAGGTAGCCATGTCCAGCATGAATTTCCACTGCATCAAATCCCGCCTCACGGGCCAGATTCACCGCCTTTCCGTAAGCACGTGCCATCTCCGGCAGTTCACCGGCACGCAAACCACGCACAAAAGTAGGTGAATACAGGTTGAAACCGCTGCTAGCACCGACCGGGATACACCCGCAAATACTCTTATGGGACATGTTTCCGCAATGCCCCAACTGGATTCCGGCGGCGGCACCTTCCGCATGTATCGCATCGGTCAGCTTGCGAAGCCCCGGAATTATTTCAGGGCGCATCCACAACTGGCGGTCAAAAGAAAGCCCGCTCTGAGTAACGGCCGCATAAGCCACAGTAGTCATACCGATACCTCCTGCCGCAACCGAACGGTGATAATCGAGCAACATGTCCGAAGGAGCATTTCCGGGACACATGCTTTCAAAAGCAGCCGAACGGATGGTACGGTTGCGCAATGTCAGCGGTCCGAAAGTAACCGGAGTGAATAATTTTGATTCCATGTGATAGTTTCCTGATTTATGATTTATGATTTATGGTTTGTCCTTTCAATAGATATAAGGTATGATACGCTTGCGTTTTCCTACTGCCTCATCACCGAATTCTTTCCGGTAACGGCCGTAAATGGCATTGGCACGGGGAACGAGATTGGCAAAAGTCCACCACACAAACACCCATGCGGCAGGCGAAGCAGTAAGTATGGCAAAACCGGTCCATTCTACCAATTCACCGAAATAGTTGGCAGAAGTGACATAGCGATAAAGACCTTTCTCAGGAAGATAATGATTCGTGTCGCCCGGCTTACGCAAATGGCGAATCACATGGTCGGAATGAAGATTGATAAGCATACCGGCAAAAAACAACAGAAGCCCCGACCACGCATGAGTCTTCAGCAAATAAGTCCAACCACCGGAATACATCCCTTCGGAAGCAAAGTAAAACAGACCGCCAGCCTGCATCATTCCGTTCAGCACATTAAATACAATGCCCATTATCATAATAGTTACCGGCATCCGGCTTTTTCCTTTCAGCAGAAAAGGAAAAATGAACGACCTTTGGAAGTAGTGTAGCTGGAACAGCAGGAAGAAAAGATATACCGGCACGGCAAAGCCTGCCCCGCTCCTGCCCCACAACCAAAACATAACGATAAAGACCGGCGCTTCCATCAATACCCACGCCACCTTGTTACTAATGGAATATCCCCACGACGCAGTACGGAACATCCCATATCCGGCTTTGACGAAATAAAGAGCAATGAACACAAAAAGCGCAATGACGCACATCACTCCCAAAAACAGATGAAACCCTTCTTCGCTCATGTTCTTTTGTTTAAGTGTGACAAATATAGGGAAAACTTATAACAATCAAATCGTTTTCCCGCAGCAATTATCAAAAACATACAGAAACGGATAACGCAAAGAGCGTGGATGCTTATCCGTTCCGCCACGGGAAAATGAATAAGGTATCGCTGTCCGGCTTTCCAACCGCAACAACGATACCTTATACGACCCGGCAATCCGAGGTCTGTGCTTTGAAACGGATCTACCGCTTCTTAATAGGAATGTATGCTACTTCTTCCAATACATTCTTATATGCCGGACGAATAATGCGCTTACCTTCGAAGTTCAACTCTTCATTACGATGTGCACACCAGCCCACGATACGCGCCATGGCAAACAGCGGAGTAAATATTTCCTGCGGCAACCCGATCATTTCATATACGAAACCGGAGTAAAAATCCACATTGCTCGAAACCGTCTTGCCGTTGTTCTTCACACGGCCGAAAACTTCGATGGCTCGTTCTTCCAGCAATTCAAGGAAAGCAAACTCGCGCTCTTTCCCTTTCTCGCGGGCAAGGTCGCGGGCAAGTTCCTTTAAAAGTATGGCACGAGGGTCTGAAATGGTATAGACGGCATGTCCGATACCGTATATCAATCCCGTTTTGTTATATACCTCCTTGTTCAGCATACGGGTGAAATAAGTGTCAATCTCGTCTACATTCGTCCAATCCCGGATATTCTCCTGCAAATGGTGGAACATGTCGGTAACCTGGATATTGGCGCCACCGTGAAGCGGACCTTTCAGGGAACCGATGCCCGCAGCGATGGCAGAATAGGTATCAGTTCCGGTAGAGGACGTTACGCGTACGGTGAACGTAGAATTGTTACCGCCGCCATGCTCCGCCTGCAACACCAGCAACAGGTCAAGGGTACGGGCATCCAGTTCCGTATAATCCTTTTTCAGCATATACAGGAAATTCTCCGCGAGAGAAAGATTCTCCTGCGGATGCCGGATATGCAACGAACGGCCGTGAGTGGCATGGCGAAGCATATTGAAAGCATAGGCTATGATGGTGGGGAACTTCGAAATAAGGTCTATGCTCTGGCGCATCAGATTATCGCGCGACGTATCATCGGCATTCGGGTCAAAGCGGTACATCTCGAGCACGCTTCGCGCCAGGATATTCATTATATTATTCCCTTCAAGCTCGATGATGTTCATCTTCGTTTTCTGTTCCAACGGCATATTATCGTTAATCAGCTCACGGAAAGAAGCCAGTTCCTCCCTGTCGGGCAAACGGCCTGAAAGCAGCAGATACGCCACTTCTTCAAAGCCGAAACGTTTCTCTTTGAGAATGGCATGTGCCAAATCCTCAAGGTCGTAGCCACGGTAGAACAATTTGCCCGGAATAGGCTTCAGACCTCCGCCCGGAATGCGCTCGTACCCCACTACGTTGCCAATCTTGGTGAGCCCAACCAGCACACCTGTACCGTCTTCATTACGCAATCCGCGCTTCACATCAAACTTCTTGAACAGTTCGTTCTCAATCCGGGTCGCTTCTTTCAGGTCTTCGGAAAGTTTGTAAATCAAATATTCTTTCTTCATAATATTTTTATTTTTTCTGGTTTATGGGGGAATTATTTGCGGAAGCTTCTATCCTGTTCACGATTTCCCGTGTAAAAGCCGATGTAGACAACGGGACACCACCCTGCATGAAGCGGGCCAAATCGACTGTAGCACGACCTTCTGTGAAACTCTTCTCCAGTGCTTCCTCTATCAGCAAGGCGGCTTCTTTCCAACCCAGATGTTCGAGCATCATCACCGCCGAAAGAATCATGGAACACGGATTCACAATGTCTTTTCCGGCAATATTGGGAGCCGTGCCATGAGTGGCCTCAAAAATGGCATGTCCCGTCCTGTAATTGATGTTGGCTCCCGGAGCGATACCGATGCCGCCCACCATAGCAGCCAACTGGTCGGAAATATAATCACCGTTCAAATTCAGAGTGGCAATGACCGAGTATTCTTCGGGAACAAGCAAGGTATTCTGCAAAAAGGCATCGGCAATGCAATCCTTGACAACAAGACGTCCCTCCGCTATATCTTTTCCAAACTCACGCTCCGCCAGCTCATAGCCCCATTTCTTGAAGCCGCCTTCGGTAAACTTCATGATATTGCCTTTGTGTACCAGTGTTACAGAGGGCAGACCGTTTTCGAGCGCATAACGGCAAGCCGCACGCACCAGCCGCTCCGTTCCCTCTTTAGACACAGGTTTCACGCCAAAAGATGAAGTTTCGGGAAAGCGCACCTTGGTCACACCCATCTCATCATGCAGGAAGCGATAGAACTTTTCGGCTTCCGGTGTTCCGGCTTCCCATTCGATACCGGCGTAGATATCTTCCGTATTCTCACGGAATACGCACATGTTTACCTTCTGCGGTTCTTTCACCGGCGAAACTACGCCTTTATACCAACGCACGGGACGCAGGCACACATACAAATCGAGTGTCTGGCGCAACGCCACGTTCAGCGAACGGATACCGCCGCCGACCGGTGTAGTCAACGGCCCCTTAATACCTATTTTATAAGTGCGGAATGCTTCCATCGTTTCTTCCGGCAACCAGGAACCCGTTTCATTAAATGCCCGCTCACCTGCCAGCACTTCTTTCCATCCGATACTCCGGCTGTCTCCATAGGCTTTCTTCAAGGCTGCATCCACCACAGCCTGCATGGACGGAGTGACCTCTGCCCCTACTCCGTCACCTGTAATAAAAGGTACAGTAATCTTTTCCATATTCTATCGTGCATTTAATGCAGAGCCGGCACGGAACCAGCCTATCTGCTGTTCATTATACGTATGTTGTACTTCGATGCTCTCCTTGCTGCCGTCCTCGTGATGAAGCACCACTTTCAAGTTACGTCCCGGAGCAAAGTCTTTCAAGCCGACAACGGAAAGCAAGTCGTGCTCCCGAATTTTATCATAATCCGCCTTATCGGTAAAGGTCAGCGCCAGCATGCCCTGTTTCTTCAAATTCGTCTCGTGGATACGTGCAAAGCTCTTTGCCAGTATGACACGTACATTCAGGAAACGCGGTTCCATAGCGGCATGTTCACGGCTGGAACCCTCGCCATAGTTTTCTTCGGCAACGACAATGGAAGGAATCCCTTCGGACTTATACAGTTTGGCTGTACCGGACACTGTTCCGTACGTATTTGTAGAACGGTTCCACACTTTATTCGTTTCTCCGTTAAAGGCATTGACAGCCCCCATCAGCATATTGTCCGAAATATTCTCCAAATGCCCGCGGAAACGAAGCCACGGACCTGCCATCGAGATATGATCGGTGGTACACTTACCCTGCGTTTTAATCAGCAAAGGCATATTCAGCAAATCCTCTCCGTCCCAAGCCGGGAAAGGAGCAAGCAGTTGCAGGCGTTGCGACTGGGGAGCCACCGCAATATCCGTCTTTGCATGGGAAGGTGCGACATACCCCTCGCTCCCTGCCGTAAATCCTTCCGGCGGCAGCTCTTCACCCGTTGGTTCGGAGAGTTTAACCTGTTCGCCATCGGCATTGAGCAATGTATCTTTCAGCGGATTGAAACACAAATCTCCGGCAATGGTCAATGCCATTGTCAGCTCGGGAGAGGCTACAAAGGCATACGTATTCGGATTTCCATCCGCACGCTTGGCAAAGTTCCGGTTGAAAGAAGTTACAATAGAATTCTTACGAGTAGGATCATCGGTCACACGCTTCCATTGTCCGATACAAGGACCGCAGGCATTTGCCATAATTGTAGCGCCTATTTTTTCAAAAGCGTCAATCATACCGTCACGCTCTGCGGTTGCACGTATGCGTTCCGAACCCGGATTAACAATCAGCGGAGCAGCCGCATGCAACCGCTTCTCTGTTACCTGATGCGCCAAAGACACCGCACGGCTCAAATCCTGGTAGGATGAATTGGTACAGGAACCGATAAGCCCTACCTCCATCTTACGGGGATAGCCGTTCTTCAAAACCTTCTCGGCAAACTCCGAAACAGGCGTGGCGGCATCCGGAGTAAACGGTCCGTTGATATAAGGCTCCAATGTGGAAAGGTCTATGTCGATAATACGGTCATAGTATTTCTCCGGATTGGCAACCACTTCATCATCGGCACGAAGTCCTTCGGCAACGGCAGTAGCCATATCTGCCACTTCCGCACGTCCGGTAGCTTTCAGATAGGCAGCCATACGCTCATCATAAGGGAAAAGAGAAGTCGTAGCTCCCACTTCCGCACCCATGTTGCAAATCGTAGCCTTTCCGGTAGCTGAAAGTGAAGCAGTACCCGGACCGAAATATTCGATAATGGCATTTGTTCCACCTTTTACAGTCAAAATTCCTGCCAGTTTCAAGATAACATCTTTAGGAGCAGCCCATCCGTTTAATTTTCCAGTGAGGCGCACGCCAATCAAGCGGGGCATCTTCAACTCCCATTCCATACCTGTCATCACATCCACCGCATCAGCACCGCCGACACCGATAGCCACCATTCCCAAACCACCGGCATTCGGGGTATGAGAATCGGTACCTACCATCATGCCGCCGGGAAAAGCATAGTTTTCCAACACCACCTGATGAATGATACCTGCCCCGGGTTGCCAGAAACCGATACCGTAACGGGAAGAAACATCCCGAAGAAAATTATACACCTCCTCATTCGTTTTGGTTGCAGTGGCAATATCTTCTTTCGCTCCTTTATAAGCCTGAATCAGATGGTCGCAATGTACGGTCGAAGGAACAGCCACCTCATCACGTCCTGCATTCATAAACTGTAATAATGCCATCTGTGCAGTTGCATCCTGCATAGCCACACGGTCGGGCCGAAAGTTCACATAGTCTTCGCCGCGTTTATAGTCTTTCACATTCTTCTCATCGTACAAATGAGCATACAAGATTTTTTCCGCTAAAGTCAACGGACGTTGCAATATCGTCCGAATGCGTTCTATTTTCCCCTCATAAAGTGTATAAAACGCTTTAAGCATTGCTAAATCATATACCATAACCACTCTTTTTTTAAAAAATTCAATATTGTAAATATTACAAATTAATACAATAAACAAATCATAATAGGGAAAAGTTTAACAAAATAAAGCATTTCTTCCCCTAAAGGCTGAGATTTATTACCTTTGCAGGTATGAAAGAACAAGATACAAACAGTCCTATTATACACCTCCAACAACAACAGCTTCTGTTGCGTATGGAATACGAATACGAAAAAGAAGAATTCAAGCGACAAACAGAGAACATGGGCGTCGCCCGAAAAGTCAAGCGGGGAGTTTGCTGGTATCCTGCCTCACCGGGCCGAAGTTACTATAACTCGTTGAATCAATTAGTAATAGAAATTACACATACCGAGAACCTCGATATAGAACATAACTTTGAGTTCGGACGCCCCGTCTGTTTCTTCCGTCAATCTGCCGACGGTAAAATCACTTACTTCAATTTTACAGCCACCGTCAGTTATGCTGACGAAGCACGCATGGTAGTGATTATGCCCGGTGCCGGAGCTATTATGGATATACAATCCGCAGATAATCTCGGAGTCCAGCTTTATTTCGACGAAACTTCTTACCGCACGATGTTCGAGGCACTGGAAGATGTCCTGCGTGCAAAAGGCAACCGGCTTGCCGAATTGCGGGATATCCTGTTGGGTACGGTCAAAACCGGTTTCCGTGAGCTTTATCCGGTACGCTTCCCCTGGTTGAACTCTACTCAAGAGAGCGCCGTCAATAAAGTGCTATGCGCCCGCGATGTAGCCATTGTACACGGTCCTCCGGGAACAGGCAAAACCACCACGCTTGTAGAAGCCATCTACGAAACCCTGCACCGCGAACCCCAAGTATTGGTATGCGCCCAAAGCAATATGGCTGTCGACTGGATTTCCGAAAAGCTGGTGGACAGAGGCGTGAATGTGCTACGAATCGGCAACCCCACACGCGTCAACGACAAAATGCTCTCTTTCACTTATGAACGCCGTTTCGAAAATCATCCGCTTTATCCCGAATTATGGAGTATCCGTAAAGAACTGAGGCTGCTGGGCGGCAAATCCCGCCGCGGCAGTTACGATGAACGCGAAGGGATACGCAACCGTATGAGCCGCCTGCGTGACCGTGCCACCACATTGGAAATACAAATCAACAGTGAGTTGTTCGACAGCGCCCACGTCATAGCCTCCACACTTGTAAGCAGCAATCACCGCCTTTTAAACGGACGCCGTTTCGGCACACTGTTTATCGACGAAGCCGCCCAAGCCCTGGAAGCCGCCTGCTGGATAGCCATCCGTAAAGCAGACCGTGTAGTATTGGCAGGAGACCATTGCCAGCTTCCGCCTACCATCAAATGTTACGAAGCCGCACGTGGCGGGCTGGAACGGACTTTAATGGAAAAAGTCGTAGCCGGCAAGCCGTCTGCCGTATCTTTATTGAAAGTACAATATCGCATGCACGAAGACATCATGCGCTTTTCCTCGGATTGGTTTTACGGCGGAGAGCTGGAAGCTGCTCCCGAAATACGTCACCGGGGAATATTGGATTGGGATACTCCCGTTACATGGCTCGACACATCCGAAATGGATTTCAAGGAAGAGTTTGTCGGGGAGACATTCGGACGCATCAACAAAGAGGAAGCCCACCTGTTACTGCAAGAACTGGAAGCGTACATCCAACGGATAGGCGGAAACCGGATTCTCGAAGAACGTATCGACTTCGGACTCATCTCACCTTACAAGGCACAAGTGCAATACTTGCGGGGAAAAATAAAAGGCAGCGCTTCGCTACGTCCTTACCGCAGTCTGATAACAGTCAATACCGTCGACGGATTTCAGGGACAGGAACGTGATGTAATCTTTATCAGTCTGGTACGTGCCAATGAAGAAGGGCAAATCGGCTTTCTGAACGACTTACGCAGAATGAATGTGGCGATAACAAGGGCACGCATGAAATTGGTTATCCTGGGAGAAGCGGCTACCCTAAGCCACCATGCTTTCTACAAGAAACTGCTTGAATATGTAAGGACTATTAATGATAAGCAATAAAAAAGAGGGTATGTCAAAACTAAAATCCGCTTGCCATTTGTTTCTTTTCAGATACGAAATCATCAAGCGTATTTTGACACACCCTCTTTTGTCATTCTCCGATTTACACCGGGAATCAGTTGTTTTCCGGACGGAGTTTGCGAACCGTTACGGCTGTCTGCCACATTTCGCTTTCACGCAATGCTTTCAGTTCTTCGTTCAGTTTCTCACGATAGTCGGGTTTGGAATTGCTGTCGATGGAAATCTGGGCTTCGTTACCGGACTTCACACTCTGATACAGTTTCTGTACAACCGGCTTGATAGCATCGTGGAACGGACCCATCCAGTCGAGTGCACCGCGTTGGGCAGTAGTGGAACAGTTGGCATACATCCAGTCCATACCGTTCTTTGCAAACAACGGCATCAATGACTGGGTCAGCTCTTCAACCGTTTCGTTGAACGCTTCCGACGGAGTATGGCCGTTTTCACGCAACACCTCGTACTGAGCCAACAGCAATCCCTGGATAGCACCCATCAAAGAACCGCGTTCACCGGTCAGGTCGGAAGTTGCTTCACGGATGAAAGTAGTTTCAAACAGATAACCGGAACCGATGCCGATACCCAACGCAAGCGTTCTGTCCAAAGCCTTGCCCGTAGCATCCTGATAGATAGCGTAAGAAGAGTTCAAGCCACGGCCTTCGAGGAACATTGTACGCAGTGACGTACCCGAACCTTTGGGGGCAACCATAATAACATCAATATCCGTGGGAGGAACCACACCCGTACGGTCGCTCCAGGTAATAGCGAAACCGTGAGAGAAATAAAGAGCCTTTCCGGGAGTCAAGAACGGCTTGATAGTAGGCCATACGGACATTACAGCCGCATCCGACAACAGACACATAACGATAGTACCTTTTTGGCAAGCATCCTCGATGCTGAACAACGTCTCGCCCGGAACCCATCCGTCTGCAACCGCCTTCTCATAAGTCTTACCCTGACGCTGGCCTACGATAACGTTGAAGCCATTGTCGCGCAGGTTGCAAGCCTGACCGGGACCCTGTACACCGTAACCGATAACTGCGATTGTCTCATCCTTTAAAATCTCACGTGCTTTTTCCAAAGGAAACTCTTCGCGGGTCATTACATTTTCAATAACACCGCCAAAATTCAATTGTGCCATTTTTTAGTTTTAATTTTTATTTGTGGCTTATGCCAACCGATTGATTAATAAATTATTTCTCTACAAATATCACTTTAGAACGGCAAACCGCTTCGCCGCCATTCTTTCTTACTTCTATATCATACGTACCGTTTCCTACATAGTCCTTATAAAAGGTAAGCTCGTCACCGTAATAACTCTCCGCCACATAGGCCATTTCGAAACGGCGGATGCGGCTCTCCTTATACAACTCTATCGGAAACAAATCAAGAATATGCTCGATATAGCGAATGCTGTTCACATGTCCGTTAATATCAATATCGCTATATTTGGCATTCAGGGAAGAAGCCGGTTCCGTAGAAGTCACTTTTATACGCGAGGGCTTCTCGATGGGGCAAGGCTCGTCGCACACATAATCCACGATACTGCCGCCATGCAAAGCCAGCAGGTCGGCGGGTTTACGGGTATTGAGGCTAATCATCGCCCATACGGAACGGGCATACCCTATCTTTTTTCCGTCTTTGTCGATAATGGCAAAGTTACGGTCGGTGAAGAGACGGTACACGTTTTCCACCCACGTCCGGATAGAAAAATCCTCGTATTGATACGGCATTTCATCCAACTCGACAGCCAGGCGGGAAAGCACCCACGTATAATTGTCCTCATTCAAGGTAGCAATACCGAAACCGCGTTCCGTGGCATGAAACCCTGCACAGTTCAGCAGATGGTTGCCAAGCACACCCATTGTCAGGCGGCCGGTAAAGTCCACATGGAACGGTTCGGCTACAAACTTATAAGTTCCTATCTTGTTATTCTCACTCATAGTCCTTCTTGTTCTTTACTCCGGCGGTATTTTGCTTCACGGTCCGCCAGATATTCGTTTACGCGTTCAAAGCAGCTTGTCGTGATGGCCACGCGGCCGGAACGTACAAATTGGAGTACGCACTCCAAAGCACTCAGCTCTTCATAGAGGTTGGTTATCTCCTCGCTCATGCCGTTCTTTTCTACAATGGAGAACACGGAATTCACCTCCACGATACGCGCGTTGTATTTACGGATGATTTTGGACACCTCCGGTTTCTCTTCCAGTATGGGAGTCGTTATCTTATACAGCGCAATCTCATGCTGGTAGATTTCATCGTCCGTAAAATAGTGTGCCTGCAGCACATCTATCTTTTTGGTGATTTGCTTCGTCACCTTCTCGATAGTATCCTTATCCGTCCAAGCTGTAATGGTATATTTATGTACCCCCTTGATAGAGGATGCCGAAACGTTCAAACTCTCGATATTGATTTGCCGGCGGGTAAATACAGCCGTTACCTGATTCAGCAAACCTGCAAAGTTTTCCGAATGAACGATGATTGTATATAATGTCTTGTCCACGTTGGTTTAATTATAATTCATAATTCTCTAACATTCCAGCAACATCTGGTTCACCGAGCCGCCCGGCGGTGTCATCGGCATCACATTTCCTTCCTCCTCTACGCAAGCTTCCAGCAGGAACGGACCGTCTGTTGCAATCATCTCACCGATGGCTTTCGCCAATTCCTCGCGGGTAAATACCCGACGTGCCGGAATTTCGTAGGCGGAAGCAATCTTCATATAGTCGGGATTCATCATCGGAGTGAACGAATAGCGGCGGTTGAAGAACATGGCCTGCCATTGACGAACATTACCGAGGAAGTTATTGTTCAGCAAAATCATCTTGACGGGCGCTTTCTGTTCCATTACCGTACCCAGCTCCTGCAGGTTCATCTGCAAACCGCCGTCACCCATAAAGACGCAAACCGTGCGGTCGGGGCGACCGAAAGTAGCGCCGATAGCGGCAGGAAGACCGAAGCCCATTGTGCCCAAGCCGCCGGAAGTGACGATGCTGCGTTCCTTGCTATATTTAAAGTAACGGGCGGACATCATCTGGTTCTGACCTACATCCGTCACCAAAACAGCCTCATTGTCCGTAGCCTCGCTGACGGCACGCACCACTTCGCCCATGCTCAACTTATCTCCTGCCGGATGCAGTTCGGGACGGATAACCTTCTCCTCTTCCATCTGCTCGTAGGGCAGGAAGCTGTCCAGCCACTCTTTATGTCCGGCAGGTTTCAGCAATTCGGTTACTGCGGCAAGAGTCTCCTTACAGTTGCCCAATACGGCCACATCCGTCTTTACGTTCTTGTCTATCTCCGCCGGGTCGATGTCGAAATGGATTATTTTCGCCTGCGACGCATACGTAGCCAGCTTGCCCGTAACACGGTCGTCAAAGCGCATACCCACTGCAATCAGCACATCGCATTTATTGGTATTGATATTCGGTCCCAGATTGCCGTGCATACCCAGCATGCCTTTGTTCAGAGGATGAGCCGTAGGCAATGCCGAAAGCCCCAGCAGCGTACATCCCGCAGGCATATCCGCCTTTTCGATGAAAGCACGCAATTCGTTCTGTGCATTGCCGAGTTCCACGCCCTGCCCCACCAATACCAACGGACGCTCCGCCGCATTTATCAGTTCGGCAGCTTGTTGTATGGCTTCCGGTTCCATTTCGGGCACAGGCAGATAACTGCGTACATAATCCACTTCGACAGGCGTGTATTCCGTCTTATCCACCTGGGCATTCTTGGCAAAATCCAGTACCACCGGACCGGGACGTCCGCTCCGTGCGATATAGAAAGCGCGGGCCACCGCCCATGCCACATCTTCCGCACGGCGAATCTGGTAACTCCACTTCGTGATAGGCTGCGTAATGCCTACCAAATCCACTTCCTGAAAGGCATCCGTTCCGAGAAATCCCGTAGCCACCTGTCCGGCAATGACAACAACCGGCGTGCTGTCTATCATGGCATCTGCAATACCTGTAATGGTATTCGTAGCGCCCGGACCGCTGGTAACCAGACATACGCCGACCTCGCCCGACACACGTGCAAAGCCTTGTGCGGCATGAGTAGCCCCCTGTTCGTGGCGAACCAGGATGTGATTCAAATTCTTCCGGTGATCGTACAAGGCATCGAATACCGGCATGATGCTGCCACCCGGATAACCGAAAATGGTCTTTACTCCCTGATGCTCCAGAGAGCGCATCAATGCTTCTGCGCCTGTTATTAAGTTTTCCATATCTATTTATTATTGTTTTTCGGGTACGGAATTCCCAATTATTCTATCAGTCTCACAGCCCCTTTATCAGCCGAGCTTACCATACTTGCATACGCTTTCAATGCTTTCGACACCTGGCGGTCGCGGGTTACCGGCGTCATGGGACGGGCAACCAGTTCCTCATCCGTCAGTTTCACATTGATGGAGCGGTTCGGTATATCTATTTCGATGATGTCACCGTCCTGAATCTTACCGATATTGCCTCCGGCAGCAGCTTCGGGAGAGATATGTCCGATGCTCAGTCCGGAAGTGCCGCCACTGAAGCGTCCGTCGGTAATCAGCGCACACTCCTTGCCTAAATGGCGGGATTTGATGTACGAAGTGGGATAAAGCATTTCCTGCATGCCCGGGCCGCCTTTCGGACCCTCGTGGGTAATGACAACGACATCGCCGCTGACAACCTTTCCACCCAGAATACCGTCGCACGCAGCTTCCTGCGAGTCGAATACTTTGGCAGGACCGGTAAACTTCCAGATGCTTTCATCCACTCCCGCCGTTTTTACCACGCAGCCGTCCTGCGCTATATTTCCTTTCAGTACAGCCAGTCCGCCGTCCTTGCTGTAAGCATGCTGCAGGTCGCGGATACAACCTTCGGCACGGTCTGTGTCCAATTCCTTATAATAAGTATCCTGCGAACCGAGTGCCAGATTAAACTTTCCGGCAGCGGCACTGGAATATTTCCTGACCGCCTCCTCACAGACGTTCGGGCCGGTGATGCAATACCTGTCTATCTCCTCGGCCAGCGTCATTCCGTCTACGCGGCGTACGGCCGTGTCCACCAATCCGCCTTTGGCAAGTTCGCCCATAATGGCAACGATGCCGCCGGCACGGTTTACATCCTGTACATGATATTTTTGGGTATTGGGAGCAACTTTACACAGGCAGGGCGTTTTGCGCGACAGCATATCTATGTCGTCCATCGTGAAGTCCGCTCCGGCTTCATGGGCCACCGCCAGCAGGTGAAGCACCGTATTGGTAGAACCGCCCATTGCAATATCCAGCGTCATCGCATTCAGGAACGCCTCGCGGGTGGCAATGCTGCGGGGGAGCACACTTTCGTCTCCTTCCTCATAATACTTATAAGCGTTTTCAACAATCAGCCTGGCAGCGTCCTTAAACAGTTGCTTGCGGTTTGCGTGGGTAGCCACAATCGTACCGTTACCCGGAAGAGCCAGTCCGATAGCTTCGTTCAGGCAGTTCATGGAATTGGCGGTAAACATACCCGAACAGCATCCGCAGGTGGGACAGGCATGCTGTTCAATCTTGGCAACCTCCGCATCGCTCACGCTGTTGTCGGCCGACTTAATCATCGCATCAATCAAGTCGAGATGCTGTCCGTTCCACTCCCCGGCTTCCATAGGACCGCCGGAAACGAACACCGTAGGGATATTCAGCCTCATCGCAGCCATAAGCATACCCGGAGTAATCTTGTCGCAATTGCTGATGCACACCATGGCATCCGCCTTATGCGCATTTACCATATATTCCACGCTGTCGGCTATGATGTCGCGCGAGGGCAACGAGTACAGCATACCGTCATGCCCCATCGCAATGCCATCGTCAATGGCAATCGTGTTGAATTCGGCGGCAAAGCAGCCTTGCTTTTCTACCTCTTCCTTTACAAACTGACCTATCTCGTGCAGATGCACATGTCCCGGCACAAACTGGGTAAAAGAGTTGACTATCGCGATTATGGGCTTTCCCATCTGTTCTTTCTTCATGCCGTTGGCCGTCCACAACGCGCGGGCACCTGCCATACGGCGGCCTTGTGTGCTGAACGAACTGCGTAACTGATGTTTCATCTTATCTGTCTCCTTTTATGAAAAAAGCCTTTCTCACCGTAATGAGAAAGGCTTACTATAAATATCTTTACCGTACAAATACATACACAACCTTTCTCACGCTCTTGATGCCACCACCACGACGCGAATAATATGCAGGACTGCCAGGTTTATGGATGTATGCAGGTTCATAACTAAATTATCTTTATTATTCTCTTATCCGTTATTTATGCTGCAAAGGTAAATGCTTTTTTATAATTTCCAAACAAATTGAAGAAAAAAAAGATATAAACATGAATAATCGTAAGGAAACCACGCTTTAAAATCTTATTTTATCACTTGACGGTTATCCATAAAACGATTCGGATACTTTGCAGAAGTAATGCCAAACACTTACAAAGCACTTAATAATCTGAAAATTACCAGGACGCTTCCTCTCCCGAAGCAAAATATTCGTATCTTTGCGCATTGTCAAAACAGACAATGCAGTATTTACTAATAAAGAAATAACAAATTAATGGAAACAGTAGAAAACAAGTACATCACCTTAGCATATAAGTTGTACACAATCGAAAACGGAGAAAAAGAGTTCACAGAAGAAGCTCCCGCAGAGCACCCGTTCCAATTCATATCGGGACTGGGCCTCACATTGGAATCTTTCGAAAACCAGGTGAAAGACCTGAACAAAGGCGATAAATTCGACTTTACAATCAAAGCCGAAGAGGCTTACGGCGAGTATGACGAGGAGCATGTCATCGACCTCCCCAAAAACATCTTCGAGATAGAAGGCAAGTTCGACAGCGAACGCGTAGTAGAAGGCGCCGTAATCCCCTTGATGACCTCGGAAGGCCAACGTATCAACGGAAGCGTAGTCGAAGTAAAGGACGATGTAGTAGTAATGGACATGAATCACCCCCTGGCAGGCTGCGACCTGAACTTCGTAGGTGAAATCACCGAAAACCGCCCTGCCACCAACGACGAACTGTCGGAAATGGCACGCATGATGAGCGGCGGCGGATGCGGTGGCGGATGCAACTGCGGAGACTGTAGCAGCGAATGCTGTAGTTAACGGTTAGTGATTAAGGGTTAGTGATTAGTGGTTAGTGATTAAGAGGTGGTGATTTGGTTTATCAATGGCACATATTCATAATGCTGCGATTAATCGCTAACCATTAATCACTAATCATTCCCCTTTAATCACTAATCGCTAACCTCTAATCACTTACTTGTCATTATTTCCAGGACTACTTTGTCGGTTTCATTCATTCCTTTGGAACCTATCTTCGTGAGGTTTCGGATACTTTGGTCTACATCTTCATCAATAATTCCTTCGACGGAAGTAACGCAACGGTTTTCCATAGCCATGATGGCGGAGAGGACGGCGGTAGAGACGCCGGTAGTTACTTTTAAGGCACAACTGGGTTTGGCACCGTCGCAAATCATTCCGGTAAGGTTGGCAATCATGTTCTGAACGGCAAAGGATACTTGTTCGTAAGTACCGCCCATGAGCCAGGTAATGCCGCAACTGGAGCCGGTGGCGGCTACTACGCAACCGCACAGGGCAGACAGACGTCCCAGACTTTGCTTGATATAAATCACGGTCAGATGGCTGAGCATGAGGGCACGGATCAACTCTTCTTCCGATTTGCCGTTCTCCTCGGCATAGACCAGCACGGGCAATGTAGCGGAAATACCCTGGTTTCCACTGCCCGAATTACTCATGACCGGTATCATAGCGCCTGCCATACGGGCATCGCATGCACCGGACGTATAAGAAAGGATATGGGAGAATACGCTATCGCCCAAAATCTTGTGTTCATAATTGCCACGTAACATTCTGCCCAGTCCATGACCGTAGTTCCCGTCGAAAGAACGTTCGGCGGCGGCTTTATTCAAACGGGCGGTTTCAAGGATAAAACGGATTTCGTCCAGCGGGGCATTCATGGCAAAGTCATATACCTTCCGCAAGGTCAGGCCTGCGACTTGTGCCTCCTCTTCTCCGCAACCCGCACTTTGCTTGTTTAAAAGGACATCACCGTTACGGGCTATATATATAAAGGTGGTATGGCCGCCGGCTATAATGGCAGTGGCTTTATTCCCGCCGGATTTGCAGCACACCTCGATATAAAGCTTTTCCGTGATATTCTTCTTCAGCGATATATCGATGCGTTTTTCGCCGATAAAGCGTTTTCCCTCTTCTACGGCGGCAGGATTGCTGTCTTTCAGCACTTCCAACTGATACTCCGACTTGCCTATCAGCGCTCCCAAGGCTATAGCTATGGGCAGTCCAATCATACCTGTGCCGGGAATGCCCACTCCCATTGCGTTCTTCAGGATATTGGCACTCAACAAGACATCTATTTTCTCCGGCTTTGCACCCAAGGTTTCGGTTGCTTTCGCCACACATAAGGCAACAGCAATGGGTTCCGTACAGCCAATGGCAGGAACTACTTCGCGCTGTACCAAAGCAATTATTTGTTTTCTTTCGGCTTCAGTCATACCATATATATTTTTATTCAATCCTTATACAAAGATATACGGAATAACAAATAAATACCAGAGTTTACCGCACTTTTTTCTTCTTGTATCTGTTATTACAAAATAATAGCGTATTTTTGCAAACTGCTAAACTGTATTTATTTATCAACATTCAAAAAAGAAGGATATGAATTTTAAGAAGTGGACTACTGCTCTCATGCTTGCCTTAGCCGTTTCGTCCTGCATACAAGACGAAGCGCTCAACTCCGAAGCAGCCATTGACGCCTGTACAGGCGCGGATGTACAATTGGCTCACATCAACAGTGACTCTAAAGAAATAAACATATATGTACATAAAGGGGCAAACCTTGCCAAACAGCAACTGCTGTTTACGTTGCCCGACGGTGCCACCATCAAGGCAGACGAACATTCACCGAATGACATCCTTAACAATTACGATTTCAGCAACGAGTCTCACTCCCGCACCTTCACCGTCACTTCCGAAGACGGCGAATGGACCGCTACCTATACCGTAAAAGTAGTACCTGCCGAAATGCCGGAAACATTCCATTTCGAAGACCTGCTTCCCTCTGCCGGTACCGAATACGACATTTTCTACGAATTCGAACCCGGAACTTCAACCAATGTTTCGCGCGTAGCGCAATGGTCCAGCGGCAACCCCGGCTACAAACTTACCGGCATGACAGACAACCGCACCGGCTATCCTACGCAGCAGGTTACTGACGGCTACCGCGGCAACGGACTGAAACTGACCACTTGCGACACCGGAAGTTTCGGAGCCATGGTGCAAATGTATATTGCCGCCGGAAACCTGTTTATCGGTTCCTTCGACCTGGCAAACGCACTGAAAGATCCTCTGCGTGCCACCAAGTTCGGCATACAGTATTACAAACGCCCCATAGCGTTGAAGGGTTACTTCAAATTCAAGGCAGGAGAGGTTTATACCGATGAAGGCGAAGTACAGAAAGACATGAAAGACCGTTTCGACATTTACGCCATACTGTACGAAGCAAACGAGAACTCCTTTATGCTGGACGGCAGCAACAGCCTGACTTCCGAAAACATTGTAGCCAAAGCTCAAATCAGTGAAGAGGCTGCTGTAGAAACCGATGAATGGACAGCATTCGAGTTACCTTTCGAACCTATGAACGGTAAAGAGATAAACAAGTCGAAACTGCAGGACGGCAAGTACAAATTAAGCATCGTCCTCTCCTCCAGCGTAAAGGGCGCGTACTTCAAAGGAGCAGTCGGCAGCACATTATACGTAGACGAATTAGAACTTATAAGCGAAGAAATCTGATTATAGAATATGAAAAAGCATCATTTTATTTGCACGATAGCCGTACTGCTGGCAATGGTAGCCAACGTACAGGCACAAGAAGAGAGAAACAAAAGTCTTATCAACTCCTATCTGCACGGTTGGGAATACAACATTAAAGCCGGATTCAATATCGGCGGTACATCTCCCATTCCCCTGCCCAAGGAGATACGCAAGATAGACAGCTACGCACCGGGCATCGCCATTGCCATCGAAGGTAATGCCACCAAGTGGTTCGACGAAAAGAAAAAGTGGGGACTTACCCTGGGACTGCGGTTGGAGAACAAGAACATGACTACCGAAGCCACCGTAAAGAACTACGGTATGAAAATCATCAATACCAACGGCGGAGAGCTGGCAGGTCTTTGGACGGGTGGAGTCAAAACCAAAGTGAAGAACTCCTACCTCACCATTCCCATCCTTGCCGACTACCGTATCAGCAAGCGCTGGATAGTATCGGCAGGTCCGTACTTCTCCTATCTGCTGGAAGGCAACTTCTCCGGACACGTGTACGAGGGTCACTTGCGCACACCCGACCAGACCGGTTCCAAAGTAGAGTTTACCGGTGAAAGCATCGCAACTTACGATTTCTCCAACGAACTGCGCAAGTTCCAGTGGGGTATCCAATTCGGGGGCGAATGGAAAGCGTTCAAGCATCTCACCGTGCATGCCGATGTAACGTGGGGATTAAACAATATCTTCCAGAAAGACTTCGATACGATAACGTTTAATATGTATCCTATCTATCTGAACTTAGGATTTGGATATGCTTTCTAAACAAGATTTTTTCGTTTTTTGTCGTCACTCGCCACTTTTCGTTTTAATGCATTAAGGACGAAGGTGTTATCTGGTGACGACAAGCTTATATACAGTGACGACCGATTTTTGGTCGTCACTTTTTTCTTTTATATGGGGATATTTTATGTACCAAGCATTGGTATTTTAACTACCAATGCTTGGTACATAAAATACCGCTATGTGATACTTGGAATACCAATGTTTAGTAGTTAATATACCAAAGAGTGGTAGTTACATTATATTCATAACATACTTCTATCTATTACTTTGAGATAAAAGATGAAGTAAAATATAGTGTTTTTTCCTTTTTGTAAACTTATATATTCCTTATAACATATCAAAAGGATGTATAGGGAAACTTCCTAAGAACTTACATATTAAATAAAAAAAGGGGCTATTCAATGCCCCTTTTTATAACTAACACTTAATATTACTCACCAACAATCTCCAATTCATCTACAATAAGCGTACTATTAACGGCTCCCTTAAATTTATCACCATCCTTACTTGAAGAACATACAATAGCCATCATATACTCTTTTCCTTGTTCATAAGACTTGCCTTCTAAATATTTAAAAGGAATCATAAAAGAAGTCCATTCTTTTTTCTCAGAGCCATCCTCCAACGCCGCAACAGCAACACGACGTTGTGACGTATTTATATCTACACCTGTTAAAGGGATATTATTACCTTTATCATCTTTTTGCACCTCGTATAGTACCGCTTGAATAGAACATTCATCAATTACATCAAGATTATCTTTTATATTGTTTTTATCAGAACCGTCAATGTAATTCTCACCAGGTATATAAGTATATACCCCTTTGAAATACAAAGGCTTATTTTCATAAGACACGCCAAATTTTATCAAAGACAAAGGATTTTGCAAAGCTTCCATGATATCAAATTCGAATTTACCTGTAAATAAAGAACCTGACGTTATTGGAGCAATTCCATTCATATATGTCCTTGAATCCAAGGTTATTAATTTAGCCGCATGTCCTTTAAATCCTTTTTCTTCTTCTATAACAGGAAAACCTAATTTAGGTTCTGCACCATTAAAGAAACCTGCTCCTCCATTTGAGGTAGCTACCCCCTTTTCATCCGGAGTAGGGTAACTAACTTGGCCCATAAACAGATCTGTTTTCCATTTATCTAGTTTACAATTCATTACTGTTATTTTCACTTTTACCGGAGTCTTTACTACATACTCCACTATTGTACCATCTTCTGCTGTCACAGCAATAGTCACATCGGATGAAAGATTCATAGCCTTACCACTTTCTACAGAAGAAGTAGCCTTATCAGAAATAGTGAAAGTAGGAACCAAGTTTTTCAAAGCATCCGGATTCTCTTCAACTTTTGCTTCATCTACTCTGAATGTAATTGTATTATCCTCATTAATAACCGGTTGCTCAATTACAATCGCATTCGCCTCATTGGACATATCGAAAGAAAAAGCCGTAATCTTTGCCTCGCTACTTTCAGAACCCGTCAGACGAGTACCCTCGTATACAACTTTTACACTCTGCTTCAAGCCGCCTACAGTAGCATCAATATCCATATCTACCTTTACAGCACTATTTGCAATAGTACCTTTGGCATTGATTGTACAAGACAAGGCATCAACCTTTAAATCTTGAGTACCGGTAAATGTATATACATTACCATTTTGAGATAATACACAATTCTTTAACTCTACATCACCGATAGTAATTCCCATGAAGCTAAAATTGGCCAAAGAGAGATTTATAGCAGAAGGACCGGCCTTTTCAATCTTTATTTTTTGAGGTTCTGAAGGCATTGTAGTTCCCTCTACTGTTACAGTCAATGTACCTTTATAGTTACCGGCCATCTCACTTTCAATGACCTTAGAATAATCCGGCGCCTCATCGTCATCGCTACAAGCGGTAAATAAACTCATTGAACAAATCAATGCGAATAAATAAAACAAATTTTTCTTCATACAAATACTTGTTTAGTTAATAAAATCCCTACATAGTTAAGGGTTAGTTAATATTCTCTTTTATATCGAGGGTGCAAAATAACAGTTTTTAAAGCCTTTAAACAAGGTCTTTAATAAAAAATAGATGTCCTTTTTTTCATATAGGAAGAATTATAAGCATTCTTTACATTATTAAATACTCTTACATGTTTCCGCAAAAAGATACGGTTTCAAACAGTATTTTTATTCTCTAAAAGTCGGGAAATAAAAGATTTATTATCATTTTTGAAACGTTTTACAAAAAAAATTGTTACCTTTATAAAGTCAAAGCCTTTTATAACAAGGCAAACTGGCACATTAACCTCATTATAAACCCTTAAAGCAATTGATATGTTCAACTCATTCGGCAATATTCTCCGCCTTACCAGTTTCGGAGAATCACACGGTAAAGGCATAGGCGGCGTAATAGACGGATTCCCCGCAGGAATCACCATCGATATGGACTTCGTACAATCGGAGCTCGACCGCCGGCGTCCGGGGCAATCACGCATCACTACCTCACGCAAAGAATCCGACAAGGTGGAATTCCTTTCCGGCATCTTCGAGGGCAAGTCCACCGGATGCCCCATCGGATTCATCGTGTGGAACGAGAACCAGCACTCCAACGACTATAACAATCTGAAAGAAGTGTACCGCCCCTCGCACGCCGACTATACATATAATGTAAAATACGGAATACGCGACCACCGCGGCGGCGGACGCTCATCGGCACGCGAAACCATTTCGCGCGTAGTGGCAGGCGCATTGGCAAAACTCGCCTTGAAACAGCTTGGCATCCGCATCACCGCATACACCTCGCAGGTAGGTCCCATCAAACTGGAAGAAAACTATACCGCCTACGACCTCGACCTGATTGATACCAACCCGGTGCGTTGCCCCGACCCGGAGAAAGCCAAAGAAATGGAAGAGCTTATCTTCAAGATAAAGGGCGAAGGCGATACCATCGGCGGCGTGGTGACCTGCGTCATCAAAGGATGCCCCATCGGACTGGGACAACCCGTTTACGGCAAACTCCAATCCGCCCTTGCCGCCGGCATGCTCAGTATCAACGCCGCAAAAGCGTTTGAATACGGCGAAGGTTTCAAAGGACTGAAGATGAAAGGCTCCGAACAGAACGACGTGTTCTATAACAACAACGGACGCATCGAAACGCATACCAACCACTCCGGCGGCATTCAGGGCGGCATCAGCAACGGACAGGACATCTACTTCCGCGTAGCCTTCAAGCCCGTGGCAACCGTGCTCATGGAACAGCACACCGTAAACATGGACGGCGTGGACACCACCCTCAAAGCCCGCGGACGTCACGACCCCTGCGTACTGCCCCGCGCCGTGCCCATCGTAGAAGCCATGGCAGCCATGACCCTGCTCGATTTCTACTTGATTGACCGTACTACACAATTATAACAAACGGGTGATAAAGTGATAGGATATCACCTCATCATTTCACATTATTATTATGGAAATAAAGAAATATATCGCAGAGAACGAATCCGGAATGCTGGAAGAGCTGTTCAGCCTTATCCGTATCCCCAGCATCAGTGCCAAACCCGAACACCACGACGACATGCTGGCGTGTGCCGAACGCTGGGCGCAACTGCTGCTCGCCGCCGGTGCAGACGAAGCACTGGTAATGCCTTCGGCTGGCAATCCCATCGTATTCGGACAGAAGATTGTAGACCCGAAAGCCAAAACCGTATTGATATACGCCCACTACGACGTAATGCCCGCCGAACCGCTGGAACTCTGGAAAAGCAATCCCTTCGAGCCCGAAGTACGCGACGGCCACATCTGGGCGCGCGGTGCGGACGATGACAAAGGACAGTCCTTCATCCAGGTAAAGGCTTTTGAATATCTGGTAAAGAATAACCTGCTGACTCATAACGTCAAGTTCATCTTCGAAGGAGAGGAAGAGATTGGCTCGCCCAGCCTCGAAGGCTTCTGCCGGGAACACAAAGAACTGCTGAAAGCCGACGTAATCCTCGTGTCCGACACCAGCATGCTGGGTGCAGACCTTCCCTCGCTGACTACCGGCCTGCGCGGACTTGCCTACTGGGAGATAGAGGTGACCGGTCCGAACCGCGACCTGCACTCCGGACATTTCGGCGGTGCGGTGGCCAACCCCATCAATGTGCTTTGCGGAATGATAAGCAAGGTGACGGATGCCGACGGACGCATCACCGTTCCCGGCTTCTACGACGATGTGGAAGAAGTGCCGCAGGCGGAACGTGAAATGATAGCGCACATCCCGTTCGACGAGGAGAAATACAAAAAGGCTATCGGCGTAAACGCCCTTTTCGGCGAAAAAGGATACAGCACGCTGGAGCGCAACAGTTGCCGTCCGTCTTTCGATGTATGCGGCATCTGGGGCGGCTATACGGGCGAAGGTTCCAAAACCGTACTGCCCTCCAAGGCATACGCCAAAGTATCCTGCCGACTGGTTCCGCATCAGGATCATCACAAGATTTCGCAACTGTTTGCCGATTACATCATGGCTATCGCTCCCGATACCGTACAGGTAAAAGTCACCCCCATGCACGGCGGGCAGGGATACGTATGCCCCATCACGCTCCCGGCATACCAGGCTGCGGAGAAAGGCTTCGCCAAAGCTTTCGGCAAAAAGCCGTTGGCAGTACGTCGCGGTGGCAGTATTCCCATCATCTCCACATTCGAGCAGGTATTGGGCATCAAAACCATACTGATGGGATTCGGTCTGGAGTCCAACGCCATCCATTCTCCCAACGAGAACATTCCGTTGGATATACTGCGCAAAGGAATCGAGGCGGTTGTTGAATTCCATCTGAACTACTGACACCCGAAAAGATTTCAGAGCAGCAACCGGAAAATACGGAAAGGATTATAACCGAATATAACTTTACTCGAACGGCTTGCGGAATGTACAACCGCTTTTCCATTCGGAACAACCGTAAGCCGTTTTTCCTTTAATAACCGTTCCTTTTCCACAAAGCGGGCAAGGCTGGCCTACCAGCGCATCGGCAGGTTGGTTCTCACCGGCTGCCTGCTCCGTTTTCTTCGTTGCAGACTTCCGCGGCGCTCTTTTCTTCGGTTCTTTTTTCGGTTTATCGGATGCGGCAGCGGCTTTTTCTCCCTTACCCTTTTCCGGCACGGGAGCCTGTATTGTGATATGGCGGTTGCTGTTATCGGAAAGTACACTCATCACAATCTCCGATACCATCTGCTTCAACTCCTCCAAAAACTGTCCGGCATTGTAGGTACGCTTCTCTATTTCACGCAACTTCTTTTCCCATATACCCGTCAGTTCGGCAGATTTCAACAACTCTTCGTGGATAATCTGAATCAGTTCCACACCCGTAGGGGTAGCTATCAGGTTCTTTTTCTCCTTACGGATATAGTTGCGCTTGAAGAGCGTCTCGATAATGGCGGCACGTGTGGAAGGACGGCCGATGCCGTTCTCTTTCAAGGCATCGCGCAGTTCGTCGTTGTCCACCAGCTTACCGGCAGTTTCCATGGCGCGCAGCAAGGTGGCTTCGGTGTACGGACGCGGCGGTTGCGTCCACTTCTCGTACAGGTCGGGCAGGTGCGGGCCGCTCTCTCCCACCACAAAGGCGGGGAGCACGTTCTCTTCTTCGCCGCCCTTCTCCTCTTTTTCCTCCTGCGACTGTGCCGAGGGCGTGCCGAATACCACACGCCAGCCGGGTTCCAGTATCTGCTTGCCCGAAACCTTAAACTCTATCTGCTCTACCTCGCCTATTACGGTGGTTGTAGCGAACAGACAGTCCGGATAGAACACGGCAATGAAACGGCGTGCAATCAGGTCGAATACGCGGCGCTCCATATCCGTCAGGTTCTGGGGCGGCTGGCCGGTAGGAATGATGGCATGGTGGTCCGTCACTTTCGAGTTGTCGAACACCTTCTTCGACTTCGGCAGAGTAGCCCCGTCCAACGGAGCAGTCAACGCCTGATAATCGCGCAGTCCCTTCAGTATGCCGGGACATTTGGGATAGATGTCGTCACTCAGGAAAGTGGTATCTACACGCGGATAGGTCGTTACTTTCTTTTCGTAAAGCGACTGGATGGTTTTCAGCGTCTCATCGGCGGAGAAAGCGAATTTCCGGTTGCACTCCACCTGCAGGGAAGTCAGGTCGAACAGACGGGGCGGAGCCTCTTTCCCGTTCTTACGGGTGACGTTCGTTATGGTAAAAGGAGAATTCTTTATCTGTTCCAGCAAAGCCTCACCCCGTTCCCGGTCTGTGATAGGTTCTATTCCCCGGTTATCTTCGGGTTTGGCAGCTTTGGCGGCTGCCCCTTCTTTCTGTTTTTCCGCTTCCAGCACCAGTTCCTCATCGCTCTTGCGGAGAATGGCGGAGAAGGTGGTGTCGCGATACACCGTCTTCAGTTCCCAGTATTGCTTGGGAACGAAGTTCTGTATTTCGAGCTGTCGGTTTACGATGAGCGCGAGCGTAGGCGTCTGCACACGTCCGATGGAAAGTACCTGCCGGTTCTGCCCGTACTTCATGGTGTACAGGCGGGTGGCGTTCATGCCCAGCAGCCAGTCGCCGATGGCACGCGAAAGCCCCGCCTCGTACAACGGCTGGAAATCGGACGCATCCCTCAGTTTGGCAAACCCTTCGCGGATGGCTTCTTCCGTCAGCGAGGAAATCCACAGACGCTTCACCGGACAACGCGCACCGGCTTTCTGCATCACCCAACGCTGAATCAGCTCTCCCTCCTGTCCGGCATCACCGCAGTTTATAATCATGTCGGCATGCTGCATGAGGTTCTCGATTACGTGGAACTGGCGTTCGTAGGTAGGGTTGCTGATAAGCTTGATGCCGAAACGGGGCGGAACCATAGGTAGGCTGCCCAAGCTCCACGACTTCCAGTTGGGTGTGTATTCGTGCGGTTCCTTAAGGGTACAGAGATGCCCGAACGTCCAGGTTACCTGGTATCCGTTTCCCTCGATGTACCCGTCTTTCTTATCTTTCGCTCCGAGTACATCGGCTATGTCACGCGCCACAGAAGGCTTTTCGGCAATACAAACTATCATTCGCTTTTCTTTTTTTAGGCAATGCAAAGATAATGCAAAAATTCGATTAAGCGAGCCGGGGAAGGAAGTTGTTCTTGTTTCAGACACTGAGATGCAGAGACACAGAGTCTTAAAAACGGCTCTTTTCATGTAAGGCTGTTCCTCTCCCTATCCCCTCTCCTGCTCTGTGTTTCCGCATCTCCGTGTTCACATTCCTCCCCGCGTTTCAGTGCCTCCATATCCCTCTTTTAGCACAAAATTAAAACAGAACTATACAAAATTAGCAATCAAATAAACATTCCGTACCATAAAAAAAACATTAGAGTCCGCAGATACATGGAAAAAGGCGTAATTTAGCAATCGAGGAACAGTCTCCGAAAAAACAATTATAAAACTAATAATATGGTAAAACGAATCTCAGTGAAGCACATAGCCTGCCTATCCCTGCTCAGTACATCAATGGCACACGCTGCCGAACGTCCCAACATCATCTACATCTTTACCGACCAGCATACGGCAAACGCCATGAGCTGCGCCGGAAACCCGGACTTGCACACACCCAATCTGGACAGACTGGCTGCCGCCGGTATCATGTTCCAGAATGCTTACTGTACCGCACCGCTCAGCGGCCCCTCACGCGGCGCCATGTTTACAGGATGCTACCCAGGCACAACAGGACTGTTGGTCAACGGTGCTCCGCTACAAGAATCGCTCCAGACACGAACCCTGGGCACACTGGTAAAAAATGCTGGATACGAATGCGCCTACGGCGGCAAATGGCATGTGCCCGAACTCGATATTCCGGATAAAGTGCGAGGATTCGACCAAATTTACAAACACAGCGATGACGGACTGGCAGAGGCTTGTGTGGAATTCCTTTCGCGCAAACACGACAAGCCTTTCTTCCTGGTAGCTTCTTATGACAATCCGCATAATATCTGCGAATATGCACGCAGCCAGAATCTTCCTTACGGCAACCTGGACATACCCGAAATACGTAACTGTCCGGGACTTCCCCCTAACTTTGCCAAGAACCCATACGATGCCGATGTCATCGAGAAAGAAAGGGAAAACAATTTCAACGTCTACCCCACCGCCACTTTCACCCCCGAAGACTGGCGTATGTACCGCTACACATACTACCGTCTCGTAGAGAAAGTAGACCGTGAAATCGGCAAGATTGTAGACGCTATCGACAAGAATAACTTGTGGGAAAATACCGTCGTTATCTTCTCCAGCGACCACGGAGACGGAATAGGCGCCCACCACTGGAACCAGAAATCGGCCCTGTATGAGGAAGTGGTAAACATCCCGTTCATCGTAACCCTGCCCGGCAAGAAACATGCCGACACGAAGCTGCCGCAGCTCATCAGTAACGGTGTGGACTTCTTCGCTACCGTTTGCGACTGGGCAGGCGCCAAACTGCCGGAAGACGCTGACGGAAAGTCGTTCCGCAAAATAGCCGAAGAAGGCAATCCGCAAGCTCCCCACCAGGAGTATGTCATTACCGAAACACAATTCGACGGCAGCAAGACACGGGGCTGGATGGTACGCACCGCACGCTACAAATATGTATTGTACGACAAAGGAAGACACCGCGAACAACTGTTCGACATGCAGAACGACCGGGGCGAGACAAGAAACCTGATGATGGAGAACGCCTATACGAAAGTGGCGCAGGAACATCGTGATATTCTTGAGAGGTTCATGAATAGCCATAAAATCAGACCGACGCGTCCCAAATTGCACGACGTACCGGGAAAGGTGCTCACAAAAGCAACCCAACATTAATCCGCCATCAGACCAGGAATCAATAAACTTATATAACGCTGTATATGAACAAAATAGTATCCACCATCATCTTCTTCAGTCTTGCAGCCACTGCACAGGCGCAAACGGCCGGAGAAGCCACCATCAGGCTCACCGACACAACGCTGATGCACGAAATGCGTGCAACTCCCTCGCTGCTGGACGGCGCTGAAATCAGCGACCGTGCCGTGTCCTTCCAATGGCCGCTGCCGGCGGGCCTCAACATCCTGCGAAGCGGACTGGACGGTGCGGAAGAGGACACCCCCAAAAAAGAAACAGACAAAAGCAAGCTACGCTACTTCCTGCGCTACTCGCAAACTCCGGCATTCAAGCCGGAAGCGACCGTACAAGCCGAGACGCGCTGGCCGTTCTTCAACCCCAAACAGGATTTGGCTCCGGGCACATGGTACTGGCAATACGGCTATGTTACGGACGGAAAGACCGAATGGAGCGATACGCTGCAATTTACGGTAAAGAACAATCCCCGGAAATTCTGTCCGCCCGCACTGGATGCCGTACTTAAGAACCTGCCTGCCCATCATCCCCGCGTATGGCTCGACAGGGACGAATGGGACGGTTTCATAAAGCGCAGCGAGGGCAAAACCGAACGCAAGACTTACCTCAAACGTGCCGACAAAGTACTTGCCACCCCGATGAAGTCGGTAAACGACATTAACTCGGACCTGGCAAAAGGGCTCGCCAACGAGATGCAGAAAAATGCCATGCTCACCCGCGAAAGCCGCCGCATCATCGACAGCGAAGAAGCGAATACCGACGTACTTATCCGCGCCTACCTGCTCACCAAAGACCGCCGCTATGCCGACGAAGCCGTGAAGCGCGTCAAGGAGATGGCCACCTGGGGAGACAACAAAAACGTGGTGGGCGACTTCAACGAAGCCACCCTGCTCTCGCTCTGCTCCATGGCATACGACGCACTGTACGATGTTCTGGACGATGCCACGCGCAAGTTCCTGCTGAACGAAATAAAAGAATTCGGCAACAGCATGTACATGCACAATATCAACCGCCTGGAAAACCACATCGCCGACAACCATGTGTGGCAGATGACTTTCCGCATCCTCACCATGGCAGCCTTTACCGTTTACGGTGAACTGCCCGAAGCCGATGCGTGGACGGACTATTGCTATAACCTGTGGCTCGCCCGCTTCCCCGGCCTGAACAAGGACGGAGCCTGGCACAACGGCGACTCCTACTTCCACGTCAACATCCGTACACTTGTGGAAGTGCCCTATTTCTATACCCGCCTCACCGGATTCAACTATTTCTCCGACCCCTGGTATCAGGGAAATGCCCTGTACGTCATCTACCAGCAGCCGCCATTCTCCAAATCGGGCGGCAACGGCAGCTCGCACCAGAAGATACTTACCCCAAGCGGTACGCGTGTTGGCTACGCCGATGCTCTGGCACGTATGACCGGCAATACATTTGCCGCAGATTACGTGCGCCACATCAGCGCCCGCCAGCCCGACATACTCGAACAGGGAAGCACCTCGAAAGCCGGCGGTCTCGCATGGTTCCGCCTGCAATGCGACAAGCCCTTGCCGGACGGGCCGGGTTTGAAAGACCTTCCCATGGGACATGTATTCCCGCAGAGCGGACTGGCCTCGTTCTCCACCAACCTGGACGATACCCGCAAAAGCGCCATGCTCAGCTTCCGCAGCAGTCCTTACGGCAGTACCTCGCACGCCATAGCCAACCAGAATGCTTTCAATACTTTCTGGAACGGCCAGTCGCTCTTTTACAGTAGCGGACACCATACCAGCTTTACCGACATACACGGCGTTTACTGCCACCGCGCCACCCGCGCCCACAACACCATTCTGGTGAACGGCATGGGACAACGCATCGGAACGGAAGGTTACGGCTGGATTCCCCGTTACTATGTCAGCGACAATATCAGCTATGTGGCAGGCGATGCTTCCAATGCTTACGGAAAGGTTATCTCTCCGCTCTGGCTGCTACGCGGCGAACAGAGCAACCTGGAATACTCTCCCGAAAACGGTTGGGACGATACCGGCCTGAAAATCTTCCGCCGCCACATCGTAACCTTAGGCAAAAGCGGTTATTCCTTTATATACGACGAGCTGGAAGCCGAAGAACCCGTGACCTGGAGCTACCTGCTACATACGGTTACCAACCCCATGAATGTGGACAAGACCCGGGAATACGTACACATACGGGCCACCAGCAAGGACGGTGCGTCCGATGCCTATCTCTTCTCCTCCGGAACGCTGGAAACGGATACGACCTCCCGGTTCTTCGTACCTGCCGTCAACTGGCTGCGTGCCGATGAGAAGGGACACTTCGCACCCTATCCCAACCACTGGCACTTCACCGCAACGTCGGACAAGCAGAAAGTGTACCGCTTCGCTACAATTGTGTACACACATGCCAAAGAAAATGATGCGGAAAACGCACAAGCCGCTCCCCGCAAACTGAAAGACGGTAGTATCCAAATCGGTGACTGGAATATCAAAGCAAACATATCCACCGCCGGAAAGCCGTCTTTCGAGGTACGCAACACGCGCAAAGACTGCAATGCAAGCGTCAGTTACAAGGATTACGGTGCAACCGTAATACACGATAACGGCAAAAAGACCGAGTTGAAAGACGAAGTTCCCGAACTGGAAATCTAACAGCAAGAAAACATATACGGACATATGAAGAAACTGCTACTGCTCACAATCGCAATCTGGTACCTGACAGCCGGCTGTTACAGCCAGACAGACTGGAAAAGTTTCATGTCCCGGCAGGACATGACCTGGACCCGCCTGCCCCAAACCTGGTACGAAGCCCCCTTCATGGGAAACGGCAGCATGGGTTCCTATATCTGCAAAGAACCCGAAAAAAACGCCATACGGGTAGATGTAGGCAACAGTATGGTACACGACCACCGCACAGACGATGCGAGCATCTATGGAAGAGGCCGGCTGCTTATCGGTTATTTTCTCCTGCATCCCGTGGGAGAAATAAAATCCGGCGACCTGAGGCTGGACTTATGGAACGCTGAAACCACCGGGTGTATCCGTACCACCCGGGGAGAGATAAAGCTGAGAGCCTGTGTCACTTCCGAGAGTCCCTATATCCTGGTCGAAGCCGAAGCTACGGCAGGCGAAAAGGAGTTCACCTGGAAATTCTATCCGGAAAACACGGATTCGCCGAGGCAGTTGAATGCAATCCGGAAGGGTAACAAGAACCACCTCAAAAAAGACTATGTGTCCAATCCCGCCCCGCAACTGTCCGCACGCAATGGGCTGAGCCTCTGCTGGCAGCCCCTGCTCGCCGGCGGCGGTACTGCCACAGCCTGGAAAGAGATTAGGAAAGAGAATACAAGCACGCTTATCGTAAGCAACGCACATTCCTTTCCCGGAACAGAGGCTTTGCAAAAGGCGGAAACGGCACTGGCAAGCCTGCAGGAAGCCGACCTGCCCGTGCTCCGGAAAGTACACCGGGAATGGTGGCATAACTACTATCCGCAAAGTTTCGTGAGCCTTCCCGACAAGAAGATGGAGAATTTCTACTGGGCGCAGATGTACAAGCTGGCATCGGCCACCCGCACCGGCGGCGGACTGCTCGACAACAGCGGTCCCTGGCAAGTGCTGACTCCCTGGCCCAATGCCTGGTGGAACCTGAATGTGCAACTGAGCTACTGGTCCGTATACCCATCCAACCGGCTGGAACTGGGCATGCCGTTGGTGGACGCAATAGGAAACAATCTGGACAACCTGATAAACAACGTTCCCGAACCCTACCGGAAAGATGCCGCCGCACTGCCCGTAGCCACCGACTTTACCCTGACGGGGGCAACGGTGAATGTTCCCGGAACCGAAAAGAAAGCTCAGGTAGGCAACCTGACGTGGATTTGCCATAACCTCTGGCTGCAATACCGCTTCAGCATGGACGAATCGATATTGAGGAATACCCTGTACCCTACACTGAGACGGGCCGTCAATTTCTATCTGCCTTTCCTGACAGAAGATAAATCGGGCAAGCTCCATTTGAAAAGAACCTATTCTCCGGAGTACGGTACTGCCGAAGACTGCAACTACGACATCGCCCTGCTGCGCTGGGGATGCAATACATTGCTCGAGGCAAGCAGGATTCTATCTGTCGATGACGAGCTGATACCCCGCTGGAAACAAGTCGTAGAACACCTGACCGACTACCCGCAGGACGAAAACGGCATGATGATAGGCAAGGATGTACCTTTCAGCCGCTCGCACCGCCACTACTCGCATCTGCTGATGTTCTATCCGCTCTACCTGTTGAATGCAGAGCAGAACGGCAGCAAGGAACTTATGGAAAAATCCGTAGAACACTGGCACAGCCTGCCGGGCAATATCCTCGGATATACTTATACGGGGGCTTCTTCGCTGTATGCGGCATTCGGCGAGGGCGACAAGGCACTGGAGAAACTCAACGGCCTGTTTGCCCGCACCCTGCGCCCCAACACCATGTATATGGAGAGCGGACCGGTTATCGAGACCCCGTTGTCGGGCGCACAGTGCATACACGACATGTTGCTGCAAAGCTGGGGCGGAAAGATACGTGTATTCCCTGCCGTACCTTCCCAATGGAAAGATGTACAGTTCAAGGACCTGAGAACCGAAGGCGCTTTCCTCGTATCCGCTGTACGGAAAGGCGGAAAGACAAGCTTCATCCGTATCAAAAGCCTTGCCGGAGAACCGTGTATCCTACGCACCGATATGGCAAATCCGGTTGTAAAGGCCGGCAATGCTACATTGACCCTGCAAAAAGAGGGTGAGTACCTATTGGATTTAAAGAAAGGAGAAAGCGTAATCCTGACTGCCGCAGGGGGGAATATTCCCGTCATAAGTCCTGTCGGCGGAGAAGGAGAAAATTATTTCGGACTGAAGTAGAAGGGCGGCTTTGGCAGAATAAAAAACAATCGGTAAACAAGCCCCCGCAAATACCCGTAAAAACAGCCTGGGTTTACGTATTCAACGTAATCCCAGGCTGTTTTTATCTACCTGTCCCATACTTTTTCTACAAAAATATAAGAAAACTGGACAGAACTAAAAGCCAAATCAACGATACTGTAGAATTACAACACACTAAAAAGCGATTGAGCGGGAAAGAACCTAATTTAGCAAACGCAAAAACAAATTGTTATTACTATCATAGATTCCGTATGAAAAACATCCGAAGAATCGTCCTTGTAAGACAGAGAGAACAGCTTGATTGATAAGGAAAAATCGCTTATTTTTTTATTTATTCCGTTATCCAATATCACTAATTTTGCAAAAGGCAATTTGGGAATATAGCCCAATGATACGGTTAAAGATAAATAAAATAAAGCTTGATGAAGTTATATAGAACAAATGATACTGTAAATTCCAAAGAGCAGGAAGTCTTAGATATCATCAATCAATATCCGGGACTTAATTCGTCTAAGATAGCTAAATTGATAGGGAAAAGTACATCTACTACTAAGCGCTATTTAAATTCTTTAGTTAGATTAGGAATATTTGTCATCACTCATCACTACCTACACTAACCTACTGATTATAGGATAGTTGACGTAGTACAAAGAATATTATAACAGTGACGACCAATATTCGGTCGTCACTGTTTTTAAGGTACATTCCGTTATATTTTACTCTGCAACACACTGATTTACAGTCCTTACATACACTTTATGCGACCCTTGCCCCAATGTTGTTAAAATACCTTTCTCCACCAGTAAATTGAGGTCATTCAACGCCTTGTTCTTCAAAAGCCCCGTAATTCCGCTGTAATCCTTGCGCGTAATGAAAGGATTTGCATCCAAAAAAACGCACAGTCTGCGGTAACGTTCCGCACCGCTGATATCCTCACTGTGCCGGAAGCCATACCCTGCCCTTACACGTTCCACAAATCCGGCACACTGTTTCCGGAAGCCGGGCGATACGCGGAAATGCACCTTGCCGAAAAATATCGTCTGCGCATGGATTTCCTTCTTGTCCATGACAGGGCGTGCTGTCAGTCCCGCCGAGAAATGTCCCATATTGCCCAACTGTACATGATGCCCTTCGGAAAGGTAATAGGAGATGCGGCTTTCCAATGCAGCAAGCACTCCCTCGACGTCTCCGGGAGTAAAACTGGTTGCCTGTGAAATATCGCTGACCAGACGTTTGCCGGTGATAGTCCCCTTGTTCACGATGCGGGGATACATGGGTTGTAATTCGCCGTCTCCTTTCGGGTTGGGCTTCCTCTGAAAATCATACTCTGCTGCCATTGTCGTTCTGTTTTTTTAGTTATGTAATAATTGAAAATCCTGTTGTATCGGTAGCTTACGCCATTCGGCCGCATAAATTCGGATATTCTCCGCGGTCCGTTCGGGAAAAGCTGGAAGATAAACAACGCTTTGCTTCGTTGTTTTTATTTGTCCGGACCATGCAAAATGCCATTATGCTTATAGTAAAACCCCGTTTTGCAGTTGCAGGCCCGGCGGTTGCCGGCTGCGGGCTGTGGGGCCCGCATATGAAGGCTCTTCGGCCCGCAATTGCAAAACGGGGTTTTACACCTTGTAAAGATACAAAATTCATTAGGAAAAGTCAAGTTTTCAACGGTTTGTTTTCCAATTATTTCCATTTATTTCCGGAGATAAATGCTGGCAAAAATCTTAAAACAAAAGGACGGATTTGCTTGCTTCCGGCCCGTTTTATGCGTATCTTGCAGAGTCTAAGAGAAACGCTCTTATCTCCACTAAATTTTTCCAAACAACCAACACCGGATGAGAATAACCTTTATCAAGGAAAACCGTGACGCGGGCACGGAAAGTATCAGCACCTGCGATACAGCCGCATTTATTACCAGAATCAAGTCGGAAACCAAGCCCGGACATATCAGTGCATTACGCACCATGCTCGAATATACAAGCCATGGCAGCAGCGGAACCTACGGACATATCGACAAGCTTCCCCGCATATGCCCCGCTATGGAGTACGGACGCAGCCGCGAGGGCGAACGGCGGATGAAACGCTACAACGGTATTGTACTGCTGGAAGTGAGCGGTCTGTCCGGCATGTCCGAAGCGGAACTGGTGAAAGAACAGGCGGCACTCCTTCCCCAAACCTATGCAGCTTTCGCAGGAAGCAGCGGACGGAGCGTAAAGATATGGGCGCTGTTTGCCTTACCGAACGGCAAACTTCCGCAGCGGGAAGAAGAAATCAGCCTGTTCCATGCGCATGCCTACCGCATGGCGGTACAATGTTACCAACCCCTGCTTCCGTTTCCCGTAACGTTGAAAGAACCCTCGCCTGCCGATACTTTCCGCATGACGCTGGACGAAACGCCTTACTTTGCTCCCGATGCCGTGCCTTTCTGTCTCGAACAACCCGTGACGATGCCCGGCGAGCGGACATTCAACCAACGAAAATTGGCGGAAAACAACCCTTTAAAGCGGTTGCAGCCGGGATTCGACTCCTCGCAGACTTTCACTCTGCTGTTTGAGGCAGCCCTGGGCCGTGCGCTGGACGAGGTGGAAGACTGGCAGCGCGACCGGGATGATTTTCACCCGCTGCTCATCCCCATAGGCGAGCAATGCTTCAAAAGCGGCATCCCCGAAGAAGAAGCCGTCCGGCAGGTAATGATGCACTACCGACGGCAGGCAGACGAACAGACGGTGCGTACCGCACTGCACAATCTCTACCGCGAGTGCCGGGGATTCGGCAGAAAATCCGTGCTGACTCCCGAACAGGACACGATGCTGAAACTGAACGAGTTCATGGAACGCCGTTACGAATTCCGGTACAACCAGCTGATGGGTGATTTGGAATACCGCCAACGCGACTCCATCCACTTCTATTTTCATGTAATGGACCAGCGAGCGCGCAACAGCGTGGCCATGGATGCCCTGCAAGAGGGATTGCGTGTGTGGGACAGAGACGTAAACCGCTACCTGACCTCTAACCGCGTGCCGCTGTACAATCCGGTGGAAGAATACCTGTGCGGCGTAGGCCGTTGGGACGGCAAAGACCGCATCCGTGCGCTTGCCGGACTTGTACCCTGCAACAATCCATATTGGCGTGAGCTGTTCTACCGTTGGTTTCTGAACATGGTGGCGCATTGGCGCGGACTGGGCAACAGGATGCACGCCAACAGCACATCACCGCTGCTGATAGGTGCACAGGGTTACCGCAAGTCCACCTTCTGCCGTATAATCCTTCCTCCCGAACTCCGCTTCGGCTATACCGACAGTCTGGATTTTGGCAGCAAACGTGATGCGGAAATGTACCTGGGACGTTTTCTGCTGGTGAACATCGATGAGTTCGACCAGGTGAGCATCCATCAGCAAGGCTTTCTGAAACACCTTCTGCAAAAACCCGTTGCCAACCTGCGCAAGCCCTACGGAAGCAGCATTCAGGAGATAAGGCGCTACGCTTCGTTCATCGGGACGAGCAACCACAAAGACTTGCTGACGGACAGCAGTGGCAGCCGCCGTTTTGTATGCGTGGAAGTGACTGCCCCCATTGATACGAACGTGACGATAAACTACCGCCAGTTGTATGCACAAGCCATGCAAGCGATACGCAGCGGCGAAAGATACTGGTTTAATGACAAGGATGAAGCCGTTCTGAAAGAAAATAACCGGGAATTCGAGCAAATCAGTCCGATTGAGCAGTTGTTCCATTGTCATTTCCGTTTACCACAAGAAGGGGAAGAGGGAGAATGGATGTCGCCGATACAGATTTTGGAAATTCTGCATGCAAAAAACAGTGACATAAAGCTGACAGACGGGCACGCAAAGCATTTCGGACGTATCTTGAAGAAGAATAACCTGGAAAGCAGGCATACTCAAAAAGGAGTTGTATATCGAATTATAAAATCCTGATATTTTACTTTTTGTGGTGATGACCGGAATTTGGTCATCACCACAAAAGCTGTTATCGACATGCAATAAAGCACTATTATTCAATACATTATCACGCAAGTGATGAGTGATAACCAAATATCCGTTTTTACCATTGCAGATAAAAACAACCTATCCAATGCAATGCACAATAAAATATAACACATAAAATCCTTCCAGCACAACCGGGCTCTACTTTATAAATATTTGGTTACCTTTGCCACAACAGCAAAAACTACTATCAGAATATCAACTGTAAACAAAAGTAATATTTATGATAAAAAGCTCCTTTCACAAATTACTATTGGGAAGTGTACTGATGTTACTTCCTTTCACGGTTCAGGCACAGGTCGTTTTAAAGAACTGGACCATCGAAGACCACTCCGGAAAAGTAAAAATCCTTGTATCAAGCGATACGCTGGAAATTACCGCACCCGACGGTCTCACACTTTGGTACAACCAACGCCTTACTGGTGATTATGAAATCGGCTATCGCGTGAAGATGCTGATGCAAGGCGGAAAATACGACCGCCTTAGCGACCTGAACTGCTTTTGGGGCGCCAATGATCCAGAATACCCCGACAATCTCTTCGCACGCAGCGAATGGCGAAACGGAATTTTCCAACATTATAAAACGCTAAGCCTGTTTTATGTGGGATACGGCGGAAACCACAACTCCACTACCCGCTTCCGCCAGTACTTTGCCAAAGCGGCGGATACCAGTGATGCCATAGCCCGCCCCGTAATCAAAGAGTATACGGACAAGGCGCACTTGCTGATTCCCAATAAATGGTACGACATCAAAATCCGTGTGGAAAAAGGAATCACAACTTACAGTGTCAACGGCGAGGAGTTGTTCCGACTGCCGGTTAAAAAGAATGAGGGAGACGGATATTTCGGACTCCGCCTATTGGAAAACCACACACTATTTACAGGCTTTCAGGTAAAAAGCCTGAAGGGGTAAATGTAAGGCTTCCACCCAAGAAAATACAGAATTAAAACAGTATTCGACAAAAGTAACATACCTTTAAACTACACCCAAACACCTTTCAACAATCCTGCACAGGATATTTCACGAATATCCATATTTTTGCCGGTGAACAAAAATCACTAAATACTTACTGACATGAAAAGAAACTCTCTGTTGCTTGCAACCGCTCTGCTCATAGGCATGACAGGCTGCAAAAACACTCCGGTCCAGAAAGAAGCCTGGATAAGCAACGCACTCGATGCCGCTTCCTATCAGTTGAAATCAACCGCCGAGGAACTCTCCGGAACAAACAAGTTCCCACGTTCCATACATTCCGGCTATGATGTAAACTTTCTCGATGCTCAGTTGCAGCGCGAGAACAAAGCATACATCGACTCTTTACACCCCAACCCCGAAGCCCTGCAATTAGGACAAAAACGTCTTTGCGGCATTGCCGACTGGACCAGCGGGTTCTTCCCCGGAAGCCTTTGGTATGCTTATGAACTGACCGGTGATGAAGAGTTGAAAAAACGCGCCATCGAATATACCAACATCCTGAATCCGATACGTGAGCTGAAAGGTACCCATGACGTGGGCTTCATGATGAATTGCAGCTATGGCAATGCCCTCCGCCTCGCCCCTAACGACACCATTAAAGCCGTACTCGTAGAAACAGCGGATAATCTGTGCGCCCGTTTCAACCCGGAAATCGGTTGTATACGCTCGTGGGACTTCGGTGCGTGGAACTTCCCCGTAATCATTGACAATATGATGAACCTGGACCTGCTGTTCAACGTATATAAGCTGACAGGAGATGAGAAGTATAAGAATGTGGCTGTAAAGCATGCACAAACCACTATGAAAAACCACTTCCGTCCGGACTACACCTCCTATCACGTGGTCAGCTATAACAATGACGGAAGCGTGGAAATCAAACAGACACACCAGGGTAAAAATGCAGAATCGGCCTGGTCGCGCGGTCAAGCGTGGGGAGTATACGGCTATACTTCCTGCTATCGCGAAACCCGGGACACGGCTTTCCTGCAGGAAGCCGTTCACATTGCAGACATGATTATGGAACGTGTAAAGACGGACGACCTGATTCCTTACTGGGATTATGATGCCCCGGCAGGTGAAAAGACTCCGCGTGATGCGTCTGCCGCAGCTGTCACGGCATCTGCCTTCCTGGAGCTCAGTACATTTGTACCCGACGGCAAAAAATATTCCGACTATGCCGAAACAATCCTGAAAAACTTGTCCGGCACGAAATATCTGGCAGCCAAAGGCAGCAATCAAGGTTACGTGCTGATGCATTCCACCGGCTCACTGCCGCATGGCTCTGAAATAGACGTACCGCTGAACTACGCGGATTACTACTATATGGAAGCATTAAAAAGATACATCGATTTGAAAAATAAAGGGTAAAGAATACATTCCGCAAATGTCAAAAATAAAAAGCCTGTTACTGGCAAGTTCAGTATGTATCGCAACTGTCTGTATCAATTTTCCCGCCCACGCAACCGAAAGGCATCTTCTTGAACAGACCGTTTCTTACGAGGAATTGGGCAATGTACTCCGCTACCGGCAAAGCTGGGTGGACTATCCCGCCTATACCGACCGGAAATCCTGGAAAGAGAAAACAGCCCCCGAAATGAGGGAGCTTATCATCAGGAACGGCGAACGCGCCCTGAAACACGAATGGAAACCGGATCTTGCCTCCGACTACCTTGCCTTTAAGCGCACCGGCGAAATCCGCACCGGACGCGCCAACCACAAAGCCCTGCAAGCCTTGACCCTCGCAGAACTGGTAGAGGGACAAGGCAGATTTATGGATGCCATCATAGACGGTGTATGGTTTCTGTGCGAGACATCCTGGATACACTCGGCACATCTCGGCTTTCAGAAAGACCGCTCCGGACTGCCCGACAGGCATGAACCGACCATCGAACTGGTAGTGGCCGACATCGGCGCGCAAATGGCATGGACTTACTATTTCCTGAAAGACGAATTCGACAAGGTAAGCCCGCTGATTAACGAACGGATTATCGAGGAAGTCAACAGAAACCTGATAAACCCCTACTTCGCACGGGATGATTACTGGTGGATGGGATTCGGCGGCCAGCAGGTAAATAACTGGAATCCGTGGATTAACTACAACGTGCTGCAAGCCCTGATGCTGATAGAGAAAGACCCGGAACGTGTACGGCAAGGAGTCTGGAAACTGATGAAATCCACTGATTTCTTTTTCAGCATGTATCACGAGGACGGAGCCTGCGACGAGGGTCCCACCTATTGGAGCGGGGCTTCCGGCTATGCCCTGAAGTTTCTGGATTTGCTGGCTAAAGTAACCGGAAACAAGGTGAGCATATTCAGCTCTCCCCTCTTGCGCAATATGGCGCAATACATTTACCGGGTACACATCGGCGGCAACTATTTTGTAAACTTCGCCGACTCCGCACCCAAAGTAAGTCCAAGCCCGGGTATCCTCTACCGGTACGGAGAACTGACCGGAGACCCCGCCATGATGAAATTCGCCTCATTCATGGCACAGCAAAACCAAAGTTTCAAGGACGGAGTAAACGGATACTTCGCTTCTGCATTGGACGAGCTTTTTATGTACAAAGACATCGTCGGCCATCCGCAAGGCGAACCGCTAACCGGCACTTATTGGTTTAAAGACACCCAAATCTGCGTGGCACGCGACACCGAAGGCAAAAGCGACGGCTTCTTCTTCGCAGCGAAAGGCGGAAACAATCAGGAAAGCCATAACCATAACGATGTGGGGTCGTGCATCCTTTACTACAATGCCCTGCCGGTGCTTATCGATGCAGGCGTAGGTACTTATACCCGACAGACCTTCGGACCGGAACGGTACACGATATGGACCATGCAGTCCGATTATCACAACCTGCCCCTCATCAACGGAACCCCGCAGAAGAACGGCCGGGAGTTTGCCGCACACAGCCAGCAATACAAAGCCACCGCCAAAACCGTATCCTACCAAGTGGACATTGCCCGTGCCTATCCGCAGGAAGCAAATGTAAAAAGCTGGATTCGCAACTATACGCTGCACAGGAAAAGGGATTTCACAATCACCGACAAATGGGAACTTTCGGCATGCAACGAACCGAGTGTATTAAACCTGATAACTTGCTGCGAAGTCGAAATCGACCGCAACAAAAACATTATACTGACAGGAGAGGCAGGTAGGTTCAGAGTGGAATACGATAAAAAGCTCTTATCGCCCGCAACGGATACCGTCGAACTGACCGATCCGAAATTAATCCACTCCTGGAACCGGAAAAAGCTGACGCGCATCCGTTTCACAATTGTGTCGCAACAAATTTCCGGTGAAAGCAAACTGGTGATAAGGAAGGCTCAGTATAAGACCTTGAATGATTGATAATCATTGATTTCATAGTCTCTCCCTTAAGCTCATCCTGACGTAAGGGCATAAAAAAAGGAGTACCGCTGTACTCCAACCTTTGTTAACCTTAAATCTAATACTATGAAAAACACATTGCAAAGAGTCCTGTGCGGGAATCACACCGCCTGCAATCACTACAATATCCTCACGGCCCAACTTCTTGAGTTCTTCAATAATCTGCGGAACCAATGTCTTGTGTCCGGCAGCCAATGAAGAAACACCCACTACGTGAACGTCGTTTTCCACCGCTTCGCGGGCAGCTTCGGCAGGAGTCTGGAACAGCGGTCCCATATCTACGTCGAAACCGCAGTCGGCATAACCCGTTGCCACTACTTTGGCACCGCGGTCGTGACCGTCCTGACCCATTTTAGCTACCATGATACGGGGCTGACGTCCCTCTTTCTTCGCAAATTTCTCAGCCAACTCACAAGCTCTGTGGAAGTCGCTGTCGTTCTTACTTTCTGATGAATACACGCCTGAAATAGTTCTGATTACTGCTTTATAACGTCCTACAACTTTTTCGCAAGCATACGAAATCTCGCCCAATGTGGCACGGACACGTGCTGCTTCCACTGCCAGTTCCAGCAGGTTGCCTTCCTTCGTCTCCACACATTTGGTGATGGCATCGAGCGCTTTCTGCACGGCAGCCTCATCACGGCCTTCCTTCAATGTCTTCAGGTTCTGGATCTGTTCCTGGCGGACAGCCGTATTGTCAATCTCAAGAATATCAATAGGAGCTTCTTTCTCCAGACGATATTTGTTTACACCCACAATGGTCTGCGAACCGCTGTCGATACGTGCCTGCGTACGTGCGGCAGCCTCTTCGATACGCATTTTGGGGATACCGGTTTCGATGGCCTTCGCCATACCGCCCAGCTTCTCGATTTCCTGAATCAGCTCCCAAGCCTTGTGCGCAAGCTCATTGGTCAGAGACTCTACATAGTAAGAACCGCCCCACGGGTCGACATTCTTGCAGATGTAAGTTTCTTCCTGAATATAAATCTGCGTATTACGTGCGATACGTGCAGAGAAATCGGTAGGCAATGCGATAGCCTCGTCCAAAGCGTTGGTGTGCAAGGATTGGGTATGTCCCAAAGCGGCAGCCATAGCCTCGATACAGGTACGGCCCACGTTGTTGAACGGATCCTGCTCGGTCAGCGACCAGCCGGAAGTCTGGGAGTGCGTACGCAATGCGAGTGATTTCGGGTTTTTCGGGTTGAACTGTTTCACAATCTTCGCCCACAACATACGTGCGGCACGCATCTTGGCTATCTCCATGAAGTGGTTGGTACCGATAGCCCAGAAGAATGACAGACGCGGTGCGAATGCGTCGATGTCGATACCTGCGGCAACACCTGCACGAAGATATTCCAGACCGTCGGCCAGGGTGTAAGCCAACTCGATATCCGCCGTAGCGCCGGCTTCCTGCATATGGTAACCGGAGATAGAGATAGAGTTGAACTTAGGCATCTTCTGAGATGTGTATTCAAAGATATCGGAGATAATCTTCATGGAGAATGCAGGCGGATAGATATAGGTGTTACGCACCATGAATTCCTTCAGGATATCGTTTTGGATAGTACCCGCCATTTCTTCCAACTTGGCGCCTTGCTCCAGACCGGCATTGATGTAGAATGCCATAATAGGAAGCACCGCACCGTTCATGGTCATGGATACGGACATCTTGTTCAAGGGAATGCCGTCGAAGAGCACCTTCATGTTTTCCAGTGAACAGATGGACACACCTGCCTTACCGACGTCGCCTACCACACGTTCGTGGTCAGGGTCGTAGCCGCGGTGGGTAGCCAGGTCGAATGCCACGGACAGACCTTTCTGTCCGGAAGCCAGGTTACGGCGATAGAAAGCATTGGACTCCTCGGCAGTAGAGAACCCAGCATACTGGCGGATAGTCCACGGACGCAAGGTGTACATTACAGAGTACGGACCGCGCAGATAAGGCGGGATACCTGCCGCATAGTCGAGGTGTTCCATACCTTCGAGGTCTTCTTTGGTGTAAACAGGCTTCACTTCAATGTGTTCCGGAGTCTTCCAGTCGGCTTTGATGCCGTTAGCCTTTTGCCACTCAGCACCATTGGCGGGCTGGAAAGCGGCATATATATCTAAGTTTTTAAAATCTTTTCTCATCTTACTTCAAAAGTTTAGCGTTGAATTCCTTTAATGTTTCCAGAACGTTGACACGAACATGGATAAAGTTCTCGATACCTGCCGCTTTCAGCTCGTCCATGCAAGCGGGAGCGCCGGCTACGATGAACATGGCGCGGCCGTTCAAGGCCTTGAAAGCGGGAATTGCATATTCCGCATATTCATCATCGCTCGAACAGAGAACCACAATATCGGCTTTAGCCGCCATTGCAGCTTCCACACCTTCCTCTACGGTCGGGAAACCGAGGTTGTCAACAACTTCATATCCGGCACAGGCCAGGAAGTTACAAGAGTATTGGGCACGTGCCTGACGCATAGCCAGGTTGCCGATAGTCAGCATAAATGCTTTGGGACGCTTGCCGGACGCTTCCGTTTCCAGACGCAACGCTTCAAATTCGCTGGCTGCACGGTCGAAGTTCAGTGACGGAACATCCTTTTCGCAAGTGCTGTGTCCGCCGCAGCAGCAAGAAGCTTCCAACGGTTTCTTGTCGCCCGCCTTCTCGTTGAAGTTCGGGAACTGGTTAGTACCCAACAGCACTTCCTTACGCTTGGCAACGGCTGCATGGCGGGCCGTATTGCTCTCGTTCACGGCAGCCTGTATCTTGCCGGATTTTACGGATGCGTAGAAACCGCCGTCTTCTTCCACTGCAAGGAACAGCTCCCAAGCCTGCTTGGCAATAGCCACGGTCAGGTTCTCGATGTAGTAAGAACCGGCAGCCGGGTCGATAACCTTGTCGAAATGCGATTCCTCTTTCAGGAGCAGCTGCTGGTTGCGTGCCAGACGTTCGGAGAATTCATCGGGAACGGCATACGTCTTGTCGAACGGAACGACCGTCATGGAGTCAACGCCTGCAAGAGCGGCACTCATAGCCTCGGTCTGCGTACGCAACAGGTTTACGTGCGCATCGAACAAAGTGAGGTTGAAAGTGGACGTTTCCGCATGTATTCTCATCTTGGCAGCACAGCGGCATTCGTTGTGTTCGCCCTTGTTTTCGCAGTCGCGCAGGCATTCCGGGTTATAGGAAGCCACGATATTGGCCCACAACATACGGGCAGCGCGGAATTTTGCTATTTCAAGGAAATAATTGGAACTGATACCGAAGTTGAACTTAATCTTCTTGGCTACCAAAGCTGCCGGCAGTCCGGCATCGGTCAGCTGGTTCATGTATTCATTACCCCAAGCCAGCGCATAGCCCAATTCCTGATAGATATATGCACCGGCATTGTTCAACGTCAGCGCATTCACATTCAGGACGCGGTATTTCGGAAGCATGGCGGTAGCTTCAATCAGAGCCTTGGCAGTAGCCACCATATCGCCCTTTTCCTTGCCTTTGGCAAGCATCTTGTTGAAATAATCGTAGTTAATGGAGCCTTGCAACTTCGTGAGGTCATAATCTTTCTTCTGGAAATAACCGACCAGAAGTTGTGCCAATTCCACCACGTGTCCCTGACAGGTGGAGAAATTCAACTCTATGCACTCCGCACAGATGTCTTTCAGCAAAGTTTCGATATACTCCGCACTCAGTTCTTTGGCTTTCACGTGGAAAGAGAGTGAATCGACACCCTTGTTCAAAATGTCCAACGCCTTGGCATTGGCTGCTTCGGGAGATTCCACCTTTATTTCCTGACGGACGAACCACTCATTATTGTTTTTCTTTGTACCTCTAAGATAAGGGAACTCACCGGGAAGAGCATCCGTGGTCTTTAAACCTTCAAGGTCTTCCATACGATAGAAAGGTTTTACCTTGAATCCCTCATTCGTCCTCCAAACGAGCTTTTTCTCAAAGTCCGCACCCTTTAAGTCTGCGGTTACTTTCTCCATCCACTGTTCCGTAGAAACCGGAGAAAAGTCCGAGAAGAGTTTTTCTTTACTGTCTGCCATAGTTTATTTAAAATTAAAATAGATGAATAGTATTCATTTTGTCATCAAGAGACTTGCAAATATAAGGAAATACTTCAAACAAAAAGGCTTTTTAGGGAAAATTGCACTTACGGATAACACTATGTCCATCCTTATTCCCGGCATCCCTCCATAGATACCTTGCTTTTGCAAAGCTGGTATTACAAAAAGAAAAGAAAACCCTTTGCCAGCTCCCCTTTATTAAGTAATTTTGCGCAAAATTTTAAAAAGCAATAAATAAGGTACTATGAATTGGTTAGAAAGTCTTCTTTGGGACCCGACATCCGTCGCACATATCGTTTGCCTGTACGCATTCGTTATATCCGTGGGGGTGCTGCTGGGCAAGATTAAAGTTTTCGGAGTATCGCTGGGAGTGACGTTTGTCCTCTTTACCGGTATTCTGATGGGACATTTCGGATTTACAGGTGAAATACACATCTTACATTTCATCCGCGAATTTGGTTTGATTTTATTTGTATTCTGCATCGGTCTGCAGGTAGGGCCGTCGTTCTTCTCCTCTTTCAAGAAAGGGGGTATGACGCTGAACATGCTTGCCGTGGGCATTGTGGCACTGAACATAGTGGTCGCACTGGGCATTTATTTCATCGATGGAAATATAGACCTGCCGATGATAGTAGGTATCCTGTACGGTGCCGTAACCAACACTCCCGGTCTGGGTGCGGCTCAGGAAGCGTTGAACCAGCTGAATTATACGGGAGACCCCATCGCATTGGGATATGCCTGCGCCTATCCGCTCGGTGTGGTCGGCATCATCGGCTCTATTATCGCCGTGCGTTATATCTGCCGCATCAACCTGAAAAAAGAAGAGGAGGAACTTAATACGCAAGAAACGGACATGAAGCACATGCCGCATATGCTGCATCTGGAAGTGCGCAATGAGGCTATCGACGGCAAAAAGCTGATTCAGGTGAAAGATTTTCTGGGACGTTCTTTCGTATGCTCGCGCATCCGTCACGAAGGTCACGTCAGCATTCCGAACCAGGATACGGAATTCCACATCGGCGACCAGTTGTTCATCGTATGTTCCGAGGAAGACGCCGAAGCGGTTACCGCCTTTATCGGAAGGGAGATTCAAGTGGACTGGGAGAAGCAGGACACTCCGATGGTCTCACGCCGTATTCTGGTGACCAAATCGGAAATCAACGGAAAGAAACTTGGAAGCATGCACTTCCGCAGTATGTACGGTGTTAACGTGACACGTATCAACCGTTCGGGTATGGACCTGTTTGCCGATCCCAACCTGGTGCTCCAGGTGGGTGACCGTGTAATGGTTGTAGGCCAGCAGGACGCGGTGGAACGTGTGGCCGGTGTACTGGGCAACCAGTTGAAGCGTCTGGATACGCCGAACATCGTTACCATCTTCGTCGGTATCTTCCTCGGTATTCTGTTGGGCAGCCTTCCCATCGCATTCCCGGGCATGCCGACACCGGTGAAATTAGGTCTGGCGGGCGGTCCGCTGGTGGTAGCCATCCTTATCGGACGTTTCGGACATAAGATGCATCTTGTAACGTATACCACCATGAGTGCCAACCTGATGCTGCGCGAAATAGGTATCGTACTTTTCCTTGCCAGCGTAGGCATAGAGGCAGGTGAGCATTTTGTACAGACGGTCGTGGAAGGAAGCGGTCTGGCGTATGTAGGCTACGGTTTCCTGATTACCACCATCCCGTTGCTGATAATCGGTATGATTGCCCGGTTCTATTGCAAGGTCAATTATTTCACGCTGATGGGACTGATTGCCGGCAGTAACACCGACCCACCCGCATTGGCATATTCCAACCAGGCATCGGGCAATGACGCTCCGTCGGTAGGTTACTCTACGGTTTATCCGCTGACGATGTTCCTGCGCATCCTCGCCGGACAGATGATATTGCTGGCAATGATGTAAAATCAGTTCAAGGAGCTTCAGGCTCTTATCAATAAAATCGGGAAGAATTTTACTATAATCTCCGTTAGGATGGCAGTAAAATTCTTCCCGATTTCATTTGCAATGGTCATAGCGTTTATTCGTACAGTTTCAGTTTCTTCCTTACGAACTCTTCTATATAGCCGACCGTTTCGTCAATGCCCAATACGGACGAATCGACGCAAAGATGATAGGTAGCAGCCGCTCCCCATGTCTTATAGCTGTAATAGTTGTAATATTCGGCACGCCGCTTGTCCGCTTTGTTCATCTTCTCTTCCGCCGCACTCTCCGAAATAGAGTGCAGACGGCATAAACGGGCTATACGATCCTCGCGCGAAGCAGAGATGAAGATGTTGACGCAACGCGGGTTATCCCGCAAAATGTAGTCGGCGCAACGCCCTACGAACAAACAGGATTTCTCGGAAGCCAGTTTCCGTATCACATCGCTTTGCACCTTGAACAACGCATCGTTGCTCAAACAGTTGGCAGCCGGCATAGCCCCGTCACTGATAAACGGGAAACGCATTCCGAACAGACCGCCTATAATTCCCTGCGAAGCCTTTTCATCGGCTTTTTCAAAGAATTCACGGCATAATCCGCTTTCTTCGGAAGCAAGGTTAATCAATTCCTTGTCGTAGAAGTCAATACCCAGCCGGGCAGACAGCTTCTCTCCGATTTCCCGTCCGCCACTGCCTAACTGGCGACCTATATTTACTATAAATTTATTGTCCATACTTTATTTAATCTATCTGTTTTGCAGATAGCAAATATAGGTATTCTTCCATTAAATATCAAATTCGGACAAAGAATCCTCTGCTTTTCACCGATTCTCCATAAAACGCCTATCACCTTTAAACAATTCCGCTATCCCCTCTTCAGGATCATTGTCTTCATATTGTTCCTGTACTTCTTTCAATAACAACATAAGTTCGGCTTGCTTAAGGGTATACTCAGGTTTACCGTATAGGTTATTCAACTCGTGCGGATCGTTCTGCATATCGTACATTTCCCATTCATCCACATCATTATAGAAATGAATCAGTTTGAAATCAGCCGTACGAATACCATAATGCCGTTTCACAGAATGTTCAGCAGGATATTCATAATAATGGTAATACGCGGCTTTTCGCCAATCGGCAGGCGCATTACCCTCATTGGTTAGAATCGATTTCAAAGATTCTCCCTGAATGTCATCCGGAATTTCCACTCCTGCAAAATCCAGGAATGTAGGAGCAAAGTCGATGTTCATAGCTATCGCATTCGATGTGCTTCCAGCCTTGATTGCTTTGGGATATCGAACAATCATCGGCATACGCTGACACTCTTCATACATGAAACGCTTGTCAAACCAACCATGCTCGCCTAAAAAGAAACCCTGGTCGGAAGTGTAGACAATAATTGTGTTATCCAATTCGCCGGTCTTTTCCAAATAATTGAGTAACCGCCCGATATTCTCGTCCACAGCAACTACAGTAGCCAAATAATCACGCATATACTGTTGATATTTCCAACTGATTAATGCATTACCTTTCAAGTTTCCATTGTGATACTCCGAGATGCGCTGCGCATAAACAGAATCCCACGTGTTCTGTACAGTAGTCGGCATACGCTTATATACCTGATAAAGACGGTTGGTAGTATCTTCCAACATTTCTTCACGAGTCAATAACTTCAAGTCCCAGTCATTAGTCAATGTATGTTCAATTGACATGTCCTGTTCTTTTGCAGCACGTCCTCTACCTTCGTATGTATCGAAAAGCGTGCTAGGCTCAGGAAATGTAGTGCTATTGAACATTCCCAAATGACGGGGTGCTGGCATCCAATTGCGATGAGGAGCTTTTTGATGATACATCATACAAAAAGGTTTACTCTTGTCACGATGTTCTAAATACTTGATTGCTTTATCTGTTACGATATCAGTTACGTAACCTTGCTCCACCACATGCTTACCATTTTCAATAAAGTTGGGATTATAGTAATCACCCTGCTCATGCTGTCCGCTCAAAATACACCAGTAATCAAAACCTTGCGGTTCGGTTATCAGATGCCACTTACCGACTATCGATGTCTGATAACCTGCTGCCTGCAATAACTTTGGAAAAGTTTGCTGACTTCCATCGAATGTACTTGCATTATCGGTAAAACCATTAATATGGCTGAACTTACCGGTCAAGATACAAGCACGTGAGGGACCGGAAAGCGCATTGACAGCATAGCAATTATCCAGACGGATACCCTCATTGGCTATCCTATCCATATTCGGAGTCTGGATAAGACGCCCGCCGTAACATGACATCGCCTGTGTAGTATGGTCGTCCGTCATCATAAAGATGATATTAGGATGCTTTATTTCCGTTTTTTGGGAAGTACAAGACGAGAACCCGAGGGCGGTAAGGGGCAGTAGTGTATATGATAGTCGATTCATAACTGTAGTTTATTTTAACTGAGATATTTTATATATTTTTAGATACAACTAAAAATATAGGGTGACTAAAACAAAACTTATAATTAAAATCTTGTTCATCGTCACCCTATCCATTTATCAAATGGATCTCACTGATAAATTATAAATCTAAACTAATAATTTGGATTCTGTACTAAACTTCCTTTCGTCTCACGTATTTCATATGAAGGAATTGGATACAATTCATGTTTACCTTCCTGAAAATATTCACCAGCCGCCCACACATATGCATCTAATGTTCCATCCGCAACAGCAGTATTAAATTTTAATGCAAAGTCATCAAGAACTTCCGCAAGCTTATTCCAACGAATAAGGTCAAAACGTCTGAAACCTTCAAAACACAGTTCTCTTGCACGCTCAATGAAAAGATAATCACGTACACTCTGTGGACCAGAGAAATCTGCATTTGTAAAATCAATGGCAGGTTCAGCCGTAGTAGGTGCATATCCATATGCTCTTCTACGAATTTGGTTAAGGCACTCCAAAGCCAATTGGTCTAACTGTCCGCTTATTTCATTCACAGCTTCTACATACATTAGCAATACATCAGAATATCGTAAAAGGATAAAATTGATATCCATATTTTCCAAATCTTTCGGAGGACCTGGAATCCAATTTCTACGCCATTTGCCTGGAGCCCATGTATAACTTTTCTTACGAGGAATTTGAATTATTTTATCAGATGCATCAATTTTAAAAGTAGCTATCGCCGTTTCTCTACGGATATCTCCCGATTCATACCAATCATATGCAAAATGAGTTGTTTTGATAAAAGAGTTTCCCAAACCATAAGATGAGTTTCGGTCTATTTCAGGTGAGTTATATGAACCTATTTTACTACTATGAGTATCCTCTCCTGAAGGATTATAGAACTGAACTTCATACATAACTTCATTAGGTTCCAACACATTCTCACAAACATTCTTAAACACTTTCTCATAACTCGAATTCAGAGAGTGGTGGTGTGAATTTATAAGTTCAGCACAAATTTCTTTCACTTTACCATAATATTCCAAATATTTATCCGGACGTTCCATCTTACCATTTTGACGTAATGAATATCCAGCTCTAAATAAATATGCTCGGGCTAATAAGCCCATTGCCGCTCCCTTAGTAGGACGCCCTTCATAAGAACTAAGTTCATCATGCCATGGCAAATCATCTGCAGCTGCTTGTAAATCTTCTACAATTTGTTGATATACTTCCTCTCTATCAGTACGGGGCATTGCAAAATTTTCCGTTTTATCAGAAGGAGTCAGTTTCAATGGTACATCTCCCCACATACGTACCAAATCAAAATAACAGATTCCACGCAGAAATTTAGCCTCTGCTATCAAACGTTTAAAAGTGGCCTTAGACGCATCATCAGGCAAAGTAACGCGATCCTTATTAGCCATAATACGATTAACACGGTCTATACCGGTATAATAAAATCCCCATGCCGATTCTATCCAAGTATGGGCTGTATAAATATTATAATGTCCCAAATCACGAGCAACCTGTCCAGTACCAGAACCTTTTATATGGCTCAAATCCGTATCACAATCATTCACCAACATAAAATGCCCATATGTCATTTTTTGACTTAATACTTCAAAAGCGCCATTCACTGCTAATTCTAATTCAGAAACATCTTTATAAAAGTCTTGCTCATCATAAAAATCATATGTCGTTTCCGCAAGAAAATCATCACAAGAAGTGAATAAAAATGCCGAACAGAATGCTATCATAGGCATAATTGCCAATCTTTTATATAAAGTTATCATAATCTCCAAAATTAATCAATTAGAATTTAGAAAGTTATATTTGCTCCAAATACAAGTGAAATAGCCGAAGGATAAGCTCCCCAGTCAATACCAGGAGTTAATCCATTATTAGGATATGTATTAACCTCTGGATCATATCCAGAATATTTAGTCCAAGTGTAAAGATTATAACCTGTTGCATAAAAACGTACATTAGAAAGCTTAATCTTACTTGTCAGGCTTTTCGGCAAAGTATATCCTAATGATATATTATTTATCTTAAGGAATGAACCATCTTCTACATATCCGGAATGGAAGAATAAATTAGAGCTGCCTTCAACAGAAGCATAGTCATGTCCTTTATTCAATGAAGCCAATTGTACCGGATCATTAAAGATATATTCCCCCTTATCATTCATAACCGTGAAACGACGCATAGCTTCATCTTTTAATGTATTTCTCCAACGGTTATTAAATTTAGTATAATACATTTTATTGGCACTATAAATCTTATTACCTATTGAAAAATTCAAGAATACACTTAAGTCAAAACCTTTCCAAGTGAAAGTATTGGTTAATCCACCATATAATTTTGGATTAGCATTACCAATCACAGTTCTATCCTCCTCTGTAATTTCATTATTTTTATCTACATCCTCAAATTTCCAATATCCTGGTTTTGGATAATAGTTTTTATCATAAGGAATTCCGTCTTTAATAACATATTTCTGTTGTTGTGCATCATAATTAAAATCATCTACTGTATAAATGCCTTTTAAACGATAACCATACATTTGCCCTAAGGATTGCCCCACTCGAATAATATAGTCACTCTTATTAAATTCGGAAGTCTGTGCCCAATTTGATACGATTTCCATATAATCTGTATTATATAATGCTTTCACCTTATTTTTATTATGTGAAAGATTCAGACTGGTACTCCAAGAAAAATCTTTTGTTTGTATATTATGTGTGGTAATAGCTACTTCGATACCTTTATTATTTGTTTTCCCAGCATTAATCATCATTGTTTTATATCCTGAAAGTAATGGCACAGGTGCATCAAGCAATAAATCTTTTGTTTCAATATTATAAATATCTACACTGAGTTGAATTCGCTGGTTCAAAAAGCCCACATCAACACCTAAATTAGCCGTCACATTAGTTTCCCACTGCAAATCAGGATTATGTAATTGTTTACTAACAAAACCTGCAACAGTACTTTCTCCATTATAAGGAATCCATACAGATCCCATCTTAGATAAACTTAAATAATTATTTATTTTATTATTACCAGCAGTACCATAACTTAATCTTAATTTCAAATTAGAAAACACTCCTAACTCTTTAATAAAGTCTTCCTCGGAAGCTCTCCATGCGAAAGAGGCTGCCGGAAATATACCCCATTTATGATTAGCTCCAAACTTACTGGAACCATCCGCACGTACTGATGCTGCAAATAAATATTTTTCCTTAAAGTTATAATTAGCACGCATAAAATAGGACAACATCTTATCACTTTCCAATAAAGTCACTACTTTATCCGGGCTTGCTCCTAAAGACATATCAGCTAATCCAAAATTAACTTTATCAAACTTTCTGGCGCCAGCCTTCAAGTAATCGGTTTTATACTGTATAAACTCCTGTCCACCAACCAATGTCAAATGATGTTCCTTATTGAATGTTTTATCCCAAGTTATTACATTATTGTACATAAAGTTTTGTTGCTCTTCAATCTCCTTCCAACCATAAGGAGCACCTGCATTCTTTGCTTGCTTAGATCTTTCTGAATAAAAAACATCCGTATTGATTGTACGCTTACGGATACCTACAGTACCACGATATGATAAATCTTTGGTAAACTTAATCTGTACATCTCCGTTAATAGACAAAATACGATTTCGTTTATCTCTTTGTTCACTTTCAATAGTAGCCATCGGACTCTGCATTTGGCTTGCACCTTCCAACAATAATACAGGATCATCATCATCTATTAATAATTGCTCATCACTACCATTTTTGCCAATAGTTGGTCTATATTGGATCACATGTTGCATGCGGCTATAGGCTCCTCCCTCTTGAAGAGTACCCAACCCTTCAGTCTTTTCATCAATATAGCTAACATTTGTTGAGAAATTCATCCACGAAGTTGCTTCTTGATTGAGTTTCAAACGGAAATTATCTCTTTTCAAGCCGCTTCCATACCAAATGCCTTTATCATCATTACGAGTATAAGTAAGCATATATTGAGAAGTTTTGTTACCACCACTAATCGTAAATTTATGTTGCTGAGTTATAGCAGGACGATGGTCAAAAACTTCTTTCTGCCAGTCAATTCCCTTACGATTACCATATAATCCATCAAATTCATCCCATGTACCATAAGTAGGAATTGTATAATCACGCATTACATCTGGTTCATTAATAGCCCGTTCGTAATCTAATTTTACAAAATCCTCAACACCAAGTAATTCATACTTTTTATTAACTTTCTTGAAGCCAACATACATATCATAGCTTATGTTGAACTTATCTGTTTTTCCCCCCTTTGTAGTAACCAAAATAACACCATTAGCACCTCTAGCTCCATAAATGGCAGTAGAAGAAGCATCTTTCAAGATATCAATTGATTCAATATCGCTAGATTCGATGCCCTTTAAGCCATCTTCACTAGGAAAACCATCAATAATATAAAGAGGTTCATTACTTTGAGTAATAGAAGTACCACCACGTACTTTTATCGAAACATCGGCGTCTGGCGAACCTTGAGAACGAATAACCTGCACACCTGCAACCTTACCACTTAATGCTTGAGTAACATCCGAAATAGGAACAGCAGCTAATTCCTTTGAATTTACAGAAGAGACAGAACCTGTTAAATCTTTTTTCTTAACAGTTGCATAGCCAATTGTAACAACCTCATCTAACATAACCGCATCTGCTTCCAATGTTACATTGACCACATTACGTCCATTTACTTTTACTTCTTTAGACGTCATACCTACATAAGAGAAGACTAATACATCTTTAGATACATCATTTACTTTCAAAGAATAGTGACCATCTACATTGGTGACTGTTCCAACACCGGGAGTTCCTTTAAGAGTGACACTACCACCAATAACTTCATATCCTTCACTGTCAATTACTTTACCAGTAACCACTATACTTTGCGCATACATGGACATACTGACAAAAGCGAGGATAACCATAATTACTCCTTTAATTTTGTACATAATAAAAAAAATCTAAGGTTTAACAATCAGAATAAATCTTCAAAAGCAAACATACAACATGCTCTTAAAAAAATTCAAAAACATTGTTTTACATTTCTACACTTTTTTACAAATCGAATACTAATATTGTCTACCAAATAATACTTTTGTGTAGAACACACGTTATACAAAGGTGGTAAGAGGCTTATACTATTTCTTTCCGTACTCAGTAGGAAGACATCCGATATATTTTTTAAAGCGGGCAGCAAAATAGGAAGGAGTATTATATCCTACCATAAAACTAATTTCAGAAATAGTATACTTCCCTTCTTTCAACAATTGACAAGCACGATTAAAGCGTATTCTATGAATAAAATCAATAGCTGATTTACCTGTTATTGCCTTTAATTTCAAATGAAGATTAGAACGGCTCATATTCATTTCACTAGCAAATTGCTCTGTGGAGAATTCTACATTACTCATATTCTTTTCAACTATAGCAATGGCCTTCTTCAACACCTCCTCATCCATTGCATTAGTCGTTATTTTTTCAGGCTCCACCTCTATCGTATTGGAATAACGTTCAAAAATACGATAACGCGTACGTAACATATTTAAGATTTTAGCAACTAACACCTCCATTGAAAAAGGCTTGGGAATATAATCATCTGCTCCTACCTGCAATCCTTTTAATTGATACTTAATATCTACTTTAGCTGATAATAGATATACAGGAATATGGCAGGTTCTTAAATTCTGCTTTACCAATTTACAAAGTTTAACTCCATCCATTACAGGCATCATCACATCTGAAAGTATCAAATCTACATCATTATCTTTCAATAAATCTAATGCTTTTTGCCCATTCTCAGCTTCTATTAAATTAAATTGAGAAGACAAACCATTTGACAAATACTGGCGTAATTCCTCATTATCTTCCACTATAAGAATTGTCCCATGTTTACTCCCTTCTTTCTTGTCAGTGGCTTCCTCCACAATTTCTATATCATCAACATATACATCATGTGCATTTGTTGAATAGACACGTTGTTCGTCTGATTCTCCACTACTTCCCAATAATTCTTCAGTACTATATGCTGATTTATCTTGAGGAATATAAATAGAAAATGTAGAACCTTTCCCCACCTCGCTTACCAACGTAATTTGTCCATGATGTAATTCAACCAAACGTTGCACTAAAGATAGTCCTATGCCACTTCCTTCATGTCCATTTTCTATTTGATAAAAACGTTCAAATATCTTTTGTTGTTTATCCTCAGGAATACCAACCCCAGTGTCCGTAATTTGCAAAATGACGTTCTTATTCTCCTTATAAAGTTTAACAGAGACACTCTCACCTTCTCCTGTATATTTAAATGCATTCGACAACAAATTATTGACAATCAAATCTAAATAAGTGCCATCAAACAATACATCCTCATCTTGCAGTTCTGAATAGAAATTATAATCGATATCTTTACGTTTTGCTAAGTTCTCATAATTCAAAAAATTATTCAGAACCCTCCTATATGCATTGCCATATACTGGTTTTAATTCAAAAATACCTAATTCAGCCCGTCGAAAATCCATCAATTGATTTACCAAATGTAGCAGTCTCTTTGTATTTCTTTGGATATACAACAATTTCTCGCGCTCCCAATGTCCCGAAATACTACTAAGTAATTCTTGTAACGGAGCGACTATTAAAGTTAGCGGAGTACGTAATTCATGTGAAATATTAACATAAAAACGAATCTTCATTTGATTTATCTCTTCCCTTTTTTCTTTATCCAATCTCTCCATACGAATCTCTGTTTGCATACTTTTACGTAACCAAAAGAAACGAAATATCACAAAAACCAGTAAAATAAGAGACAAAGCAAATATTGAAAGAGCCCACCAAGTACAATACCAGACCGGAAGTACCTTAATATGAAGAACTGCCATGTCTTTACTCCACTTCCCATCATTATTTGCCGCTTTTAAAAGAAATCTATAATTTCCTGCCGGCAAATTAGAATATGATACCGGACTTATATCACCTTGTTTATACCATTCCTCATTATATCCTTCTAATTTATAAGCAAAGGTATTATGCTTCCCTGCTATAAAATTAGAAACGACAAATGATATAGAAAAAGAGTTTTGAGAAGATTTCAGTATGATATGGTCTACACTCTCTATATTCTCTTTAAGTATTCCTGTGTCGTCATTTGGAAGTACCTCTTTATTAAAGACGAATAACTTGTTAATTATCGGTTTAGGAGTGTAAGGATTATCTATTAACGTTTCCGGGCGAAATGAGGTTATCCCATTTATCCCGCCAAATAGCATATTCCCCTTACTAATACGGCAATAAGATCTTGCATTGAATTGATTACTTTGCAAACCATCCACTATCGTAAAATTACGTAATTTCCGATTATCCGGATTAAAGCAACTCAGACCTTGATTAGTACTCACCCATAAACGTCCATAACTATCTTCCAGAATTCCATAGATAACATTACTCGGCAAACCGTTATCCGTTGTATATTGCAACGGCTCTTGATCCCCTTCTCGCAAAGCAAAAAGTCCGTTGCAGGTACCAATCCATATATAACTTGATGCAGATTCATAAATACAATTCACAAAGGACTGCTCCAATACCGTAGGAATATGGAAATCAGTGTTGGTCAATAAAGACTTATCAATCTGGTTATATACAGATAATCCCATTTCTCCACCTGCCCAAATGCGCCTTTTAGAATCTCGAAATAATAAGCGATTATATTTTTGTATGGGACGTCCTTTTACATCTTTGTCTATAACAGTAAAACATTTTTGAGCAATATCAAAATAGATGAAATGCTCCAATGAAGCTATCCACAGCCCTTCTCCCTCATCCGATATAATTGAATAAATATTATTACTTGGTAAGTTACTATTCTGCTGGTTATAAAACTCTTTTTTTTCCGTTTTACGGTTCAATATCATCATTCCGCCGGCATGAGCACCTACATATACTTTATCGGTAGACTCATCCACATATACAGTTTTGATATCTTTAAAAGGAACCCCTTCCGATGTATCCGGATTGAATAAATAGTTTTTATAAGACTTTGTTATATTATCATAGAAATTCAAGCCGCCATCGCTCGTGCCAATCCACAAATTATTCATTTTGTCTTCTACAATACAACTAACCACATTATCGCTTAACGAATTATAGAAAGGAATATGCTTTATCTGCTGGAAACGATTACATAACGAATGATAATAACTCAAACCACCCCAATATGTACCCAGCCACATACCACCTTGCGAATCTCTGAATATACAACGCACCGAGTTCTGAGATAAAGTTCCGACTTGAGTTATAGAACTCTCCATCGAGGAAAAACAATCTTTTCCTTCCTTATATATATTTAATCCGCTATAAGTACCTACCCATAAACGATTCTCCTGATCCAATGCCAACGAACGCACATAATTTGAATTTAAACCGGACGTCTTATCCTCATAGCGATAATTCTTTAGTTTCTTGGCTTTTATATCATACATATATAAACCACTGCCTTCGGTCGCTATCCATATTCTATTAAACATCTGGCATAAAATTCCGTGTATCCGCGCTTTTGTCGGTAACTCCACCAGCTTCTTCAATGTTCCATCCTGCAAAGAATAGGTATATACTCCACTCTCTGTACCGATATAAACACAGTCCCCCTGCCTGACTAATGTAGAAGGTTTCAGCAGATGCAAAGCCGTAGACAGAGTATCACTCATGAAATGTCCGCCTTTCACATCAAAAAGCAAGATACCTCCCGCCGTTCCAATCATCAGCCAGTCTTTATGTAAAGGCACAATATTCATGACAGCCACATTTTGCCCCTCTTTCTTATAATAAAAATTAGAGAACTCATTCTGACGACGGTTATAAAGTGATAAGCCGTCCCGTGTTCCTATCCAGATACGATTATCGTCATCAATAACAACGCAACGGGTAATATCATTCGCTATGCTCTTGGGATTCTTATATTGATGACGATAGACCGTAAAATTATAACCGTCGTATTTATTAAGACCATCATAGGTGGCAAACCATAAATTACCTTCTTTATCCTGATTAATTCCCAATATTGTACTATGCGACAGTCCATCTTCCAAACCTATATGCATGAAACGCATTCCATCGATTTCATCGGCAAACCCGATGCCGGTAAATAACATTCCACATAGCGTTAGTAAAAGTCGAAGCATCTTCATATATTATATTATTAATACAAAACAAAGAAACAAAAATATATTAATTATATATGATTTTAACTATTATTTTTTTACTTGGGCTTTCAGGGAATACTTGCAGAGGAATAAAAGAAAAACCCGGTACAGGATTAAATATACGCCCGTCCGCATCAGTCGGAGCCACTTTCAAATAACCATTTACACAGGAAATTTCCAAGATCCCGTTCTCTTTTCGGATACGCATATTCTTAGAATCAACCTCAGTAACATCTAAAAGTGAAGTAATTACCGGCAAAACCATATATGCGGAATAAGGACAATGATCCATCTTTATGGTTACTCCCTGTTTAGAATAAACATAATCCATACTCACCGGCATCGAACCTTGGATAGGAGTTTGTTGGTCAATATCTACCAAGTGCGTATTAACATGGAAATTATGCGTATCTTTTTCTTTAGTATACGTAATATCCGTATCCAAGTCGTCCAGATTACTGTAAATCGTTCCGTATTGCACCATTTCAACCCGCGGCGTTCCGCTCATTATATACTTCCGGCTGTTGCTCTGCATATTGGGTGCTTCTATCAAAGCATACCGGTTGGTCGTAGCGGCAAATACCGGACCCGCCTGTTCATGCCATAACAGAGAAACGGCGCCTCCCATGGGATGAGTTCCTTTTACCTTATATTCCGCATCGAAACCAGTACATGTAGAACGCCACGGACCTTCTGCAACCAGCCACGTACGAATATCCCGGAAGTACTTCACCCCATAAGCATTATCGCGCGGCAATGCCTTGTATTGTTGCGTCTTGACGGGTGGAAGCTCAAGAAAAGCCGTCAGCGCCTTGGCATGTCCGAAGGTATGATGAATACAAGCCGGAATGCCAGAGGCCCGATAATCGCGTCCGGCATGAAGCAAACCGTTGTCCGTCGATTTTTTCAGTAATTGTATATTGCGGCGAATAGCTTCCAGGTACTCCGGATGATGCGCGGCCATGGCATAATAACCACCCATAAAGCCGTCGCTTGTACGTCCGCCCCAATATGTCCACTTAAAACTGCGCGTACCCCAACTGTTGTCCCATGCACCGTCGGGCAACATAAATTCCAGGTGGGTATTCATGGAACGCTCCACGATGGAGAGCAACTCCCGGTCGTTCACCATAAGCGCATAATAAGCCAGATTAGGCAAAGATTCCTCTACATTATATCCCAAGTCCACCGGGAGGCAGCCGTTCTTGGTAGGTGTCCATATTTTAGGCCCTTCGCCGTATAAAAAGAAATCGTTCGCCGTAAAGAACTTCTTCAAGTCCGAAGCCACAATCCGGGCTTCCTCCTTGAAGTCCGGGCGGTCAAACATCTCTCCAAGAGCCTGCAAGGCATACGTCACCGAAGCGGAATAGTTCACATTGTTCAGGCGCTTCATATTCCCCTGCATACGGCGGCTGTACATCTGCGGATTCTTCATCATGAATTCGCCGGCTTCCAACAACTGCTCTTTCCAATGGTTACGCGTAGAGTCATCCAGCAGATGCCCGTGGTAATGCACTGCCTCGTACAGAGCAATAGCGGCGAATACGGTAGTTCCGCTCCAATCGGATACGTGTACATCGTTCATCCAGGAACCGTCCGGACGGTGCACGTTCTCCATCCATTTCATCAGTTTCTTGGCGGCAAGCAGATATTTGTCATTGCCGGTCTTGTCTGCCAGATACATCAGAGGAAGAACCGTGTCTCCTATCCGTCCATGAATGCGGGCACAGGCGGGACACAGAATACCGCCGTCGAGCGACGGATGCAGCCCTTCGCATTGGTAGGCCAGCAGAGCATCCACCCACTCCACCAGCAGTTTCTCCGCATCATTGCGCAAGGAGTTGTCTGAATAAACGGGATTTCCGGCACATACACGTCCCGAGAAAGAAAGTACAAACGCAATCACTATAAAAACGATGTTTCTCATACCATTATACACTATTAGATTTATTTTTCAAAAGTAAGACATTCCGGTAATATAGCGTCCTTATTTTCTCCAATACACCGCAACATACGTTTACCGGTTCTGCAATTTTGTTGAATCTTCATCAATTTTGTTGAAAACCTGCATGCCAAAACAATATTAGCAGCTTTTTAAACACATCAGGCATGCTTATCAGAGCAAATGCCCTACCTTAGCAACCACTACTGAAAAACCGATATAACATGTAAAACTAACATTTAATATAGCATGAAAAACTTATCTCTACTCATGTGTACCGCTTTCTGCGGGCTGCATACCGCCCAAGCGGATGCGGCAGACAACAAGAAAAACGAAAGGCCCAATATTCTCTGGCTCACCTTCGAAGATACCAGTGCTTACGAATTCGGCTGCTACGGCAACAAGGATGTGCACACCCCCAATGCAGACAGTCTGGCTGCCCGCGGCATACAATTCATGAACGCATGGTCGGTGGCTCCGCAAAGTTCGGCCGCACGCTCATCGCTCATTACGGGTTGCTACTCCTCGACCTACGGAATGGATGTCCATCCGGTTCCATACGACACCCCGGCAAACATCTTCTTCCCGCAATGGCTGCGTGAAGCCGGATATTACTGCACCAACAACAGCAAGACACACTACAACTCCACCACGGACAACAAAAGCTGCTGGGACGAATGTACGAGAGAAGCCTCTTACAACAGCCCGAAGCGCGGTAAAGACCAGCCTTTCTTTGCCGTATACAATACGGTGACCTCGCACATGGGACGTATCCGCACCTTCCATACCGACGGACGGCGAGATTACACCCAAGAGGGCATTTATCCGGAACTGCTCACCCTACCCGCCTACGTGCCCGACCTGGCCGAAGTACGTTCCGACTATGCCGGCCACCTGGAAGCCGTGCAGGATGTGGACACATGGCTGGGATTCTTCCTGAAAGACCTGAAAGAAAAAGGACTGGACGACAACACGATTATCTTCTTCTTCAGCGACCACGGCGGTTGCGTTCCACGCGGCAAAGGCTATCTGTATGAAAGCGGTCTGGAAGTGCCTCTGATAGCTTACTTCCCGCCCAAGTGGCAACACCTGGCGGGAGAAAAGGCATCCGGCAAAGATTATTCTTTGGTCAACTTCACAGACTTGGGACCTACCGTACTTAGTCTTGCAGGCGTAAAACCGCCCAAACACATGCAGGGAAAGGCATTGTTCGGGAAGTACGCGTCCGATGAAAAGCATGAAATCCAGTTCGCACTGGCAGCCAACCAACTGCACCACTTCATGCCGGTACGTGCCGCAACCGACGGACGTTTCAAATACATCCGCAGCTACATACCCTACCGTCAGTTTGCCCTGCGCAATTACTACCAATGGGGCATGCCGTCCAACAAAGCATGGGACAAGCTGGTTTTAGGCGGACACAACACCAACCCCGACTGGGCGCAGACGTTCAATGCCCATCCTGCCGAAATGCTGTTCGACCTTGAAAAAGACCCCGGTGAACTGCACAACCTGTCCGACTCTCCCGAATACGCAGAAGTACTGGTAAAGATGCGTACAGCCCTTTCCAACCATATCCGCGCCACCAAAGACCTGGGTTTCTTCATACCCACCTCTCGCGAGAATGTGATATTGTATGACAAAGTACGTAAAGAGAAATACCCCTTGAACGAGCTGTACAACCTCGTAGAGCTGGCAGGTACAGCCCATGCAGACGATGCTCCCGTATTCGAGAAAGCACTGTCCAGCCAATATCCCGAAATGCGCTACTGGGCGTCCGTCGGTTTGGCACAACTCGGAGCCAAAGGAGAATTGAAAACCTGCCCCGCACTTCTGCTTGCCTTGCTCAAGGATGCCGACCCCTACATAGCCTGCGAAGCCGCTTATGCCGCCGCTTATCTGGGAGAAACCGCCAAAGGCATCGAACGCCTGAATAATCCGGCAAAAGAAGCCGATAGAAAAATCGGTTATTCCCTGCTGGAATGCCTCTCTCTGGATACAGCCATGCAGCCCGCCATCCGCGTGCATCTGGCAGACCTGAAAGACAAAGCCGAAACACTTCCGCGCAAAGCAAACGAAGATGCCGGCCTCATGGCACGCGGCATTCTGGTCAATCTCGGTGAGATGGATATAAAGAACCTGCACGGTCCGGAGTCCTATAAAGCAGGCTTGAAGCTGAATCACGGACGCAGACCCATGGTTCCGCTGCCAAACTGATGAAAGTTGGATGTAGCTGAAAAGAGACCGGTAGTAAGTATCTTTGTTTTAACATAATACCGCCTTATGCCTGCGCCTTGAATTTGCGGAGCTGCCACACCAGCATCGTACCCGCTATCAGACTGGCCAGCAAGTCGGAAATCGGCATACTGTACCAAACGCCTGCCACGCCGAAAAAACGGGGCAGAATTATCAGGCAAGGCAGCAACACCATCATCTGGCGGGTAAGGGAAAGAAATATTGCCTTACTCGCCATTCCTATACTCTGGAAGAAGTTGGCGGTAACCATTTGAAAGCCTATAATGGGGAAAAACATCACCACAATGCGCAGGCCCTTTGCCGAAAGGGCAATCAGTTCGGCATCCGAAGTAAAGATACTCACCACCCAGTCGGAGAAGAGCATACCTACAATAAAGCCGAAAGTAGTGACGCAGGTTGCATAGATTATCGTCAGTTTCAGAGTCTTGATGACACGGGCATGCTGCCCGGCTCCGAAGTTATAACCCGCAATGGGCTGCATTCCCTGGTTCAGTCCCATTACAATCATTACGATGATAAATACCAGCCGGTTGACAATGCCGAAAGCGCCGATAGCCAAATCGCCGCCATACTTTTTCAATCCCTGATTGATAAGGATTACGATGAAACATGCCGCCATATTCATCAGGAACGGCGACATGCCGATAGCCAGTGAATCGAAGACGATCTTACGCTTCAAACGGAAAATACCGCGGTGAAAATGCAGCAGTTCGTCTTTATTGCTGAATATCCTGAGCTGCCATATCAATGATATGACCTGCGCCACAATCGTGGCAATGGCCGCCCCGCGAATGCCCCAGCCGAAACCGTAGATGAACACCGGGTCGAGTATCGTATTGATAATCACCGTGGCAATGGTGGCATACATCGCCTTCTGCGGGTGCCCCGAAGAACGCAGTACCGCATTCAATCCCAGATAAAGATGCGTAACGGCATTGCCGAGAAGGATAATCTGCATATAATCGCGCGCATACCCCACAGTCTCGTCACTGCCGCCGAAGAAGTAAAGAATAGGGTCGAGGAATGCCATTACAACCACCGTAAAAGCCACCCCCAGCAGAATATTCAGCACAAATACATTGCCCAGTACCCGCTGCGCCGTGTCATAGTCCTTCTGCCCGAGCTTGACGGAAATCAACGTAGCCGCTCCCACACCTACCAGCGAACCGAAAGCCGCTGCAAGGTTCATCAAAGGGAAAGTCAACGCCAGTCCCGAAATAGCCATTGTGCCCACACCGTGACCGATGAAGATACTGTCCACCATATTATATAAGGAAGATGCCGTCATGGCGATGATTGCCGGAACGGCGTACTGCATCAGTAATTTACCTATATTCTCCGTGCCCAACGCTGTGGGTGTTTTTTGTCCTGCCATACTTTTTACCTGTTTTTCGAGGGCGCAAAGGTACTCAAAATTCGTCAGGTGAGCAAGTATCGCGTCCCGTCTTAAGGAAGAACCGCACTCTCTCCTACCGGAAGCGTATCAAAGACAGGGAAGAAAGCGTATCAAGCCCGGTCCAAGACGTCTTCTCCCGAGAACTTACCCGGTGATTATCCCACAACCTGCCACAGAGCACACGGAGCATACGGCGAATAAATTCCCCTAAAGGTTCGCTATCTGAAAAATGTTTCGTATTTTTGTCCCCAAATTGAGTGAATTATAGCGAAATGAACGTATTAGAACTAAGTGAACAAGAAATCATTCGTCGCAACAGCATGAATGAACTTCGCGCGATGGAATGTATAATACCGTATTCAAACGCTTGCTCGATTTAGGCGACTTCATCGGTATTGAAGGCTTTGTATTCCGCACTCAGATGGGCGAAATCAGTATCCATGCCCAGAAGCTGACCGTGCTTGCCAAGAGCATCAAGCCGCTTCCTATCGTAAAATATAAAGACGGTGTGGCCTACGACTCGTTCGACGACCCGGAACTGCGCTACCGCCAACGCTATGTGGATCTCATCGTGAACGACGGCGTCAAGGAAACATTCCTGAAGCGCGCCACAATCATCAAGACCATGCGTGCCGTACTGGACGAAGCCGGCTATACGGAAGTGGAAACACCGATTCTGCAATCCATCCCCGGCGGTGCAAGCGCACGCCCCTTTATCACCCACCACAACTCATTGGATATGGACCTCTACCTGCGTATCGCCACCGAGCTTTACCTGAAGAGACTTATCGTAGGCGGTTTTGAGGGTGTATACGAAATCGGAAAGAACTTCCGTAACGAAGGTATGGACAAAAACCATAACCCGGAATTTACCTGCATGGAGCTGTACGTACAGTATAAGGACTACAACTGGATGATGGGATTCACCGAGAAACTCCTCGAACGTATCTGTATCGCTGTAAACGGCAGCACAGAGACTACCATCGACGGAAAGACCATCAGCTTCAAGGCTCCTTACCGCCGCCTGCCTATCTTGGATGCCATTAAGGAAAAGACCGGCTACGACCTCAACGGCAAGAGCGAGGAAGAAATCCGCCAGGTGTGCCGCGAACTGAAAATGGAGATTGACGACACTATGGGCAAAGGCAAACTGATAGACGAAATCTTCGGCGAATTCTGTGAAGGCACATTCATACAGCCTACCTTCATCACCGACTATCCGGTAGAAATGAGCCCGCTGACCAAGATGCACCGCAGCAAGCCCGGACTGACCGAACGCTTCGAGCTGATGGTGAACGGTAAAGAGCTGGCCAACGCATACAGTGAGCTGAATGACCCCATCGACCAGGAAGAACGCTTCAAAGAGCAGTTGAAACTGAGTGAAAAGGGTGACGACGAAGCTATGTTTATCGACCAGGACTTCCTGAAAGCGCTGCAATACGGTATGCCTCCCACATCGGGCATCGGTATCGGCATCGACCGTCTGACGATGTTGATGACCGGACAGGCATTCATCCAGGAAGTATTGTTCTTCCCGCAGATGCGCCCCGAAAAGGTCACTCCGAAAGACGCGCCTGCCAAATTCATGGAACTGGGTATCCCCGAAGAATGGGTGGCAGTCATCCAGAAGGCCGGCTACAACCTGGTTAGCGACATGAAGGATGTAAACCCGCAAAAGCTGCACATGGACATTTGCGGCATCAACAAGAAATATAAACTGGAACTGGCAAATCCGACCGTGAAAGATGTGGAAGGTTGGGTTGAGAAAATCTAAGAAATGAAACTACCCGGTAAGATAGCCATTATGGGCGGAGGAAGCTGGGCCACTGCCATTGCAAAGATGGTACTGGCACAAGAAGATACTATAAATTGGTATATGCGGCGCGACGACCGCATTGCCGATTTTAAGCGTCTCGGTCATAACCCTGCCTACCTGACGGGCGTCAAGTTCGATACCAAGCGTATCAATTTCAACTCAAACATCAACGATGTAGTCAAGGAGTCGGATACGCTTATCTTTGTAACTCCTTCTCCTTATCTGAAGGCTCACCTGAAGAAGCTGAAGACAAAAATCAAGGATAAGTTCATCATCACTGCCATTAAGGGCATCGTACCCGATGACAACATGATTGTATCGGAATACTTCACGAAAGAATACGGTGTTCCTACCGAAAATATCGCAGTGCTGGCGGGTCCCTGCCATGCGGAAGAGGTTGCGCTCGAGCGGCTTTCCTATCTCACGATAGCGTGTCCCGATATAGACAAGGCGGACAAGTTTTCCCGCCGTCTGGCAAGTTCATTCATCAAGACTTCCGTAAGTAACGACGTGGCAGGTATCGAATACGGCTCCGTACTCAAAAACGTATATGCCATTGCCGCCGGCATTTGCAGCGGACTGAAATACGGCGATAATTTCCAGGCGGTACTCATGTCCAATGCCATACAGGAGATGAACCGTTTCCTGCAAACCGTACATCCGCTGAACAGAAACATCAGCGATTCCGTTTATCTGGGTGACATGTTGGTGACGGGATACTCCAACTTCAGCCGTAACCGTACGTTCGGTACGATGATAGGTAAAGGATATTCCGTAAAAAGCGCCCAGATAGAAATGGAAATGATAGCCGAAGGTTATTACGGAACCAAGTGCATCAAGGAAATCAACAAGCATTACCACGTGAACATGCCGATACTGGATGCTGTGTACAACATCTTATATGAGCGCATCTCACCGATGATTGAAATCAAGTTACTGACTGACTCTTTCCGGTAATGCGGAAAAGAGAACAGCAAGGACAAAATACAGAATTTAAAACCTATAATATTATGATTAGTTTGAACATTGAAAAGACTCTTGGATTCATTTCCAAAGAAAATGTTTTCGCCTACGAAGCCCAAGTCAAGGCAGCACAGGAAGCATTGGAAAACGGAACCGGTAAAGGCAACGACTTTTTAGGCTGGCTACACCTTCCTTCTTCCATTACAAAGGAGCACCTGGCAGACCTGAAAGCTACCGCGCAAGTGCTGCGCGAGAATTGTGAAGCAGTGGTTGTTGCCGGAATCGGCGGAAGCTACCTCGGTGCACGCGCCGTTATCGAGGCTTTGTCAAACAGTTTCGCATGGTTGCAGGACAAGAAGTCCGGTCCGGTTATTCTGTATGCAGGACACAACATTGGTGAAGATTATCTGTACGAGCTTACCGAATATCTGAAAGACAAGAAATTCGGTGTTATCAATATTTCCAAATCGGGAACCACTACCGAAACGGCTTTGGCCTTCCGCCTGCTGAAAAAGCAATGCGAAGACCAACGCGGCAAGGAGATGGCCAAAAAGGTGATCGTAGCCGTTACAGACGCCAAGAAAGGCGCAGCACGCGTTACTGCAGACAATGAAGGGTACAAATCTTTCATCATCCCCGATAACGTAGGCGGCCGTTTCTCCGTACTCACCCCGGTAGGTCTGCTGCCCATCGCCGTTGCAGGCTTCGACATCGAAAAGCTGGTAGCAGGCGCGGCAGCCATGGAAAAGGCCTGCGGAAAGGATGTTCCGTTCGCTGAAAACCCGGCAGCTATCTATGCAGCCACCCGCAATGAACTCTACAAGAACGGCAAGAAGATTGAAATCCTTGTAAACTTCAACCCCAAATTGCACTACGTAAGCGAATGGTGGAAGCAACTTTACGGTGAATCCGAAGGTAAAGAGAACAAGGGTATCTTCCCTGCATCCGTGGATTTCTCTACCGACCTGCACTCCATGGGACAATGGATTCAGGAAGGTGAACGTACCATTTATGAAACTGTCATTTCAGTAGAAAAAACTCAGTATTCGCTGCAAGTTCCTTCGGACGAAGCCAACCTCGACGGTCTGAACTTCCTCGCCGGAAAGCACGTGGACGAGGTGAACAAGATGGCGGAACTCGGCACACAACTGGCTCACGTAGACGGTGGCGTACCCAACATGCGCATCGTGATTCCTGCACTGAACGAGGAAAGTCTCGGCGGATTGCTGTACTTCTTTGAGAAAGCATGCGGCATCAGTGGCTACCTGCTGGGGGTTAATCCGTTCAACCAACCGGGTGTGGAAGCCTACAAGAAGAATATGTTCGCCCTGCTGAACAAGCCGGGTTACGAAGAAGAATCCAAAGCCATCCAGGCAAGACTGTGATAAATTAAAAATCGAGAGTTGAGAATTGAGAAATGGCTGCACACAAATTACCATGTGCAACATCAAAAGGCTGTTTCTTGATTCCCAACTCTCTGTTTTATTCCCCTATTTCTAATTTTTTATTCTCAATTTATCAAGTGTTTAAAGAAGCAATATCCCGCTATTTAAGAGAACACGGATACGACAATATCCGGCTGAAAGCCGTTCTTTTCGACATGGACGGCGTGTTGTTCAACTCCATGCCTTATCATGCCGATGCATGGCATACGGTAATGGAACGTCACGGTCTGCATCTGAGCCGCGAGGAAGCTTATATGCACGAAGGACGTACGGGAGCAGCAACAATCAACATCGTATATCAACGGCAATACGGCAAAGATGCCACTCCTGAGATAATAGAGAGTATCTATGCCGAAAAAAGCGAAGAATTCAACAGACATCCCGAACCCGAACGTATGCCCGGAGCATGGGAAGTATTACAGAAAATAAAAGCGGAAGGGTTGACTCCCGTATTGGTAACCGGTTCCGGCCAGCACTCTCTGCTGGACAGACTGGCACATAACTTTCCCGGCATGTTCCAACGCGAACGTATGGTCACCGCCTTTGATGTGAAATATGGCAAGCCCAATCCGGAGCCTTATCTTATGGGACTGGAAAAAGCAGGGGTAAAGGCCAATGAAGCTATCGTTGTGGAGAATGCACCCATCGGCGTCCAGGCGGGAGCAGCGGCAGGGATATTCACAATCGCTGTCAATACCGGTCCGCTGGACGGACAAGTGCTGCTGGATGCGGGAGCCAATCTGTTATTCCCTTCCATGCAGGCTTTCTGCGATAACTGGGAAGCTGTGCGAGATGCGCTTGCATCTGAAGAGTAAAGAGAGGACAATTCTTGAAATTGAAGTTTAGAAAACAAAGAGACGTTATGTGGAGAAAGCTGCTTGGAATACTGACATTGTTTTCTTTCCTGCCGTATTTTTCGATTTGCCAGAATAAGCTTCGGGAAAATGGCTGGTATCATATCTTGTCCGGACAGACGGACAGCATTTCCAGAGAGCCTATCGTAACGACGAAGGATTTCATCGCCCTTAAACTGGATACGGATTATTTCGGAAAATATGTAATCAGCGGACAAATCAGCAACTATAAACGAAAAAAATGGGCTGAGGAAACGGGAAAGGCAACAGGCAGGCAGATAGCTTTCATATTCAATGATTCTGTCATAACCAATCCACGGGTCAACTGTAGCATAGAGAGCGGTGCCTTCCAGATAACTTCCGTTCTTGATGAAAAACTACCGGACATATATAAACAACTGAAACAAGAGAAGATTGATTCTATCGCAACGCTTTTCAAGGACTGGGAAAAAGATTCTCTCTATTTTGCCATGCCCCCGGAACACAGAGATTCCATAAGAATGGCAATTGATTACTGGGAAGCCTACACATGGATAAAGCTAACCACTAAGCCCGATGAACATTACTGGTACAGCATAACAGACTCTGCCGAGTACAAAAAGCTGGAAGAAGCCCTGAAAGAAGAACTTGAGAAGTCCAATCTTAGCAGCAGGGCTTCAGATTACATGCAGTCGGATACATATCAAATGTATAAAATGTATGTATGCAACAATCCTGAATATATCAACCTTATGTTCCAATGTTTTCTTTTCAAGAAAATCAGAGGGTTGTACAGCTATCTGATAGACGATATTATCCAGACCAAATACCCTTCCGCCCCAAGTATAAGGACATATATTGACAAGACCGACAATTCCGATGATGAGAGATTTGCCGTATATGAATGGCAACGACAGATATGGGTCTTGATGAATAAGGACAAACAGACGGATGACCCAAGAGATATATAAATAAAAAATCCTTGATAACCAACAGTTTATCAAGGATTTTCCTGTGACCCCGGTGCGATTCAAACGCACGACCTTCAGAACCGGAATATCCTTGACGATTTAGCAGAACACTGTGCTTATCAATCTGTTATAAATCTCTGTTTATGTTGGTTAATCAACTATTAATCAACAATGCAAAGATAGGACTTATTTTTATTCTTGCCTCTACTATAGAAAAGAAAATTCTATTTAATGTTATATCCGAAGCATTGGGAGATAAGGACTACATAGATTTACCTTAGTCACTTTGACAATGAGCAAGTGGATGAAGCGATGCGATACCTAATGTAAGTTATTGCACTCCTTTATATAAGAGATCGTTTATATAGGCATCTACACCATAAAAAATGAGCCATATATTTTGATAAATGAAAAATACCGTTTACTTTTGCAACCAAAAGATGCTTCGTAGCAATTATATTAAATAAAATTGCACTTTTGAAGGGAAAAGGAGGAAGTGTCTATTAAAGAGCAAACTTAAAAGAAATAAGGAATTAAATGAAATGATGAGTACTCAGCGGAATGCTCATAGTTTTTTTGAATCCAGTCAACATGGTATATTTTTTACTATGTCGGTCTTTTAAGGTAGATGCTTAATGACATAAGGGTAAACAAAAAAATTATGAGCATAAATGACTTAGTATATTGTCATTTATGTTTTTTTTGTTTGTTTAACCCGGATAATCTCAACTATTGAGATTTCCATAAAATAATAAAAATATGACAGATATAAAAATTAACACCCCCGTCGGTGGAGCCAGTTACAAAGGGAATGCTCCCTTTAAAGACAGCATTAAATTTGGTGCAGCATGCCTCATTACTTTCGGTGCAGGCTATATCTTTTTTCTCTATTCCCAAAAGTATAATTCCAAAAAGAAGATAGATAAGTATCGTGCTATAACCGGTATAAAGGAAGATTTGGACAATAATCATACCGAGAATAAAATCAAAGTAATAGAAACCGAGAATAAAGCGAAAATAGACTTTGACAATGCGCATACCGATAATGAAATCAGAGTGATAAAAGCCAAGAACGTAGCGAAGATTGACTTTGACAATGCACATACCGATAATGAGATTAGAGTAATAAACGCTGAAAGCGCAGCGAAAATAAAGGAAACGGAGAGTATTTTAGAGAAAAAGCAAGCCTACAATCTCCAAAAAATAGAACTTCGTCGCTCCAAAAGCAATCTGCCAGAACCTCAATTATCGTTACGTGAATGGAACAAAGAATTTCACAAGCGATATGGTACACCCAACTATTCAGGAATTCCATTCTTGAATGAAATTTTGAATTGCTGCCCCCAAGAATACAAAGATGCCATGATGTTCAGCCTGCTTCCTGAGTTTGGTGCTATGGTTTTTTCGAGGGTACGGGCAAAGTTTATTAACGGTAGTATGCAATCTCCTAATATAATGACCGTCATTGAAGGGGTCAGTGGTTCAGGCAAAAGTAATTTCAGGGATATGCACAAGCTGTTGTTTCAGCACATCATTGATGCCGAATGTAAAAAGCTTTCCAATGATGAAAAAGGTTCAATAATCCAGTTTATTGGCATCAACATATCAGCATCCCAATTTATAGAGATGCTTGCCAGAAATAGGGGTGTTCATATGTACATCATGGAACAGGAGATTGATACTGCTAAAGATGCCTTCAAAAAAGATGGATGGCTTGCATCTTCAACCATTCGTAAGGCGTTTGATAACGATATTGAGTACCAAAACAAAAAGGGAGAATCTGCTAAGGGAGGGTTTCAGGTCTATCTTAATGCAACATTTGCAGGTACACCTGGAGCCATTAATTCACTTTTCAAAAATAAAGAAAAAGAAAATGGAACAGCACGCCGTTTTTGCTTTACAGTTGCTCCCGAATTGGGTGCTAAATCTCCTGTTTTTAAATGGCTGGCAGGTGAGAAGTTGGAACGCATAAAAAAACAAATTGACGAATGGCGCTCCCTATATTGTTATCATCACGCCCCCATGAACGGTGATGTACCTTGTGATGAATTTACCATTGATCTAAACTACATAAATGTAGCATTAGAAAAATGGTGTGAACAACAATACGATCGCTACAAGGTCGATGGAATTGAGGAACGCAATAACATGCGGAACGGAATTGCCGGCATAGCCTTTCATTGCGCCATCGTCCTTCATATGATGGCTGGTAATCCCTCTAAAAAAGAAAAGGGCAAGCGTAATGCGGTTAAGAATCTAACTGTTTACATAGCCAATTATTGTATGGAAAGGTACCTTACCAAATTTTCTTCAAGCGGTGGGATTCGCCCACAATCTTCCAACGATACTTTTGCTGGGTATGAACATCCCAATGCTAAAAGTATACGAAAAATGACACTGGAAGAAGCTAAATACTGGTACTCACTTAGAGGAACAGTAGATGAACAGGGGAAAAAAATAGGATTAGGATATATAGCCAGAAAGTTAGGTACGACCAAAGATGAAGTGAGAAATACACTCAATCGGTACGAAAAGAAACGAGCCTCTTAATTATCTGCAAAGTAAAGCGCACCTTAATGGGGGTGCGCTATTTTATGAGCATATTTACATAAACTAAGGGGGTGTAGAATGTACTGTCAAGAGGTGTAAAGTATACTGAAATGGGGTGTAAAATGTACTAAAATAGAGGTGTAAAATCAAATATAAAACAGTAAAATCAAGTATAAAGCCACATGTTGGAGTATGTAAAAAAACTGGACTCCTGTATATAACATGAATGCGATAAAATAGGCAATCTGTTTGTGTACCGCTGTAAATTCACACCAAGGTTAATTGAGCAAAATATATTACAACTGATATAAAATAAACTGTACAACGGTCTGTCTTTTTCCGGTTCATTCGTCGAGGCTATAAATATTCGGTCAGGAGAGGTCAATGTTGCCGCAGTGATCAATATAAACCCGAAAGTAACAACACCGCAACAAAAAGTCGTTATATTCTTGTCGTCTGAGTGATAACAATGCGTATGTCTCTCAGCTTTTCACCCCTATACCTGTCTAACATTTTACAAGGCCGGGAGATATGAACGGGCAAGAAATCAAAGTGCCTGGGCGTATCGGGAGAAGAGTTGTATATTACCTCCCGTTTATTATTCAGGCACTCTTTACTGTTACCCGTATTCATTCTTCATCATTCCCAGATTTAAGACTTTTTACCGTCTTAGTCTTTATAGCTGTGAACCGATGATAAAATATGGGAATATTATACTTCAAGGGATTCAGTCTATTTGCATAATTAAAGTTCACACTTCCCATTCTTGTGTAATTAGCTATGAATCAAGAGACAAATATATAAATTAGTTCACACCTATTTCTCATGTTACTTCACACCTTGGTTTTACCCACTGAATGACAGATATTATCCAGTATAAGGAGAAAGAAACTGATACTATCCTTCGCTGTCTTTCTCGTATCTGAGTAACAATATTGCCAGGTCCTACACACCATATTGCCAACTGAAACCAGCTGTCACCAACCAAAGTAAACTACAGGCAACAAGATATCTGTTACCGGTTGCTCTTTATTGTATGTCTGATGTTACTATAACCAACTATAATCATCCGGCTTATCCATCACATACACATCGGGCAAAAAACTGAAGTGCCTTGGTTTATCGGGAGAGCAAATATATATCATAATTTCCCGGATATATAGGCACTGAACCGAATTGCCCTTAACGATAAAGATACCCAAACCGTCACTTCTGAATCCGATTGCCCGAAACTCCACATGGCTGGTATTACAACTGGTTACTATGATGACGGATTATAATGGAGACCGGCATAATACATCTTGCAACATTTCTGATTACCATAATTGGTATCAGACAGGTTAACGGAACGCAATTAATTTTTTTAACTGGAAACCATACTCTCTTTAAGGTATATTCCTCATTTTAAGAAAAAAAGTTGCATAAAACATTACATATCTTTTTTTCTTCGTCAGTTGTAGGCTTACGCCGCTTGAGTGAGTATTATTATTAATTATAGTAACAGTATGGTACAATGGGCTTCCAGTTAACTCTCGCATACCATTATTCATGTGATATACGGACAATGAAGCCCTATTGTTCAAGCACCGATAATAGAGTTTTGTTTCTCTTATCCGTTGTAGACTTGTATATGAATGGAGTCATTTTACGTAGTGGTATCTCATGGAAAGAACATACACAGTCACTATATTATCATGTACAGAGTAGATAATCCTGTGTTCGGCGTTGATGCGGCGGGACCAATATCCTGCCAGCTCATATTTCAAGGGTTCCGGTTTCCCTATTCCGGTGTACGGATGTGCAGCAATATCTTTCAGCAGGGCTGTTATCTTGTTCATTATAACCTTATTCTCTGTCCTTTTCCAATATTCCCTGTCTTTCTCCGCCTGTTCAAGAAACACTATTTCCATAACTCATCGACATTGACGGTTTTCCCTTCACCATTTTTAATTTCCCGCTCTCCTTTACGTATTATGTCCATCATTGCGGGAGATTTCATAATATATTCCGTTTCCTTGATTGAATTGTATTCTTCCAGGGAAATAACCACCACGCTCTCATTGCCTGCACGGTGTACCAATAACGGCTCGCTGTCATTGATTACTCCATCAAGATAAGCCTTCAGATTGTTTCTTAATTCAGAATAGTTTGCTGTTCTCATAATCTTTCACTTTATAGTACAGTACAAATATAGGTACTTATTTTTGTACTTACAAATAGACTGCCATCTTTCTTTATCCAATATGAGGCTTGTGATACAAAAAGATGACCGACATCAGTCTTCTGAAAATCAAATGATTTTGCAGTCAGACATAGAACTGGACAATTCCGATTTCCTTAAAACTGTCGGATTGTTTTCTAAAGACAATCGTAAATACCTATATGGGGAGAATTCCATTTTTGCAGGTAATCTCATCCCACTTTTAACCAATTGCCATCGAACCGGCATATATGGCAATTAATAAAAAAAAAGCAGTACTGTCCATTATTATATGAACGTACTGCCATGTCATTGTTTATATATTCAGAATCTCGATAAAGAATACTCGTTTACCTTCTTTATTCAATTTCTGCCTTTCACGAACAGGAAGGTATTGTGCCAGTTCCGTTGCCTTGGCTGTTTTCCCGGAAAGTCCCAAGTTGTCGTATATCTTCTGTAACTTGACCTTTACCTCCTGTTTGGAATAGAGCATACCTGGAACGAACTCCTGTCTGCAAGCCTCACTTATCGGAGCCTGTGCACAAAGAACATTATAGGCATCCTCAACATCAGCCTCACGAAAACCAAGACTTGACAGGGTATCATAACCAAGAGTTCCATACCACCCGTGAAATCTGAAATCAATGAACGGATTTTGTAAGAGTAGTGAATCGTATTGCGGATATTGGTTTCTGAAATTCACATATCCTGCAAGCCTGTCCTTGTCGGGTGCATTATAATACCACTGCTCGAACTGCTTCACCTCATCCGGCTTCTTCCGCATCCCAACCGCAGACTGAATGCTTGTCAACAGTTGGCAGGAATTGTTATAATAGTAACTTCTCTGGTACCACCTGTTCCACATTGCCGCCATTACCAGATGATTGTAACTTATCGTCGTTTGCCCGTTCTCCTGTATGAGGTCAACATAATCATCCGTAAACTTCTTCTCCGATGCCTTGTCTCTATAAAGTTGTACCAATAAAGTCTTGACTTCTTCCGGGGCATTGTTGAAAGTGTCAAGAATCCTATATGTATTCTGCTCCATCGTCTTCTGCTTCTGCTCAAACTCCGCTTCCGTCATGGTGGAAGGGTAGATCTTGTAATATATCGTGGCATCATGACGGAACGGATTTGTATCAAGTCTCTGTCTGCCGAGGATTTGAGGTATATCCAACATGATGTCAAGGGTCTGCCACTCCTTCCCTGCATTGATGAAGATATAGGTGCTTGCATTGTCCGAGTAGAAATCCACACCTTCAAAAGATGACTTCGTACAGAAAGTGAAAGGTTTATTCTTAGGCTTGTTCCTATCCGTATCCAATCCGCCTATCGTGAATCCTTTGGGCAGTTTTGAGGACTGGCTTTCAGAACACAGGATAGTCACCTCATCCGGCTTCAGATTGTTTTGCCCGATTATTCTTATGATCGACTTAACCTCATTGAGAAATATGCAGGCTTCACGGGAACAGACTATATTTCCGTTCACTATTTTCCTTTCAAAATATCCGTCCCTTCTGTAACGTTGTATCAGTTCCCCACACAGTTTCTCCGCAGTCTCACCATTTCTCATTTGCCTCTCCTTCAATGTCGGTTCCACAATCACATCAGGATCCCATTCCAGTTTATAGTAGGGAATGCTGGCGAATTGAGGTATGTAGTCAAGGTAAATGTCAGGAATAGGTGTAGCGGACAAGTAACAGATACGTTTTACTTCATTGTCAAGCCGGATGAGAAAATTCATGTCCGTACTCCCCTTGAATGTCGCATCACCCATCAGACACTGGAACTCATCGACCACAAAGAGGCATGAATCCAGCATATTATTTCTTCTAAGGACACCAAGAACCTTGTCTGATGAATCCAGTGTAACCAGTATCTTGGCAGGCAGCATTGGCAAGGGAGTAAATGGTGTGCTTCCATGATGAGAGTCCAAGTACGAATCAAGATCCCGCATCATTTGGATTATTGCTTGTCCTCTATTACCACTAAATGGGACATGGAAATGGAAACTGTCGGGATATTGTCTGTGCTTCTCTTTCAACACCTGGAGTCGAGGCGAAATTATTACCACAGGAAAGTTTGAATTGAGAAACAGGGATGTACCACCACAACCGGTTACAGTCTTGTTCAGGATAAACTTTCCATCCAACGGCAATTCTCCATTCAAGAGATTTTCATAATCACTCATATACCTGCAACCTTTAGGCATGTCAATTGATATCATATTATTTATATTATTATCCATTGTTTTATTTTTGTTTATACTCATTTCATATATAAAGGTTTGCAATGTTTTTATATACCCTTTTTACACTTCGATGAGTAAACGGAACGCATCAATATTTTTCCTTATGCAATCTATTTCTTTTAAGTAAAATCTCTCATTTTAAGAAAAAAAGTTGCATGAAATTATTGTATCTCTTTCTTCTTTCGTTTGTTGTAGGCTCACGCCGCCTGAGTGGGTTATTATGATATAGTATAACCAATCATATAACCTGCCTGCGGTTGACTGTCGACAGGAACTTAGCGGATACATCATCTTCATTTATGGCTATTGTCCGGAGATTAAAGTGGAAGTGGGAAATATGCATTGCCGGCTAAATCATACACTATCTTCTGTGTATTCGGTAAGAAGGGGATATACAATTTCTATCCCTATCACCAACCATAACCAACTTTGCTATATAAACAGTAAAAGGATATTCAAGGGGCAAAAAAATAAAGTGCCAAAGACTACCGGGAGATGATATACGGCTTTTCTCCCGGGTTTTACAGGCACTGATCTTTCCTGCCCCTCCAATATGCAGAAAAAAATAGAAACATCCTGTCTCTATCCGATTGTAACGTTACTCCAGAATACCCGTACAATGCCATCAAAGGTTATGAAGGGAGTATTGGTAATGATATTGGTAACTTTAGGCTGCATACCATCGGACGAGGTATCATGCAATTTTTTTATGTCACTTATTCCGTATTGGGTGAGTAAACAGAATGCATCAATATTTTTCCTTATACAATCTATTTCTTTTAAGTAATATTACTCATTTCAGGAAAAAAAGTTGCATTCCGTCATCATATTTTATTTCTCTTCCGTCAGTTGTAGGCCAACGCCGCCTGAGTGGGTATTATAATAAAATATGCAGTATATGTATAATTAACTTGCCTTCGGTTAACTCATTAGGTAGCATTTTACAATATTTTTTACCTGTATCCTTGACATATGGATTCTTTATCGGCTTTGATGAAATTTTAAAGGAGAGCTTATGCAGCATCTCCTTTATCTTTCCAATCAGTCAGTACATTATCAAATCCAGCACTTGGCATTGGATTTGACTACCACTCTGGTAAATTTCTGAAGTCCGGTTATCAATGCCTGCACTTCATTCCTTGTCGGTTCGGGAAGGGTAATGTCCTGTCGTGAGTTCCTGCCGATATTGACCTGTACAGGGAAACACATCCTGACAAGTTCAACCATTTCGAACAAGTCGAATTGTATCAGAGGTTCACAGGTCACATAGGTTCTCATTCCAAGGTTCGCCAGTTTTTGCATGGCTTTGGCACGTTTACGGGTATTTGGAGCATGCCTTACGATATCCGGATAAAAGACATTGGTTTCTAGGGTCGTACACAAAACCGATTTCCGCATTACCGGATGACCTATGAACTCCAGAAAACGTGAAGGGTCCTTGGACTGGAAAAGATAGTTGTTATCAAACTGGTTACAATAATCCAGGAACCGGGTAATCCAGTCCGAAGGTATATCGAAAGCCCAGGCATCCGTTCCGCTGCCTACGAAAATGAAATTGCCTTCACCCAGGTTTACTTCCAGTTCCTTGGGATCAAACCGTATAGGAAGCAGACCATCGAATTTCTTCATGTAACAATAGGGGCAGTCATGAAAACATATCCCTTTTATCGCATTCCACGTATGGGTAACAAAAGGATACATGTTACCCCGGCTTTTTGTCAGTGCCATAATTGTTTTTTTAAAGGGTTAATTAAATCAGTGTATTGTAAATATCAATGTTCCGAAGTTCTTCTCTTCGGTCTTATAGGCATTGCCCACATGGCTTCTGATTTCCTTTTCATCCATTGTGTCATCTTCCCAACCATCAGTGAAATACTCAGTAGCCAATTCCTCGTCAACACCCCATTTGCACATCCAGCAGGCTAACCTGAAGATGCAGTTTCCCCTGTTGCCTTTTTCCCAATATTCAGGATTATTCCTCTTCCAGTGGGAATTCATGATGCTGATGATGCTTTTGTCCGACACTGTTCTTGTCCCGGATGATTGTGGCATCTGTACCTGTGGCTTTATGGTGGGGACATAAGGGTACGGTTCAGGATTTGGATTGACCCATATGTCCGGATCGTAGCTCAGATAATTTCTGCGTGCAAGGTCTTTACAGCCTAAATCATTCCTATCAGCCACATAGAACTTGTTTAGTAACTGCTCATATAAATCCCCATGTCTGGCTGGATCTGTATTGTCATGCAAAACCAAAGCTTTCAGTCCATTTCCACTGGGTGTAACAAAAACACTCAGGACACATTCGGTTATCATCAGCTTGTTTCGTAACCAGATCATTTCATCCGGTGTTGCTATATGGTCAAAATCCAATGCCGTCACACACGAGTATTCAATCAGCCCCGCACTGCTGAGTTCCCTGAATGTACCGTTATAGGCAACAGCGGGCAGGAGTCTGGCTTTCCATTTCTGCCTATCACCCGGAGCTACACTCCTGATATGCTCTATTGCCTGCTTCAATGTATAGCCATCAAACTCATTGTCATGTAATTGCATGTCTCCCGTACGAATCATCTGTATAATATCACCCAATCCCGGATAAATCAGATTGTACTTTGTCCAATTAATCTTTTCTGTCAATGTTACTTTCATAATAAACTGCTTGATATTACTTCTTTATCCAACGTAGATTATCAGCCGCATTGTTGGACATGTCACCGTCAATATGCTCCACTTCCGTATAGCTCTTCGGATCAGGATTGACCAGGAATGTCTCCGCAACGAGGAGATCGACATAAGCCTTCTCCCCACCGATGATGATGTACTGTCTGCCGTTTGTCTCCTCGAATACCGGTACATTGCCTCCCTTTGCGGATGATGGCATTGCCAGACTAGTACGGGAACCTCTTTTTTCAAGGCTTTTTCTGACATCCGACCATAACCTGTATTTCCTGATGTCTCTCATGCCTCGTGAATACAGACCTTCATACAGGTCACAGAGGAAATCCACACTGTCGTATATCCCCAGTTCATAGGCCTTCTCGAACCATCCTGTCGCTTCCTTGTACATTACGGGAGTTCCATACAACCCTTTGAGGCGTATATGTCCCATTGTGAAAGCCGACAGTCCGTCACCTGAATCCGTAGCCTGCCTGAATAACCCGATGCCTTTCTGTATATCCTGCGGACATCCTTCCCCTTCCAGGTATATATGCCCCAGATTGGCTTTGGCTGTGGGTTCCTTTTCCGCGATACTTTCCAGAAGAGCGATTGCCCTGCTCACATCACGCTTTACAGCTATCCCTTTCAGGTAATATATGGCAACGGCGTTGATTCCATACACGAATCCCTGCATCGCCGAATGGTTATACCACTGGAAAGCCTCATTGACATCCCCCTTATCCTCATAATACAGACCGGTTAAATACTGGGCCTCGGCATCACCTGCCTGGGCCTTTTCCAAAATTTTTCTTGTTTCTTCTTTCATGGTTCTTTCATTTTTGAATTGAACATTTGTTAAAATCACACATCTAAGGATTTCGGGGTTTTGTCAGACGGCAGTTTTTATGTGTGTAAGTTGAAGTGGGGAGAATATGTGGATGATGGCCTAATGAATTTGTCCGGCAGTCGTTTTGATGTAATCAGATTTTTCGGTGAAGTTTATCCGATGAAGATGGGGGGATACTGAAAATGTAAGTACAGGCCGGAGATTTGGAAAGGGATTCGGGATGTTTACAGTTTCTATATTCTTTCCGGTCTGGGTGAACAAGAAATAACCCAAGGAGCAAGAGAACGCTGAAATTGATTGAAGGGGCTATGGTAGGTGTTAATGAGAGATTGATAAGAGAGGTTACTTCGTACCCTCCAAAGTGGAAGAAAGAAAGGATGTTTTTATTTTTTTTCCTCACTTTAGTAGACTGCGAAGCTGGTCTACTCTTCTATATCCTCATTTATTTATCATATCACCCCCTATTTTTTACTTCTCTATATATATTAGAATGTACATTGAAAAATAGGAGGTAACAGTTTTTCATTAGTTATCTTCCAATCAAGAAATGAAGAAGAGCTTCCCATCCCATTACAGACAGAAAGCTCCTTCAGAATAAACATATGAACTGCAAGGTATTTCATTGGCAAAATACAGATAATACACATGACTCTCAAGGACAAACTGATAAAAATATATATCCTGATTTCGTATTATCTTTGTGCCATCGAAATGCTCTCTTTTTATACAATAGAACAACTGTCAACATGCTCTGTCCGGTGATGGATGGGGCATATTTATTTTACACTTGCAAGCCATTGAGCTATCCCTATGGAAACGCGGCATTCCGGTAACGCTATCACTACTTAAAGATGCGATAAAGAAAGACAAGCCGGTCAATGTCACTTCCCCCGTATTTGCCAAAACCTATGTGCAGGAATCCGACCGTAAAAGAAGTACCAAGGAAAACCTTCTGACAACGATAACCGTACTTCAGGAGTTCCGTCCTGGATTTGATTTCAAAGACATTACCTATACTTTTTTAAGGGATTTTGAAGTGCATTTGAAAGAGAAGGGAAATAGTGTCAATACGATAGCCAAACATCAGGGTAAGGCATTGGCTGTATTGGAACGTTACGATATAGTAACTGATTTTGCTAAAATCGGACTCAATTCAGAGGCCAATAAGTATCTTGCCCAATTAGCTACTCTTGCCAGGATAAGAAAGCACATAACCTATCATACAGCAAGACATGGCGAATTTTCTTTCTTGTTAAAATTCAAGCACTTGCAATTTTTCGCAGCTTAATAGGTAACGATTTAGAAACCAGCAAAATTCTGTATTTCACCTCGTTTTGCAGTAATTCAAAAGAACGCTTTTCCTAATTACAAAGTTAGCAAATATTTTCAATATATCACTGCTTTAGTTTGACTAATTCCGTATAAGCGATACCATCTGACAATTTATGATATTGCTTCAAGGTCTTCTCCAATCCCAAAGCCAATTCTTTCTGAATATACGATGGCACTATCGACTCATTGAACCTGTCGACAATTGATTGAATGTTTTGTAGCGGTTGACCTGTAATAACTATCTGGTTATACACAGCACTATAGTAATAATAGGCTTTATTTTCTGTTGACAATTGTATTTTTTGTTTGATATAAATCTGTTGTTCACGTATTCTTTGGGCAACCTTAAAAAAGGTATCAATTTTTTCAAATGCCTCCTGAGATATGTGCCCGACAACACTGTGAGCGTATTTATTCCACTGATTTTCTTCAAAAATTATAGTAGAGTAATGAATCGGTACTTCTTGGATGCAGCCGTTTATAAGCCCTTCAGATAATATATACTCAATGTTTTTCTCAATGTCATTTATCTGAAGCAACAAGATTGACACTGCGTTTCTCAATTCCTTTCGCTTATGGGCATAAAACTGCCATAATGCGATGCCGATTGTTGCCCCAATGGTAACAATCAGCACGAGCGTTTGAAATAAATTTGACTCCCAAAATGAGGTATTCATAATTTGTCTTTTTTGCAAAGTTACAAAAAAGACAGAAAATTCCACATGTATCTTTCTATTTTTTACCCGTTTATGATTTTGAACAATGCAGCATTAGACGGAATATTCAGTTCACAACATTGAATGTTCCTCTCGAAATATCAAAGAACCTATCGAAGAATGCTTTCAGTTTTGCAATGACAGTCTGTTTCTTCTTGCCCCAGTTATTTTACTTGATTTTCGAGAATAGAGGTATGGGCTGTAATATCTGCGTGATTTCAGTTCCGCCCTCTACATCTCCCTACCACGGAATGATGAATTTCCCTATCAACTCTTTTTGTTGCGCAAGTCTGAACTTGAATCAATGGTTTACATTCACCCATATTATTAGAAAGATATTTGTTTAAATCCTCCAACATCTTCGAAATCTTTATTTTCAGCGCAAATGTCAGGTTGTAAATAATCTTCTATGCCAGATAATTTTAATAGAATCTGTTCATCGCTTACAGTTATTCGGCTTCGGATTTTCTTGAAAAATTTAACCTCTGAATAAAGGACTTGCTTATCTGCTTCTATCATTTTTATGGCAAGGTCAATTAGTGTGATTTGTTCATCATCGGAAAGAACTGTATTTGAAAGTTCACTAAGGTAATCTTTCAAAAAGGCTTTTCCTTGACTATTAATCTGATTGACATACTCATTAATTGAGTATTCTACTTGAATCTCCTGAAAAAGAGTACTATTTTCGGTTAATTCTTTAATCATATCCACTTCTTCTTGTGCGATTTCTCCATCACAAGCACAGCAACAGAACAATGTTTTGAGATATAATTCATTTGTTTTCATATTCGTAGCATTTTTATTTAGAAACCGATTCTTCGGCGTGATTGTTGTATTTGTTCACCAGCCATTGCCGCTTTTATCCTTAAATATTTGTCAAGTTCGGATTTTGTCAATGACGGTTTGGTTTTACTAATAACATCTTCAAGAATAACCATTGTAATTCTTGATTTTTGTCGCAGAGCTATTCGTGAAGCGTCATTGACTATCATTTCCAAGTCTGCAGAAACATAATTTTCTGTCAGTTGGGCAAGCTTTTCATAATCTAAACCGAAATCATACGGTCTTGATTTCAGGTAAAGTTCAAACATTAAGGAACGAGCCTTGAAATCAGGAGTGCCAATATAATATTTTTTATCAAGACGACCAGCCCTAAGTATCGCAGGGTCGATCATATCTGGATAATTAGTTGCCCCAATAATAAATACACCACGTTCTCCTGTTCTATCCATTTGAGCAAGCATTTCATTGACAGCACTACGCGCCATCTCGTGTACATCGCTGTCACGGTTAGGTACCAATTCATTCATTTCATCAATGAAAATGATGGTAGGTGCATTTTCTTCAGCATCTTTGAACATCTGAGCAATATTCTCCTGAGTCGCATTTACGAAGCGGCTTTTGAGAGAACTTGGCTTGATTAGCATGAAATTAAAACCGACTTCTTCAGCAAAATGCTTTGCAAAAAAGGTTTTACCACATCCGGGAGGACCGTATAAAAGCATCCCATTAGGAATTGTCAAGCCATATTTCGCATACTCCTCTGGCGAATTAAGAGCGTCTATCACTTCTACGCGCATTTGCTCTTTCAGTTCTTCCATCCCAGCAATGGCGGAAAAGCCTTTCCCTTTTGGCACTGAATACGAAACTTTCTTTGTAGGAGTCTTCCCACTTTTGGCTTTCTTTTGATTGTCAATACGAGCGATTTTTATATCGCCATTCAAAGCCCGAATAAACTCATCTGCCGATTCAAATCTCTCCTCAATGTCAGATGCAAGGGCTTTCCGCATTATATTCATAATTTGTTCATCAAGCTCAAATTTATCGTTATCGGGAATATGAAGCGGCAATTCTCTTTGAGCATCAATCTTTTCGCGTTGAGCAGTAGCATCATTCTTGCAATCTGACAAGTCAACAAAATATGGTGGTATACCAAATATAAGATTATAAAGTATCGCACCGCTTGAGAAGATGTCTGACTTTACCGAAAACACACCATTCAATGCTTCGGGTGCCAAATAAAAAGGAGATAACCCGTTTTTATTAAAGGAAGAAGAACCTTGTGATAGGTAACGAGCATAGCCGAAGTCAATAATGCGAGGTACGTTAGTACCTTTCGACATATCCAGCATGATGTTTTGGATAGTCAAATCGTTGTGCATAATCGGCTCTTGTTGCGTATGAAGGAATTTAATGCCATTAAGGATGCCTAATACGATAGTCTTTGCATCATATACACTAAGACTCCCTTCACGAGCAATGTACTGTGAAGCCGTTTCACCACTGATATAATCGAATACGATATAAGCAAATTTGCGACCATCTAAAACGACCTCACCGTTATCGTGGTATTTGACGACATTAGGATGATTAAGTGTCTTTGCAATCTGCACCTCCAATATATTACCGTTTGCATCAAATTGAGTACGATGTAGTTTGGCGCAGTTGATGAGTTTGAGAAAGCGATTTTTCCCATCAGCGTCTTTCACGCGATAGGTTTCTGCATAATCACCTTCTTTGACTTGAAAGGTGATTATGTAGTTACCTAATTGTTGTCTCTTCGCAAGTGTAAACATACTATCCTCTATAAAGCCTGTCAAAAAAAATCAAAAATGCCTGACGATTCCCTAATGAGGACAACGGAATACTGCTAATATTTCCTTTTTCAATAAAGCCGAAAAATTTCTTCGAATGATTAATGTGTTCAATGACCAAGTTTCCATTAGATGTATAGATATTTTTGGTATTTGAAGGATTATATATTGTCCCATACACATCTACTTCATTACGAGAAATAGATAACGCATCAGAGTATAAAGTTTCTTCATTGAGAATACCGAATTTGACCTTCCCATCTTGGGAATGTTCAAGTACGAAGTGGGTTGTCCATACCTTTTCTACCATTTTCATCATACTGTATTCTTCATTTGCACCATTAGGATTCATTGGGTCTTTTGGATGTTTATCATCATAAGAACCCTCGGCAAAAAATATTCTGTTGAATTGATGGGTCTCCTTATCTTCTTTACCGAATATTGAAAAGTAATATTGAGTATTACTATAGGTATAATTCGTTTTTACGATGGTTTCGCCAGTAAAGAGATACTCCATGTCCTTGAAAAGATAAACATTGGAAGATGTAATGTTGTCTCTTGAATCTACAAACGATACGGTAGCAAATCCTTTATTACCTACAAAGTAATCTGTACCCGAAAAAGTGGTATCACAAACTCCAATAGTAACCAACAGAGCTATCACTGTAATTATAGCTCCCCATATATAGTGCTCATAAAAAAAAGACCAATACAATAATAAAATTATGCTACAAATTGAAATAGCAATAACCTTTCTTTTTTTAGATTCCTTGTCACTTAACTTTACGGTTTCAGGCTGATTGGTATCGCAGTATAGCACATTCCCGATTTCTGCGGGAATGTGCTTAAATATTGATGTATTAGCAGCTATTTTCTCAAGTTGCTCCGTTTTCCATATCTTTTCCATACACTTTAGAAGCTAACGCCGGGACCACTTGTTGGTGGTTCAATCATCAAATCTATGACCGAACGTACGATGGGATGAAGTGAACTTTCGGACGGATTGGTATTAGCAATTTCCTTACCTTGTTGCAGAAGTTGACGTGCTCTGGTCGCATCTTTCCATTGTATGGTATTAAAGTTACGAAGGTGGAAGTCAATGAAACCCATTAACTGATAGATGAGTGTCACTGCAACAAACAAGCTGTTAATATCATCAAGAACTATTCGTCCTTGACGAACATCCTTTGAACGGATAACGGAATCGACCTGTGAACGAACAGCGGCTACCTGTTGGTCATATTTGTTGCCAAGCTCATTATTCCCTTTTTCAAGGCGGTCGAATTCTTCCCTGATTTCAGCTTCAATGGAATCCCATTCATGCCCTTGCTCGACTTCTTCCATTTTCAGGAAAGCACGGCGAATGTCAGCCTGAAGATGCATCCTACCATCTTCGGAGCTTTTTTCACCGTCGAAACGGTCGTTAACCTCATTGATGAGTTTTTCTGCTTCTGCTGTCTCAGAATCCTTAATTGCAGAAGAAGATTTAAGGGCATGGAGTTTTAAGTTCGCAGAGTCTTTGAGCCTTTCCAGTTCATGAGATGTAATAACCGAGCGAGCTTCGATTTTTACATCTTTTTCCACGGTATCTCCACTGAAGGAAAAGAATGCTTCTAGTTTCAACATTTGCGAACGATTCACCTTGATAGTGATGTCAACATCACTTCCAACAGGGATTATTTGTCCAATCTCATCGCCTGTTATGACTACATCAAAGACATGGTCGTTATGAATCGCAGATGTGCCGTCTGCGTTGTGTTCACTTTGATAGATGGGTATCACCAAAGTGTCCTCAGTCATGCCGGGACGCAATTGATTACGAGTCTTAAGTCCATTGAGTGTACCGACAGCTGGAAGCTGCTGGTTCTTTTCAAGACCTTTTACCGACTTTACCACATTCTTTTCGAGACCACTATCGTGAGCCTCAATTGAGATATTGTAAGGCAAAACAGCATTGCCGACAACAATACCCTGCATGATATTTATCTCTTTAGGAAAGCAAGGGATAGTTGTCCCTTTTTCGTCATAAGCGTTGACAGCAAACGCATTATTTTTGCCTTCCATGAGTTGACACTCTATGACATCACCTATCTCATTGATTTCGACTTTTCCGCTTGACCAACCGTTGTCGCTACGTACAAGTTCTACAAACAGTTTGGATGGAATATAACCGGAACATTCCTCTTTTGATAGTTGTACGGTTACAAATTCGATTGGTTGAACCGAATTTGCTTCATAAGAAAGTGTGAGTGCAACAGTACCGATGGCTAACTCTTCTTTGACATCACTATCTATACCGGAAGCAAACAGTGCCGCCCCTTTTGCAACAGCTGTCATGGGGTCAATGTCGGTATCAACATCGGGCGTGACTTGTTTGCGTAGCATCTCACGAAGAACTGGAGAATAAGTTGGTCCACCTACAAGAATCAGTTTGTCAAGGTCGCTTCCGGACAAACCATTACGTTTAAGAAGCTGCTTGGTAATGTCGATTGCCTTTTGAAACACGAGTGTGAGTACAGATGCAAGCTGCTCTTGAGTGATAACCATGTCGAGTTCTATTTCCTCCCCCTCATCATCTTCGCCAAACTCATCAAGTTGAGAGGTTATGTCAGCTTGTGGTTTGAATGACAGTTGATTTTTCGCTTGTTCAGCATAGAACTTCATGGCATCACGAAGAATGTTTCTTGTGGTTTCATTCTCCATAATGTTTGTGATAGAGTAATTCTCTTTTAGGTAAGGAATGATAATGCTATCAACGATTGCATAGTCAAGGTTTTTGCCGCCGAGGTAATTGTCTCCTTCGGTGTCCTTAACTTGCATGATGCCATCCTCTACCTTGATAAGTGCAACATCAAATGTGCCGCCTCCAAAATCGAACACAAGCCATTGACCATTTTTGTTGGATGCGCTCAGACCATACGCCATAGATGCGGCAATCGGCTCTTGGAGAAGTTCGCAATGTTCAATACCAGCCTTTTGAGCAGCACGTTTAGTAGCTGCGATTTGGTCTGCTTTAAATTTGGCAGGGATTGTGATAACAGCGGATGTAATATTTTCATCACCGATAAACGATTTGAGAGCCTTCAAAACTTCGGCAGAAAGTTGCTCCGGAGAAAAAGTTTCTCCCATATTAGAACTCTCATACGATTTGTCCGTACCCATATTTCGTTTAAACTCAATGAATACGTTTTCGCGGTCATTAGACCATTTTTTCGTGGCACGTGATTTGTCTTGGCGGAGGTCGTTATAGGCACTATCTCCTACTTTTGCAATTTTCTTTTTGGTAAAAGATACGCACGATGGCAAAGTGTCTTTCAACGTGTCTGTCTTTTTAATGACAGGCTCGCCACTCTCCATTTTACAAATTGCGGAATTGGTTGTACCAAGGTCAATCCCGAATTTCATTTTAGCTTGAGCCATGTTGAATATATTTTTAAATGTTTTGACTTACTGTGATTTGAGCTGATTGAATCATCTTGCCTTTGTAATTGATTTGAGGCTTGATGATGCCCGTGATTATTTGCTTGCCTTCTGGTAGTTCCTCATCTTCAACAAAATTTGCTGTAACCTTCATACCCTCATGATAGTCTTTACCAAGCATATCTACAAGCTCATATCCATTGACAAGCAGATTGTCTTTCATTTGCTTGATTGACTTGGAAAGCTGTTTATGACCTCTTACAGAGTTATCCATTTTGTATAGTGTCATCTCCATAAAAGTGATACGGTCAGCAAGAGTGGTAATCAACTTCTGTTCACTTTCGGTATTAACTCCCGGTGCAGATACAAGTGCCCCAATTTGTTTAGAAATAACTTGTATGTCATTCATTTCAGTAGACAGTCTGTAGACTATTTCCTCGTTGAGTTTGTCGGCCTTGGCAGATAGATTTTCCACCTCGTTTTTACGTTTCGCTATTGCTTTTCCAAATATGAATGCCAGTATAATGAAAATCAGTGCAATCACAATGATAATCCATAGACCAGTTTGTGATTTTTCGCGAATCGTTTGATTGAGAGTGTTTGAACTTGCTTGAAGTTCAGAACGAGTGTTTGAGATGTTGACATTAAGACTATCAGCAAGAGCTGTGATGTCATTTTTTGCTGCGGTCAGTTCACCTTTGAGAGAGTCTGTTTCAGTCTTTTGAGTATCAATTGTTTTATTCAAAGTCCTGATTTTAGCTTTAAGCTCACGATTCTCCGTTTTGAGAGTTTGAATACCTGAATTCGCAATGTCCAATTGCTGATAGCAATGACGAAGCGAATCGTTAGCATTTGCACTTACGGCAACTTGAATTGTGAGCGCAAATAATAATGTAGTAATTTTTGTCATCCTAAAACGTTTGCTAAAAATATTATGATTGCTATTATAATAACCACCCAGCACCCTACTGGTAGTTCATCATCAGATGATGACGTTGAAGAAGATGGGGGCGTAGTACGTGGCGGCGTTGTTGTCCTCGTGGTGGTTGTGGATGCACGAGAGGAAGACTGGTAACTCGAAGAAGACGTGGAGATATGAAGAGTTTCGCACATTTCTTTGAGTGAACTTCTATTGGGAATATATCGCTTTGTGCGGAAATCAGTCTCCATGTCAAATCCATCCATAATTGTAGTTGCTTTCCATGCTTCACGTAGAACTGGTTTTACCTTACTATCTATAATTTTCGTTGGTGAATGCTCATCATCTAAATAATTTAATAGTTTTGGGTCTATTCCACTTTCTTTTATAACCTTTACTACAGCGCTAAAATAATTTTGTGCCGTGTTTACCTCTTCGATGAGATTGTATAAAGCATTTCCTACAACCTGAGTAGAAAGCGACATATAGAACGTATTGGCCGTACCAATTTTAGCCTTTATTGTCTGAAGCAGTGGTTTGGTGTTATTAAGCAGCGTTATTGAATGTGAAATTTTATCAGGTTGCTGGCAAAAACGGCGAAGTTCCTCTTTGACTTTACGGGTTTCTATGGCAACTTCTGCTGGAGGCATATCATCAACTGCCTTTTTCAAAATATCATAGTTCTCTTGACATCTATCCTTGGTGAGCTGTCCTATTGCAATTTGTAAGGCATATGCTTGAAGGGGCATTGCTTTTCGAGGGCTTTCTACATCATCATCAGAGGCATTATTGTAGTAGTTGATACCACACTGGAGTATTTGTTTGGCAAGATTATCTGCTACCATCTGATATTTCGTACTAGTTACACCAACAATATCTCTCACTTGTTTGAGTGCTGTTTTTGTTGAATTCATCAACACCATTCCTGCGGTGAGATTTGCATTGGCATCTTTGGAATTTATTGACTTGGCGGCAGATATTGCAGCATTAATCTCTGCGATAGGTTCATTAACTGCTTTTTCGCTGATAATCGCTTTGTCCGAAGAATTGTTTACAGCTGATAATAATTTTGTAGCCGGTATCTCCGTGAGTAAGTCGGCAATGAACATTTCCGCTATCTCATTTTCTGACAAGGTAATATTTTGCAGGCCAAGTGTTTCAAGCAAATCGACTCTATAAGATTCGTTATGAATCACCTTTGAAATATTTGCATAACCTTCTGCAAAATTACCCTCAATAAACGCAAGTACTCCGAGATTGATTAAAGACGAGAATGACTCTCTCTTTTGGAATAACTCTTTAGCCTTGATAATATCTTTAGACTGTAAGTATTTCAATGCTACTCCATCTATTGGAGACGCATTTATAAACCAAAACAAGGAGTGTTTCAGTTGATAGCTGTCAAGGTTAATTGCTGTGATAGCTGCTGCGATGTTTTCTGGAGTTCTTAGAGGTACTTCCTCTATAATTCCATCGAAATCATAAGGGAATATAACCGACTTACCAATCTTAGCAAAAGCATTGAGCTTGTTTTGGTTGGCGATGCGTTCCCTTAAAGGGGTGTTTGATAACACCCCTAAAGTACGATATGGGTTATGTTTTATAAGTTTAATCATTGTCTAAAATATCCATTTATACTACCATCTCTTGCCAAGAGACGGACGAGTTACCCTATATCGTTGATATAGAGTTGTGTTTTCCTTTTTTATAGCTGATTTCGCAAAACATCTGGTATTTCTCGCAAAACAAAAAGCGTGACAACAAGTAAGATTTTCAGCGTTTTATGACTTAAGAATCATTATTTTGCGTAATTTTGCATTATAATATCCGTCTCTTGGCAAGCGTTGGGCAGATTCGCAAAACATTCACGGCTTCACAGCAAATCCAGTATTTTTTTATTGGCTTTATCCACTACTGAGGTATCCAGCGAAGCAAGATAGATTTGCGTGGTGTTCTCCGAATCATGCCCCATTCCCTCGCTAATGACAGAGATAGGCACATTGCGGCTTTTCGCAATACTTGCCCACGAATGCCGCCCGACATACATCGTCAAAGGTATCGGCAAGTCCAGCTGTTTTCCGATTTTTTTCAGCAAATGGTTCACCCGATGAAGCTCGTTGGCGTATTGTTTTCGATAATCTTCACCTCTTTTTGTGATGATTGGCAAAAGGTATTCGGTTTCGTTTACGGGATATTTGTCAACAATCTCCTGCATACATCTTTCCCATTTGATGAACAACTGCTGCCCGGTTTTGCGTCTGCGGTAGGAAAGAATGCCGTTCTGCAAGTCCTTCTTCCTCAGATAAGCCATATCAATGAACGACATACCCCTTGTGTAGAAACAGAATAGGAACATATCACGGGCAAAGTCAAGGTTTGGCTTCAACGACAAATCCAGCCCTTTGATGCATTTAAGGTCGCCAAGCGATATGGCTCGCTTCAAAGTTTTCTCCACTCCCGTATAGACAGACTTGAACGGATGCCGTTGTTCGGTCAATCCGTCTTCAGTGGCACGGTTATAAACCGCTTTCAGGATACGCATATAGAACGAGATGGTATTGGGCGAGTTGCCTCTGCCTTTTAGATAAGCCTCATATTCCGCTATCAGGTCAGCGTTAATCTGGTCAAACAAGACCTCTTTGTCATCCATAAAACCGCTGAAACTTCGGAGTGCTGCCGTATAGGTTTCCGAGGTGCGTACCTTCCCCAAGCGTTTCAATCTGGCAATCTGCTGGCGGATATAGTTGTTAAACGATGGCTCCTGCCTGTTGTCCTGAAAGCGCACGACTACATCATCCGTCACAAATGTGCCGGATTGGGATAAGGTCTGTATAATCTTGTTTAACCTGTCCTTATCCCATCTGATGCGTGAGCTTATCGAAAGCAAATGGTTGTTCCGCTCTTGCTTATTCGGAACACGATACAGTATGACCGCTTCGGAATGGGACTGCCATTCCGAAGCGAAAAGTTTATAGTCGGTATATATCTGCCTGACCACACGGTTATGAATCACCTGATAGTAGATTGTGCCCTCCTTGCCGCCTATGGTGGATGGGCGAAACTTGACCTTGACCGATGCCATGTCAGTCGGATTTGGATTGGTAACATTTCTCCATCTCCCTTGAAAGCTCTACAATCTCACGGCTCAGTTTCACAAGGTCAATGGTACACTTCTCCAGCTTGTAGAGCAACGCCATCGCCTTCTTCTCCGAGAAGTGGATGCGTAGCTCCTTGACAACCTGATTGTAGTTCGTGCCTATGTAGCGGAACTGGGCGTGGAAGTCCGACAGTTTGGTATAGTAGTCCAGCATCGTCTTGTCCACTTTCAGCACCTTGAACTTCTGACCGAAGAAGTGCGCCTTGAGAAAGACTGCCTTCGCGTACACGTTCGATTCCTCATACATCGTCAGAAACCTGTTCCATTCTACATCATCGAAGCGCACCATCACACAGTGTGTCTTCGGGTTCAACTTGGGATTTCTCCCGTACTTGCTCTTCATCATGCTTCTTATTCTTTTAATTTTATGGCTTGTCCATTGCTTAATCTTTGATTAATGAACCCCGAAATTATCCGACTGCGGAGGATAATTCTGCCCACGGCGGTGAAGGCATTTTCAGTTACTTAGAATTATTCGGGTAACTGAAAATATATCTTGCTGTGTCTTTGAGGACACAAAAATCCTCCGCCTGTCGGATTGATTTCCGAATGTAATAACTCACTTTGTGTATCGGTCGAACCGATGGAGTGCATCCAACGGCTCAACCGATTCCACCGTAATCCCGTCAGAGTTTGCGCCACTGCTCGATGTCATTCCGGTAGGCATCGAGGTGCAGGCGGACAAGGTTTTCAATCAGTCCGGATGCGCTCATGCCCTTTCCTCCGAGGTAGCGGACAACCCTGTCCAGCTCGTCACGCACCGTCTCACTGACGAACACAGGCTTGCGGTTAATAATCTTGGGAACTTGCAGATAGGTGGTGCGGTACTCCTCCAAAGACAGCCTGCGCTGTTTGCTGCTGATGCGCTTCTGCGGCATTGCCGCTTCCTCGGTCGCCACTCCTGAAGGTTCATCTGTCATAGGTATTTCTGCTTCTTCCGTGACGGTCTTGCCGGGCTGTTCCGGCTCCTCCGGTTCCAGACCGATACTCCTGTAGAAGTCGTCTATCGACTTGGAGGTGTAGGGTTCCCTGCGCCCCATTTTTTCCACGATTTCACGAGCTTGATGCTCTGTAATGTTTGGTTCTTTTTTCATTGTAAAAACAAATTGATTAAGTTGTTGAATGTGGTCTTGGTCTATACCTTGACCGATTATCGGGAGCGAAGTAAGGTGCTTTAATGCAGTCAGTCAAGTACTTGGATTTTCTTAGGCATTTTTGTACGGTTTTGCTTTATGGAGATTGACAAATCGGTGCGGACTTTACCGATTTGCCGGATATGAATAGCTGAAAGTACAAAGGTACGATTGGGGACAATTTTAAATTAAGCTCTTATTTTGGCTGTGGCTTCTTTATAAAAAAAGGGAATTAAAGGCTGAACGGAAATCGTATTCCACCGACTTGCCCACAGATAAACGGAAAGCAGTACCCCGGACAATGTCTACCATATCGGCGCAACACGCTGCCACTTTTTGAAAATCCATTGCATGACAGCGGATAATGTATTTCTTTGTGGCAAAAGAAACAGTAACAATTAAAAGAAAGGCAATATGGAAATCGTATCAATCGAAAGAAAGACCTTTGAGGCAATGGTCGCCAAGTTCGACCGTTTCGTCAGCCGTATGGATGCCATCTGCCATCGGCACGGGGAAAAGAAAATGAGCGAATGGATGGATAATCAGGACGTGTGCCGTATGCTCAACATCAGCCCTCGCACGTTACAGACGCTTCGGGATAACGGCACGCTGGCTTATTCACAGATAAACCACAAGACGTATTACCGTCCCGAAGACGTGGAGCTCATTGTCTCCGTTGTGGAGGATAGAAGAAAGGAAGCGAAGTTCAAAGGCAGGACTATCTGATAACTAAATAGAGTGACAACAATAATTCCACTAAATCCAAAGTAATATGAACGAACTGATTAATAAAGACAACAAGTGGATAATCCACTTTATGGGCAGTCTTGACCGACTGCTTGATAATGTAGAGCACCTGACCGCCAACTACCGCCCGACATTGGGCGGTGAGCGTTTCTTCACTGACAAGGAGGTGTCGGCACGGCTGAAGGTGAGCCGCCGGACACTTCAGGACTACCGCAATGAAGGGCGTATCGCCTATATCCAGTTGGGCGGTAAAATCCTCTACCGTGAATCCGACATTGAAAAGATGCTGAATGACGGCTACCGCTCCGCCTACCGACAAAGGATAACTTGATTTTTCTTGAAGGAGCGCAGTTTGCCGTATGCCCTGTATTGCGGCGGCAATAGACTTCCGACAAAAAGAAAAAAGGAATGGCTTACAGACGAAGCGCAGTATTGACACTTCATCCGTAAGCCGTTCCTTTTCTGCTCTTATAATTACCCATCAGTTGCTTATTTTTCGTTGTCGGAGCCTTTCAAACGTGTGGCAACGGAAACAAGTGGCTGACGGGATGACCTCAACTATACCATCGGTTATTACTCCTGCCACAGGAAACAAACAACGTAACAGGCGTTTCTCTTTTGGTGGTGCTGATTTCATTTATTATAAACCGTCTGAACAAAGCACTTTCTTTACTGCATATCCTGAATGCAATGGCTATAACCATTTCAAGGTTGTAAACGTCATAACTGATACCATCCGGTTGCCTGATATATCGCATCGTATCGGCTTCATTCAGTTCATTGTTCTTATAGATTACCCGTATCGTCTTGCGGACATTGCACGAGAACACCCCGAACAGGTCGGCAATCTCAAATTGCATCATCCATACGGGTGCGGTCGGCATAGTGACTGCACCCGTTTCACTGATTGTTATTATGCCTCTGCTCATAATTCCTTTATTTTATGATGATTATTTGCTATTTCTTCTTTTCGCCAGCCGATATTTCCTTTCTTCGTTCCATCAGTTTGTCCATATCTTTGGAAATTTTATCATCGGTTATCCGTGCATATCCCTGTGTCGTTCTAATATTGGAGTGTCCCATCATCTTGGCGATACTTTCAATGGGTATATCTGCCGAAATCAAAAAAGTGCCGAAGCTGTGCCGACTTTGGTGATAGGTCAAGTTTTCCTCTTTCCCTATGGTTATTCCCAATTCGTGAACCTCAAACCATAGGGCATCACGGTTGGGAAGAGGAAACACGGGCTTCTCGTCATCGGTCGTGTTATACAGCGACAATATCCGCTCCGCTATGGGATGTAAGGGTATGAATGCCTCTACCTTTGTCTTTTTGCGGTTGATGCGGATGTACCGTCTGCCATCAGCGTTTGTTCCGATATGGTGGGGATGAAAAAGTTTGATGTCCACATACGCCAGTCCCGTCAGGGTGGAAAATATGAAAGCCCGTCTTGCCAGTTCCATACGCTTGTCATACATCGGTGTGGAAAGTATCTTCTTGAACTCCTCACGGCTGATGTACCTGTGCCTTGCTTCCGGCTTTGTCTCATACTCCAGGTCCTCACAGGGATTTACACGGAGAATCTCCTTGTCTACGGCAAGATACAACAGGCGGTTCAGCCAACGCAGGCAATGGTTGGTCTGGGAAACCCCGAAGTTCTTGCATTTCTTCAAGTGGGCTTTGTAGGACTTGCCGAAATCCTCCGTCACTTCTTCAAGGGGAATGTCCTTTTTACCGATGGATGTAAGAAAATCCGTCAGGTACTTCTGATAATACATTGAACTTCGATAGGAAGAAGTCGAGTCTATTTCTTCGGAATGCTTCTTCAACCGCTCACGTTCCCATTCACCCATCTGTAGAAGAGTGGTCGGATGGATGTTGTTCAAGGATATGTGGTTCTTCAAAATTTCGGCACTGACCACACTTTGTGATTTCAGTATCTCATTGTAGGCTTCCTCTGTCAGTCGTAAATATTCTCGTAAACGGTTATTTTCCCTTACGGATTTAATCTCGTTTTTCTTGCTGTTCCATTCTTCCGGTCGGCAATAAATTCCCGTACTGATGGCAGTCTGTTTGCCGTCAATGGTTATACGGCAGAGTATGGCGGTCGTACCGTCAGCCTTTACTTTGCTGCGGTTAATGTAGGGCAAAAGTGAAAATGTGCTTCGCATATCGTTTTCTGTATTAAAGGATTAAAGAACTAATTGAAAATCTTTGGTGGCTTCTATGAACTTGTCCATGTCCTCGAAAAGTTTTTTAGGACTGACACGGGCATAGACCTGTGTTGTGGAAATATCGGAATGTCCCAGCATCCTGCTGATGGTTTCTATCGGCACACCAGCTTCAAGCGTAATCAGCGAGGCGAAGCTGTGCCTCGCCTGATGGTAGCACAAATCATCCTTGATGCCTGCCAGTGCCGCCAACGCTTTCATGTGTCGTCTGAGATTTGACCAATACAACAAAGGGAACAGGGTGTCCCTATCCTCACTATGATATTTTTCAATCAGCGCAATCGCTTCCGGTAACAGTTTCACACTGGCACGAAGTTCGTTTTTCTTTCTTCGATACTTCAACCACAAAGCACCGCCCTCATCAGTATATAGGTTCTCGTGGGTAATCGAGACAACATCCGCATAACAGACCCCGGTGTAGCACCCGAAGAGAAACATATCCCTTGCCAGTATATGGGATTTGCGGTAAGCGGGTATTTCCACATCACGGATTTTCTCAAACGATTCACGACTCAATGCCCGTGGTGTCGTTTCCGTCTTCTTTGGTAAGGTAAAATGCTGGAAGTGGATTCTGTCGGCATATCCCTCCTTATATGCCAGACGGCATATCTTCTTCAGGATGGCAAGATGATGGCGGACGGTATCAATCGCATAGCCTTTCTCTTCCGTGGCAAAAGACTGATAGTCGTGGATGAATTGTTCCGTCAGTTGTCCGAAAGCCAAATCCTTGACCTTGTACTTGCTCTCGATGAACTCCCCGAGCGTCAGACGCATATAGTGATAGCCGGGATAAGTCCCTTTCGCACGGTCTATGCCGATACGTGCCTTGATGTCGTCACAGACTGCATCTGTCATTTTCATGAGGGTCATCTGTGTTTCCATGCTTCCTTGAAAATGATTCTTCACATCGGTGGCATCAAAATCCACTTTACGGCTTACAAGGTTATCGAAGGCGTTGTTCACCGCCAACAGCAACTTCTCAATCTTGGCATTTGTTTCCACCGCTTCCTTGCTCTTGCCGTTCAGACGGCTTTCACGGGGATTCCACAGTTCCGGTGTGCAGGACAGCTTGCAACCGAACTGCGCCATTGTCCTGTTTACCGTGATGCGTCCCATAATGGGAGCTTTACCTGACTTGTCCGGTCCGCTCTTTTTGAGGTAAAGCAACACCTTGAATTTTTCTACTTTCATACGCTTATATTTTTTTAGTGCAAAGTTACTTGCCATATAAGCGCTCTTTGATACGCAAAACACTGTGTATGAGCGCAAACAAAACGGTGAGGTTTTCTTTTCATCGCTTTGTGTTACCTATTCCCGTTTCGGTAACTACCCGGCTAACGGTTTGGTAACTGAACAACCTCAATATTCCGTTGTCGTTTGCATTTTCCACATTTTGCAGAATACAGAAATACAGCTCATTTCAAACGACTTACGTTTAATCTTTACCTGTTCATTATTGCTTGCTTCGCCTTGTATATTCCATTGTGCCCGTCATACTTGTGTGACCCTGCTTGTTCACCAGGGAGTTCCGATAACGACTGTTCAGAAGCTATTAGGACATACTTCGGTCAGAACAACGGAGGTGTATTCAGGGGTTCTTTCTAATACGATAATACGTGATTGAAGGCTATAAAAAAGAAGAAAAAACGCCTGATTTTAGCCGTGTGGTAGAATGTGGGTAGATTTTATAAGTTCTACTGATATTCTACCTCTACCTACCCGGAATGCTTTAAAACAAAAACATCCCAGCACTTCACAGTGCCGGGATGAACGCATGTCCT